>OLQL01000968.1_pt1 | contig 26714 bp, 33 predicted proteins | sample 1672971 | NCBI WGS metagenome assembly OLQL01 (sample SAMEA3136742, study PRJEB25190) | human gut metagenome | biome: human gut; feature: human-associated habitat; material: faeces | place: Austria | collected 2013
CTTATATTTTCTGCCGCTTGGATATCTCCATCGACAGGGACGGTAACTCGCCCCGTGTTATTCCTCTTATATGAGGGATTATGGCTATTTTACATGTTCTCCGGCTCGAAGTCAACCCTAAAACACGCCCAAAGGTCTTTGCCTATAACAGTTTCCATGACAGCATCATCCTTTCTCAGAAAAATTGCTCAATATTTACCTTTTCTTCCATAGATCACTTTCATCCTTCCTTTTTGCCGCCAGCCCTAACGTATTCGATTGCTGTGCGAGAAGCCTCGATTCGTCCTCGGTTCACATCCTTGTTAACCCCATGCGTGGAATACCACTCCACTTCGCTCTCCAGCGCCCCCACAACCTTGTCGACATCAAAGGCGGTAGGCTGGGAGTCAATTTTCTCTAGTATTCCTAAATCGTCCGAATAGGACATATGAATCTCATTCTTTAGTTTATCTGCATCAATCAGTCTCATCGTTCGTCCTCCTGTTCTCTTATCAGACAATAATTGTAAGCCATACAGCCATCACAAGTCTGTCTTTGACATCCTTCCTCTAAATAATCCGCTCCATCTTCCATATATTCTGCTTCGCTCATTCTTCATCACCCCAATCTAATCTACAACCGCACTTGCTACAGTAATTTGGCGCATTGTTGTTATTCATTATTCCTACGTCATGACTGACTTTGATTGTGTTTCCACATTCACAATGGAATACAGAAAGAGTATCACTAAGGTTATGGTTAAATATGGGTTTCATTGGTATCTGCTTTTCATCTTCTACTTCCGCATTGCCTACTGCAAGTGCTAAAAATTCGTCAAATTCATCTGTTGTAATATCCCAACTGTCGCACCAATCGTACAAGGATATTCTTTGGCACTCTTTTTTAAGTGCATATGCTATTGTTTCTGCTGTTGATTTCTTCATCTAATTTTCCTCACTTTCTTCAATACAAAAATTCCAAAACCACTGAAATGCTTTAAGAATTTGTTCTTTAGTCGTTCCATTGTGTGTTGGCATTTCTAAGAACATTTTTAATGCTTCAATTTTTTCATCTTCTGAATATTTTTCAGAATTTATGTTATGAACTATTGCACAAGCAACTCCTATATTCATTTAATTTCCCTCACTTTCTGGTTTATCACACACCTCAAACTTGATAACCCATACCCACGGATTTATTCAATACTCCTCTCTAATAACTCCATATTATCAAATGTATTTCCAATAATCTCCATACAATCCACATAATCGTAAATGTGTTCTTCTTCGTAAGTTCCATCTTCGAGTAACACGTTAAAATAAAATCCTGCTTCATCTTCATTCCAACCAATGTAGCCACAGCATTCTTCAGCCAGACAATTTACAATATCATTTTCCCATATCAGCTTGCCGTTCTTATCCTTCAAGCCTGTACATTGGCAGATGGTATCTGGTCTTACTTCAAATGCAAATGGTGCGCCTGCTTTATTGCTGATATACCGTCTATTTTCCTTACAATGTAGAAATCCGCTTACCCATTCCCCATTGCAGGTTTTTGCCTTGAATAAATATCTATTTTCCATATTCTCTCCTATTCCGCTTCTGATTGAAGCCAAACCCTAACTTCCGTCACTGTGTGCATTGAAACCCCATTTTCGATAGTCTTAACGCTACCCTCGTCATAGGTTTCTATTGAACATATAAAATCAAGCAGTTCTTCATCAGACATATTCCTTATTCTGTCGGCATTGGTCTGTGACTTTGCTTTTCCAATATCACTCATTTTCTCCATCTCTCAATTCTTTCAGTTTTGCTTCGGCTTCGGATTTTGTGAGAAATAACGATTCGCCGATTTCGTTAATATCCGACAACTCGAACACGCAACTTTCGATAGTACATGGCATCTCATTTGGAATCCCAAAAATGTAATAAATATCCGTTCCTACCTTGCAAGGCAGTTTCAAAAGCCTGCCCTGTTCCTCTAACTGCTTGTATTCCTCCCATTTGTCAACGTCTTCATCAGTAAGAAGCCGTGACTTTGATGTATTATTTGGTATATCAATGCACGGATGTTTCTCCAGCATTTCTACTACTCTCGACAACAAACCATCGCAACCCCCATATACCTTGTTAAGTCGATTTTCTAATTCTTCATACTCTCCAAGTTTCTTACAGACCGCATACTCGAAATCGCATTCATAGCATTTTTCAGGCGTTTCAAGTCCACCGCATCTTTCAAGGCACTTTGGGTAGTGGTAATTTCCATCGCTATTTTTCTTTGTTAACCTCTCCATATCATCACCCTCCAAACATTTTATTCGTTCTGCATTTCTCTTCAATTTATCCGCACATATTCTCTAGTATCTTCCGGATTTCATCCCGGACACTCTCCCTATCAAGAAACTCTGAGAAATCCTTGAGAGGGAGAGCTTTAAGAGGCTTCTAGGGGGTATTTCCTCGAAAAATATTGGATAAATAGGGTGTTCTTTACTCCCCTCCGTAAGCGCACAATGAACAATCGAGCTTACCAACAATGCCTCTTCGGAAACATAAATAACAATTCTCAGATATTACTCCTCGCTTTCTTTTTCCTTCTTTTCTAACTGTTATTATTATAACACGGAAAACCGTGTTACGCAAGCAATTCATATAAAAAAATATAGGTTTTTACCTATAATATAAAACAGCAAAAAGCAACGAAATTCCGAACAGGTTATCTATAATCACGAATTTACTTACTCAGAAACCTGAATACGAGCCCGGCGAAGAGCTGATCCAAAATTCAGGGAAAATAAGATTATTCCGAAATGAAGGATAATAAGGAAAAGAGAAATAAAATATATAGGAGACTATTTAGAGCCAAAAAAAACACAGCCGGGTTTCGTACCGCCTGCGCTTTCCCTTGTTTGGGACACATGCACATCTAAACCTTTACACCCTTTGCATAGACAGGGAATTTAGAATCCTATATATATACGAATGCACAACGGTTCCCTTCACTACCCACAAAGAAGGCATAAACCCTCAAAGGCTATATAAGTACGTCCGGCTTCTCTTCCCTCCTGCCGAAGCAGGAGAAAAGCACTCCCCGGTTTCCTTATATTTTCTGCCGATCAAAAAATGCCGACAGGGACGGTAACTCGCCCCTTATTGTCCTTTATATATGAATGATTTTACAACCCTTCCGGCTCGAAGTCAACCCGATCTTCCCCATCCTTAGCCCCAGGATCAGGGACAAACGCAAAAAGGAAATCCGCCGCCCTCCGGTACATATCCCCGCTGTCAGCCGGGGTTGAAAAAAGGACTTCGTTGCCCTTCAGAACATGCAGCTCCTTCGGGCGTTTGAACACCGCAATCGAAACCCCCTTCCCTCTCGCCATGCTCTCAGCCGTCTTTTTATACGCCTCGTTTTTCTTTTGAACGGCTTTCTCGTCTGGAACAAACTCTATAATGTCGGAAACATCCCTTCCGAGCAGGGCGCAGATACGGTCTAAAGTAACAAAACTCACCGGGTTATTGTGCCTCAGCGAACTCATCGCCGATTCCGAAAGAATCTTATTCTGGCGTAAGAATGTCGAATTAAACCCCCGGCATTTAAGCGCATATAGTATATCTATCTTATATCGAATCATAATTTTCCCTCCTTATCCAAAAGGGCATCCCAAACCGACCGGGAAATCACGATCGCCTCTCCCGGGGAAAGAAGATACCCCGTAAGAGCCGCAACGTCTTCCGGAGATGCCGAAAGCCCGATTTTATCTCCCGTAGAAACAGCTTCCACCGCATGTTTGGTTATTATCCCCTTCGCTTTTTGTATGTATATTCCATTCTCGTCCAAACCGCAGAAAAAGCAGTCCTGCAGCGATTTAATTTCCTTCATAAATAAAATAGTGTGCAGAAACCCACTTCTTTAGTCGTGGGAGGAAGCACATCCCGTCATCCGACGAGCCTCCTTTCGATTAAAAATGAACCTCTTGTTTGTGAAAGCCTTAGCTTTTTATAAGTTACTCCTGCGGAGATTTTTGTTCCGTCCAGCAAACGGATGTCAAAGCTCCCGCTGGAGCGTCTCCCGAATATAAAGCACTCCTGTCCTTTATACGAAACCTTATCAAACAGCCGGAAGCCTTTTACAATATACTCAGCCTGATTGCGTTTCCGATAGCCGCCTTTACCGATCGTGTTTTTATGTATCTGTCGGTTGTGACAGCGCACCTTCTTCTGATAGAACACTTCCTCGGACGGCTCCGCCAACGGATGACCGCTTATGCATCTGGCATCTATGTAGTGGTATTTCGGCAGATTGTTTTCTATCCGGATGTTTTTGGTGATATACCCATAGGTATGCGACACATTCGGGTACCTACGCTTTAATTCGTTGTAGAACGCCCAACGCATGATCCCAATAAACGCCGCATCCCTAAAAACCATGCCTCTGTGTATGGTCTTCGGCAGCTTCACGGTTCCTTTGTGATAACCAGTATGACAGGTTTCACATAGCGTAATGAGATTATTCGGAGCATCACCGCCCGTTTTGCGGCTTTCTATGTGATGCACGTTGAGTATCTTATCCTTGGACTTTCCTTTACAGCACTGGCATTTATGCCCGTCGCGAAATAACACGTACTCCCGGACGTTCCAGAAGTTTAGCTGTTCGCCCTGCTGATATTCCGTGCCACAGATGTCCGGATTCTTTATTTTCTGAATATCGAAGCTGGCAGTTTCAACGACGATCTTCGACACAGGAAGCATCCGGCATACCTTATCGACAACCGTTAGATGCGTCTGTATCTTGTTTTCAATACTCGGAGCAACCCACCCGGATTTTCGATTTCCCGTCCGGTTAAGGAACCGCGGTTTTCTGTATCTCGTCTTGCGGGATCGTCTTCCCCGACGGTTTTGTCTACGCGTAGAGAGTAAATCCACGATGTCATTTCTCAGCTCGACATCTGAAGCAAAAAGCTCCTTATCTTCTGTGGTAGCAGAAAGCCCGATATGCTTACTTCCTGCATCTACACCTAAAGTAACTGGCTGTGTATAGTTCGTGCTTCTATATAACAGTTTTATTGTGAACGGACACCGCTTAACAACTTCAGCCATACCATCTTTAAGAAGATGTCTGACCTTACCGCACCTGTTGGTAGGCATAAGCGGCTGTCCGTCCATATTTAGAACATATACCATACAGGCACTCCTTTCCTGTGAACTAAATCACATAACGCAGAGGGCAAGCCTCTGTAATGATACCTTCGCCAATGTTATCGAGAGGTTTTATATGCCTGCAACACTTGCTCCTACCAATCAGAGCTGTTTAATCACAGACCTCAGAGCCGCAGACTAGGTATTACATCCACGGGTGACTATATATTCTCTCGTAACGTAGCTCTCTAAGAGCTTGGGCTATTCAATCAGACCGCTCGGTTTTAATAAACCTTGCAATCCCACTTCTTTAGTGGTGGGTTATTGAATTTTAACCACTCTTTGTAACAGGTCATATCCGGGGCTTCCCCATCGTTTATTTTCCCGCAGAATCTTTCACACCAGCTCTTACCTTCTTCGTCCATCTTCCACCCGGCTAAATCATGGCAGACTTTGTCACTCTCGGAAGGGACGCAAAGCACATCTATAATAAGCTCCTCGTTGGTTATGTCTCCGGCGCTTCTAATAATCTTAAAATGATCCATTCTAAAAACAAGTCCAACCACGCTGCCGTTATCCCACGACACATGAACCGTACCTGCATCGTTAATACTTTGGACGGTTCCCTGATCCCCCGGCTTGATACGATCAAAAGGATCGTCTACTGGGGAAATAAGCTCCACTCGGTCGCCCGGCTTACATATTTCCTTTAACTCTTCAGTCATTCTCCGGATTTCTTCTGCACTCATCGGTCTTTTTTTCATAAATCCTCTCCTAAATATCATACCACTAAAAACAGTGTTGCGCCACCTTTTACTATGTTATAGGCAAATGCCTATAATCTATCCTTCCCGGCGGTTCTTACAACGCCGAGCACTTTCTATTTTACAATTTATCCCCGCATAACGGGCAATACTCAATATTTAGATTTTTGCTCGTTCCACAATCACAAGCGTAGTCATACCGTGTGGAAATGATTTTTTTCTTGAAATCAATTCCAACGACTAATGATCTTCCATATCCTATAACGTCACGTCGTATGGTAAAATAGTTATTTGTTTTACAATAACAATTTTTCATATTTATACCTCACTTCCCGGTTTTTCGCATCGCTCAAACTCGATAACCCATACCCATGGATTTGCATTCCATCCGTAGCGATCAAGATCGGATTTCTTGATGGTACTGTTCCAAATCCCAATAAATGATGTAATTATTGAGTTTTCATCAAGTTCTCCATTTAATCGTATATACTTATCCATGCCTTCCGCTAAAGCATCTTCGACAGTAATATCCTGCAACCGCTCCACTCTCACGTTGGTTACACGCAAGAAAATTCTTGCAGCATCCTTCGGCATGTGAAGGGATGGATGCCATTTCATCTCGATTTCTTTTCCATCACGGTAAAACTTCTCTGTATCGGAGTAGTCTGCACGGTAGATATACCGTTCTAATCCTTTACACCACGTTTCTCGAACGTACAGGATATCTCCCCGCTGATATGGAGCTTTGTATGCGGTATTTATCAGTTCTATATCTGTCATATTACAGTATGGTTTGAACATGAGTTTCTTTTCTTTCAGAAATTCTTCTGGTACTCCGTTTTTACATTTATCCGGCAATAGCCCTACAAGCTGTTGTGGTTTAACAATTCTTCTCGTGCAGCTCTTTCGTCCGTCCAGAATCGCCCGAACCATCTCTGTTTTAAACAATATTGGTTTCATACTCATTCCCCTTTCTCCAACTCCTTATCGTCAAATATGTTGCCGATAACTTCTACTTCACAACCACTTAATTGCTCAAAACTATTCCGCTTCTGATTGAAGCCATTCAAGTAAGTTTGCATAGCACATACTTCCAGCATTACAAGATTTGAATGTTGGACACTTTCTGCAATCCAGCAGTAAACATAAATTTTTTGCCAGCTCTTCATCCGACATATTCCTTATTCTGTCGGCTTTGGTCTGTGACTTTGCTTTTCCAATATCACTCATATTCTCCACCTCTCAATTCTTAATAATTTCTTCTATCTTTTGTCTGATACATTCATCAAAAACAGAAACAATTTTTAACACATTTGCTGGATAAGAATATTGAATATATTCCCATACATTGTCGTAACTGCTCTCTTCTTCAAATACTCTTATAAATTCATCATCTGTATGTGGATAACCACACCATTCTATTTCCTCAAATATTCGATCAAGTTCTTTCTTTTCGCTATCATCGTCTGCATATTCATAAAATATTTTTTTGGTTTCTTCATAGTCAAAAACATCAGGACTTCCATATATTTTATCTAGGATATACCCCTCATCACACCTCGCCATAAGTTCAAGGAAACTCTCACTTTTCGGTGTTTCTACCCATTTATATCCGTAATTGCCACAATCAGAAGTGATGGTGAGTTCGTACCGATCAAGATTAAATGTAAATCTCGCCCACAAACATGAACCATAGTCCTTATCTTCTTTTTCTTGCCTGTATTCCAGACAAAGCATGTTAGGTTTCACTATATTTACGGTCATTCATTCTCACCTCTCAATTCTTTCAGTTTTGCTTTGGCTTCGGATTCTCGAGATTAAGATATTCCGGCTTCAACATTACGATTGCTCCGTATCCGTGAAATACCAGCCCAAAGGCTAAATCCTGCGCGTAGGATTTTGAAAATACCTGCGCCTTTTTCCCCGGCTCCCACGTTGCTATTTTAGTTTCGCTAGATACTCCGGTAACAAATTCTACCTCGGTTCTGTTCTCTCGCGAGAACAATATTCCAACCACATATTCCTGTGTTTTTGCCATGCTATTTTCCTCCTTGCCGATTGTAAAGAGATAACGAATACTCATTTTCCACAATGAAATTTATCGCTTCTCCATTATCATCAAACCATGCTTTCCCATATTTTTCTATCAATTCCAGCTTTAACAAATCCTCTGTTTCGTACAGTTCTTTTCCTTCGTCAATGCGTTTCCGAACCGATTTAACAACATCGTCGATAGCAGCTTTATTTCCTTGGATTCTTACAAGCCCGCTGAGAATCGTGCCTTTTTGTACTCTGTCCGAATCAGTGAATGTATCTATTATGCTAGATGGCATATATATCACCCTTCCTCACGTAAATTGTTGACATATGAATTTGCTTCTTCCAACACATCTTCACGCATAGCATCATATGCATCTTCGAAAGACATATTTCCCATCGTATCATATAATATTCCAAAGTGATTGAATACAACAGTTTCATACTTTGCTATGCATCTGGGACACATATCAACATCCCGAAAAGAAGCGGCGGAACTTCTCCCCTCGCTATCAAAAACCCGACAAGGGATTTTTAATGTGGCTAACTCGCCAGCGTTGTCTACTTCCGTCCCACATATATCACATTTGTAAATCGTTTTTGTGGTAACCATATTAGTTTCCTCCTTTTCCACTAGCAACGAACAAACTTAAATTCTTTACTCAATTCTCTCAAAATACTCTTCAAAGTTCTCACGGGTCATATCAAGATAATCGTCGTCGTCTCCATCTTCCAAATACAATCGTATATCTGACTCTCCTATACAACCCTCTACATACTCGAATATATCCCCTCTGCGAATCATCATGTAATCTTCATATGGAATGCCGCCTTCTTCATACTTCGGAATATAAAATCCTTTAATGCATTTACACTTTTCTATTTTAATCACCCTTTTTCCCTTTGCTTCCTGAAGTTCCTCCAAGGTTCCGAGCTTTCGATACTCTAAGACCTCCTTGATCGCCCGGATTGCAATATTCTTCGCTTCCCGCTGTTTTTGGTATTCCCCGGGATACTCGATACTAAGCTCCTTAATTGCTCCGTATTCAGTCAAGGTAAACCCCTCCTTTCTCCTTCTTTTCTAACTGTCATTATTATACCACGGAAATCCGTGTTATACAAGCGATCTGTATAAAAATATAGGTTTTTGCCTATAATATAAACGAAAAAAAACAGCGAAATTCCGAACAGGTTATCCATGATCACGAATTTGAAAACAACGAAAAATAAAAATCTTCCGAAATAAGGGACAATAAGAAAATCAAAAGGAAAACGAAGGAGATTCTAAAAAAACCGTCAGACGAGAAAGAACATTCAGCAAGCGAACTTCCGCAGAAAACTGAACACGAGCCCGGTGGAAGCCGATCCAAAATTTAGAAAAAATAAGATTGTTCCGAAATGAGGGATAGCAAGAAAAATCAAAGAAAGCAGGCATATACAGGAGGCTATTTGAAGCAAAAAAAAAACACAGCCGGGTTTCGTGCCGTCTGCGCCTTTCTTTGTTTTGGGATACACATGTACGTCTAAATCCTTTACAACCTTTGCATATACAGGATATTCAACCCCCCGCATATATACGAATGCACAATGGCTCCCTTTACACCTTTGTAAAGAAGGTTCCAAACCCTTATAAATATTTCTAAAAAAAAGACTTTCACCTTTACACCTTCGTAAAATCAGAAGGTTCCCAACCACAATTCTGGACGGTTGCGGCGTGACATATCCTTTACACCTTTGTAAAGAAGATTCCAAACCCTCAAAGGCCATATAAGTACATCCGGCTTCTCAATCCTCCCACCGAAACAGGAGAAAAGCACTCCCCAGGTTCCTTATATTTTCTGCCGCGCGAAATCTATCGCCGACAGGGACGGTAACTCGCCCCGAATAAGTTAAATATACCACACAAAAAGACAAAAAGCAACCGCCCGCAAGAAAGGAGGTAATGCGGGCGGTTTATTGTAACCATTTGGAAATATGCTTTGTTCATGATTTTATATTATCATATTTTCCCTTATATGTCAAACGATTCGCTAAATATATTATAGGTTTTTGCCTATAATAACCCCAAAAGAAGTACCCTGCTCTTCTACTGGAACACCCCCCTCCCAGTACGAAAACCAAAACACACGGGAAATGAGGGATAACGAGAGAAAAACACCACCCCAAAAAGAGCAAAACGCCCAAAGGAGTTAATTGCGATTTTTCGCAATTCGCTTAACAACTTTCGGGCATTGACTACGCCTACAAGTTCGCAGAAGTTGTTCCGCAAGCCGAGCTAATCCAAACCTCAAAAATCAAAACACTTCCGAAATGAGGGATAATATAAAAAAAAACGGACACTCCCACCGCTCCAAAATAAGGGACGAAAAAAAGAGGGCGGAAAGCTACACGCTTCCTTCCCTCTTCCTTTCTTGACGGTGGCTCCTTAGAGCTTCACCCAATCATTTCATGATACAAATAATCCATAACCCTAAGTTTTTTGAACAAAAACTTAGAAAACCCCAAAAACTCCTTTTTGCTGTGGACGTTATGAACCCCGGCTTTTTCAAAAGCCCTCGTCTAAAATTTCTCCGTCATTGTATGAATAATGCTCTGAAAAACCACACCCGGATTCCTCGGAATAAACCTCCATATTGACGTGATATTCTTCGCACACCTCAAAAAGAGAAATAAATCCCTTGGATGTATCAAGATCGCCCCAATATCCCTCCCCGGTTTCTTTTTGTCTGCGCATGGAAAACGAATCGTCGATGAGGGCGGACCGAATACTCCACTTACAACATCCCTCGATTTCCGCCTCGCTATCCGAAAGAAAATCAATATCCGCTTCTGCCCCTCTTCCCATCCAGACTTCTCCATCTTGGGTAAGAGCTGATGTAAACTTGGAAATATTCGATTTATCCCCTTTTACGCTCATTCTAAAACAACAAATATTTGCCATTTTTTTTACCCCTCCTTTTTGCAACTCGCAATATCTCCATTTTCAGAAAATAGAATAGAAAACATTTTGCAATATTCTTCCACCATATCTTCAGGACACTCAAAGTCCTCAATATCTCTTGCCCCAAAGGACAACGCCAGCTCTCGGACTTGTTCTCTGGCGTTGTCCTTTGCTTTAAGTTCGGGAGAAAGATGTGCTTTCCCGTCCGCTATTTCTACCAAATAATCCCAAGTGTATAACATTCTAAAACTTCTCCTTTTCTTTGTTTTCTCCAATTTGTACTATCAAAAAGTTCCATTCGGGCTCAGAAAACCACTACGGCTCTCTTTGATTTTTCCTCTGGAACACGAATAATACTCAAAAAAAGGAGCATCTTCGGAATGAAGTTCCATACTGACACGATATTTTTTGCATGCATCAAAAAGAGTTATAGATTCCTTGGGTGCGTCAAGACTGCTCCGATATTTAGCTTCTGCGATAAGATCGTTATGAATATTATCTTTGCAAATTCCCGTGATCAGAGCCTCTCTCTTGGAGAGGTAACAAATATCTGCTTCTGCCCCTCGTCCCATCCGGACATCCCCTTCGTGAGTGAGAGCCGAAAAGAACTTAGAAATATTCTTTTTAGTCCCTTTGATTTTTATTGTAAATGACGCCATATGCGTGTCCCTCCTTTGCTTCGTGTTTCTCTCTTAACTATGATATTATTATACCACGGAAAACCGTGTTCAACAAGCGATTCGCCAAAGAAATTATAAGTTTTTGCCTATAATATAGCCAACAGGAGTGACGACTCCGTCTTCAAAAACCATGAGAAACAGGAGAAAACAAAACCCTTCCGAAATGAGGGACAGTAGAGGAAATTCGTCGGCATCCACAGGAAATCATCCAACCAAAGAGCCTTGCAGGACTGCAGTTGGACCGCAAAAAAGAAGAAGAAGAAAACAAAACCACTCCGAAATAAGGGATGACAAAAAAAGAAGGGGGGGAGCTGTACGCATCCTACCCTCTTCATGCTTTGACGGATACCCTTAGAGTTTCAAAAACCGACAGGCATCTTTTGCTACTGATATATATTTCGCCGAGCTGTTCAGACGGAATTTATCTAACTCAAACTTCATTTTCCCACTCGCGACTTCTGTTTCGAGATAGATAGCATCCACAAGTATGCCAAGCATATTCCGAAGCATCTGTTTATCGTCAGAAGAAAGCAGCTCCTCTTTCTCCTTCCTTTTCTCCTCATCAGGCAGACAAAAACTCTCCATGAGAAACTTTACCCAGCGAGGATTTGTTTCTATGAGCAAAATGTCGTATATTTCAGAAGAAAACTGAAGAAAACTCTTTTCCCCAAGGGAGAGATTATTATATATACAACTTGCTCCGCAGTCGAAATAGGCTAAAACTACCGCAAGGGAATTTAACGCAATATTGTTTTTTGCAATCTCCGGGAACTCTCTGCTTAACATAATAAGCCCAAGGAACAAAATTCTCAGATTCCGAATCTTCCCCGCTTCCGTTGCTCCAGCATAATCAAAAGACGTTAAAAGAGATCGGAAATATTGATATTCCTCTTCCGGAAGGTCGGAAAAAACCTCTTTGGAAGAATATATATCAATCTCGGAAGTTTTCTTTACATTTTCCGGTCTTACCCATATTTCGTACTCGCGTCTTCCGTCATAACGCCACAATACATCCTCCCGATTTACAACTCCACAAGTTATCTTTCCCGATCCGGTAAACCGCGAAGCAAAAAATACCGCAGTTGAAAAATCCAAAGTATAGGAATACCCCTCCGGATTAGACTTATCCTCCATTCCCCGATAAACCGGGAAAACGGCAGGCAGGCTATATGGGGGATGTAAGGTTTCAGCCTCGAATATTTCAGCGTCTTTCTTTGTTCTCGAAGAAAGAATTTTGTCCCATATATCGGGAGTAATCTGAGAAAACCCATAATCAATCATCGGATAAAACCGGGTAAAAACAGAAAATAATTTCCTCTTCGGTATCCGGTCGATATTTTTACAAAAGAAGGAAACGACGAGGGAATCATCCATAAGTTTAGTTAAAACCTTTAGAGGTCTTTTGTCAAATAGCCCGCGGTTTTTCTCTTTTAGCGCATTGTAATAATCCGCGGTCAGTTCTATTCCATTCCCGTAGATTTTTAGCTCTTTCTCGGATTCTTTTGGAGCAAAAAACATTATCAGCGGGAACAAATCTCTCCCGTTATAATAATAAAGATCGGGATAAGGGGTTGCCAGACCATAAACAGGCTCTCCGTCAAGAAACGGATACTTCCCGATCACGTCCTCGTAGGACACATCGGACAAATAGCCGCCCTCTTTGTGATATTTCTCTAAGGCTTCTCTAAGTGGGATTAAGGAATCAAGTGTTGCCTGATTCCTGCTTCGTACCAATTCGCCAACGGTAAATTTTTCGCTCATACACGTTTTCCTCCTTGTTTAATTAGCGTGTTCATACGGGAAAAGTTTTTCTGCAAGGTGATTTATGATCGCGTGCAGCTCGTCCGTGGTAGGTTCTCTCTTTGCAAGTATTTCTAACTCTTCGACGCTGCACACCTCTCCGTAGGCATCAAGCCCGGTAAGACAGGGGGCGTTGTCCGGTTCCTTCCCGGAAGAACCCCCTCTTAATATTTTTTCTACCCGGTCAGCAAATTCCGGTGTTGTAACTGTGGGACAGCCACACAGGGCATCCAACACATGCATAATCTCTGATTCTGCTAACATGTTATTTCCCTCACTTTCTAATCCAAAAAATCATCGTTTCATTATTTCTTCAATTTCTATGAATATGTCACCCGTTCTTACATCCTCTATTTCAATCAGCTTATACTTCTTTCCGTTATATTTTCTTAAAGGATGGCAAAGCAGTAATGTAACTTTATCAACCACTCCTTTACTATCAGTAAAGGTTGCATCTATACAAGCTCCGCAAGAGCCATCTGCTTTTGACCATCCACGTCCCCTTGTAATATGATAAGTATTAAAATCCACATCATAATTCAAATCGCATTTAATTTTCTGTTTAAATTTATATTGTTCTTCTGTCATATCCTTTCACTCATCCTCTTTGATTTACTCGATTGTAATATATACCCCATCTTTTTTATCCCATGCGAAAATCTGAATATTTAATAACTCTTCTGGTAATTCAGATACGCTACCTTTGAATAAGTCTTTATTTTTATTGGTAGAAACACTAATTAAATTTGCATGATTTTCTTTTCGATTACTTAATAATTCTTTTAGTGTTGGAGATTCTAACATAAATATCAATCCTCCATACTCATAATATTTTTCCTCTCTTTCCGCAGTAAAATCATCGTTTCATAGCATACCAAAATCTTTTAATACACCATGCAATTTGAACCATTTACTTTCTTAACCATGATATTATTATACCACGGAAAGCCGTGTTTAGCAAGCAATCCACAGGAGAAATTATAAGTTTTTACCTATAATATAACCAAGAGGAGTGACGACTCCGTCTTCAAGAAACCATAGGGAACAGGAGAAAACAAAACGCGCGGGAAATGAGGGATAATGAGAAAAACAGCCTCCGAAGAAAAAGCCCGGAAAGGAACCGGAATGATACCTGCACTACCGTTAGGCGATCTTTCTCCGGAGAAAAACCAAAATACACGGGAAATGAGGAATAATAAAAAAAAGGCTGCTTAATGCAGCCTTTCGGAGTTATATTTCTCTGATGTTCGATCGGACGATTACCGCTCCGCAAGGAGGTTCTCCCGACGGGTGATCGCCAGCGTCACCGATGAAGAAGATTCCGACCTTTGCCTTCTTCGAGAAGTCCTTAATGCTTGGGTATTGTACCGTACCATCGGGATTCTGAACCAGATGGTTAGAGTTAGATTCATCCAACACCGCTTTGAACTCGGGACATTTTTCTATGCATTTATCGTAAAAATCCTTTTCCTGCGAGGACGAAAAATCGCAAGCGTTCGCCCCTTCATAAAAATAAATAAAGTGAGGAATTTTACTTTCAATACTCCCCGCACATTCAAGAACGGCGGCATAATGGCTATTTCGAGCCTGTTCTTCATTGACCATAACCCAATCGGCAGGAATCACAAGGTAGCCATCGGCGAGAGGAATATTTTTCATTTCCTTTTGTGTTTTTTCAATATAATTAAATTGTTCGTTGTTAACAAACATAAGGAGATTACAGATAACTTGTTGCTCTAGCTTTAACTCGCGGCAGAAAAAATCATTGCCATTTACTTTAAGAGAGTCTATCTCTTCCTTAACAAGAACACCTTCTTGTTCTAACACCTCTTGTAAGACATCACGGAGGCGATCCGGCATATAGCATACGGAATCAATCAGTATATTGACAAGCCGACCAAACGGAATGTGTGTACCGATTCTGAGTTTTTCAAGCATAACTTTATTTTTATCCGTTAAATCGAAAGTTAATTTGTTTGTCTTTATTGTTTTTTTCATAATTTCATCCTTCCGTTTTTTTGTCTTATTTTACGCTAGACTAATATAATAGTCAATAGAATATTATAAAATAATAAAAAATATTATTTTGGCTTTTACGAATAAATTCTTCGTTCGGAGGAACAAAACCTGCAAGAACCAGACTGCAGGTACACCGCAGCAGGGAAACATCTGATTCAAGATTGTTCCGGAATAAAGGATAACGGCGGATATTTCAGAGGGTTCTCGAAATGGAGGTGCTAAAATACTTGAGAAATGTATTGTGTCAGGACCTCCCTAAAAGATACTGGAAAATCGGCGAACCAAGATTGTTCCGAAATGAGGAATAAAGGATCGTTTAACCATATTAACGAGCTTTAGGAAGGGATTACAAAAAATCTTCGTCCGGCAGAAAATCTGCGATAGACTCTTCGGTAAAAACGAGAAAAACCTGAGCAAAACAAACAAAACTCGTCCGAAACGAGGGATAACAGCCATTAAGCAAAAAAAACTCTTAGGAAAACCATTCAGAAAGGGACGCGAGGTTCCTGGAAGGCGATCCTAAAACACAGGAAAACAAAATTCATCCGAAAGAAGAAATAACGAGAGTTTGCAAACTCGCTTCTCCCCTTCTATTCCCCTCAGAAAAATCTTGTTATGGCGAACCCGCAAAAACTCCTCTCTCCAACTAAACATCCCAAAGGAATAATTGCGATTTTTCGCAATTTTCTTAAAACGACCTTCGGGAACTTGGAGCTTCTCTTCTGTTTTTTTAGAACCGCAGGGCGGATTGGAGTTACAGGAGGCGATCCTAAAAGAAGGGGAAAAACAACCTTCATGCGAAATGAGGGATAACAACATGCAAGAAAGGGAAAAAACCTAAAGGAATAAAAAACCGAGCGAAAAGCAATACTCCAAATCTCAAAAATTTCCAAAGAGAAAAGAAATTGCGATTTTTCGCAATTCGCTTGAAACAACCTTCGGGAACTCTGAACGCAGAAACTTGAGAACGAGCCCGGTGAGAGCTAATCCAGAAATCAGGAAAAATAAGATTATTCCGAAATGAGGGATAACGATAAAAGCAAGTCCGAAATATGGGACAGGCAAGGGGCGACAGGCAAACCCGCTATTTCCACAAGAAGAAACACAAAAAAAAGAACCCGAAGGTTCTTTTTTCCGGCTTAGACCACATCGAAGTAGGAACCGAAGGAAGAATGATTGGAATAATCCTCTCTTCCCTGTGGCATCTGAGCCTGCTGATAATTGCCGTTATTGGAGTTGTTACCACCATTATTATAACCATTGTTATAGCCGTTGTTGTATCCGCCATTGTTGTATCCATTGCTGTCTGCATTATTATAACCGCCTGCTGGCTGTGTTACCTGTCCGCTTGGATACTGGATGACATTCTCGCCATACTCTGGCTCAGCGTTTGTCTGGCTTGACGGATTGTACTTTCGGTCATAACAGCCACGCATCTGTCTTGATACAACATAAGCATTGATACGCATTAAGGACATATTGGCAATATCTTCGAGCATTTCGTGCGTTAACCCGATCATAACCTGTGGATTGTTCCGGTTATAAATGAACTTGATAAGTCCATTCGACATCGCCTCTCCTGCGCCTCTCTGTGCCTTGACCATGACAGCGTTGTTTCCCTTTGTCGCTGGATAGATGGATAACATCCATGCGCCACCCGGAGTAGCCTTACCACCCTGCTTCTTCCACAGTTCCGGCGGAAAACCGTTATTGTTAGCACAGGCGCGCTTTGCATCCTCTACATACATTCCGAATCGTCCGGTCACAATACGGTTACAGAGAGTCACCCACTCGTCCATATTCACGTAGCAGCTAATCTTCTCTTTCTGTTTAACTCCGGACAAAGAAACAAGATTTACTGTTACACGTTCGAACTGGTCGTTTGGCTGGATAACCTCAATAAAAACATCTTTGCCAAACTTCTTAATAATCTGATCTGGGTTTTTATCCCGATTTTCATTGTAATTCTTATCCATATAGACATCCTCCTATTTAATATTATCCCGTTATTTAACTATATATTTATTATACCACGCATAACGGTGTATGTCAATGAATAGAGGTATATAAAATCAAGTAAAATCAAGGGTTTATAAGCCATATTATGGTTTGACGGAGGGAAAATAAGGGAGAAAATAATACCCGGCAGAACCCCGTCAAGACAACAAAAGGAGCCGCCGGCTTTGTCTTTGCAGATTTGGAAACGCCGGGAGCCGAGGATTAAGGCACAAGCGAAGCCAGAACTGGCAAGCGCCGGGCGTTAAAGACGAGGCGGACAAGACTCCTAATCTGTGAAGACACAAGCTGTCGGCGAAATGCAGATATATCCTCTCAAAGAAAAACGCCCCGCAGAAACAGGCTTCCCCTAATATGAAGAGAGAAAATCCCGAAAGAATATTAACAAACGGCTTTGCCTTTGCAGAATACGGGAGCAAAATTTGCGACCTTGCAACGCGGAGCGGGGAGCGGATTTTGAGGACGTAGTCTGTGAAGACAATGCCGATCAGGAGAAACTTAGTCCCCATCGGGAACTCAGATAGAAACGCCTCAAAAAAGAATTTTGTTCTTGCGGAATATACCGAAGGCTGAGAATACCCCGGCTACGCCCGGAAGGAAAACACCCTATTGGGGGCGAGGCACAGCAGATTGTCCTTGCGGATTATGCGAGGGGAGCGACGCCCTGGCATGAAGCCGAGCGGAAGGCTGGGGCAAAGCGGACAAAAGCATAATACCGTGAGGACAAATCTGCTGCACATACACATGACGAGTGATTGTTAACCAAACGGGATTGAACCTCTTATACCCTCTCTTCGCTGGATTCCGAAGGAAAAACAATTACCCGGGCGGTTCCGTTCGGTTAAATTCTCTTGGGAATGATGAATATTGCTAGGGGTAGAAACTTTGTTATTGCAGATTACAGAGCAAATACTGGATTATTTGAACCGCGTGGCTGCGGGAGAATAATCCAGTAAGAAGCGAAATAATCTGTGATTACAAAGTTTCTACCGGAAAATGTGTCTATACGGCTTGTTTCTTGCAAACCACGGAAGCGAAATTTGCGACCTTTAGCAGATTTTGTGTACGTGGTCTGTGGGAAACAAGCTGTATGAAAATACCGGAGGGATATACCTAAGATGGGTAAATGTACTAAAGATAAGTATAAATTCAGTATTAGTCTAGTACATTCTCAGTATTATCTCAGTACGCTTTCAGTACAAAATATGTTTTATAGAAATAAACACCAACAGGGATATTGATAAATACGTACTGAAATTATACTAAGAATGTACTGAAAGTAAGTCACAATAAATCACCGAAGGATAAACAAACCTCTCTTCTTCCGAAGAAAATCGACTGATATTCAGTATAATTTCAGTCAATATTCAGTACATGCTCGAAAGGAATAAAATTGTGGAGAAACAGGGCGTGTACTAAGGTTTAGTACACTTTCAGTACAATATAAGTCAATTACGAAATACCTTGATATGCAAATAATCTTAATGTTGACTTAATATCAGTACATATTAAGTCAATTAGGGGAAAAATCAAGTGCGGGAAAGCGAGGAGAATCAATGGGGCGAATATTCTTTAGTCAAGAAAAAAACTGATTTAGTCAAGAAATAGTCCACTTTAGTCAAGAAATTAGTCAAGCGTTTAGCAATATCTAATTAGGATAAGCAACTCTCCAGGGGTTTCAAAAGCGGGTTATTTTCAATATTGACTTAATTTCAGTACGGATTCAGACGGCTATAACCGGGGGGATAGCAGGGAGAAATAAAAAACCAAAAGATGCGTACTAAACTTTAGTCAATATTTAGTCTACTTTAAGTCAACAACCCCTCGCGCGGCAGCCCCAAAGTTAAAGATCGCTAAGGCTTTAAGCTGCCGCTTATTCTCCCTCTTATTTTCCTCCGCACAAAAACCCCTGTAACTCCTTGATTTTATGCGGTTTTTACCCTTTGGGTATTAAATTTTCCGAAAAAACACAAAACTCCTGTTTCTAACAAAAACTTCACAACTCCCTAGTAAATAAATATCTCGCGAAAACATTGTATTTCCTTGGTTTTCTATACCACACAAACCCAAAATATCACAACCATCCGTCAAGGCATCAAGCCCTTCGATTTTATTCTCCTTAATCCTCTATTCATCCGATTTTCCCCAATTTTATAACTTCACAACGATGTTCACACATATTCTCACACATTACACACCTAATTTACACAGAACTAAAACACCCTATAAAGCCTTATTTTACGAGGGTTTCCTTGAGGTTTATTCTCCCCAAAAGTTCACACATTGCTAGGGTATAGCATGGCTAACGACACAGGGGGGACTATACGGCTCAAAATCGAGAAAAAATCAAAAAAATAAGCCCTACAACGGAAATTATCCATCGCAAGGCTTATTTTTTATTTACGAGAGGGATTCCACCCTCTCTTTACATCGCCGCATCAGGCGGTTTAAAGAGTCTAAGCGATCTAAGAACCGCTCGGACTCGAACGAGTCCTCTGGGGGGTTGACCCGGTCGAACTCTTGGAAGAGAGAATCACTCTCTCTTCCTAATTCCCAACAGAGACGCGAAGCCTCTGCCAGAGTCATTTTTCTAATCTTTTTTGCTTTTTCTGCCTCTTCGGCAGAGATAATTTTTTTGAGGGCTTGCAACCCTCTTTTTTCTGCTAGTGTCATATTTTTTCCTCCTTTTCTCCCCGAGTACGCCGAGGCAAACGGGACTACTCGCCCCTATTATTTGGTTACATAGTTAGTAAGACGCAAAAACGGAAAAAAAATAAGACCGGGTTTACCCAGCCTTATTTTTTTGTCTCGTAGGAATCGAGAAGGTGTTGTTCTCGATCCTCCTGCGAGGATACAATATTTAATAATTCGGAATACTCTTCATCCGAAACGTATTCCACATCCGCGTCGTCCGCGGGGAGTGCCGAAAGAATCTCAGCCTTTTCCTTTTCTGAAAAAGGAAAGGGCTCATCAACCAGTTCGGAGACTGGCTCAGCTAAAAGTGGTTCTTCCCTTTCGTCCGGGAAATACCGGGGAACATAGTTCTTCGATACCACCCTCTCGCTGTTACGCGAGTTTTTCTTTGTCCCGGAGACAATTATATGTCTCGGAATCGAAATCATTATAAATGTGGCTATCATAACCATCATAAAATTAACTATCATAAAAAATCCTCCTTAAATAAAAAGGGAACAGGCATGTTGCCTATTCCCTGAGACATTGTTCTTGTTCTTAGTGGTACTCAACCTTGTACTTGCTCGAAAGCAGCATGTAGGTTGAACTGTCGGCTGTTACCGACACCGGGGATTGATAATCTCTTGTGTCTGTCCGAACGAACACCGGAGTATCACCCGGTTTCTGATTCAAGAGATTAAGAAGCTCCTGCGCCTCTGCTCCTCCAAAGGTCGGAATGTAAATCCATACGGAATTTACTTTTTCCTGTTCTTCCCCGATCTTATCAAGGTCTGCCACAGAAGAAACTACAATCTGTGGGCCGAAATCGTTATCATCCCGAACCTGTCCCTTAATAAGAACTAAGGCGTCGTCAAGCAACAACCCTTGGAATGTTTCATAGTCCTTCGGAAATACGGTTGCCTTGATTTCTCCAGCTCTGTCGACAAGAGTAAATGTTGCCATCTTATCTCCCTTTTTTGTATAAAACTCTCGAAGGTTTGTGATAATTCCCGCAAAGGAATATTTTCCTTCGGTAATCTCGCCGTTATCATCCATAACATCTGTTATGGAATCGGCGGATATATCATACGAATCGAGGGGATGAGCTGACACATAAGTACCTATAACGTCCCGCTCCATCGACAGAAGCTCTTTTTCCGGATAGTCTTCGCAATTTTCGATATCATAAGAAATAGAAGTCTCGTCAACGCCTATCTCATTGAAAAACGAAAGCTGATCCGCAAGATTCTTCTCTGCCTGCTTTTTGTTGCCTTTCGCAAGATCATATAGCGTAGAAGCCGAGTAATCGAGCGCCCTCCGGGAGAACCCGAAAGAATCAAATGCCCCTGCAGACACTAAAGACACGAAGTTCTTTTGCCCTACTCCAAGTGGAAACGTCCGGGAAATGAAATCACAAACGGAAACATATTCTCCGCGTGTTTTTCTTTCCGCTACGACCGTTTCAGATGCCTTCTGGATACCCTTGATTGCCCGAAGTCCGTACCGGATCGCTTTTCCATCGGTTGTGAATAACATATCCGACTTATTTACATCCGGCTGTAAAAGCTCGACATTCAGTTTTTTTATGTCTGAAATATAACTCTTAGCCTTATCATCATCAATGTAAGCGTTAACCAAAGCGGTCATATACTCACATGGATAATAATATTTCAGCCATGCACATTCCATTGTGATCATGGAATACGCGCAACCGTGGGACTTATTGAAGGCATACTCCGCAAATCGCTCCATCTTCTCCCATAGCTTTATCGCCGTTTCTTCCGGTATCCCACGGGGTACGCAGCCGTCAATTCCGTAAGGCTCTCCGGTGTGAGAGTCAACCTCGTTACCTGAACCATAGATAAAGAATGGCTTGTACTCGTCCAAAATGTTTTGGATTTTCTTACCCATAGCTTTACGGATGGTGTCTGACTGTCCGGCTGTAAAGCCTGCCAGTTTCCGGACTACCTCCATAACCTGCTCTTGATAGACTATAACGCCATAGGTAGGTTTAAGGATTTCCTCCAGCTCCGGGACATCATATTTAATGTTTTGTGGATCGTTCAATCCCGCAAGATAATCTGGAATATAATCCATTGGCCCCGGGCGATAGAGTGAAACACCGTCCGTTATTCTTGCAAAAAGCTCTTCCCCAAACAATTCGAGAGCTTTTTGAAAATCAGCATTGCCCGACTTCCATCCCTTTGCTTCATATTGTTCTTCGAGATTCTTCAGTCTTCCTCTAACATCTGAAAAAAGCTCCTTCATAAAGCTCCTCATCCCTCCGGACTCAATCTGAAACACTCCGAAAGTCTCTCCTTTTGCAATATCTCGATAGACATAAGGATCATTGCATGGAATATCTATATAAGAGCTATATTCCGTGCCTCTCTTTCGAGCCATTGCAAGTCCGTTCCCAATCGCGGAAAGGGTTTTGAGCCCCAAGAAGTCCATTTTCAAAAGACCGAGCATTTCGACCTCTCCCATCGTGACCTGAGTAGCAAGAACCTTCGCATCCTTGTTTTTCGTGTCCTTAACCATTGCTGTTGGCAAGTAGTTAAGCACTGGGGCGTCGGCGACCACGATTCCACAGGCGTGCTTGCCTGTTTGACGGGGGTTTCCTTCGATTTTCAGTGCGTCCGAAATAATTTCCTTTGCCACGGGATCTGATTCGAGAAGTTCAAGAAGTTCGAGGCTCTTATTGTCTCCAGACAATGAACTTTGAAGGTTCTTTGCTTTGTCTGACAATTTCCCGGTTATTGTTGAAGCATAAGAAACCGGAAGCCCCTTTACCCTGCACAGATCCTTAATTGCGTTTTTTGCCTGCATAGTTCCGAATGTGATAATGTTACACACATGATCTGCGCCGTAAAGCTGCTTAACATGTTCTATCACATCGGCTCTTTTAGAATCCTCAAAATCCATGTCAATATCCGGCATGGAAATTCTATCCGGATTTAAGAAACGCTCAAATTTAAGCCCATGCTTGATTGGATCAACCTCGGTTATCCTAAGACAGTACAAGCAAAGACTTCCTGCTCCGCTTCCTCGTCCCGGTCCAACAAGTATCCCATGTTCTTTCGCCCACGAAACATATTCCCATACGATCAAGAAATAACTCTCGAAGCCCATCTGGGAAATAACGCCCTTTTCGTAAGCAAGCCCGTCGAGGTACTCTGCCGAGGTTTCAGCCGTAGTCCCTGAAAATCTTTCCTTAAAGCCCTTATCCAACAGGTAATACAAGTATTCCTTGTCAGAAGAAAAGCCCTTCGGAATCTTAAACTCTGGCATGTGGTATATTCCGGTCTGTACCTTTAAGGTACATTTTTCAGCGATCTCTAACGTGTTTGAAATCGCTTCCGGAATATCCCAGAACAGGTTTACCATTTCCTTGTCGCTCATAAAATGATACCCTGTTCCCGGAAACCCTTCGACCTCAGAGGTAAGTTTCCCGTAGGATACTGCCAGAAGAGACTTATGCACCTCTTCGTCCTCCGGGTTTATGAAGTGGGAGTCGTTTGCTGCCACCAGCTTAACCCCCTCTTCTTTCGCAAGGTCAATTAAAACTTTATTGACCTCGCTTTCTCCGGAGAAATTATGTCTTTGTATTTCGACATAATAATCTTCTCCGAAGATTTTCTTGTACTTCCGGATAATATTTCTTGCCTGTTCCGGTTTTCTGCTTGTCTTCGCAAGCTCTCCTCCGATACAAGCCGAGGTACAAATAACCCCCTCGGAATACTTCCGAAGGTTATCTATCGAAACATGTGGTCTTCGATAGAAATTATCATACGCCGTTGACGTAAGAACAAACAGGTTTTTAAGCCCCTGTTCGTTCTTGGCGAGGAGAATTAAATGTGAACCATTCTTCCCTCCTGTCAAGATGTCCTCGACATATGCTTCAAAGCCAAATATCGGCTTCTTGCCCTCCTCTGTCATGGCGTTTTGCCACTTCAAAAGAGCGAACATATTGCCGTGATCTGTTACGGCTGTAATGCCGGAGCTTTTCTTGGCAATATCCGATAAACGGCTCATGCCGTCAAGGATGGAATATTGGCTATGTGTGTGATAATTCACGCAATAACCGATATTCATAGTCTCGCTGTCTTTTACAACAGCAAAACCTCTTCCTACCCTGCGGATATATGCTCGCTCGGCTTCCGGGATCAGCTCGGTTATATCGAACTCTAAATCCCTCTTAAGAATAATTCTCCCGTCCTCTAACACAAGAACGGGAACAATATCTCCTTTATTTAATTTGTTTTTTATGATTATCTCCACGATAACACACCTTCCTTATTCTGTTATTTTCCCGCTCATTCCCGGGTATCATATTTTGGTTACAGAAATAGTAAGACGTATTATCCCGGTAAAAATCTATATCAAATCTCCGTTTAGAGCCATTTTTTTTATTTAAGTATATCACAAAATTTTACAAAAAAGGATTGAAAAACAAACGAAAAAGAAATATCATTAAAATACAAAATACGGAAATAAGATAAAAAACAGGGAGGGTTGACGAAAATGCAAGAGACATTATTTCGCTGCCGGAACGCCTACGGGATGATGCAATATGCCTTTATTATAAGCATAATTGCCCTATATTTTATCCCGCTAAAAGTCCCCGGAGCGATATATTTAATGGCGCCGCTTATTATCACGGGATTGTTTTTTCTGTTCCGACAGGTCGCGGAAAACCTGAAGAGGATGTTCATGATCTACCGGACTACGCTGGTGCTGTACATCTACACGATTCCAGACTACATAATCAAGTGTATATCGCAAGCCATAAGGAAAAAGATTCCAAAGGGAATAGGGATTATGTTCGGAATTGTATTTGCGGGCGTAGGGGCTTATCTGCTATTTTCGGACAACAAGAAAAAAGAAGAGAAAATCGCTTCGATGAAATCCTTCGTCCTGCAAAAAACAATGGATGATCCGGAAGACGATTACGACATCGTTATCTGTAAAAATAAGCAAACCGGGGAAGATGTTGTAATGGATGCGGATGCCCGATATACCCATATGCTTATTATCGGACCTACCGGATGTGGTAAAACATCTGCGGTTATTGACCCAATGATTGAACAGGATATAAGAAAGGGACACAGCGTTCTTGTGATTGAACCAAAGGGCGATCTTGCGGAGAAAGTCTATGCGATGGGGAAACTGTATAACAAGGACGTGCTGTATTTTGACCCGACCGCTCCTGATTGCCCGAAGTTTAATCCGCTGCATGGCCGGGAAGACGAAGTGATTGAAAACTTGACCACCACGTTTACCATGCTGGCGCCGGATTCCAAAACGTATTTCAAGAATGTAACAGATAACCTCATCCGAAAGTCGGTTATGGTACTTAAGCGTATCGAAGAGGCGTACCGAAATCCGGATACTGGGATAAGTTCTCGGCCTGCTACTTTGTTTGGGCTGTTCGATGTCCTTCACAACACGAATGGTATCGGAAGGAGACTTATGAATGACCTGCTCAAGATCCCTACTCTTACGAAGGATGAAGAAAAGCAGAATCGAGACACTGCGGCGTGGTTTAATCAGGAATATTACGCAGACGGAAGCAAATATTACGAAAATTCTTCTGATGTAAGACAGCAGGTGGCAAAACTCACTCAAAATAGATATCTCAGAAGCATATTAAACCCGGAGGATGGTATAAGTGATATTGATTTCGATGAAATATTGGCAAAGGGAAAATCTATTGCAATAACCACGGCACAGGGAAGTTTGAGAGAATTAGGTTCATATTTGGGATACTTTATTATTTTCACTCTTCAATCAGCTATCTTTCGCCGCCCTGGAAACGAGTGGACGAGACTCCCGTCGTTCCTTTATGTAGATGAGTTCCAGAAGTATGCGAATCCGGGAATGAGTGATATTCTTACACAGGGACGTGCTTACCGAGTTGGATGTATTCTTGCCACGCAGAGCCGCGGAGGGATTGCAACGGGCATAGGAAGCGAAGGAATTAAGTTCCTTCAGACAGTAGACACAAACGCCCGAAGCATCGTTGTTTTCCCGGGAATATCGGTTGAAGATGCGGAATACTACTCGAAAGCGTTCGGAACAGAAATCAAAACTGAGGTGAGACATGGAGAATCTAAGCAAAAATTCTCTCTTGCTTATGGCTTCAAGGATATGAACTACCCTACCGAAACCGTCCAATATTCCGAAACCGAGAAGAATATATACTCTGGATCGGATTTGACATATAAATTTTTCTCAGAGATTACTTATCGTTTGATTGCGAATAAGTCGGTGCAACCTGCGGGTGATGGTATCGTAAGTTGGATTCCGAAGGAAATAAATGGTAGGCTTGATGCTATCGTTGAAGAATACAATTATATTCAGCAGGAAAAACGAGACAAAAAAGAACGAGAAGAAAGATTAAAAAGAGAACAAATATATCGGAAGTTTCAAAACGGGCTCAAAAACAACACGGGAGAAACTTTCTCTCCGGAGGCAGACTCTGGTGGCGGCTGGGGAAGTACCGTTGGAGCTGCTGTTGGCGGCATAGTCGGAGAACCTGATGCCGGAGCCCCACGCTCTTCCGCCCAAGAAAGTACAAATAAAAAAGTTTCTGAAGAAGATACTTTTGACGATTTCTTTGATGGTCGTATGGAGGGGTAATGATTTCGCGCGAGCAAAAAAAACTCGC
>OLQL01000971.1_pt1 | contig 26572 bp, 17 predicted proteins | sample 1672971 | NCBI WGS metagenome assembly OLQL01 (sample SAMEA3136742, study PRJEB25190) | human gut metagenome | biome: human gut; feature: human-associated habitat; material: faeces | place: Austria | collected 2013
GTCCTTCTGGCGGATGAGCGCCCCGATGCCGCCGTACTTGCCCGTGGTGAGCAGTTCGAAATCCTGCATCCCCTCCTCGGGGATATACTCCGTGTAGGGGTCGAGGTCGCTGACCATGCCGGCGGCGGCCCCCTCCATCAGGCGGTCGGGGTCCACGGGGTCGACGTACCCCAGCGAGAGTTCGCGCATCATGTTGACGGTGATCTCCATGTTGCGGCCCAGCCCGAAGTCGTTGCGGGCGGCGAATGTCAAGAGGCCTGCGGCGCCGACAGCGGCCGCCGCAGTGAGCAGGTAACGGTATTTTCTAATCATTGCGTGTCATGTGTATGTACGAATCGAGCCGGTACTGCACTCGGGCGACGCCGCGGCGGATGCCGTCGAGCACGATCCATTGTCCGTACTGTGAAACTTTTATCTCGTCTTCGCCCAGCAGCATCAGCTTCTGGCCGAAATTATCGGCGCGGAAAGTCATCGCCCCGTCCTCTTCCGAGCGCAGCGAAAAGCCTGCCGAGCGGAATGCGTTCAGGATCTGTTCCCGGTTCTCCTCGATGTCGCCCTCCACCCGGCGCACCACGAACCCGAATCTGGGGTAGACGGCGGCCAGCACCACGATCGCCGCGAAGAGCGTCAGGTAGCGGTCGGTGTGCAGCATGACGTAGAGCGTGTCGTCGAGCGACAGCGCCGAAGTCCCGGTCATCAGCATCAGCCCCATCAGGGCTATACAGAGAACGCACAGGGCGAAGAAATATTTTAACGAGCGGACGAAGTATTTCATAAGTTGAAAGTGGAGAGTTGAAAGTTATCAGTTTAAAGTCGGGAACCGGGTTATTGTAGGTTTTTGGGGGAAAGCAGAAAGAAACGAAGCGAATTTTTAACTTTACACTTTCATCTTTCCATTTTCGATGTGGTCGGCCACCTCCTGCATCAGCCATTTGGGCGTCGACGTGGCGCCGCAGATGCCCACCGTTGCGGCCCCCTCGAACCATGCGGGATCGATCTCCGAGGCCTCTTCGACGACATACGTGCGCGGGTTGGCCCGGCGGCACACTTCGGAGAGCACCTTGCCGTTCGACGACTTGCGCCCGCAGACGAACACCACGGCGTCGAACCGTCCGGAGAACTCCGTGAGGTGCTGTTCGCGGTTCGATACCTGCCGGCAGATCGTGTCGTCGATGCAGACCTGCCCCGCATCGGCGGCCCGGCGGCGCATTTCGGCGCCCAGCCGTTCGAACAGCCCGATGCTCTGCGTGGTCTGCGAAAGGAAATAGACCGGACGCGAGAAGTCGATCAGGGCCAGGTCCTCCTCCCTTTCGATCACGATCGTCGGGTCCGCGACCTGCCCCGTGAGGCCCACCACTTCGGCGTGGCCCCGTTTGCCGAGGATCACGACCTGCCCGCCGATGGGACGCATCCGTTCGTGGGCCTCCTTCACCCGGCGTTGCAGCCGTGCGACCACCGGGCAGGTGGCGTCGATGATCCCGATGTCCATCGCCCTTGCGGCGGCGTAGGTCGTAGGGGGTTCCCCGTGGGCGCGGATGAAAAGGCGGCAGCCCGCCAGGTGCGGCATGTCGGCGTGGGTCACGGTCCGCAGTCCCAGCCGTTCGAGGCGCTGGACCTCGATGCGGTTGTGAACGATGTCGCCGAGCGAGTAGACCGTGCCGCCCTCCGCGAGGGCGCGTTCGGCCTCCGTGATTGCGCGGACAACGCCGAAGCAGAAGCCCGATTTATCGTCGATCTCGACTATCATAGCCCTTTGCGGTGCGCCCGGCGGCGCTTTATCGGTTATCGGTTGATTTTAGCGAATTGCTCCATAAACCACGCCATCTGTTCGTCGACGGTCATGTGGCTGTTGTCGAGTACAATGGCGTCGTCGGCCCGGCGCAGCGGCGATACGGCGCGGCTCATGTCGGCCTTGTCGCGCTCGCGGATGTTGCGCTCGACCTCCTCCATCGTCACCGACATGCCCTTGCCCGTCAGCTCCTTGTAGCGGCGGCAGGCGCGCACGGCGGTGTCGGCCGTCATGAACAGCTTCAGTTCGGCATCGGGGAATACCACCGTGCCGATGTCCCGGCCGTCCATCACCACGCCCCGGCGGCGGCCCATCTCCTGCTGCATGGCCACCAGCTTGCGTCGCACCTCGGGGATGGCGCTCACGCGGCTCACGCAGTTCGAAACCTCGATGGTGCGGATCTTGCCCTCGACCCGATCGCCGTTGACGTAGATGTCGCTGGCCCCGCGTTCGGGGTTGAAACGGAAGGTGATTGAAATATCGTCCAGCAGTTTCACGACGGACTCTTCGTCGACGATGCCCGACCGGATAGCCCCGTGTTCGAGGGCGTAGAGCGTCACGGCGCGGTACATGGCGCCCGTGTCGATGAAGATATAGCCCAGGCGGGCCGCGATGGCTTTGGCGAAGGTGCTCTTTCCGCACGACGAAAAGCCGTCGACGGCAATGATGATCCTGTGTTTAGTGTCCGACATTGGGGAATATATCAAAGAAGGTCGATAATATGGTGTAAATGCCTAATATGCCGATCAGAAGACCCGCGACGTGGTTGATCGTGAGCATGTGCCGCGGACGGAAGCGCCGGCGGAAGAGGTTGATGACGAAGGCCAGCAGGGTCCACCACGCCACCGCGCCGCCGAAGAACCCGGCGATGACGAACAGCGAACGCATGAAGCCCCCGAAGGTGTGGTCGGCCATGTCGCCGCCCGAAATCTTGAACACCGCGAAGAAGGCCAGGATATAGGGGATGACCATGATGAAATTGGCGATCGTAAGCCCGAAAATCGAGGCGAAATCCTGCCACAGCGAGGTTTTTCCGGCACGGTTGCGGCGGATCTGCGGCACGGGATTCTGCGCGAAGATGAAAACGCCGACGATCACCACGAAGATGCCGCCGATCACCCGCAGCAGCGTGTCGTACTGTTCGATCTGTGCCTGTAGCATCGAGTAGAAGAACAGTGCGGCCATGGCCATGAACGTATCGGCGCAGGCGACGCCGATGCCTGAAACGATGCCCGAGCGGCGGCTTTTCGACAGCGTGCGCTGGATGCAGAGCACTGCCACGGGGCCTACCGTGATCGAAGCGGCGATGCCTACGCAGATGCCGCGGAACAGGGTCTCGACGATTTCAAATGCCATTTTCTCGGTTTGCTGCGCGTCACGAACGCGCCTGTTACTTATATTGCCCCTGCGCGGAAGACGGCCCGGAAAAAGGCGTTGTCTCCGGCTCTGCGGCGGGTTTCCGTATTTGCGAAGCAAAGATACAAAAAAGCTCCGACATCCGCCTATGAAAAGGCAAAAAAAGGGCGCGGCGGGTTATTCCGCAGGTCGGATATGTTGATAAAATATCGAAAACTTTGGTCCCGTGCTTGCATATCGTCCGTTGAAAATGAATAAATTTGCAGAAACAGTACTCCACAATGGCAGAGATGAAACAATTCGGCATCGACCTCGAACTGGACGACGCCGTGGCCCAGGGCCACTATTCGAACCTGGCGATCATATCGCACTCCACTTCGGAGTTCATCATCGACTTTGCGACGGTGCTGCCCGGTGTGCAGAAAGCGCGCGTCAAGAGCCGTATCATCCTCACGCCCGAGCATGCCAAGCGGTTGCTGCGTTCGCTGCAGGAGAACATCGTGCGCTACGAGAGCAACGTGGGCAAGATCGAGATTCCCTCGCCCCAGCCCACGCCCGACGCGGGGCCCAAGATGGGTCAGGCCTGAAAACCTGCGGCGCTGCACGGCAGCGCCTTTTTTGCGCCCGGCGCGCCGTGTCACGTTTTTGTCACGGCCGAAAATTTTGCGGCATGGAAAAAAACGTTACTTTTGTGGCAAAAGCCCAGATTCTGCCATGTCCACACCCTCGCCGTCAGACCAGCGGTTATTCGAAGGCATCCGATTCGGCAACGAGGCCGATTTCGAGTGCTTCTTCCGGCGTTACTATCCCCGATTGGTGAACTACGCCGCCCGGTTCGTCGCCGGGCACGAGACGGCGCGCGACCTGGTGCAGGACAGTTTTGCGCGCCTGTGGGAGCGGCGGCGCGAGCTGCGCGAACTGGATCTGGCGTCGCTGCTGTTCACGATGGTGCGCAATGCATGTCTCAATTACCTGAAACACAACGGCGTCGTGGCGCGTCACGAACTCGAGTACACGGCCCGCATGCGGGGTGAGGAGCGGATTTACAGCTACGATTTTTTGAGCGACGCCGAGCAGCCGTGCCTCTACGAGGAGTTGCAGCGCGAGGTGCAGAAGGCTGTCGACGCGCTGCCCGACCGCTGCCGCGAGGTTTTCCGGATGAGCCGCTTCGAAGGGCTGAAGAACCGCGAAATCGCCGCGCGGCTGGGCATCTCCGAGACGGCTGTCGAGAAACACCTGGCCCGTGCCGTCGGCCGGTTGGGCGAGCACCTGCGGCGAAGCTGTTCGTTCGAACTTTCGGTGGCCGTGCTTTCGTGCCTGCTGGCGAATTACCTCTAAAATCAGATAGACGATCATTGACCCGACGGCGGAGATTTCCCTCTCCGCTGTTGTTGTTTTTCTTTCTTTTTGCGACTTTTTTCGATTTTTTGTGATTGGGAAGGTTGGGGAAAAGTAAATTCGGTTGTTTTAAAATATGTAACGGAAATGGAAGAGATGAAATTCGATCAGGAAGAGATGCGGCATCTGGCCGGACGCTATTTTGCGGGAGAGATCGCCGCCGAGGAGGAGCGCGAGCTGTTCCGCTTCGTCACCTCCGACGCCGCATGCCGCAGGCAGTTCGCCGCCTGGCGGCTCGAATGGGAGGCGATGCCGGCGTCGGACCCCGCGACCGACCGCGACTGGCACCGCCTGCGGTCGCGTATCCGCCTGCAAGGTCCCGGACGGAGCGCCCGGCTGGGGCGGATCGCCGTGGCATGGCGCGTCGCGGCCGCCGTGGCGGTGGTGTGCGCGGCCTTCTTCGGTGCGCGGCTCTACGACCGCCTGCTGCTGGAGCGCGCCACGGAGTGCTACACCGTGACCACGAAGAGCGGCGACCGCAGCACGGTCTGCCTGCCCGACGGAACGCAGGTGCGGCTCAACGGGTCGTCGACGCTGACCTATCCGGCCAATTTCAACGCCACGAACCGCTCGGTCGAGCTTTCGGGTGCCGCCTACTTCGACGTTTCGCCCGACGAAAAGCACCGCTTCGAAGTGAAGGTCGGAAACTGTTCGGTGGTGGTCAAGGGCACGAAATTCGACGTGACGGCCTATCCCGACGACTCGCTCATCACCACCACGCTGCTCGAAGGCGCCGTCGGCTTCACCGCGCCGCGCGGGGAGACCGCGCTTCGCCCGGGCGAGTCGCTCACCTACGACCGCTTCGCCGAAACCACGGCCATCACGCACGTCAACACGGCGCAGTACCTGGCCTGGATCGAGGGGCGCATCGAGTTCATCGACGTGACGATCGTGCAGCTGTGCGAGAGTTTGAGCAGTCTTTACGGCGTCGAAATCACGCTCGACGACCGCCTGCGCGCCGACGGAACTTTCATCACCATCCGCCTGAGCAACCAGGAGTCGCTCGACAGCGTCCTGAAGGCGCTCGACCTGATCGTTCCGGTCTCGATCCACCGGCAGGGTCCTTCGGTGCGTCTCTCGGCCAAGTGACGCCCGCATTCCGAAACACCTTTAAAACAACCAATACCTTAAACAAATGAAGCAATTCTCCAATCTGAAACGGGCGTTTCTGCCGTGTCTGTTCGTGTTGCTGACGCTCCCGGCGTGGGGGCAGATGCAGCCCGTCACGAAGAACTTCCGGAAAACGCCTCTCAAAAACGTGCTCAAGGAGGTGGAGGCACAGACCGGGCTGTCGATCATGTACGACACCCGGGAGCTGAACCTCGAACGTCCGGTCACGGCTTCGTTCGACCGCACGCCCGTGTCGCAGGTGCTGCGCGAGGTGCTCGACCGCACCGTCCAGTATTCGATCAAGGACAAGATGATCGTGATCTACAAGGCGTCGGCAACTCCCCCCCCCGCAGCCGGGAAGGGTAAGACCCTGACGGGTACGGTGCTGGACGAAACGGGCGCGCCGATGGTCGGCGCCGCGGTCACCACGCCCGACGGCCGCCGCGGCACGGTCACCGACAGCAACGGCCGCTATTCGCTGACGCTCGGTGCCGGGGACGCCCTGATTTCGGTCTCCTACCTGGGCTATGTCACCCGGCAGATCGTCATCGGCGACCGTACGGAAGTCGACGTAAACCTGGTTCCCGACGCCAAGAACACCATCAACGAGGTGGTGGTCATCGGTTACGGCGCGGTGAAGAAATCCGACCTGACGGGTTCGGTTTCCAACGTGAAGATGTCCGACATCCGCGACGTGCCCAACACATCGGTCGACCAGGCCCTGCAGGGCCGCATCGCCGGTGTGGACATCATGTCGACTTCGGGTGCGCCGGGGGCCACGACCTCGATCCGCGTGCGTGGCACGCGTTCGATCTCGGCGTCGAACGAACCGCTGATCGTCGTCGACGGCGTGATCGACGCCGTGAGCGACCTGAACGACATCAACTCGGCCGACATCGAGCAGATTTCGGTACTCAAGGACGCCTCGTCGACGGCCATCTACGGCGCGCGCGGCTCGAACGGCGTGATCATCGTCACCACGCGGCAGGGAGTCACCTCGAAGCCGTCGGTCACGGCCAAGGCCGAATTCGGCGTCTCGAAACTCGCCCGCGACCTCGACCTGATGGATGCGCAGGAGTTCGTCCGCTATCTCAACGACCGGAACTATTTCTCCTCGCGCGACCCGCAGCGTCCGCCGCGCTTCGACCCTTCGGAGTACGGGCGCGGGACCGACTGGATCGACGAGATCACCCGCACGGCCCTCTACCAGAACTATAACCTTTCGGTCAGCGGCCGCAGCCAGAAGTCGAGCTACTTCGCGGCCCTCGGCGGCAACGACACGCAGGGTATCGTCGACGGCAGCGGGTTCCGCCGCATCACGGCCCGTCTGAATCTCTCGTACGACTTCGCCAAGTGGCTGACCGTCGGTTTCAAGGGCAGCTACACCTTCCGCGACGAGAATCCCAACCGGGCGACCATCGGCGGCGCGAACATCTGGGACGGCGCCGTCTACCTGGCCCCGACGATGGGTCCCAAAGACTATATCAACCCCCTCTACGAGAACGGCGTGCGCATCGATACGCCCCGCGCCAAGATCGACTGCAACGAGAACGAGAGCGAGCGCATGACCAATACCGACGTGCTGGAGTTCACGATCAGGCCCGTGCGCGGGCTGATCATCAAGAGCCAGAACTCCTACATGGTCTACCAGCGCCACGACTATCAGTTCTGGCCCAGCTACCTGCCGAAGCGTACCGAGGGCGAAGGCTCCGACGCCTACCGTTACGAGGGCGATGCCCGGCGGCTGACCTCGGAAAATACGGTCTCCTACTCGAAGAAATTCGCCTCGGGGCACTATTTCGATGCGATGGCGGGCTTCTCGGCCACGCACGAAACAGTGAACTCCTTTTCGCTGAAGGCCGAGGGGCTGCTCACCGACGATCTGAAGTGGAACAACATGAACACCATCGGCAGCAAGGAGAACTACAACGCCGGGACCAATGCGAACAAGGTCGTGCGCGAGTCGGTGCTCATGCGCCTGAACTACAACTACAAGAGCCGCTACTACTTCACCTTCACGGGCCGTTACGACGGGTCGTCGAACTTCGCCGAGAACAACAAATGGGGCTTTTTCCCCTCGGCGGCCGTCAAGTGGAACGCCAAGAACGAGAATTTCCTCAAGCAGGTGCGCTGGCTCGATGAGCTGTCGCTGCGCCTGAGCGCCGGACGCACGGGTAACGACGCCATCTCGACCTACCGTTCGCTCGAAGCCTACGGCACGACCACCAACGGCTATCTGTTCGGCGGCACGCAGTCGGCGTCGTTCTTCCCCTCGCGTGTGGCCAACCCCGACCTGACGTGGGAGAAAACCACGCTCTACAATGCGGGACTCGACTTCTCGGCCTTCGACGGCCGCCTGAACGTCACCGTCGACGGCTACTATTCGACCACCCGCGACCTGCTGCTTTCCTTGCAGACGATCCACACCACGGGCTACACGAGCCGCTTCACGAATCTGGGCAAGACGTCGAACCGCGGCGTCGAGGTATCGGTCGAGAGCCGTAACATCGTGAAGCCGAAATTCGGCTGGACGACGAGTTTCACCCTCTCGCACAACAAGCAGATGGTCGACGACATCGGCCACGAAGAGTATGTCTCGTGCCTCGAAAGCGGCGGCAATACCAACTACATGATGTACGGCTACAAGACGGGCTATCCCCTCAATGCGCTCTGGGGATTCCAGTACGCCGGGGTCTGGAAGACGACCGACCAGTTCGAGCGCAACCGCTTTACCAAGAGTTACATCTCCTCGTCGACGGGCAGCGACGCCCAGCTGATGCTGGGGTATCCCAAGTACGTCGACCAGAACCGCGACGGCATTCTTTCGGAAGAGGACCTGATCTATCTGGGCAACTCCGACCCCGTGCTTTACGGCGGTTTGCAGAACACCTTCAATATCGGCAACCTGCGCATCGGATTCTACTTCTCCTACTCGCTGGGCGGCAAGATCTACAACTACTCCGAACTGGCGATGGCCGGCGGTTACGCCACCAACCAGTACCGCTACATGCTCGACGCGTGGCATCCCGTGCGTAACCCGGATTCCGACCTGCCCCGTGCGGGGACCGACGACCGGCTGGTTCCCAGTTCGTTGCAGGTGCACGACGCCTCGTACCTGCGTCTGAAGAACGCCACGGTCTCCTACACGTTCGACCTGCGGAAGAAGACCCGCCTGCTGCGCGACATCACGCTGGCCGTCACGGGCGAGAATCTCTGGCTCTGGACCAAGTACAACGGTTTCGACCCCGACGTTTCGAGCGAGGGGACCAGTTCGACCCTGCGCCGCGTCGACATGGGCGCCTATCCCCGTTCGCGGATGTTCGTGTTCAGCATCCAGCTGCGTTATTAAATCCACCCGACAATTTCCGAAGAAGATGAAAAACTTCAATCAATTCATACTGACGCTCCTCGCGGCGGGACTGCTCGCCTCCTGTTCGCTGACGGAGGAGCCGACCTCGTTCGTCAACCGCAAGTCGTTCTACAAGAACGAGTCGCAGTGCATTGCGGCGCTCAATTCGTGCTACATGCCCGCGAATGCGATCTATACGGCCAACTTCATGCTGGTCACCGAGGCCTGCACCGACATCTGGTACTCCTCCTCGACGACCGTCGACGCCTGCCTCGACGTGACGCCCGCCAAGCCGCAGTACGGCAAAACGGTCTGGACGCAGGGTTACAAGGGCGTCATGTACTGCAACGAGTGCGTCGAGTGCATCTCGACGGCCGACCTGGCCGACGGGGTGAAGATGCCTCTGGCGGCCGAAGCCCGCGTGATGCGCGCGTTTTACTACTATGTGCTGACCTGCATGTTCGGCGACGTGCCGTTCTACACCACGATGGTCGACACCGACCAGCGGCTGGCCGAAATCCGCCGCCTGCCCCGCACCCCGGCCCACGAAATCCGCCAGGAGCTGTACGACGACCTGGAGCAGAACGCCCTGCCGTGGTTCACCGTCGAGAACGGCCGCAAGTGCCGTGCCTCGGAGGCCGTCGACAACCGTTCGGGCTATGCGCTGGCGCTGATGCTGATGGCCAAGTTCGCCCTGTGGAACGAGGACTGGAACGGGGCGCTGATCCCCCTGCAGGCCCTTGAGGAGTTGTACGGCGACTTCAACGAAGGCAACTACCCGCTGGCCGAGACCCAGTGGCGCTACAAGAACCCCGCGGAGACCATTTTCGAGATCCAGCACGCCTGGTCGCTCACCGGCACGCAGTACAACGGCAACGTGGCGGCGATCATGATGCCCACGCACAACGGCGACGGGGTCTTCGACGGCGTACCTCTGAAGGGTTACGGCACGTCGATGCCCGGCTGGTCGTCGCTGCGGGCCAACAACCGCTATGCGATCTTCCGCCCCGCGACGGGCAACACGCAGACCGAGCATACGGCCTACATCGACGCGCTGTTCAACCCCCTGCCCCTGACCTACGACACTTACGACGCGACGCTGAACCGCTATACGGTGAAGATCGACCGCGAGGCGCTGGCCGCCGGAGAGATCCGCGGGCAGAAGATCGACCGCCGCGTGCAGTACTTCCTCGGCCTGGGCGATCTGGAGGCGGGCGAGACCTTCAAGATCACGCGCAACTACGGTGTGCCCTGGCCCGGTCCGAAATTCTGGTGTCCGGACATCGAGCAGAACTACGACTCGAACAACTACCGCATTTTCCGCTATGCCGACGCCATTCTGATGATGGCCGAATGTTACTGCAACCTGGAGAACGCCGAGGAGACGATGCGTTACCTGAACCTGGTCCGCGAACGTGCGGGCGTCGATCCCGTCACCAATTTCACGGGCTTCGAAGACCTCACGCTGGCCATCCGCTGCGAGCGCGCCCGGGAGTTGGGCGGCGAGTTCCAGCGCAAGTTCGACCTCGTGCGCTGGGGCATCTGGTACGATCAGACCTACGCCTACACCAACAACGCGACGCTCAAGGGCAAGATGCGTCCCTGCCACCGCTTTTATCCCATTCCCGACGCGCAGTGCGCCCTCTCGGGCTATGTGCTGACCAACGACGAGTACCTTGCCGACGGATTATAAAAACCAGAACCGATGAAACGAATCAACAACCTGATACTGGCGCTGGCGGGACTCTTCGCGGCCGCGTGCGCCGACACCTTCGAGGAACGTTACGACCTGGCTGTCAACACGGACCGCTATTCGGTCACGGCCGAGGCCGGCAAACTCCCCGTCACGGTCTACTGCTCGGGAGCGTGGACCGCGCAGCTCACCGCCGAATCGGCGTGGGCGACGCTCGACCGCACGGCCGGCAGCGGCATCACGACCATCCGCCTCAATTATGCCGATAACCCCGGACTGGCCCGCTCGGTCGAGGTCGTGCTGCGCGGCTCGGGACTTGAAAAGACCGTCACTGTGGTCCAGAAGGCGGGAATCACCGCCCCCGAACTGATCTTCCTCTCGAAGGACCTCGCCTTCGCCAACGGCGCCTACAAGGGCACGGCGGCCTTCGAAACCAACCTGCCCGACGAGCTTCTCCGCGATGTCGTGCCGGCGGTGACCTACGCCGCGGAGGGCGACGCGTGGATTTCCGACGTCGCCTACCACGCCGACGACACGGAGGCGGGCGAGACCGAAATCCCGCTGGCCCGCCGGGGGCTGATCACCTTCTCCACGGCCGCCAACGCCACGGGAGAACCCCGCACGGCAACGGTCGGATTTTCGGTCGAGGATGCCGACGGCAATGTCTTCGGCGACTCGTTCACCGTGACGCAGAGCGCCGACGAGGGCCGCATCACGCTCGCCGACGACGTGGTCCCCATCGAGGGCGGCCGACGCGCCGTGGCCTTCTCGACCAACCTCGGGGCGCTGCTTGCGGAGATGAAGGTCGAAGTCACCTATGCCGATCCGGCCGTCGCGGGCTTTATCTCCGATGTCGAACTCGGCGCCGGGGAGCTGACCTATGCGATTGCGGCGAACGAGGGCGTGGAGAAACGTTATGCGACGATCACGGTCTCCTGCACCGACCTTGCGGGCGGTGTGGTTTCGGCCTCTTCGAACATCACCCAGCGGGTGACGGCCCAGCCGCGCGAACTTCCGTTCGCCGACCTGCGGGCGCTCTTCACGGCCGAGGACAAACCCTACGCCAGCGACGAAGACCATATCGATTACCTGCTGTGCCGTGTCATCGGCGATGCAGGAAACCCGAACATGGATCAGAACCTCAATACGGGTCCCAACAGCATCACCACCGACGAAAACGACCGCACGAACTACGTGCAGAGCATGGACGGCCGCTACGGCTTCCGCCTGAAGTTCGCCACGGCCGCCGACAACGTCTGCCTGCGCGGCGAACAGGTGAAAATCCTGCTCGACGGCGTGACCCTCTCGCGCGAAAGCGATCCGATGCGCTACACGCTGCGCGGCGTGAAGGCCGAAAACATCGGGAAGGTGGCCGAAGCCTCCGCCCTGGAACCCAAGGCGCGGACCATCGCGACGCTCACCGACGACGACATCTACACCTATTGCGCGCTTTCGGGACTGGAATTCTCCGTCAAGGAGGGTGCCTACACCAATGTCCGCGAGTACGACGCCATCGGCAATCCCTGCAACGAAGGCATCGCCTTCCCCGGCAGCGCACAGGCCCAGAAGGCCAAGGACGGCGCGGCCAACCTGCTCTACGACGGGGACAACGACGCGATCTACATGCTCGTGAACATGAACTGCGGCTGGCGCCGCACCGGGCAGAGCGTGCCGCAGGGCGTCGGCACGGTCAGCGGCATCGTGGTCCACACGCCGATGGAGCGCTGGGGCGGCAACGTGGGACGTTATTCGATCCGGCCTTTCGACGAAGGGGACATCGCCATCCCGCGCGCCGCGGCGTCGGCCTATGCGACGCTCGTCGAATGGCGGCTGGACAAGGCCGTGATTTCGGTCGGGGCCTACAAGTGGAACGACAACGGGACCTACACGGTCGGCTCGGCGGCCAATTCGGCCACGCAGCTCGTCCAGAACCGGATGCACGCCACGACCGACAACACAGGCGGCGGAGCGCGGCTTTACAGCGAGAACCGCATGCTCAACCAGACGGTTACCGCCGACCGTTCGTACCCCATCGCCATCGTCCACGGCTACCGCGGGCTGAATGTCTCGAACTATGTCTCGGGCGACGGCACGACGATGGGCATGTCGAAATACACGATGCTGGGCTTCCTCGGCAACGTCGCCGGCTGGTACGAGTGGAACGGCGATACGTGGACGGGCCGGACCAACGGCATCGTGATGGAGTTCTCGACGGCGGGCGTCGGCGGCTCGGCCGCTGCGGTCAGCTTCTCGACCGCCGCGGGCAAGCACAGCACCAACGAGGCCGCCTGCTCGTGGACCAACGCCAGCTCGTATCCCGTCTACTGGAAGGTGGAGTACGCCACCTCGGCCGACGGGGTGACGTGGAGCGACTATACCGAAGCCGTCAACGCCGCCACCGGGAAGCGCGGTTTCGAGATGCGCTCGCTGCCGTGGTGCATCAACAACGGCGCTTCGCGCACGTCGATCTACGCTACGGCCAACCAGACGGGCCTTTACACCCAGTCCGACTTCGGATTCGGCCTCGTGCCCTACCGCTTCGTGCTGCCCGCCGAGGTGCTCGGCAAAGCGAAGGTGCGGGTGCGCATCAGCCCGTCGTCCGACGTCATCGCGACATGGAACACCGGCATCGGCAGCTACGCCCTGGGCCAGACGCACCGTAACCTGCGCATAGCGCGGACCTATCCGTTCGACATCGCCAACGGCGTCTATGTCGAAGACCTTTCGATCCAATACAAATAGTCCCGAACCATGAAACACCTGCTGAAATACCTGCTCGCCGCCGCGGTCCTTCCCCTTTGGGGGCAGGCTGCGGCCGACGGGCCGTTCGGACAGCTCCGCGGGCTGTGCGAACCCGGGAAGTCGGTCTTGCTGACCGCTCCGACGGTGGTCGAAGGCATCGTCGTCAGCGACTACCGCAGCCCCAACATGGAGCTGAATCCCAACCTGAACTACTTTTCCGTCGATCTCGAAGAGAACGACCGCACGGCCTACGTCGAGGCCGCCGACGGCAGCTGCGGCATCCGTCTGCGCTTCGACGAGGCGAGTGAAAACCGGCTCGCCCGCTACGACCGCGTGCGTCTCGATCTTGACGGCTGCCGCCTTACGCGCACGGCTTCGCCCGACTGCATGACGCTGACGGGCGTGCAGGCGCTCAACGTACTCTCGGTCGCGCCCGGCACGGCCGCGGACCTTCCCCTAAAGGAGCGGACCGTCGCGACGCTCACCGACGACGACCTCTATACCTTCGTGACGCTGCGCGATGCGGAGTTCGTCTTCAAGGAGGGTTCCTACACCAACATCTGGGAGCCTTACGCCCAGTCCTGCGGTGAACTCCACCACTACAAATACGACATCAACAACCGCATGGACGGCTGGGCGTCGCTGGTCCGCGACGCCGAAGGCGGCACGATCTACATGCTGGTCAACACCCTCTGCGCGTGGCGCCGTGCCGGCAAGCCCCTGCCGCAGGGCATGGGTCCGCTCTCGGGCGTGGTGGTCCACACGCCGATGCGCCGTTACGGCGGCGACATGGGCCGCTATTCGATCCGCCCGCTCGACGAGGGCGACATCGCCGTCGGCCGCAAGCGCAACTCCCCGTGGAAACGTCTCACGGGGTGGCTGCTCGACGGTTCGGCGGGCGCGTCGCTCGAATTCGAACTGCTCGGCTACCAGAACCTCGGAACCGAGGGCCGGAAGGGCGACCGGGTGCTCAGCGACGCCGGAAGTTCGCGCGGTTATCTTTGGACCGACTGCGGCGCTTTCGTGCACGTCGACGGCGACTACAACGCCCTCGGGACGCAGAACAAGGGATGGGTCGGCAACGGCGCGGTGGTCTTCAAGGCCCCGACGCCCGACTGGTACAAGTGGGACAACATGGGGCGCATGGTCGGCTCAAACGCCTTCTACATCGCTTTTCCGACCAAAAAAGCCCGCGGCACGGCCCTGCAACTCGCCTTCGAGTGGGGCGCAGGCAACCAGGACGGCAATTTCTCGTGGAACTTCCCGCTGGAGTGGAAGGCCGAATATGCGGTCGACGGCGGCGAGTTCCAGCCTCTCCGGGACGCCGCCACGGGACGCGGGACCTTCGTGCTGCGCTCGCTGCCCTGGTGGGACAAGGTGATCGACGGCTCGGGCCATACCGACCGTCTGCGCACGCCCTACGACTGCGGCATGGGCCTTCAGCAGCGCGTTTTCCGCCTGCCCGCCGAGGCCCTCGGCCGCGACGAGGTCGTCGTGCGCCTCTCGCCCGCCTCGGGTCTGTTGTCGCAGATCCGCGGCAACCCCTCCGCCGACGTGATGATCCCGACTTCGGTGGTCCGTAAAAACTGCAAACAAACCACCGTCATCCGCTTCGGCACGATCACGGTCGATTACAAATAACCCCAAAACAGAACCTGAACATGAAATCCTGCAAGATATTACGCTACGGCGCGGTGTGCGGCCTGGCGGCCCTCGCGGCCGTCGGCTGCTCGGTCGACGACGCCGAGACCATCCGCGTGCGCGAACTCACGGCCGCCGAGCACGAACTTTTCGTCCCGGCGTCGGGCGGAACCGCCGAAATACAGCTTTATTCCAACGGACGGGTCCGGGTCGAGGCGCTCAACGACATCGGCGGCTGGGCCTCGGTCGACCGGACGGAGTTCGACGGCGACCGGATGGTTTCGGTCACCTTTACGGAGAACGGTTCGTTCCGCCGCATGGCCAAACTGCGCTTCGTGCTCGACGGCGGCACACGGGCCGACACGGTCTGCATCAAGCAGTACGGCGTGGTTCCGTCGCTCGAATGCCCGGCTCCCTATAAGTCGATCCGCGGCAGTGTCGAGACCTTCACCCAGTTCGAAATCGACACCAACGTTCCGCTCGGGGACTTCGCCGTCACGACTACCTACGTCGGCGCGACCGGAGACTGGATACGCAGCGTGCAGCCCGAGCAGGGCATGCTGGTCGTCGACACGAAACCCAATCCGGGCGACGACGTCTGCAAGGCGGTCGTCAACCTGAGCTACGTCGACGGCTGGGAGGAGACCTTCTCGGTCAACCTCTACATCACGCAGGCCGACAAGGACGACGAATTCGGCCGCGAGGTGTCGTTCGCCGACGTGCGGGCGCTGGCGACGGCCGAAGGCACGGCCGTCGACGAGGACATCCTGATCGAAGGCATCGTCGTCAGCGACTTCCACAGCAAGAACATGGAGGCCAACCCCAGCGTTTCGTACGACAAGGTCGACGTGACGGTCAACGATTGCACGGCCTACCTCGAAAGCCCCGACGGCCGCTACGGCTTCCGCCTGCGCTTCGACACGCCCGGGGACAACGTGCTGGCGCGCGGTACGCGCTTATCGCTCTCGCTCAACGGCACGGTCCTCACGCGCGAGGAGAATCCCGAACGCTACACGATCAGCAGCCTGGTCGGCGAAAACATGGTCGAAAGCGCTGCCGGAGAGGCGATTCCCGCCAAGCAGCGCCGGATTTCGGAGCTGACCGACGACGACGTATACACCTTCGTCTCGCTCGAAAACACCGAATTCCTGTTCAAGGAGGGCAGCTATGCCAACGTCTACGAAAATTACAGTCTTTCGTCCGAGGTCAACGCCTCGCAGACGGGCAACAACAACCGCATGGACGGCTGGGCGTCGCTGCTGATGGACGACGCGGGGAACTCGATCTACGCCCCGGTCAACATGCTCTGCCTCTGGCGCCGCTCGGGCCAGGGCGTCCCGCAGGGGACGGGTACGACCCACGGCATCGTGGTGCACAACGAATTGCCGCGCTACGGCAACGTGGGGCGCTACCAGATCCGCGTGCTCGACGAGTCGGGCTTCGGCATGGAGTGGGCCGGGGAGTCGGCCTATACGGAGTTTGCCGAATGGGACGGCAACCCTCACAAATACTCGTTCGGGACCTATGCCAAGCTCAACGGCCGGTATGCCTATAACCGGCTGGAGTCGATCACGCCGTCGGACGACATTTCGTCGGACAAGACCGTGCCGAACGCCGAGCTGTTCTGCGAAAACCACGTCGAAACCACGACCACAGAGGCCTGGCCCATTGCAGGAACAGGCAATTACAACAATCCGGAGGTCGGCTCGCTCGGAACGTCGCTCACCTGCAAAGCCTATTTCGTCAAGGCCGGCGTGAAGGGCTGGTATCGCTGGGAAGGGAACGAAGTGGTAGGCTACAACGGCCTGCGTCTGGAGTTCTCGACCGCCTCGATCAGCGGTTCGCACATGCTTCTCGGCTTCTCGTTCGCCGCGGGGACCATTTCGGCCAACACCTCGAAGACCTATCCGGCGCACTGGTGCGTGGAGTATTCCGTCGACGGGGGACAAAGCTATACGCTCTGCCCGAGCGCCGCCACGGGCGCCGATTACGTGCACATGCGTTCGCTGCCGTGGTGGGACGCTTCGCTGGCCGGAAACCGCTACAACACCTGCTCTTCGGCGGGTATCGGGCTGACCGACCACCTCTTCCGCCTCCCTGCGGAGGTCTTCGGCAGGGAGCGGGTGGCGGTCCGCATCCGCCCCTACGACAAGGTGATGACCGTGCTGCCGCTCGTCTGGAACGGCGATACGGAGACCGCCGAGATCAGCGCCGCCACGACCTACGACAACCAATTGCGGTGGGGTATCATCACCCTGCGTTACCGGTAGCGCCATGCTTGCGATCCGTCATACGGTATGGGGCCTGCTCGTCCTGCCGCTGCTCTTCGGGGGCTGCGGCGGGGACGGTGCGGACGACGGGGACAAACCCCGTCCGCCCGCGGGCGGCGGGGTGACCCTGCGGCTGAAGGTGGCTGCCGGGGAGTCCGGCCTGCGTTGGGACTGGTCCGGGGAGCCGCGCGCACTGGTCAACGGCGTGGTCCGCACGGTGGGCATCGACGCCAACGGCGTGCCGGTCGTGGACGCCGATGTCTCTGCGGACGGTCTCTATACGGTTCATTTCCCGGCCGACGCTTACAGCCGCGCGAAGCAGGCCTTCGTGCTGCCGCCCGCGCAGTTCCCGGCTTCGGGCGGCAGCTTGCAGGCCGCCGCATGCCCGATGTACGGCACGGTCCGGACCACGGGCGATGTGGCCGAGGTGACGCTCTCGCCGCTGTGCGGCGTCGTGCGGATTCCGTTAGCGGGCGATGCGCACATCGCTTCGGTCCGCGTCGGGGATCGGTCCGCCGGGGCTGTCTCGGGCCTGTTTTCGTTCGACCCGGCGACGCCGGGGATTGTCCGGAACGGTGGTTCCGGGAACCTGTCGTGGGTGGTGCTCGACTGTGCCGGGACGGGCGGCGGGGTTCGGCCCGCGGCTTCCGGCACGGAGTTCTGCGTGGCGGTTCCCGCAGGCGATTACGCCTCGGGCCTCTCCGTCCGCGTCACCGACTGCGCCCACCGTTCGGCGACCTGGGACATTCCCGGTCCGTGTACTGTTGCGGCGGGCGGGGTGACGACCCTTGCACCGCTGAATTACGCTCCCGACCAAGGCCTGCTCTTCGCCGAGCATTTCGACAACTGCGTCTGGGGGTGCGACTACGCCGCGGAAACGGGCGGTTACGGCGTCGGGGCAGGCAGTTCCGTGCCGTCGCCCGCCACATCGGCGGGGACCGAGGCGGCCTATGTCGCCAAGGGGGCCGGGACGCCCGGCAGCGCGCTTTTCGAGATCTCGGACTACAACTCCGCGCCTGCCGCGAGCGCGACGCTCGCCGTGCGCCGCGACTACCTGCGCAACCGCGGGCTCTACGACTGGCAGCGGCTCTTCTACGCCGCGGAATACCGCGGCTGTCTGTGCGGCGGCGACGTCGGCGGCTACGGCAACCGGGGCATCCTCGTGACTCCCCGCATGGCCAACGCCGGCGAACCGTGCTATGCCGAGCTGTCGTTCCGCATCTGCACCGAACGCGGCATGGCGAGCGACGTGGCCTGCATGGCCGAGTCGGGCGTGCTGCTGGGGTGCGAGGTCGACGGCGTGCCGGTCGATGTCGATGTCGCGACGGGGGCCGACATTTCGCAGTCGGTGCAGGGTGTCACCCGTACGGCCGTCCTGCTGCGTGCCGCGAAGCTGACGCCCGGCGTGTGGCACCAGGTGCGGATGTCGTTCGGGGCCGTGGCCGCCGGAAGCGCATTCCGCTTCATGCCCACGGTGATCCGCAACGCCAAAAACTGCTTTTGGATCGACGACGTCGAGGTACGCCGCACGGGCCGCTACGCTCATGCGGGCGATTGCGTCACGGTCGAACCCACGACCGAGCGCGCCGCCGCGGGCGGGGATGTCTCGCGCCTGCGCCTGCGTCCGAGTGCCGTGCTGTCGATGGCCAACGAGACGACCTACACCGTCACGCCGGGTTACGGCATGACGTGGATCTGTCCCAGCCTCTCGTCCGACGAGTCGGTCTGGACGCAGGACGTCGCCTTCGCCGAAAAGCAGCTCGCCGCCAACGGCTGCAAGGTGTGGTGCATCCACCTGCCCTACGGCTCGACGACCGCCGTGCGCAATCGCGACCTCTGCGCCGCGGGCGCCGACCGTACCGCCTCGGTGGCCTTCTTCACCCGGGCGATCCGCGCCGTCGCGCCCCTGAAGCCAAAAAACGTGCTGGTCCACTGTAACCAGACCCTCGCCTTCGGCGACGGCAGCTCGGCCGCGAGCCTCGCGCTGTCGCTGCACGAGTTGCAGACGGTCGCCGACGAGATCGGGGCGCATGTCTGCGTCGAGAACATGTCCTACGGCGTGGGCGCCGATGCCGCGGTGCTTGCCGCGGCTGTCGACGAGGCCAATGCGATGGGCAGCCACCGCCACGAGGTCCGCATCGCCTTCGACACGGGTCACGCCAACCTCTACCTTACGCGCGAACAGCCCGGGAAGACCGTCCTCGACTGGCTCCGTACCGCCGGTGCACGCATCGGACAGCTGCACATTCACGGCAACCGCGGCTGGGACGGGCGGATCAACGACGACCACCTGATGCCGGGCTACGCCGGGCGGCTGGGCTATGCCGACGCTATCGGCCGGGCGGGGCTGTGGGGCGAGTTCTACCATGCGCTGCTTGCCGAATGCCGCTACCGGGGTCCCTTCACCTACGAAATCGCGAGCCGCACGTTCGGCACGGTCGCAGGGGAGGAGCGCAGCGACAACGTTTCGGCCCCGTGGACCGTTGCGCATAACTACGACACTTACCTGTATCCCGCCTTCCGGGAGTACGCCAACCGAAAATGAACGCCATGAAAAAACTGATTTGTCTGCTGCTGATGCTCTGTGCGGGCACGGCGGCCTTCGCGTGGGGCGGGCGTGAACACCGCCTGATCGCTTACATCGCCGAGGCGCACCTCACGCCCCGCACCCGGCAGGTGCTCGACCGTTACCTCGACCAGTCGATCGTCGAGTATTCGACCTGGATGGACCGCTACCGCACGGCCCCCGGTTACGAGATAACGACCTACTGGCACATGGTCACCATCGACGAGGACGGCAACGTGCCGCCCGAACCCCTGCGTCCCAACGGTGACGGCGACGCCGTGCGCCAGCTCACGCGCGCCATCGAACGACTGCGCAACTACCGCGAACTCTCCGATTCGACGGTCAATGTCAATCTCAAATACGTCATCCACCTCGTCGGTGAGATGCACTGCCCGGGGCACATCTATTTCGCCGACCTGCCGGGCGGCATGGACGCCCCGCGGCACTACGACTTCTTCCACCTGAAATACAAGGGTAAGGAGGTGACCTACCACTGGGTCTGGGACGGCTCGGTTTCGCGCCAGTATCCCGACTGGACCGAGGAGGATTTCCGCCGCGAACTGGACAGGTGGCCTGCCGAAAAACAGCGTGCCGTTAGCGAGGGCACGCCGACGGACTGGGCGTTGGAGTGCGCCCGCAGCTGCTGCGTGATTTACGACTGGGCCAAGCCCGGCGACGACATCGACGAGGGGTTTCTGCGGGAACACGGCGTCCTGCCCGTCGACCAGGCCCTGCGCGGGGCCTACCGGCTGGCGCGCGTACTCAACGATTTGTTCGACAACTAAAACCTACCGACCATGAAACATACGATCCGAACGGCAATGGCCGCTCTGCTCTGCCTTGCCGCCGTCGCGGGCGTGCGGGCCGGCGATTTCGGGGCGCTGCGTGCCCAGGCCGCGGGCCGCACCGTGCGGCTGGCTCCCGGCACGCAGCTCGAAGCCCTCGTCGTCAGCGACTACCGCTCGCAGAACATGGAACTCAATCCCAACAGCTCTTACGAGAAAGTGGACCTGGGTGAAAACCTCCGCACGGCCTATATCGAAAGTCCGGACGGCCGTTACGGCTTCCGGCTGCGTTTCGCCGGCATCTACGAAAACCGCCTCGAACGGGGCGACCGCGTGCGGCTCGACCTGGGCGGCTGTTCGCTGACCGGGGAGGCGGATCCCGAACGCTACACGGTCGACGGCCTGCGCGCCGCGAATGTCGAGGTGCTCGAGCGCGGCGTCGCACTGCCCGGGAAGGAGCGGCGTATCGCCGACCTGAAGGACGAGGACCTCTATACTTATGTGACGCTTACCGGGACGGAGTTTTTGAGCAAGCAGGGATGCTATGCGAACGTATTCGAATCGTGCGTCCAGCGGTCGCGGCTCAACGCCTTCGACCAGCCGTCGCGCCGCACCGACGGGTGGGCGTCGCTGCTCAAGGATGCCGACAACGGTTCGATTTACATGCTCGTCAATACCAAATGCGCGTGGCGGCGCGACGGCCGCGGTGTTCCCCACGGCGTCGGAGCCGTCTCGGGCATCGTGGTCCATACCCCGATGCGCCGTTACGGCGGCGACATGGGACGCTATGCGATTCGTCCGCTCGACGAGCGCGACATCGCCATCCCCCGCGACACGGCCTCCTCCTATGCCGTCGTCGCCGAGTGGAACTGGGACCGCAATTACGACGCCGCCATCCGCTTCGAGAAGCAGGGCTACACGCCCCGCGTCCCGAAGTCGGGCGTCGCGGGCGACCGTGTCCTTCCCGACGCGGGCGAGGGATTTCTCTCGACGACCTCCGGAGCCAGGATGCGGCTCGACACGGAGTACGACACGCGCTATGCGCAGGACGGCGACGGCAAGGCCATGCGCGTCAACGCCGCCCTGCGGCTCGATTCCGACACCCATGACTGGTTCCGGTTCGACAGCCGCGGCCGCATGAGCGGTGCGGAAGCCGTCGTCGTCGAGACTTCGACCGAAGGGATTGAAGGGCGGGGGTTGTCGTTCGACTTTTCGTTTCTCGCGGGCAACCACGACATCAACCGTTCGTGGGGCTATCCCGTGGAGTGGAAGGTCGAATATTCGGCCGACGGACTGCCGCTCATCGACGCGGGGCGCGTTTTCGTACTGCGTCCGGTCGTTTACAACGACGCCGTGATCAAAGACCTCGGCCTGCGCAGGCTCTCGTACGACGCAGCGCCGGGATTCACCGAATACAGCGTGCCGCTTCCGGCTTCGCTGCTCGGGCACAAGCGGCTCACCGTGCGGTTGACGCCCGCTTCGGCCGTCATGGCCACGATCCCCGAGAATCCGGCCGACGACTCGGCCGGCAGTGTCGTCACGGTCGATTTCCGCCAGCCCTTCGTGCTGCGGCTGGGGCGGGTGGCCGTCCGGGTGCTCCGATGACGAAGAAGCCCGCTGCGAAAGCAGCGGGCTTCTTTTATGCACGGGGCGTTTACAGCGCTTCGGCGACGACGTAGGTGCTGCCGCCGATAAAGATCATGTCCTCGGGGGCCGCCAGCTCTTTGGCCCGGGCCACGGCGGCCGTCACCTCCTCCACCGCCTCGCCGCGGAGCCCGTAGATCGCGGCTTTCGCGGTCAGCTCGGCGGCCGGGAGGGCGCGGTCGGAGCGGGCCTGCGTGAAGATGTAGTGGGCGTCGTGCGGCAGCAGGGGCAGGATGTGCGCCAGGTCCTTGTCGCGCACGAAGCCGATCACGCAGTAGAGTTCCCGGTGGGGTGTGGCTTTCAGCTGGTCGGCGACGTAGGCGATGCCGTGGGCGTTGTGGCCCGTGTCGCAGATCGTGAGCGGCGATTCCGCCAGCGTCTGCCAGCGTCCCAGCAGGGCCGTGTTGGCCGCGGCGCAGCGCATGCCTTCGAGGTAGGCGCGGCGTGAAATGGTGAGCGGCGTCTCCTCGTGCAGGAAGTCGACCGCCGCTGAAGCGGTCACGATGTTGCGGCTCTGGTAGCCGCCCTGCAGGTCGAGCGACACGTCGAACGTCCTCCCGTCGCGCGAGCGGTGGAGGCGGAAACTCTGGCCCGTGCCCTCCATGTGGTGTTCTTCGCACGAGAATTCCTGCTCGGCGTAGACCACCCGCGACTTGTTGGCCGCGGCGACCTGTTCGAAAACCCCGTTGTAACGGACGTCGGCCTCGCCGATGATCACCGGGATGCTTTTTTTGATGATCCCGGCCTTTTCCGTCGCGATCTTCGGCAGCGTGTCGCCCAGCAGGGAGGTGTGCTCCAGCCCGATGTTGGTGATGACGCTCAATATCGGTACGATGATGTTCGTGGCGTCGAGCCGTCCCCCGAGCCCCGTTTCGATCACCGCCACCTCGACGTCGCTCTGGGCGAAGTAGTCGAAGGCCATTGCGGCGGTCATCTCGAAGAACGACAGTTCCAGTTCGACCATCTTGTCGTGGTGCTTGTCCACGAAGTTCACCACCTTCTGCTTGGGGATCATCTCGCCGTCGACGCGGATGCGTTCGCGGAAGTCCTGCAGGTGGGGCGAGGTGAACAGTCCCGTGCGGTATCCGGCCTGCTGGAGCACCGAGGCGATGATGTGCGCCACGGAGCCTTTGCCGTTGGTTCCGGCGACGTGGATCGTGAAGAAGTTGCGCTGGGGATTTCCGATGTGGCGGCAGAATGCGGTGATGCGCTCCAATCCCGGTTTGTAGGCCGTCGCGCCCTGGGTTTCGAAGACGGGAAGCGACTGAAAGAGGAATTCGAGTGTCTGGGTGTAATTCATATCAGCAAGGGGTTTATTTGACGAGGTGGTTCCTGCGTTTGTAGCGGTAGGCCACGTAGTAGAGCACCGACAGCAGCAGGACGTATTCGGAGATGCGGGCCAGGTAGTCGCCGTAGCGGGTGTAGAAGGTGAGTTCCGAGTTGAGCGGGACTTCGGCGGTGATCACGCCGCGCTGTTCCCAGCCGAGCGTTTCGCCCACGTCGCCGCGGGCCGAGATGAAGCCCGATTTCCCGGTGTTGGCCGAGCGGGCGATGGCGCGGCGGTGCTCGACGGCCCGCAGGCGCGAGATCGAGAACAGGTGCTTGTAACCGGGCGTGTCGCCCCACCAGCCGTCGTTCGAAATGATGGCCATGAACTGCGCGCCGCGGCGTACGAATCCGCCGTAGAAGTCGCCGTAAAGCCCTTCGTAGCAGATCGCCGGGCCGGTTTTGACACCGTTGTGCTCGAAGGCCGTGCCGTGCAGGCCCTTGCCGATCTGTCCGACCGTGCCGCCCAGGTCGATGACGAGGAATTTCAACACGTCGAAGACCCATGTCGGGGTGTTTTCGACGCCGATCACCAGCCGGCCTTTGTGGTGCAGCTGCGTGCGGCCCGCGGAGTCGAGTCCCACGGCCGTGTTGAAGCGGTCGAAATAGCCGTTGCCGAAACGCTCCGGGCGGGCCGTCTCGGTCTGCGCTCCGGCCGGGTAGCGGCGGATGGTGCCGGCTCCGGTGATGAGCAGGGCTTCGGGATGCCGGCTGCGGAGCGAGTCGGTCAGCTCCTGCCAGAATGCGCCCGGTTCGCCCGCCGAATAGAAGTCGCTCAATCCGGGTTCCAGGTAGTCGCCCGGCACGGCGGTCTCGGGCAGCAGGATGAACTGCGCGCCGGCGGGAACCTCCGCCAGGAGGTCCGCGATGTTGCGCTCCTGCCGCTGGACGTCGCCGTGGAATTTGTCGTAACAGTCCACGTTGGGCTGGATGACGCTCACTGCGACGCTCCCTTCGCCGGGCTGTTTCCAGCTTCCCCGGATGGCCAGCGAGACGGCCATCGGCACGATGACGATGCAGGCTGCTGCGATCCACCGCCGTGCGGAGCGCGTCCGGAGGGCTTCGAAGATCAGGATGTTGGAGAGCAGCACCCACAGCGTGCCGCCGAAGACGCCCGTGTATTCGTACCACTGCACGGCCCAGACCTCGTGCGAAAAGCCGTTGCCCAGGATGAGCCACGGCCACGAGAAGTCGCCCACGGTGTACCAGTATTCCGTCGTGATCCACACCGTGACGAGCGTGACGTAGGCCAGCGCCTTGGGGGCTTTTTTCGAAACGGTGTGGAAGAGCATGAAGGCGATCATGTTCATCGTCGTCGAGGCGAGCGTGGCGGCCGGGGGACCTACGGGCGTGGCGTACCAGATCCACCAGATCGTCATCGCGTTCCACAGCACGAACGCGAGTGCCGCCCAGCCGAACATGCCCCACCACGAGCGGCGCGTGTCGTCGTACGACGCGCTGATCCACAGCAGCGGAACGAATCCGACAAGGAGCGTCATGCCCGTCACTCCGAGCCATCCCGGCGAGAGCAGGATGGCCGATAGGATTACCGCCGCGAATCTACGAAACATGAAATGAGATTTTTACGACGGCAAAAGTAGTCAAATGAGTGCAGATTTCAAAATATTTCATACTTTTGTAACGAAACCAACCAATCTGCTATACTAATGAAGAAATTGTTCGTTTTATTGTCTTTTTGCGCTCTTGCGGGAATCTTATGTTCGGCTTTTCGCGATTCGAAAGGCTGGAAGACGGTCGACGGCGTGATCGTCTTCGATACGCCCGCGCGCGAACCGGGCCAGAAATCGGTACTGGGGCTCAAAACCGCGCCGATGGAGACGGTCCGTGTGGGCTTCATCGGGTTGGGCATGCGCGGCCCCGGGGCCGTGGAACGCTTCACGCACCTCGACGGCGTCGAGATCAAAGCCCTTTGCGACCTTTATCCCGAGCGCGTGGACAGCGCGCAGGCGATTCTCGTGCGCCGCGGGCTTCCCCGGGCGGCGTTCTATTGCGGCGAGGAGGGCTGGAAACAGCTTTGCGAGCGCGATGACATCGACCTGGTGTACATCGTGACCCCGTGGCAGCAGCACGTCCCGATGGCCGTTTACGCCATGGAACACGGCAAACACGTCGCTGTCGAAGTTCCCGCCGCCACGTCGCTCGAAGAGTGCTGGCAGCTGGTGAACACCGCCGAGAAGACGCAGCGGCACTGCATGATGCTCGAAAACTGCGTTTACGACTTCTTCGAACTGACGACGCTCAACATGGCCCGGCAGGGGCTGTTCGGGGACATCCTCCATGTCGAGGGTTCGTACATCCACGACCTCGATGCCTTCTGGGACTACTACCAGGACAGCTGGCGTCTGAAATTCAACCAGAAACACCGCGGCGACGTCTACGCCACGCACGGTCTCGGCCCCGCCTGTCAACTGCTCGACATCCACCGCGGCGACAAGATGAACTACCTGGTGTCGATGGATACCAAATCGGTCAACGGCCTGAAACTCGCCGAAGAGAAGCTGGGCGCCACGGAGTTCGCCAATGCCGACCATACGACGACGCTGATCAAGACCGAGAAGGGCCGCACGATCCTGCTCGAACACAATGTCTACACGCCCCGTCCTTACAGCCGCATGTACCAGCTGACCGGCACGAAGGGCTTCGCCAACAAATACCCCATCCAGGGCTATGCTTTCAACCCCGACCAGCTTGCGGATTCGGGCGTGCCTGACCACGAGAACCTGAACGCCCACCGCTTCGTGTCGAAGGAGGTGCGCGAGGCGCTGATGGCGCGGTACAAGGATCCGATCGTCCTCGACATCGAGGCCAAGGCCCGCGAGGTCGGCGGCCACGGCGGCATGGACTTCATCATGGACTACCGGCTGATCTACTGCCTGCAGCAC
>OLQL01000974.1_pt1 | contig 26498 bp, 16 predicted proteins | sample 1672971 | NCBI WGS metagenome assembly OLQL01 (sample SAMEA3136742, study PRJEB25190) | human gut metagenome | biome: human gut; feature: human-associated habitat; material: faeces | place: Austria | collected 2013
ACATTAAGTACCTGCAGCATTTGTCCTAATTGCAGATTAAGACCGAGGATATCAATTCCGCCAAGATCAGCTGCTCCGCCATTTACCATTTCTCCTGCAAAACCTCCGGCACAACGTATGCCTCTTACTGTTTTTGCCTGATATGCCTGTCCGTTTGTAATGGTTCCGGTCTGCATCGATCCGACATAGCCACCGGCTGCTCCGCCATTTGCCAGTTTTATTTCATCTCGATAATTTGCTCTTCCTGCTACGACATTATATCCGTAAGCATACTTTCCTATGATTGCATTCAGTTCAGACTGATTCGTTACTGTTCCATGCTCAGCAAGATCACTTCCGTAACCGCCTTTTTTTCCGACAAACTCCACCCATTTGTTCCAGGTTTCATAATCCATCAGGGCAAGTGGTCCGTAAACTGCCGTATTTTCTTCTGTCGGATAAACAACGCTAAGTGCTCCAAGAATGTTATCCGCTTTTACCAATCCCCATAATAAGGACAGGTTTCCTGTACTTGCCGTATCGGCTGACTCCATAAATCCTGTGAAGCCACCTGCAATTTCTTTTCCGTATACTGATCGGATCCGGACTGCTTTGCAGACACTTGTTGGTCCGGTATAAGCTTTCCCTTTCCAATTCTTTGTATTGTTTCCCCAGATATGACCGCCTTCATTATGCCCTGCATAACCGCCGGCCATACCTCGTTGTACTTGTGTTGTTGAATCCGCATCCGCACGAACTGCACCACCACAAGGAACACAAGTCGTAGAGCTGTTTCTGATTGTCGGCACAAAGTCCTCCGCCAGTGATGCCAACGTATCTGACACATCAACAAGACCACCTAAGATACCCGTATCGCCAAGTACATTTGCCACATTTCCCGGTTCCAGATCTCCCACGTAACCACCTGCTGTAATCTGACCGATGATATAAGAGAAGTTATTTGCGTTGGAATCCTGAATGTGTCCACCGGAAATCTTTCCGGCAAAACCACCTGCATCACCAAGTATGTCATTTGCCGATGCATCAGATGCTGTATTTTTCCAGGTCGCTTTTACTGCAAAACCTCCAACATTTCCTGTAACATCAGAATGTTCTATTGTAGAAACAACGACATTCAATGCATCCAGCACATGATTGATTCCTATCGAGTTGCCAAGTACACTCATACCTTTTCCAACGGAAGCTGCGGAACCAATATCCATATATCCGATATATCCACCTGCATATCTGGCACCGGTTACTGCATATGTGCTTTCATCATAGTATGTTGGTGCTTCATTTGCTTCCAGATCCTTCGGTTCCTTTACAGTAGTGTGCTTCAGATCCGTAACATCACAGTAGCTTATCTGTATACCGCTTCCGTAACCGATAAATCCTCCGGCACTTCCGGAATTGCTATCGTCTGTTTTCGTTTTGTTTGCAATAACAGTAAATCCGTTGTCTGACTTGACTCCGGCGTACTGTACATATGGAATGTAAGCATTAATCAGGTTCAGCAAATCTCCTACATTAATATTCAGCCCCTTGATACCTCCAAGAATGCTGATTCCACCTCCAGCATCTGCCAACGCTCCGGAGTAAACATTTCCGCCAAAGCCTCCTGCATAAGATTGCCCGTTTACATGATCCAGATTATATACAGAATAATAGTTACCCTCTCCTGCATCCTGGTTGTTAACCGTTCCACTCTGGAAGTTTCCGGCAAAACCGCCTGCTGTATCTGCCGCAACTCCGCCTTTATCAACATAAGTAACCGTGCACTCTGTATAAGAAGGAAGCAAGTACTTGACAGCACCTAACAACTTATTTGCATTTAACAAAGCTTTGACATCCGCTTCACCAGCTACATCTGCAAGACCTCCGGTCTGTGAAGAACCTACGAATCCTCCTGCAAAACCGTCTTTATCATTTGCTGTTACTTCTTTTAATTTTTTCACATCGGACTTAATGATCTCACAGCTGTTACTCTTTCCGATGAAACCACCTGCTGTATAATCCACTACTTCGCCATTGGAATTTGTACCTGTTGCTTCTACAGTCATGCCTCCTGCGATGCCGTTTACATGAGCTTCGTTGATTTTAACTCTGACACCTTCTGCCACAGAAAGCAGATTTTCTACTTTCAGCAGGTTGTTCAGTCCTAACAGATTCAAAGTCAGTCCGTTTCCACCTGCCAGATCTCCCGGACCTGCACAACCAATAAAACCACCGACTCTGTTTTTTGCTGTAACAGATTTTACCTGATTTAATGTTACAGTATCCACATCTCCACCAACAGCCTCGCCAATTGCTCCGCCGGCATAATTATCTTTTGCTTCAACTGTATATCCATCATTTACTCCTGTCACAGTTACATGATGCACAGTAAATCCAAGGAAGTTTCCGATTCCAAGCGTATTATTTAAAAGTCCTGTGACATTTGCTGTTGTTACACTTCCGGCAATACCTCCGGCACGATTTTCACCTGCAGTAACTATTTTTAATCCTGTGAGCACATTATCTCTTTGAGCTACACTGCTCGCATCCCCTCCGCCATGTTTCCAGTACGGAAGTTTATTTAAATATTCGGGACTGGATTCTGCAATATAGACGCCATCACCACCACCAAGAATACCACCGGAATAACTCTTACCAGCCTCAACTGAAACCGATGAACACTCCATGTTACATCCCAGGATTGCCGATGGTGCAATTCCTACAAGTGACAAGAGCATACCTGCTTTTTCTGGATCACTCGACAAAAGACCCGTCAACAAATCTTTTACCGTTGTTAAAAGGCTCACATCCTTGACTTCTTTATTTCCAAGGTTTGTAATCCATCCAACTGTTGAAATACCGCTCACACCGCCGGCATAACTTCCGCTTGCTTTAACTGCAATGCTTCCGCTCGCTCCGCAGTTGACCGCATAACTGTTGGTCTGTGCTCCTGCGATACCACCTTGATAATTTTCACCAGATACTGTGACATTACATCCTGTCAGATTGCAATTTAACAAGATACTCTGCGGCTGCATTACTCGAATAAGATCAATACCTACATCGCTTAACAAACCGCGAATCTCCGCATCTCTGCTGATTCCTGCAAATCCTCCGCCGTATTCTTTTGCCGTTACAGAATAACTGCTGTTTTTCACGGAGCAGTCAAAGATTCTTGTTCCTACCTGCTGTCCTACGAAACCACCAGCATAATCTTTATCCGCAGCTCCGATCGTTCCTGCCAGATTCTCTACATGACAGTTTTTGATATTTACATTTTTGTATCCAGTAGGAATTAAGCTATCAACCGGCAATGCATTGTCCAGAAGAATTGTGATCAAATCTCCTAGTCCAAGTCCCGGAATTGCATTTAACAATGATGATAATGCATTCACCGTTACTCCAAGAGCTTTCGACAATCCGTCATACTGTGTTACGCCTTCTGTATAACCGACAAACCCACCAGTACGATCATTAATATTCGTAACATTGACTTTTCCTGTCACATCACAGTTTTCAATGGAAACATCTCCCACTAGCCTTCCGGCAAATGCACCTGTTGCATAAATCGTCGGATCCTTTGCTCTTGCATTTAAAAGTGCTGATAATGTATCTTTTAAATTCAGGTTTACGTTTCCAAATGTTAAAACTCCTACTAATAAATCAACTACACCACCTACAAGCCACCCAAGCCCTGATGTGAGTCCACTTATTATGGTCTGTGTATTTTTATGCTTATTCGTATTATTTTGTACATTTACATTTTGTAATTCCAGGTTTGATACAGAGACCGTTCCGGCACTGACACCAATATTGTTTACATTAACCTCATTCGTAACTGTTCCAAAAAAACCAATTCCTATATATTTAGAACCATCCATTTCTTCTGTCTGGTTCACATTTATATTAGAAATTACAGGTCTTCCAGTTGCCAGAATAGTGTTTCCATCCGTAATCTTTGTCTGTCCATCTGCTAACTTTGCACCTTTGATATCCCCCGACACCATAAGTGGTGTCCAAGGATCATCTTCTTTATTTGAATTCACACCATCCTTTGATAAGTCAATATCTCGGAAAATAATGTAATTTGCATTGGATGAATATTTAAGATTGCCGTATTCACTCCTTAATTTATATTTATCTATATTTTTGTCAGGAAGACCATTTTCATTGACTCCACAAAATTCACCGGTTCCAACAGTAAGTCCGCCCAGCAACGTCCCTAAAAGACCACCTACGCCTTTAAGCAAACCTGTAAGAATGTTATCGTCGGAAAGGTTTACATTCGCCAGCTTGTATTTACCGTTCTCTACACCGTTTGTTTTATCTTTATAATATAGATATGAGTTTTCTCCTTTGACATTGTCCGGCTTTGGATTTATAAGACCGTGGGTAGTTGCACCTTCTTTTGCTACAGCATCCAGGCCAAGGTCCGCATCTCCCGGATAATAAGGACTGTAAAAAGGATTGCCACCAAACAGACCACTTACCAAACCCGGTTTATAATAAACATATAGTCTTGGGGTTACGCTCTTATTGCTTCCAATCGCCCGCAGCTGTGACTCATTTCCGATCAGAATATATTTCTTCCCGGAAACTTCTACATATAACTGCCCTGGTTTTGTTCTTCCATCTGCATGCTCACCATCTAGCCATTGAACTCCATTCGCCGCTTTTTCTGTCAATTGATCTGCAACCAGTTCTGGCTTATCCGAATTAAATTTTTGTGACAGTACATACTTATGTGACTTACTATAAGTCAGATACTCCTGATCTTCTCCATCCGGATAAATCATCTGTCCCATACCAAATTGCGGTGCATCATAATCCAATGACATAACCGGTTCATTTTCAGAGTCTTCCTGTGCAAGTACCATCAACTGATATGGATTGTATATGTAGATTGTATCCGTTTCCTTATCATACAACGTTGGTGCTTCCTTTTCTTTTGCTTCCGTACCTGTGATAGTTCCGGTAAAGGATTCCGGTACTGACCAAATCTGTTCAGAGTTCATCTGGATGTCGTTCATCAAAATGTACTGGGCATCTGCACCGTATTTCAGCTCTGTGCCTTCACTCTTTACTACTTCTCCAGAACCAATCTTTCCATCCTTATCACCTGTGTAAATATAAGCATCTGAACCAATCTGTTTTAATTGTTCATAATTATAAATACATATTTTACTAGCCTTATAATAGGTCTCTATATTATCTGTTGATTCTGCTTTAATATTCCCACCGGACGATTCCGATTCGTCATTTTTCGAGTTTTCGCTTGTTTCCTCCGATATCTTAGATTCGGATTCCGTGGTGCTGCTTGTTTCATCTGAAACTGCAGATTCTGTTGTGACTTCGCCATCGTTCACATTTCCGTTTCTGCTGCCCGACGGATTCAAACCTGCCGCATCCGCAATATTCACCTGAGAAAATAAAATTGCCACGCAAAGTATTACTGCGATAATTCTGTTCTCTGTCTTTCTGTTTTTTTTCATACCTGGTTCTCTAATCTTTTGCTTCATTTGTTACTTTTCTTCTGCTTTTGATGAGTTTCTTCTTTGATTTTGCCTATTATCTTCGACATTATACACTTTTAAAATCATGAATATAATGTGCAGCCAGAGAAAATTTTGGTGGTCTTTTTTATCAAAAGTGCACCAGTTTTTGCCTAAAAGACAAAAAAACGAACCACACTGCATGTGTGATTCGTTTTTTATAACTGTTCTAATATTTTTAATGTAATTATTCCATTTCGGACGGCCAGCATCTCTGCTATATTGTCAAAATCCATTCCGGTTAGCTCCACTATTTTCTGCAGACGATAGGAAACTGTCCGTGAATGCACACACATTAGTTCTGAAGCTTTCCGAATACTTTGTTTATGATTCAGATAACATTCCAGTGTATCCACCAGTTCTCCGTTTTTCTGAATGTCATACTGATGAATCTCATTCACTGCATCCGGTATGTACATTCTCAGCTGCTTTTCGTCTTTAATATTTGCAAAGATATAGAAAAATCCCAGTTTCGAACTATCCACTACGGACTCCTGTACATCACCTGTTATCTTTCTGATGAGGTCAATATATTCTATTGCAGTCTTAGAGTCTTTAAAAGATTCTTTCAGATTATGATAACCCTTAACTTTTTTTCCTATCCCAATCAGAAATTCAAATTTTAAGCCTCTCTCTTCCAGCTGATCGTGTACTCTTTTCTGAAATTCCTCCAGCTTTTTTCTTAAGTCCAGTTTCCCTTCTTTCCTGTTTTCTTTATGAATATATATCACCCGGTTCGTGTTAGAATAAATATACTCTTTCGGCACGAAGTTTAAGATTGCTTTTTCTACAACCTCTGTCTCTTTCCTTTGGATAGCAGTGAAACTATTTTTGTAATTTTCTGATTTCAAATAGCAGGTGATAACCCGATATTCATCATCTGCACTAAGGTTAAGCAAATTCGCAGCATCATCTTCCTCTGCTTCAGACAGCGAACCGTTCAGCATTCGATATTCCAGATCCCTATGATATTTTTTCTCAATATTTTTGTCTGTCACCGTTTGAGTCAGAACATATGATAAAAGCGGCATTGCACTGTCTAATGTTATAAAATCCAGTTCCATTAATGGTTTGTTCACTTCTGAAATCACCAGATAAAATGTACACCGGTTCAAAATATTGATTTTTTTAATATATTCAACATTTTTTCTTTTTTGGAAAATATATTCATATTTTGAAATGATATCAGGAACATATGTTTCATGAACATCTGCGATTATTAATTGACTTTCTTCTGATATACCCGGATACATAGAATGAAAATTTTCATCATACAACGCAATCGGATTTCCAAGTATCATCCCGACTTTCTCAAGCAGATTTTCCAATGATCTATATTCACTGGTTTCTTCAGAAAAAAGGCGATTAAGTTCATCACGTGTCATTTTAGAATAGACAGCTTTTGCAATTTCCATATTAAATACCTGAAGCAGCACATATTTAATCACCGGCCAGTAACTAAGGTTCTGCGGAATTTCCAAAACCGGAATACCATGTTCATTGCAAAAACGCAATAAAATTTCAAACAGCTTATTTATATATGCTGTCTTCTGCGTTCTTTTTACGATAAACCCACTTACCTGTTTTTCCTTTAATTTTTCCAACTGGCTTAGCATCCTGCTCTCACCAAGCTTTTTATAAACAACGAAAGATGTAAGAAGAAGTTCACCCCCTTCCAGAAATTTTTCCATATCCTCTTCTACAATGATCCGAGTTCCTTTTATCTCTCGGTTGATTCCAGAATTATCACTGATCAATTGTATTCCTGGAAATTTATTCGAATCAATAAAGTCTTTTATTGTGTACCCCATTGGTGCTTGTCCCTCCGTATTTCTATAAATCAATCACCATCCCGAAGCGTTGTCCGACAAGAGCCTTTAACGGCGAATGGCTCAGGCAGCCGCAGCTCCTTCTGTAGCCGGAAAGCAGCTGTCTGCTAGGAGCTTCCACTGTACCGCCACAATCTTTCACCGAATACCATTTTTGTTAATAAAAAGGAATACGACGGAACCTCGCCGTACGTATTCCCTTTTTCTTGCCATTTATTTAGGCTAGCACTCTAGATTTTCTATCATCTCCGCATTGCCTTGTTTTTGTTCTTTCTCCAAAAGATCAGACCTACAGCAATACTTATAACCAATAATATACATACCTGTTGATTTTTTGCTAAATGGATTCCTGTTTCTGGTATTGATTCTGTGTTTTTATTAGTGATTTTTAATTTAATCACATCTCCTCGTGCAGCCTCAATCCGCTGTTTCATAACAGCTGTATTTCCTGTCAGAGTTGCTTCCACCGGAGCTGAATAGCTTGCATCCTTCTCTTCCTTCTTTGAAATCCAAACAGTATATTTTGATGTATCAACAGTTTCTGTTATTGTAATATCCGAAGATATATCTACATTTTGTAACTTGACTGTATCTCCATCTTTCAAGGACGTTCTAAGCGTCTTGCTACGCAGTTTCTGACCATCTTCCCAATATAGAATTTCCATAGCAAACGGCTTCTTACGATTTCCAAACAGACCGGTAACTTCCTTTGTAATCTCAACTGTCACCCCGCCTTTTTGCGGATAATTAACGATATGTCTGTCTAAAACAGCTTTCCAGGTATTGGTCGTCGGAGATTTTTCGTATAGGAATAAAATCTCGGATTCCACATCCACTCTATATAAATTAAAGTTATCTTGATACTGTGTTTTGGTTTTATCTGCTTTATCCTTTTTGTTTGGAGTAACAGACTCTACCATCCAGTATCTGCCATTTGGTATCTCTTCCGATAATTGAAGCATTCCGTTTTTATCTGTCATCTGCAAGGCAAAATCCGGTTCACACTTTGTTCCATCCTTTTTCAGAACAATCGAATCACCATTCTCATCATACTCTACTGTGTATCCTGTATCATCTGCATATTCTTTCGTTACATCATCATACGGTACTTTGTAGAGTAGGAAACCTGCTTCTGCGAGTCGGTTTCTTGGAAGATCATCCGTCTTTAAGATACTCCGTTCCGCAAGATTGAAATGCATATTCTGTACTTCCAGTTCCATCTTGGAAACATTTTGGAACTCCTTCTCATCCTTCGGGAATAACGGCTGATTGTTTTCATCCAAGTACTTAATCTCAGGATAAATAACTTCATAATACAGGAAACCGTCTCCAAATTCTGAAGAATAATGTGTCTTTCCGATCTCAATTTCTTCTATCTTATATTCCACCGGATTTTTGTCCTTGAACAATGGAAGATTATCAACTGTATATTCCCATCCGTTATCCTCATTCAGTAAGAACTCCTGTCCCGTGGAAACTCCATTCTGATACAAGCGGATTTTCACTTGTTTTTCTATCAATGCATCATTTGGATTTTCCCATGTCTTTTTGACATGCAAACTACCGGATTTCGCAAAATTTCGGATATTAAGGCTGGTATCTCCTCGTTGGAGCAGAACTTCTTTTCCATTGATCTTGCCATCAACTGGTGCCGCTACAGCCTCCTGATTTTCATTAGCCACTCTATCCACCAGTTTTGCCTCAGCAATTTTGAATGCTCCATTGGCAATCTCAACCTTAATCTGTATATCCCCTGTATCCACATACCCTGTTGGTAAGTTTATCTCTCGCAACAAATAGGTTTCCGTTCCTGTTCTATTGTTTCCATTTTCATCCTGTAACAGAATAGGAAGTTGTGCGATTCCATATTTATCCGTCGTTACAGTTTCTTTTTCAACACCGTCCTGACTAACAGCAAAATGAATATTTTCCATTCCCTGTCCGGTAGACTCATCAAATTTATTCAGTGTGAGTATTCCTTCTTCTTGATAACGGTTCTCCAATTCAATGGTAAGTGTCTCACCTCCACGACCAATTCCGCGTCCTGTGAATTTAACTCCACTTTCCGGATACAACTCCCAGGAATATACATTGTCTCCTTGTTCATGGGAATTACGGACATTATACCAGCCCGAAAATTTCACTTTCGGATCTTTCGGCTTATAGTTGTACTCTTTTAATGTGTATTTCCAGAATGCATCTGCCTTAACACTCCATGTACAGCTTGTATGTGTTTCATCCGTCCATGTACCCACAATTTCCATCGGAGCACCTTCTGCTTGCGGAACTTCTGTATCCGGTGTCTGGCCTTCTTCTGAAGGAAGCACAAGTTTCATGTGTTCATGAAATGCTGGAGGCTGTGGCTTTCCATCTAAAAGCTTTTCATCCATATCTACCTGGATATAATAATCTTTCTTAACTTCCTCTATTGCTTCCGGCATTCCAACGAAATCCTTCTTTACTGTCAGATAACCGTTTTTCGCTACAATACGTCCGTCAATATGCCATCCATCGGACATTTCACTTTTGAAAGAATACCAGTAAATAGTAAAGAACTCGGTATCTAATTTTGATGGTGGAATCTCCCTGTCACCGATACGGATCATACGACCGCTTTCTCGAATTGTCTGGAATACCTCTTCGTCGGAAGGAATTCTGTCTATCTTGTAGATATAATCTCCATTTCCTATGTATCCCTCATCTGGCTTTGTTCCTTGCAAAAGTTCTCGTACTCTCTTATCTCCCTCTGCATAATGCTCCCATGTAGTCGGATCTTTATTTCCAAGAACTGGAACATCATGCGTGCTGCTTGCTTTCACATTACAGTTTGCAACTGCAACCGCACTTGTATAATCGTCTGCTTTCACACTAGGTAATGCTACAGAACCATCTTCCGGCATCGCTGACTTACAGATATAAAACTGTACCTGTTTTCGATTTCGATTACTAACCTTACGCCACGCTGCATAGAGGGTGATTGGCTGTCTTGCATTCTTATTTATAAGATCAGAAATAGAATCCCCTGCGTTACATTCCTGCCACTTTCCGTCTTTGTTTCTGTAATCCCAATGATCGAATTCATACTGTTCCAACTCTTTGCTGTCATTATCTTCATGATCATAAACTAGCGGATATGGTGACTTAACGTTATGTTTTCCAGCTTCTAGTTCGTTCGCATAATCATCTGTATGTCTTGTCTTATTTCCAACCTGTGGTGTCAGCTTCGCTTCCTTTGGAAGTTTCTTCATATAACGTGTTGTATTATAGATAACCCTGACTGTCCCAGGAGCCAGCGGTTTGTCTGCAATCACCTCATAAGATGATTTAACAGACGGAATTTCAAATTTCACGATGTTGTCTCCGGACTCTTTCGGAAGAATCTCACTTGCATCCCTGTCATTAGATGTACAGCTCCAGACAATGCCCTTGTCATAATACTCGCCTTCTAAGCTTGCCTTCTTCGGTACTTCTACAGTATATGCTTCACCATTTCCTACATACTGCCTCTTAATCGCCTGTCTCTTTGTCAGGTTTAGTGGATCCAGCACCTCGATCAGATGAAAGCTTCCTTCTACACTGAAATGTCTTCCTACCACCCCAACCTGCGAAGAAAGTCCTGTTAAACGATCAAAATAATTCTCAATTTTGTCCGGATTCAATGGATTTGGCTGTGAGAAATAATAAACAGATACATCTTTCCCGTTTTTCAAGACAGGAATATACCATGTACCATCGTTGTCCTTATAAGGATGCTGTACAAATACTCGGCTGTCTGTTGCATAACCAAACAGGATTTTTTCTTTTCCATCTTTTTCTGGATTCAATTTCTCTGGCGTAAAGCCAAACTCTCTGTAAATTTGGGAAATCGTATCCTCTGGTTTCGCTCGCAGATAATAACGGCTGGCTCGTCCACTGTTCGCTTTGATTATGTAATGCTGCTCAGCATTGAGATTCTTTATCAGCTTATAATGTCCATCGATAAATACATAAAAACTGATATTTGCTTCTTTTACCGCAGCCGGCTTTTCTGTATTATCAGGAACAATCACATATGGTCGCACCGCTTCCTTTGGCTGAATTGTAAAGCTCATTGTGTGATCTGCAGCATTTTTGCTCGATACAACTGTCGAAAGTGTACCATCTTCCTCTCTACACTCCCAGTTAACTTCCTGCGTCTGTCCTTCTGTACGCGGCTTTGTGCTGACCGTTCTTGTAAGCGTTGAATCTCTTGCTACAAAATCCATTGCCGGAAGTTCACCTAATTCTGTCTTACTATAAACCTGTCCGTCTTCATCTTGCACTGTCACACTATAAAAACCGTTATATCTAGAATCATCATGTTCGAGTAAGGTCTTTGCACTCATGGTTACCAAAGTCTGCCCCTTTGGCAGATAATACACATCCATTGGTTCTCCGGTCTTTCCTATATAGATACATTCTTTTCCGCCTATCGTATAATTCCCTGCATTATGGATTGTATCGTAATCTCTTTTAGAGTAATAGAAACGTTCCCGGCTTTCTTTTTGAATAGAACCATCGTAATGAAATCGGTTTAATTTTTCCTTTAACACATCATTAGAAATATAATAGTAAACTGTTCCTGGCTTCGTTGTAGTATCTTTTATAACAGGAACCTCTTTATTATCTACGTTATATCTTTCATTATTTACAAAGGTATAAAATTTGATGTTTAAAGTCTCTGGTGCAAATGTATTGCTGGCAATGGTGTATGGCTGTTCAATCTTATCGATCGTGAATTCCAGTTTTTCTCCATTTTCAGTCGGATAAAGCGTCTTCTCCTCATCTTCACTGATACCAAGCCAGTCCCCTTTCTGCGTAGTGCCCTTCTCGACGGATGTCGTAACTTTAGAATCCTTCTTGTAGTAACGCACAGTTCTGTTTCCATCCGGATCGATCACTGTAACCGAATAGAAACTGTTCTTATTCTGCTTAATCTGGTCCGAATAATTATCCGGAACCTTTTCGCCATCAGATGCTCCCTTTGGCATATAATAAATATCTGTTGGTACAGTCGTTTCCTGATGATCCAGATTATAAGATACATATTGTTGTCCTTTATAAGTTGCCACCGTCGCAGGAGCTAATGTCTTCCCTCCATGGACTGCATACGGAAAATAAGACCCCTGCTGTACTCCTGCTTGATCCATGCCAAACTCTTTATATATCTCAGCCAGATCACTGACAGAAACATAAGACTTCCCTTGTCGATTCCATTTATATACCTTTTTTAACGAATCAGATGGCAGCTTGCGAACCTCGTTATCTGCATATACGTAAAACTGAAGGTCAAATACTGTCTGATCCGCTCTCTGGATCACATAAGACTGACTGATACTATTGATCGTAAAGCTTGTCTGATTTGTATCAGGATTTCGTACTCCATCTACCACCGCATCGTTTGTTCCAATGCAGGTCCATTCGATTCGATCTGTTGTCCCCTGCAGTTTCGGATCAAAATCAGATACTGTTTCCGCTGCCTTAGTTCCCGTCAAAGCATAATGGATACGATCCTGATCTTCACCTTTTACTTCTACTGAATAGAAAGTATTATTACTAATTGCATAGTTTATTTTAGCAATAGTTCCCATTCCCTTTGGGAGATAATAAATATCTACTGCTACGCCTTGTTGATTTTCTCCATAATTATAAGAGACATATGTTTTGGAAGCTTCGTCTGTATAAACTTTTCCGTATTCTATCCCACTTTTTCCTCTATATGCAGATACGAACTTCTTATTTAACTCGGGATTCTGTCCGTCACTTCCTTTTACAAATCCAAACTCTTCATACACTGAGATTAAATCATCAAGGGAAACTCCATGATATGTCGTTTTTTTCTCTTTCCATGTCTTAATTCCAGTAATGCCATTATGCTGAAGCTTTACTTTCTGTCCCTCTATGATAACATAAAAATCAATATCATATCCTTCTGCGACTTCCTGCGTATTTGGATCTACTTGTCTTACTTCCTGTTGCTCAAGAAATGTTTTATCTTCGGAAATACCTTCCTTTGGGATTTCTTCTGAGATAGTTTCTTCCGAAATGTTATTATCTTCCAAAACTTCCGTCTCTGAAACGCTTCCTGCCTCATCCATCGCTGCTGCAAAAGCAATGGTTCCCACGTTATTTATACATAGAATCACTAGAAGTGTTAAGGCAATCAACCGCAGCCATGTTTTTTTCTTTTTCACACTTTTCCCTCCCACATAATTAGTTTTCTTTCCTAGCAGACCTGTTATCTTCCGTTATTATTTCCTCTCAAAATTTCTTCACCACTCACTAAACTCGACCCATGAAGGGATTAGTTTGGATCAAAAAAATATTCTACCTACTGTATCTTTCATGATAGTCACTCTATTTTTCTTATAATGATATTTAATTATACACCTCCCTGCATTTTCATATAATGTACAAAATTTGAAATTTTTTGGCTCTTTCCTTGCCAAAAGTGTTCCATTGCATTAGAAAAAGAAGCTATTACACGCATTCAAACTCGTGTAACAACTCCTTTTTCTTACATTGCCTCGATGATTCGAAGAATGATCAATCCATTTCGAACTGCAAGCATCTCTGTCACATTATCAAAGTTCATTCCTGAAATCTCTACAATCTTTTTCATTCGATACGTAACAGTACGGTAATGCACAAACATCTCACTGGAGGTCTTTTTATAACTCTGATTATTATTCATGAAACACTCTAACGTATTGATCAATTCTTTATCTCTCTTTTTATCGTAATCATAAAGCATTTGCAAAGATTCCGGTATATAAGACCATAATTTATTCTTGTCCTTCATCTCTGCAAATATATGAAAGAAACCTAATTTAGAACAATCCACAACCGAACGATTTGAATCTCCTATAATTTTACGAATCACATTAATATAATCAAGTGCCTGCTTAGAGTCTTCAAAAGATTCCTTAATGTCCTGATAGCCGACCACACTTTTCCCAATGCCAACTACAAAATCAATTTCTGCATTTTTTTGATCTAAATGTTTTTGCACATCTTTCTGTAAAGCTTCAATTTTCTTACGAAATTCCTGTTTACTTTCCTGATCCTTTCTCTTATAAATATAGATGATCTGATTCGTGTTACGCATCACACAATCTTTCGGCAATCGATGCCAAAACATTTTTTCTGCTATATCAAGTCCTCTCCTTTGTTTGTCTGTAAATTTCCCTTCATCATTTTTCGGAATGACACGGAAAATAACAACACGTAATTCATCTGTTTTTTCAATCTTTAAAATCTTTGCCGCTTCTTCTTTTTCTAAATCGGAAAGCGACCCATTTAGCAGTCGATATTCTAGATCTTTATGATACTGTCTGGCGATATTTTCTTCCATCACACTTCCCATAATGATATGGCGTAATTCAACAATGATATTCTCAAGTGCAATAAAATCCAACGTTTGCACTTTTTTATTCCGTTCGGTAAGAACAAGATAAAAGGGTCGATGACCAAACACATCAATTTTGTGAATGTACTCTGATTGTTCTCTTTTTTGATGCCAATATTGACACTTTGTAATAATATTAGGGACAAATTTTTCCGCATCCTCTTTCATCACAAACTCTGCTGGTTCTTTATCATTCGAATAAAGACATACATACTCTTCATCGTATAGAGTAATCGGATTTTCAAGCATAGGATAAACCAAATCAAAGAACTTCTCTACAGAATCTTTTCTCTCTACGAGATAAGTAGTGCTACCCCCCCCCAAGCTGTCGTGCGTTGTCTTAAAGTAAGTTAATTTTGCTGTCTCCATATCGTAAATGCAGGTTAAGACATGCTTAATGATTCCCCAGTAATGCATCGTCTTAGGAATTTCTATAACAGGGATTTGATGCGATTTTGCATATTCCAGTAAAATGGTAAGATAACTTCTTTGTAGCTCTGTTTTCTGATCTTCTCTTACTACAAACGCACTAATATGTTTTTTTGAAATTCCCTCTAAATGTTCTAGAAATTCTTGATACTCTACATTTTCGTATGCTCTCAAACTTGTTAATAAAATTTCTCCACCGCTCAAAAAAAGCTCCATATTTGGTACTTCCAGAATTCTAGCACCTTTTATCTCCCGATCGAGTTCAGATTCACCACTGATTAATTTCATCTCAGGAAATTGTTTTGATTCAAGCAAATCTTTTACTGTGTATTTCATAATTACTCTTTTTCACTTCCTCATAATCTAACAATTTATTTCATTGTTTCATCATCTTTTATCTATATAAGATCTGCAATCGTTACACTTTTCAATGCATCCTCGTATGTCTTTTGCACATTCAACAAAGCTTTATGTACGTTGCAATAATCCGTAGCATTTCTAGAGCAGAATCCATCCGGCTCCAGACAGCGATTGATTTTCATCGTCACCTCCATAGAAGATACAATATCAAACAGAGAAATCATTTCTGGCTTTTTCATCAATGCATACCCGCCTTTTATGCCCTCACAAGCTTGAACTATTTCCGCTGCTTTTAATTTTTTTGTTATCTTCGAAATATAATTTACAGGTATCTTTAGCACAGATGCCAATTCTGATGCTGTAATAGTTTCTTCTTTCAAAGCTAGGTAATACACTATCCTAATCGCATAATCTGTCGTAATATTTAATTGCATTTCATTTTTTACCTCTTGATCACATAAAGTCCCCTTTTTCTTTTATCAAAGGATCTGTTTTTTATCATTCTTATCTTATCATGCAGTCCAAATCGAAGCAAGACAAACTGCTTGCTCCATGACTTTGATTTTCTTTTTTGATATAAAATAAGAAGAATTATATCTTATCCTCAAACGATTAAATATAATTCTTCTTATTTATCAATGTTTTCTTTTCATTCTTTTAAAACATCCATAACCTACAATTCCAATCCCAAGTACAAGAACTGCTAATAGTACAAAACTGTTATTTTTCACACTTCTTCCTGTCACTGGAGGTGCCACTTTCGATGCATTAACAAACTTAATGTCTTCGCTTTCTTTGTCCATTATAAAAGATAACTTTCTTCCATCAACAGCCGACTCCTCGTTTCTTTGATATGTTGTTTTAAAATTTTCTCCCGGGTCTGCTTCTTCTACAGTATAGGTCCATCCCATTGGCAGACAACTGATCTCTACAGATTCTTTATCTTTCAATGTGAAAGTTGCTTTGTTATCTGTAAAATCAAGACTCTTTATACCATCTGATTTCTTGATATAGATCTGTCCGGCTTGGATTGTGGATCCACTTGAGTCTGTTCCTGACGGTGCCTGTGCTTGAATCGTAAAAGTAAAGGCTTTATTGGCATCCAGCGTATAACCTTTTACTATCTTACTGACTGTTAATTGTGTCGGCTTATAATACAGATTTAACGTAATTGTATCTGCTGAAGCATTATTTGTCACTTCTTTTTCCAGTTCATTCCGAGAATCTTCTGTATCAAAAACATAACCTGGAAAAGTTCCATTTGCTTCTGGTTTTGCAAATACTTTAACACTCTCATTTTCTGTAGCAAAAGAAATAGTTCCTGGTGTTGTCTTTTCCAGTTTTTCTGTACTATTCGGTACCTTAAGCCAATGCTTCACTTCTACCCTTTTTGTATCGATTTTCTTCCACTGGGCTACAATCTGATATCCACTAAAATTTGTCCAAGAACATACTGGAAGATTTGTGTTATCTGCATATGCGTAATTATCTTCTGCAATTGTAAAAAGGTCTCCATGTTTGTATAGTGTATCACTTAGCTTTCCAGAACTGTTTTTTAACTTCCATCCCAGAAATTCATATCCTTCACAAGTCGGTTCTGGAAATTTCTCACCCATAACAAAGGTCGTTCCCATCCTTCTTGCACCTTTATACGTGGATGGATTTTTACCATAAGATTGCATCGGTTTATTTTGATTATTTGTTTCCTGATTATACGGAATGTTATTCACAAGGGCATCTTTAGGTAATACACCCTCACCTGCACCAGAATTATAATGTACATATAAATCTCTGGAAGCTGCTTCAAAACTTGCTGCATATAAAAACCATTTCTTATTACTTGGATCTGCTCCTCCCCAAGCTAGATATGTTGTATATCCAGCCTTTTTAGCAGCATCCTTTGCAGCTTTCCATTCCTTTGTATATATATAAAATTCGTTATTTCCTGATATAATCGACGTTTCTGTCATCGTATCTATCTTCCCTGCATTAACAGATGATTTACGGCCGCTCAAAAGACCTGTTTCATCACCATGTGGAAGACCATAACTCACGCCTGTGGAAGACGGAAGACCATTTGTTAGGACATAACCTGATTTTGGTTTTACAAAGAAAATTCTTACCTGTCGTCTGGATTTCCCGTCATATTTCACAGCATCCATATTTATGACATCATTATCTTTAACAGGCACAAGCTCCTTTTTTTCATAATCCCACATTACTACGTCCAAACCTTCACTGTTTCGCCTTTGGTCTGTATATAATCTTGCCGTTAACGCCTGCTTTCCAGTACTGTATGGTGCTAAATTAAAATTATAATCTTCTACATCTCCATTTCTGACTTTTAATCTCATTGCATAAGCATAAGAACAGTCTTTTTCATCACCTCTATTCGATGTATATTCATTCGTCATTTGAGTTATTATAGTCAGACTTCCTGGACTTGTGGACAACTCATTATTTGTTCCAGTAGAAGTAGGTACTTCTTTATAATACCCATTGGAACTAGAAGTCATTGTATAACCATTTACTGTCATATGAACCAAACGATAGCCTCTGTTTACATGAAATTCTGGCATACGTAAAAAATAATCACCATTACTAAAATCAGATTCTTTAAATGTCCACTCAATCTTATCCTGGTCTTCCAAGTAAGTCCAGCCATTCTTTTTACTATGAGGAATATTAATATACTCAACACCCGCATTATCCTTCGTATTAATCGTCACACGATAAACACCCTGATTCGTATATGAAATAATAACCGTGTCATCTTGATTAATTTCGATCTTATAGTTAGCCCCGTATTCATCTCCTGATGTTTGAGTTATTCCGGCACCTTTTTCTGTCGTAACTGATTCAATCTTAAATCTTTCTTTTTTATCTGCATAGTTTGTTGGTTTATGATTGTCTTTACCAGGTGTAACAGAGATCACCCAATCTTCCCCTGCATTGACACGAATCTGTTTGTTCGTTTCAACTGGAATATTTTCACTACCTTTTTTCATCGCAATAGTACCCGGATCACAATTTGTCGGAAGCACTTCTTTAATCGTAACAAAGTAGTATTCCTGATAGGTCATTGTTAGTTTCTGTTCTGCTTCCATCTTGATCGCAACAACACCATCCGTACTATAATATAGCACTCCGTTGTATTCCCCGATATACACACAATCTTTTCCATTTACCTTCGCACTAAGGAAATCAAAATGTCTGCCATCTATCGAAAGAGCCTTATGCTCAGAAATATTTCCATAAGCGATTGTAGTAGGTGCACCGCTAATTGGAGTTCCCTTTGCATCTACGTACCTACTCTGTTTGTGGAAGCTGCTTCTCCTCTTGCATCAATTTCCTGTACAGCTTCCTCTAAGCTCTGTACGGAAATTTCTTCCGGTACATCAGACACTATATTATCTGTGGAAGATTCCTCCGTAGACGTATTCTCGTTTGGTTCTAAAGCACTCTCAGAATCTGATTCTATGGATGAATCATTTTCCACAGGTATACTTTCTTCACCTTGCAAATCTGTCATTTCACTTTCTGAAGTTACAAAAGAGCGATTCTCAGCAAATACTAATGCTGTGTCTAAAGATGAGAAACACATAGATAAAATCAAAAGCCCGATGCATATAACCTTCAAGTATTTATTCCATCTATTCTGCCCCATCCTGGACCTCTCCTTTCTTTCTTTTCTGCTTTTCATAAAAGAAGATCACAAAATACAGTATGGAACTTACAAGTAATAAAATATATCCCCAGATTGTACTGTTATCTCCTGTTTTCACTTTTTCTTTTGCAACAGATTGTGATGTCTTATTTGATTGCTCTGTTTTGTTCAAGCGATTCAAAAAAGTAATCTGATCTGTTTTTTCCCCTTTTGGGTTTTTTACAACAGTTACCGTTTTCAACTGATTTGCTTCATTGTAAAATGCTTCCACACTTACATCAAAATGACTTTGGTCGCATTCGTAAGCGTCTTTTTGTTCTGTCGTCTGATAAATCTGGTAGTGATAAGTTCCATCTGTCGTAATCGGAATGATAATCTTTGCAGTTTCCTTTTTCTTCATGCTCCAAACATACTGCTTCTCCTTGCTTCCTTTTGGCATCGGAGCCTCATTTTGATTTGTTGTCAGAACATAGGAGAACTCCGCAGCCTGATCTTGTGCTTCACCTTCAACGACCTGTTCCACAGGAATTTTCACTTCGGTTACAGGTTCAGATGCAAACACCGGTATCTGCATACTCAGGAAAAGAAGCATGCTAAGCACTATGATATTTATTTTCTTTAAATCAAGGATGTTCATCTTTTTTCTTTCCCTTCTTTTTTAGTTTTTGATCGAGTAACAATAAGATAAGAAGTAGCAACAAGAGCCAGAAAAGAATCGGCACGGATATGACCAGTTTTCGTATCTGGTCGATCCCAGTCCCCCAGTTTTTCGGTTTTCCCTTCTCTGGATAAATCTGCTCCGTAAGTCTTCCTACTAGTATATTTCTTCCATTTGTCATTTCAGAAGTACATGTTATTAGTAAAACCAAATGATCTTCTTCTGTAATGTCAAGATTTCTTTTATGTAAAGCATTGTCTGTAATTTCCTGCAGATATTCCTGTTTTGCTTCCGATGTTTCCGGACATACGCTAAAAAGTCGCTCATTATAAGCATCTGCCTGAAGTAATGCATAAAATTCGATTCCATGGTCTTTTCCATCAAAAAACAGATTTCCGTAGGGATGTTCATCAAAATACTTCTTCTCTGTAAAAAGTCCCACATCTCCAAACATCTTGTGTTTTTCCATGTGGTGCCCGTAGATCAGATTGTTAAAATCTGAAAAATCCGGTGCATTGGCACAATGTAAAAAAATCGAACCGCTTAAGGAATAATTTCCTTCTGCATCCGTATTCATATATGTATCATCATCTTCTGCCTGAAGCAGAGGATAATTGACATTTGTATCATTGATCCGAATCCAGCCAAAAACATCTGGATTGATTTTCTGTAACTCTTCAAATGATTTCGTATGGTTTTCACTTGGCATATAGGCTTCGTAGTTTTTTGCATCCGCTGCCTCAAATACCTGATTGGAATCCCACAACATATAACAGGACAAAAACATCAGCAAAAGGATCAGCATAAGTACGATAAAATTTACCATATGATCGATCCCGCTTATTATAACCTTTGCTAATCTTTTCATATCCGATTGTCCTTATCCACCCTTCTTGTTAAGAAAGGGGATGCAACAGTGCCCTGCCGCACAGCATCCCCTTTCCTTATCAATTTAATATTTAAATTATCTTCTGCGTTTGAAAGCAACAAATCCAAACAGTGCTGCAGCACAAAGAGCAACCATCAGAACATATGGAAGAGTGTTCATGATAATACCAGTTGTTGGTACGTTGTTGAATCTGTTAGTTACATCAACTGTATTTTTATTCTGTCCAAGTTTCTTCCGATCTACTGCTGTAAGAAGTTCATTGTACTTTGTTGTTGTAACAGTTGTTGCCTCTCCACCATTAAGTACAACACTAGCACTTGCCTTGTAGTTCGCTTTTGCAGCCTCAGTTACAGTGATCTTTGTTCCAACCGGAAGACCTGTGAATTTCATATTTTCATTATGTCCAAGCTGGAAGGTAGTTGTTCCATCTGTTGCTAATGTAACAGCTTTTCCATTTTTCTTTACTCCGCCAAGAGTATCTGCATCTGTTCCTGCTGGGAATTCAAATTTGACAGTAAAATCAAATTTTTCTGTTGGAATTGATGCAGTAGCATCTGTTGTATTCAGCATAACTTTCTTAGCTACGTTTAAGGAACCATATTTTTCATAACCATCTGGATCTGGGGTCGGATTTGTAGGATCTGTTCCTGTACCAGCCTCCTGTACATATGTATTAGTAAAGTTGAAACCATTGTTATCTTTGTCATTACCGATATCTACTTTTCCTGTTGTAGAATCTTCTTCGCCTTTATCATTCTTTGTTTTAGTTACGATGATCTTCTCAATTTCTAACTTGTTGCTTGCTTTCTCAACAACGTAAACATCCATTGTATACTCAGCCTGTGACATGATCAGCTTCTCGTGATCGCCATTTGTAACAGCTGGAGTAGTAGTTGCACTCTCTTTTACAGTATATTCATACTTTCCTGCCTCTGTAAGAGTTCCAAAAGTAATCTTCTCACTAAGCTTTGTGTAAGTTCCTGATTCACTAGTAAAATCGTCTGTTGCAAAGCTAATACTTGGAATTGTACAGCTAAGATTTGTCTTTACCAAATCGTCTCTTGTAGTTTCCTTAACCTGTGTAGCTTCAAAATTAAACGTCATCGGTTTATCAACTTCTGTTTGGTAAGTCTTTTTGATGTAAGCTTCCTTTGCACTATTTTTGTTGTCTGATGTTGTTGTTCCATCACCTGCAAATGCTGGCATTGCCAGTCCCATTGTCATAGCACCTGCTGCGACAACAGCGAGCAGCTTTTTAGATAATTTTTTCATGCTCATAATTTTTTCCTCCCTTGTGAAATTTTAATACGTTTATATTGGATTAACGGATGAGGGACTTAGATTCCTCTGTTCCGAATAATCGCAATAACTTTGCCCCGGATGTCTTTTAAATCAATACATCCATAAATACGGCTGTCACTGGCCTTTGGTCTGTTATCTCCAAGTATAAAGACCTGACCTTCTTTTACCGTAAGTGGGAAATCGACTCCGTTTTTAAACTGTGTCGTATCAAAATAAATATCCTGTGAGATCTGCTCTGCACCGTTGATCTTAAGTCCGTCTTTTGTGATGTCAACGGTATCACCGGCAACCGCTACAACTCGCCCGGTCGTTGTTTTATCATCCTTCTCAAAAACTGCAACATCTCCAGATACAAATCTGTGGTCCAGTCGGTAATATACCACCAGATCTCCGTCCTTAATGGATGGTTTCATAGAGATATCATTAATTCTTACGATCCCATAAAGAAAAGTAAAAATGAGAAAGACAACCAAAATAAGAAGCACGATCTTTAATAATAACTGTACGAGATCTTGTGCTATAGTTGTCTCCTGCACAGTATTTATATCACTTTTTTGCCTGTCATTTCTTTTCTTCATGTTACGCTTCCATCTCCAAACTCAAACTCTCAAGGTTTTAGTTTACATATAATTATACGCTCTTCTTTTGCCCTTTCAATGCACTGAATTTATAAATCTTTCCACATCACTTTATCATTTTTGTTCCACACCTGAACTATTCTTTTGATTTCAATCTGATTTTTCTATCCAGTCTCGTTTCATTGACGCTTTTTGAAAACATTGAAGTAGTTGTTTTGAAAACGCTCCACATGCTCCATCTAAAATCATATTTACTGCTTCTTTTGATGTGATTTTTCTCTTATAAGGACGTACACTAACCAGGGCATCATAGGCATCTGCAAGTCCGACCACCTGTGCACAAAGTGGGATTTCCTCCCCTTTTAATCCATCCGGATAACCAAAACCGTCATAACGTTCATGGTGATGTCTGCAGATTTCATAACTATATTGATTCAGCTGTTTAGTTTCGCTTCCCTTCGGGAACCATTTTGTCATTTCCGCACCAACAAGAGGATGTCGTCTGATAATATTCCACTCTTCCTCTGTAAGTTTCCCTTCTTTATTTAAGATTTCTATCGGAACACGGATCTTCCCAATATCATGGATCGGTGCCAGATGAGCGATTGTCTCGATTTCTTCGTCTGTGATTCCATATTCCGGATAGTCTTTTTGTAACTGCCGGTAGATTTGTTTTGTATAATATCCGATCCTGTTGGTCTGCTTCTTTTAACTGATTGTGTTCTAAAACATTACTTAGTAAAGAGACTGTATCCCAGTACTGTCTGGTAATTGCTTTTTCTTTTTTATCCAGTTCCTGTTTCATGCTTAAAATTCTTGGATAAACGCCTTGCTCCTGATGTAACGTGATCATTGCCGTATGTTCATTTTCATCGATATGTCTGATTGCCTTCACCCAAACATATGCATCCGATTGTTGGGACTCCACTCTTCGATAGAAGAGCTCTTCTTCCATACATCCGCCTGACAATCGACTGTTTTGGAACTCAATGGATAAGAATTCCTTCACTTTTTTCGATCAAACTCATAAACATACGCTGTCACATACTGATTGATAAACACATCATACGAGTCTGCCTTTTTTACTTCCTCATAAATTACCTGATCTTGTAAATAGACACAGTCGCACTTCTTTTCTTACATGTAATGTACATCAGTGATAATTTCCTTTTCTCTTCTTTATACTTCATATAACAAAAGAGCGATCGCCTGTAATTAGGTTTTCGCTCTCTTGTAGTAATAAAGCCTATATTATTCACGGCTATGCCGTGTGAAGTGGCTGAAAGCCACATGATTACTGTATTTTAATTGAATACTGCTGTTTCACCTATCAAATGAATAAAAAAAGAGCATCCATTCGTGGTAAAATTAAGGTGTCGAATCTTAAATAATAACCCAAAGGAGCCATTTATGAGTAAAGTAAACACCTTATCACTAGAAAGCAATAGACAGATTGTGTAAGCCGTAGCCAGTTCCAGCGTTTCACCTTTTGCTCCAAATAAAACCATGAGCGGTTGCAGAAAAATCAGCGTAACGACCATCAAAATGATACCACTAATAGTTAATGCCATTAAACTGTTTCCAACAGCTTTTCCTGCACTTTCATTTTCTCCGGCTCCTTGAAGCAGGCTGAATTTAGAGGAACCACCGCTTCCAATCGTTACATAGACCGTAACCATAAGAAGAACAAGGGGGAAAGCTATATTCGTTGCAGCATTTCCTACAGTCCCCAGTTTTTGCCCTATAAAAATTTGATCAGCAATATTGTAAAGCGAACCAACAAGGTTAGATAAAATTGCTGGCAACGCAAATTTATGAACCAATGTTGGCACCGATGTGTTTTCAAGTAAAGTATTTGTTGAATCTGCCATAATAAAAACGTATCCTTCCTCACACATGATATTGTACTTTTGCCCTGTGTGTATCTTGCATTCTTCATTTTATCATGGTATTATTTGGGCTACAATCATCAATATTTGTACTTGTGTTGAAATAATAAAAGGGGAGATAAAAATTGAACACAAAAAATAATCAAAGATACAGAGATATGGATATTTGCATGAAAGCAGCCATGTTGGAACTTATGCAGAAAATACCTTTTGAGAAAATAACAGTAAAGAGCATCTGTCAACGTGCCGGGGTAAATCGTGGAACTTTTTATTCTCACTATACAGATATGGAAGGAATGATGAATGACCTTGAGGAATACCTAAGCGGAGAGTTACTTCAAGTTGTGGAAGAATGGATTAAGTACAACGGAAGCAAATCCATTTTTCTTCCCTATCTGCGTTACATTAAAGAGCACCAATATGTTTATCAAGTAACATTATCCAATCGAAAAGCACTGCCGATCAAAAAAAGTTTCCAGCCTTTGTTAGAACACCTTATCTTACCCATCTGCCGTACCGCACAAATAACCGATGAGGAAGAGTTGCTTTACTATAATGTCTATTTCCAATCCGGAATTACTATGGTACTAAAATGCTGGATTGAAAACGGGTGCAAAAAAAGCGGCGAGGAAATGAATGTAATTCTCATGAATTGCGTTCCTATGATTTCTGAATGTCAACGAACAATAGATGTTTCCGAAAATATTTAATAATTGCATCAAAACGGCTTGCCCCATACCAGTTCTATTTTTCTTTTAATGCCAGCATAACTGCCGCTTTGTATAGCTTAAACAATTTGGCACTTAACAGGACACCACCTACGATATCCGTGAACCAATGTACTCCGGAAACCAATCTCCATCCTTCCTTCTATTAAAATTGGTCTGTAGTTGATCGGGATCATTTCCAAAATCGCATATGCCAGGAACACAATGACAAAAGCTCTTTCACATACGTGATACAATTCGTATCATTCCCGCAAATGCTTGTTTTTCAATGTATTCTTCTGATTATCTATATTTGCAGCTTCTATTGATTCGGACACTCCGCCTGCTCCAATAATGGGAAACATCTCGTGGTTTTAATACCTATTTAGCTGCCATTAGCACTATCAACATACTAAAAACAAACATACATACAATAAAACCAAGCATGCAACTAATAATCCCTGATATCCATAGTGCAGGATGTATTTTTCGAGTCTTTCGTGTAATAATAGAAATCACGATACCAATAAACGAGCATAATGGTCCCCAAAATATGACATCAATATAGATATACGGTGCATGATTTGCGCTGTAAAAGTAAAGCACAAATGAAAATAATGAGAGTATACCAAACACAAGTGATGTCGAAGCCAATATTTTGTTGGTAGATATTTTCTCTTTCATTGCATAAATTTCTCCTTCAACTTCCGATTTTATAAAACACATCCGTTTCATATAGACACTTCATCCCACACTTACCGTACATATACAATATCTATACTGCTGCTTTCAGTTAGAATTGCTGTGAAGAGTTTCTACTTTAGTTAAACGTGTAACCCACCACAAAATTCTCATTCGCTTTTTGTGATATTTCCACATATTTCAGATTACAACACAAGTTGCTTCATCAGCCCATTTTCTCATCTGTGGCATAACAGATGCCTCCTTCCCCCACTGTAATGCAACCAAATCAGAGTGCTTGTAACGGTTATCGTCTGTCTTTACCATCTGGCAGCAATGTAACCACATAGTAAATAATTCCAAATACAGCTATGCTTCCCATCATAATGCCAATCATCTGATTTACACTTACCACATTTCCATGAAATACCGGATTGCAATCAAGAGTGTCTCTTATCGCTTCAACCATTTCATCCGGATAATGTTTTCTCTCCATCTCCCTGAAAACTCCGTGAAGCATATGATTCTTAATCAATGAAGTGGCATATGTACTCG
>OLQL01000985.1_pt1 | contig 26299 bp, 28 predicted proteins | sample 1672971 | NCBI WGS metagenome assembly OLQL01 (sample SAMEA3136742, study PRJEB25190) | human gut metagenome | biome: human gut; feature: human-associated habitat; material: faeces | place: Austria | collected 2013
ATATCCAGTGCTGGAATCCCAAAAAGCTGGACACGGATCAATGGCTGCGCACGGCCAAGGCCGCAGGGGCGCGGTACGCTCTGCTGACGGCCAAGCACGGAACGGGCTTCTGCCTCTGGCCCACCAAGGTGCATGATTATCATGTGGGCAATTCCGCCGTTCCCCGGGACGTAGTGGGGGAATTTGTGCAGTCCTGCCATAAGTACGGCATCAAGCCGGGCCTGTATTACAGTCTGGGCGGACGCTATCTGAGCGACCTTTGCACCCGGAAGGACGGGACGCTGGATCGGAAAAAGCTGAACGACCTGCTGCTGCGGCAGCTGGAGGAACTGATCACGGGCTACGGCCCCCTGTTTGAGATCTGGTTTGACGGCGGCATTCTCCGGCCCGAAAAGGGCGGCCCGGATATTCCCGGCCTGCTCAAGCGAATCGCCCCCAACCTGATCTGCTTCGGCGGCTGCCCGGGCATCACGAACGTGCTGCGGTGGAGCGGAAGCGAACAGGGCGTGGCCGTGCCGGAGTGCTGGTCCTGCGCCCACTATCAGACGGAGCCGGAGCGGGACAACGTGACCCCCGACTCTCCCGGCGACCCCATGGATCCGGTCTGGGCCCCCGTGGAGGTGGATATGCCGGTGCGGGACATGATGTACGCCTATAAGGGCGGCTGGATGTATCATGCCATGGACGCGGACAAAACCTACAGCGGCGAATATCTGTTCCAGCGGTACCTGACCAGCGTGGGCCGGAACGCCAACCTGCTTATCGGCTGCGTCCCGGACACGGACGGCCTGATCAGTGAGGATCAGGTGGACTCCTTCCGCAGCCTGGGCGAGCTGGTGAACCGGGAGCTGGGCGTTCACGCGGGCATGACGGAAACGCTGCTGGACGGCGAACGGATGGAGGTCTGGTTCGACGGCCCGGTGGACGCGGAATATATCGAGCTGATGGAGGACCAGACCGAAGGCCAGCACGTGCTGGAGTGGGTGGTGGAGACCCGCTGGCCCGCCTACTGGTGCACCAAGGACGGACTGGATCGCTGGGTGCCGCTGGCTCAGGGACAGAGCATTGGCCACAAGCGGATCATTCCGCTGGGCAAGCTGCGGGGCTATGCCTTCCGGGTGCGCATCCTGAAGAGTCTGCCGGGCATGGCCATGCGCTCCATGCGGGTGTATGGACGGAAGGTGCCGATGCAGTTCCACGATTCCATCGACGCCTGACGGAAAAGAAATCAGAAAAGAGACCCTCCTGCGGACGGAAAAGTTCGCAGGAGGGTTTTTCCATGGCCGAAAAAGGTTGGCGGCGCGGGAAAAATGTGATATACTTGTAAAAATGCAACGGAAAGGGGAAAGAACAATGAAAATTTTGCTGATCCGGCACGGAGACCCCGATTATGAGCACGACACGCTGACGGAGCAGGGCTGGGTGGAGGCGGAACTGCTGGCCCGGCGGCTGCAGTCGGCCGCTATTGACGACTTTTATCTTTCGCCGCTGGGACGGGCGCAGGACACCGCCGGCGTCACGCTGAAAGCGCTGGGGCGCACCGGCGAGACACTGCCGTGGTTGAGGGAGTTCTGGGGCGGGTTCGACGAGCCGTACACCGGCATGCGCCGCTGTCCGTGGAACCTGATGCCCCAGTACTGGACGGCGCAGGAGAAGCTGCTGCATCCCACCCAGTGGCGGGAGGATGGGCTCCTTCGCACCGGCGATGTGGCGGAGGTCTACGACGAGACTGCCGTCGGGGTGGACGAGCTGTTGGCCCGCTACGGGCTGATTCGTCAGGGAAACCTGTATACAGGCGAAAACAATCACAAAACCATCGCCCTGTTCTGCCATTTCGGCATCAGCATGGCGATTCTGTCCCATCTGATGATGATCTCTCCGGCGGTGCTGTGGCAGGCGTTCTTTATGCCCACCGCTTCGGTGACGACGCTGGTAACGGAGGAAAGGACCAAGGGAAAGATCATCTTCCGCTGCTGCGGGCTGGGCGACGCGTCCCACCTGGAAGGACAGGGGAGAGTGATGGGCCGCTCCGGGCTGATGCGGGAATGCTTCGAGGACGACACCATTGAACGCTGAAACCCGCCATTGACGCGGACTTGCAGGAATGCTACAATGCGGAAGTATTGATCCTGAACTTATCCTGGGAGGTGGGAGAATATGCCGTTCTCCGTCAATGACCCGTTTCTGTTCTGGTTGTCCGGCATCGTGATCGCTGCGGTGCTGGCGGAATCGGTCTTCTTTCTGGTGAAGGCCGTGCGGCGCGCCCGGGAGCTGAACCTGTCCAAGGGGACCATTCGCAAGACGATCCTGTCCAGCGGATTGTTCTCGCTGGCACCGGCCGTGTCCATCCTGATCGGCGTACTGACGCTGAATCGTTTTCTCGGCCTGCCCTTCCCGTGGCTGCGGCTGAGTATTCTGGGCGCTGTGACCTACGAACTGCCCGCAGCCACCATCGCCGCCAACGCCGTCGGTGCCGGGGTGACGGAAACCATTACCAGCGCCCAGACCTTCGCAGTGATCGCGTGGACGATGACGCTGGGCATCATTGCGGGCATCGTCCTGATCCTGTTCGGCCTGAAAAAGCTGCAGAAGGGAATGAACACCATCAGCGGCAAGGATGAAAAGTGGCGCGGGATTTTGATGGACGCGCTGTTTCTGGGGATGATTTCCGCGTTTCTGGGGCTTCTGTTCGCCAATGTGCGGGACGGCGTGCCGGGCTTTATCCCCATCGTGGTGGCGCTGGTCTCGGCGCTGCTGATGGGCGTGTGCGGCATTTTGATCCGGGTGCTGAAATGGACGTGGCTGGAGCAGTACGCCCTGCCCCTGTGCATGTTGGGCGCGATGGCGCTGAGCATTCCCATTACGGCGCTGATGGCTTAAGAGGGTGGGAAAGAGAATGGACAAGCAGCTGTCTCCCTATGAGGAGAAACAATATACCTACGGGCGCGTCTGGACGGCGCTGCTTCTTATGATGATGCTGGCCGTTCCACTGGCCATCTGCGTGTATTACAATGCGTGGCCGCCGCTGACGGCGGTGCTGAAGGCCCTGCTGGGCGTTGCGCCCATGTACTGGCTGGTGGGCATTATCGAGGTGCTGACCTACGTGCCCATGCTGGGCACCGGCGGGACCTATCTGGGCTTCGTGACGGGCAACCTGACCAACCTGAAAGTGCCCTGTGCCCTGAACGCCATGCAGGCGGCCAAGGTCAAGGCCGGGACGGAGGAGGGCGAGGTGATCTCTACCATCGCCATTGCGTCCAGCTCCATTGTGACGGTGGTGGTGATCGCCATCGGCGTGTTCGGTCTGCGGCTGCTGGAGCCGGTGCTGGAATCCCCGGTGCTGAAGCCCGCCTTTGACAACATTTTGCCGTCCCTGTTCGGCGCGCTGGGCGTTGTGTTCGTATCCAAGAACCCGAAGATCGCGGCGGCTCCCATGCTGTTTATGGTGGTGCTGTTCCTGCTGGTGCCCAGCCTGAGCAGCAGCGTCAGCGTACTGGTGCCCGTGGGCGCGCTGATCGCCATCGGCGCGGCGCGGCTTCTGTATCGGAAAGGCATGATCGGAACGGAAAAGGAGAGTGGAAACAAATGACGCTGGTATGGATTCTTCTGGGGCTGCTGGTGCTCTGGCTGGCAGTGATCGTGGTTCGGGCCCTGCAATTCAAGCCCTATCCCATGGAAAAGACGGAAGCGGAGAATTTCCCGGTAGATGAAAAGCGGGCGTTGGAACGCTTTCAGGATATGATTCGGCTGAAAACGGTCAGCTACCCGGATGAAAAGCTGGAAGACCCGCAGGCCTTTGCAGATTTCCAGAAATTGCTGGCCGAGGCCTATCCGGCGGTGACGAAGACCTGTCCCCGGGAAATACTGGGCCGGCGGGGAATGCTGTACCACTGGAAGGGCAAGAGCAGTGCGAAGCCTTCCGTGCTGATGGCGCACTATGACGTGGTGCCGGTGAACGAAAACGAATGGCAGGAGCCGCCCTTCGGCGCGGTGGTGAAGGACGGGGAGCTTTGGGGCCGTGGCACGCTGGACACCAAGGGAACCCTGCACGGCGTGATGGAAGCTGCTGAAATGCTGATCCAGCAGGGTTTTGTGCCGGAAAACGACGTGTATTTCGCCTTTGGCGGCGATGAAGAAATTTTCGGCGGCGACGCGCCCGCCATTGTGGAAGAACTGAAAAAGCGCGGCATTCACCCGGAGTTTGTGCTGGACGAGGGCGGCGCTATCGTGGATGGGGTATTTCCCGGCGTCAGCAAGAGCGCGGCGCTGATCGGAACGGCGGAAAAGGGGACCGTCAGCGTGGACATGACCGCGTCCGGCAAGGGCGGTCATGCCAGCGCTCCGGCCAGCCGTCAGGCGCTGGGCATTCTGGGCCGGGCGCTGAGCCGCATTCAGGATCACGCCATGCCCTTTACCCTGACCCCTCCCGCCCGGGAGATGTTCGATATTCTGGGTCGGGAATCCAGCTTTGGCTACAAGCTGCTGTTCGCCAACCTGTGGTGCTTCGGGCCGCTGCTGGATCTGGTGTGCCGCAGGTCTGGAGGCGAGCTGAACGCGCTGGTGCGCACCACCTGTGCCCTGACCATGGCTCAGGGCTCCAAAGCCTTTAACGTGCTGCCCTCCACTGCTCACGCGGGCATCAACCTGCGGCTCATCAGCGGGGACACCATCGAGGCGGCCATCGCCCGGCTGAAGACCATCGTGGACGATCCGTCCGTCGAGGTGAAGCTCGTCTCCGGCGGCGAACCCAGCACGGTCTCCCAGACCGGCGATGAGCCGTGGAACCGGCTGAAGAGCGCCATCGGCGCCGCCTATCCCGGTGTGCTGGTCTCGCCCTATCTGATGCTGGCGGGCAGCGACAGCCGCCACTACGGCCCCATCAGCGAGCATGTGTACCGCTTCAGCGGCATGCCCATGTCCAAGGAGCAGCGGGGACTGATCCACAACGCCAACGAGCGCATCCCCGTGGCCCAGCTCAAGGACACCATCTGCTTCTTCGCCGAAGTGATGAAGCGGTGCTGAAAAACGCATAAAGAGAAACCGCCCCAAGCTGCTTTTGGCAGATGGGGCGGTTTCTTTGTGGAAACGAAGAGTTGGGATTCCTTTGTGATTCGAAATGAATTGGGGATTCTTTGCGGAGGACGATAGTTGAAATAATATTGTTTTTATTTTACAAAAGGAATTAGAAACGAAACAAATCTTTCGATAAAGTGATGACTTTTTTGTAAAAATATGTTAATATTATGAAGCAAAACATTCGCCATGCGGGGTTTGTTCTTTTCCCTGCGGGAAATCCGGTTTGCGAAAGGAGAGGCTTCGGATGAAAAAGACGCTTGCGTTCCTGTGCATTGTCGTGATTGTTGCGACGACGCTGCTGCCGCTGATTGCGCTGGCGGATACACGCTATGTGTATACGAAAGACGGGAAGTCCCTGAATCTGCGGAGTACGCCCAAGAGCAATACCGGCAACAAGATCGGCAACATTCCCTACGGCACGAAGATCATCGTTCGGGAATACCTGGACGACGGATGGGCTTACGTGAAGTATGGGAAGCGCTTCGGCTACGTGATGAGCAAGTATCTGTGGGAAGTGAAACCGCTGCCCAAGAAGACCCGGACTACTCGCCGGTAATGCCGGCAAGGCTCCGTCAGGAGGCTCACTGCAAAAACCCGGATGACCGATCGGTCATCCGGGTTTTTGCAGCTTATCAAAAGATTACCCTAGGCGAGCTTTTTCGCCAGAAACTATTGTGGTCTGCCCCACAGTGTACGATGGCCAAGCCCTGCGCTGAGCTTGCGCTTGGCTGCACGGTCTGAGGCTAGTCATCCTTAGGCCTTCCTTGGTCGCACGCTCCGAACTGCAGTAGCCTTTTCAGGAATTCGAAAAAACGAAGAGCATACCGCATTGCAGCGCAAATCGGAAGAAGTTGCGATCTTGAGAGACACTATGGCAAAGGGTTTTCTGCCTAAAAGACGGGCTCATTCCATATAAGCGCCCTTCATGGGGCTGACGGCGTGCTGGGAGTAGAGCTTCAGCAAACCGCGGGTGTATTTGGGCGGCTTGGGCTGCCAGCGGGCCCGGCGTTCCTGGAGAATCTGCTCCATTTCCTCGGGCGTTTTGGGCTGGCCGTTTACCCCTACGATGGCAAGCTTCCGGGCGGGAACGTCGATGCGGATGAGGTCACCCTCCTCCACCAGCGCGATGGGGCCGCCCGCGGCGGCTTCCGGGCTGACGTGACCGATGACCGGGCCGCGGCTGGCCCCGGAAAAGCGGCCGTCGGTGATGAGTGCCACGCTGGAGGCAAGCTTGGGATCCGCACAGATGGCCTCGCCGGTATAGAACATCTCCGGCATTCCGCTGCCGCGGGGGCCTTCGTAGCGGATGAAGATCGCGTCGCCGGGCTTCACCTGACCGTTCAGCACGGCGTGGATGCATTCTTCCTCACTGTCGAAAGGACGGGCCAGCAGGGTGGCCTGAAACATATTCTTCGGACAGGCGGTGTGCTTGATGACGCTGCCTTCGGGGGCCAGATTGCCCTTGAGAATGGCGATGCTGCCGTCGGTGCCCTTGGGATGGTCGAAGGAATGAATGATATCCGTACGGGCAATGGACAGGCCCAGCTCATGGGCCTTCTTTTGCAGAAGCTCGTCGCAGTGCTCATAGAAGCCGCCGCGTTTCAGGTCTTCCAGATTTTCGCCCAGCGTTTTGCCGGTGACGGTGAGAACGTCCAGATGGAGCATGGACTTGATCTCCTCCATGACCCGGGGCACACCGCCGGCATAATAGAAATACTGGGCGGGCCAATCGCCGGAGGGGCGGATATTCAGCAGGTAATGAGCGCCCCGATGCATTCGGTCGAAAGCGTCCGCGTCCAGCTCGAAGCCGAACTCGTGAGCGATGGCGGGCAGGTGCATGGTGGCGTTGGTGGAGCCGGAAATGGCCGCGTGCACCATGATGGCGTTTTCAAAGCTCTTTTGGGTGACGATATCCTTTGCCCGAAGGCCGCTTTCCACCAGCTTCATGAGCTGCGCGCCCGCGTCGTAAGCGGCCTGTTTCAGCTCGGGGGCGGTGGCGGGCATGAGGGCCGTGCCGGGGAGCATCAGACCCAGCGCTTCCGCCATGATCTGCATGGTGGAGGCGGTGCCCATAAAGGAACACGCGCCGCAGCTGGGACAGGCGTGATGCTTATAGTAGTCCAGCTGCTTCTCCGGGATCACGCCGGTCTTTTCCCAGGCGTCGAACTTGCCGATCTGTTCCAGCGTCAGCAGTTCGTTGATCTTGCAGGCAGGGTCGTTCACGGTGTATTCCTTCGGCAGGGTATGAGCCTCCATCACGCCGCCGGTGACGACGATGGCGCTCATGTCCTTCAGTCGGCCGATGCTCATCAGCATGGCGGGGACGGATTTATCGCAGCTGGCGATGAACACGCCGCCGTCGTAAACGCTGGCGTTGGCCTGCGCCTCGACCAGATCGACCATGGCTTCCCGGTGGGGCAGGGAATAATTGATGCCGTCATGGCCCTGAGCGATGCCATCACACATATCTGTGGCAAAATAACGGGCGGCTTTTCCACCGTGCTCGTTGACCGCGAGGGCGGATTCCCGGACAAACTGATCCAGATGGGCGCTGCCGGGATGGCTGTCGCCGAAGGTGCTTTCGATCAAAATTTGGGGCTTGGACAGATCGTCCGCCGACCAGCCCATGCCGATTTTCAGAGGATCGTTTTCCGGCGCGAGGGCGCGGACTTCCTGAGAACGCAGTTTCATGGCTGTCGCCTCCGAGATGGATTTGGCTGCGCCGGGCGGCGCAGAGTCACTCTATTATAGGAAGGAAAAGAGCGATTGGCAAGGGAAAGATGGGGCAAAAAGGAAAAGAACGGCGGTTCGGATTGCTTTTTTTATGGGTTCGGGCTATACTAAAGAATGAATTACCATGGATTTACTGAGGAGAAGAGGAACGCTATGAAACTTGGTATCGTAGGACTGCCCAACGTGGGAAAGAGCACGCTGTTTAACGCCATCACCCGGGCGGGAGCCCAGGCGGCGAATTATCCTTTCTGCACCATCGAACCCAACACCGGCGTGGTGCCTGTGCCCGACAAGCGGCTGGACGTGCTGGCGGAGATGTATCATCCCAAGAAAGTGACCCCTGCCACCATCGAATTTGTGGACATCGCTGGTCTGGTGAAGGGCGCCAGCAAGGGCGAGGGACTGGGCAACAAGTTCCTGTCCCACATCCGGGAATGCGACGCCATCGTGCATGTGGTGCGGTGCTTCGAGGACGAGAACATCATTCACGTGGACGGCACGGTAGACCCGGCACGGGACATCGACGTGATCCAGCTGGAGCTGGTGCTGGCCGATCTGGAGACCATGCAGCGCCGGGTGGAAAAGGCCAACCGGCTTTTGAAGGGCGGAGACAAGAAGCAGATGCAGGAAGTGGAGCTGGGTCAGCGGCTGCTGGCGCATCTGGAGGAAGGCAAGCCCGCCCGCACCTTCTCCATGACGGACGAGGAAAAGGAGATCGTCCACAGCTGGTTCCTGCTGACGGACAAGCCGGTGATCTACGCGGCCAACATTGCCGACAGCGACGTGGGCACGGATGAAAGCCAGCTGCCCTTTGTGCAGGCGGTGCGGAAGATCGCCGACGCGGAAGGGGCTCAGGTCTTCACGGTCAGCGCGCAGATCGAAGAAGAAATCGCCAATATGGAGCCGGACGAAAAAGCGGAGTTCCTGGAAGAACTGGGCATTGGCGAAAGCGGACTTGACCGATTGATCCACGCCAGCTACAGCCTGTTGGGGCTGATCTCCTTCCTGACGGCGGGCGAGGACGAATGCCGGGCGTGGACCATTACCCGGGGCACGAAAGCGCCGCAGGCGGCGGGCAAGATCCACACGGACTTTGAACGGGGTTTCATCCGCGCGGAGGTGGTGGCCTTCGACGACCTGCGAACGCTGGGCAGCATGAACGCCTGCAAGGAAAAGGGCCTTGTGCGCAGCGAGGGCAAGGATTACGTGATGAAGGACGGCGACATCGTGCTGTTCCGCTTTAACGTATAAGACCGGAAAGGGAGTTTGGGAAATGAGCAGACTGTCCTTCTTTTTTAAGCGGCTGGTGCGCATGGACTGGAAAGCCATGTGGAAGACCACAAAAATCCTGAAGGAGCGGAGTGGCAAGAGCCGTCTGTGGCTTTTGTGCGACATGCTGCGCTGCGCGCTGAAATACAACGCGGGCTACGTGGATTACAAGATCGCCGAAATGTACCGGCTGACCGACGAACAGAAAAAGACCCAGATCACCCGGGGACTGAGCAATACCATCGTCCGCCGGATGAACGACAAGGCCTACTGGTACCTGTTCGACGACAAGGCCACGTTCAACCGGCTGTTCAAGGACGAGGTGAACCGGGACTGGATCGAGCTTTCCGACGAGCTGAGCTTGGAGGACTGGAAAGCGTTCCTTGATCGGAACGACGACCTGATCTGCAAGCCGTTGGAAGGCAGCAGCGGCGTGGGCATTGAACGGCACACGAAGGAAGAATGGCGGGGCCGGGAAGAAGCGTTCCTGCAGGAGCTGCGGGACAAGAAGATCGGCATTGTGGAGGAACGGGTGATCCAGCATCCGAAAATGGCGGAGATGTGCCCGACCTCGGTCAACACCATCCGCATCGCTACGCTGCTGGGCGACAAAAAGCAGGGCATCGTTTATGCCTTCCTGCGCATTGGCAACGGCAAGGTGATGGACAATGTGGATCAGGGCGGCATGGCGGCGCGAATCGATCTGGAAAGCGGAACGCTGTTGACCGTTGGCGCGGACAAGCAGGGCAACACCTACACCGAGCATCCCATGACCCATACGCCGATCATCGGATTCCAGATTCCTTATTTCAAGGAAGCCTGCGATATGTGCCTGAAGGCGGCCCAGAAGGTGCCGCAGATGCGCTTCGTGGCGTGGGACGTGGCTATTACGGAAAAGGGGCCGGTGTTCATCGAGGGCAACAGTTTTCCCAGTCACGCGGTGCCGCAGTTCGCCGCTCATTACCCGGACGGGATCGGCATTATGCGGGAGTTCCGGGAATTTATCGATATTTGAGAAAACAGAAGCAGGGAGCGAACGTGTGGAAAACGCGGGCGCTCCCTGTTTTTTGAATGGGAAAAACGCGGTTTTTGGAATGAAGAGACACAAGGAGACAAACGGAAACATCCGTATACAGAAAACTGTGATATAGTATATCCTGTCAAAGGTGGGGGACAGAAACCGGAGAGGCTGAAAGGCCGTCTCCGGTTTTTGTATGCCGGAAAAGGCGGAGGAAACGGAATGGATACAGCGGCGGAAAAAGGGTCGATGTTTGGGATGGATGAAGGGGAACGGCTGAATGTTGGAAGGAAGAATAATTTTTTGAAGGGAAAATGGGGCAAACGGAGGAAAACGTTGGCTGCCCGGAGAGTGAGAGTATTGCGAGTGAAAGGGATAGGCTGCGAACGATGGAGATGGCTGGACAGTTGGAATGCGGAGGGACATCAAATGTTGAAGTGGACAACGGAGGGAGTAGCCAATGCGATACGCGGCAAAAGACGGGGAAGGACGGCCAGACGGAACGCAAGGCGAGGTGCAGAGCCCCTGCCCCTACTGGGGAAAATGACCTGAAAAGCGACACGCAGGGAGAAACAGGGGAGACTGGACGAATGGAACGCGAACCGGGGAGCGGAGGGGATGCCCCTGCCGAAGCGAGCTGTAGGGGCACTGTATCTGCCGGGGAAAATGACCTAAAAAGCGACGCGCGGCGAGAGTTAGGGAAAATCGGCCAACTGGAACACAAGCTGGGGTGCAGGGGGTCACCCCCTGCCGAAGCGAGTTTTAGGGGCACTGTGCCTGCCGGGGAAAATGAGCTGAAAAGCGGCACGCGGCGAGAGGCAGGGAAGACTGGACGACTGGAACGCGAACCGGGGAGCGGAGGGGAGGCCCCTGCCGAATTGAGGAACAGGGGTACTGTCCCTGCTGGGAAAAATGACCTAAAAAGCGACACGCGGCGAGAGCAGGGGCAAACTGGCCAACTGGAACGCGAACTGGGGTGCAGGGGGTCACCCCCTGCTGCTGTTGCGGATGCGGAGGAGGTGCTGGCGGCGCTGACGCGGATTTTGCGCGGAGAGGAAGAAGCGAAAACCAGCGAGGTGCTGCGGGCGGCGGAACTGCTGGGAAAACAGTACGGGCTGTTCGGCGACCGGGAAGGAGCGCCCACAGAAGCCCCGAAGATTGTGATGGACGTGCCGGGACGGGGGGAAAAGAAGTGAACGTGAAGCTGGGAGAAAAAGTGCCGCCGGCCTTCGAGGGGCTGTTCTGGGATATGTATGAGGGACGGCACGACGAGTACTGGCTGAAAGGCGGGCGGGGAAGCGGAAAGTCCAGCTTCGTCAGCCTGATGGCGCTTTGCCTGATGCTGAAAGACCCGGAGGCGAATGTCATCATTTTTCGGAAGGTGGCGGAAAGCCTGCGGGAAAGCGTACTGGCGCAGATGCGATGGGCAGCGGAGGAAATGGGCATGAATGGGTACTTTCAGTACCGGCTGAACCCGATGGAAATGACCTATCGGCCCACGGAACAGCGCATTTTGTTTCGGGGCGCGGACGACCCGGAAAAGAGCAAGGGCGTGAAATTGCCCAAGGGATATTTCGCACTGCTCTGGTTTGAAGAAGCCAGCGCTTTTCGCGGAATGGAGGAAATACGGACGATCCAGGCCAGCGTGCTTCGGGGGAAAAGGGGCGTGACGGTGCTGAGCTATAATCCGCCGGTCAGCGCCCAAAGCTGGGTGAACGCGGAGGCGCTGAATCCCTGCGAGGGAAGAGTGGTGCACCAGAGCGACTACCGGCAGATGCCGCCGGAATGGCTGGGCGAAACCTTTTTGAAACAGGCGGAGCGGCTGAAAAAAAGGGACGAGCGGGCCTACCGACATATGTATCTGGGGGAAGCCGTGGGCACGGGAGGAAAGGTGTTTGACAATCTGGACGTGCGGGCGATTTCCCTGGAAGAACGGGATCGTTTCCCGGTGCGGTACGCGGGGCTGGATTTCGGATTTGCCAATGACCCGGACGCGCTGGTGCTGTGCGCGTGGGACAAGCGGGGAAAGCGGCTGCTGCTGTTGGAAGAAGCGGTGCAGACAGGACAGAGCCTGGAAAAACTGGCGGAAAGCTGCCGGAAAATCGCGGGAGAGAAGATCATCCGCTGCGACAGCGCCATGCCGCGGGAAATTGCCGAATTGAGACGGAGAAACGTCAACGCCATCGGGGCGAAAAAAGGGGCGGGCAGCGTGGAGCACGGTATTCGCTGGCTGAAGGAACTGAACGCCATCGTCATCGATCGGGAAAGATGCCCCAAGGCCGCCCGAGAGTTCAGCCTGTACGAATACGCTCGGGGCCGGGACGGGTGCTTCCTGAACGAATGCCCGGATCGAAACAACCACACCATCGACGCAGTGCGCTACGCGCTGGAGCCGCTGATGACCGAACGGGTCGTGCGGCTCAGAAAGGGGAGAATCGAATGATCGTGATCGACCGGGAATGGCTGACGGACGGGGAGCCGTCGCCGGAGCTGATCTGGGAAGTGCTGAAGCAGTTCGACGGGGAACGGTTTCGGCTGAACGAACTGAAAGATTATTACGATGGGGAGCACAGCATCTCCGAGCGGTGGCGGGGAAGGGGCGCGCCGAATTACCGGCTCAGTCATGATCTGCCGGGGTACATCGTGGCGATGACCAGCGGCTATCTGACGGGCGAACCCATTCAGTACACGGTCAACGGGGAATGGACGGGCTTTCAGACGCTGCTGGACTGCCTGCGCCGCAGTGCGGCGGGCAGCGTGGACAGCGAACTTGCGGCGGACGCGGCCCTTTACGGCAAGGGCGTGGAAATGTATTACGCCGATGAAAACGCCATGCCGCGGCTTTGTCAGGCGGACGCAAGAAACGCCTTTGTGGTGTACGACAACACCGTGGAGCACAGGCCGGTCTTCGGCGTGATGCTGACGGAACGGCGGAACCGGCATTTTCAGCGGACGGGCCAGCGAATCGAAGTGATGACGGAGGAATGGAACGTCCATTATGAGCGAACCGGCGGAGAGATCCCTCGGGAGACGGGGCGGGAGAGGCACTTCTTCGGCGGCGTGCCCATGACCGAATACTGGAATAATCAGCGGGAACGGGGCGATTTTGAAGGCGTGAAAGCGCTGATCGACGCTTACGACGCGCTGCAGAGCGACCGGGTAAACGACAAGCAGCAGTTTACCGACGCATTGATGGTGATCTACGGGGCCACAGTGGAGGAGGACGAAGAAGGACGAAGCGTACAGCAGCGGCTTCGGGAAACGCGAACGCTGGAAATGCCCGCTGCAGACGCGCGGGTGGAGTATCTGACGAAACAGCTTTCCGAAAGCGACACGGAGATCCTGAAGGACAGCCTGAAGGCGGACATCCACAAGCTGAGCTTCGTGCCCGACCTGACCGACGAGGCCTTTGCGGGAAACCTGAGCGGCGTGGCCATGGAATACAAGCTGTTCGGGCTGGAACAGCTGATGAGGGGCAAAGAACGCTGGTTCCGGGAAGGACTGTTGTGGCGGCTTCGACGGATGGTGTATTTTCTGCGGCTGCGGGGCTGCCGCCTGCCGGAGGCGGAGGAGATCGGCGTGCATTTTTCCAGAAGTCTGCCGGTGAACCGGCTGGAAGTGGCACAGACGCTGAAAGCCTATGAGGGGTTAGCCCCGAAAAAGCTGCTGGTTGGGCAGGTGCCCTTTGTGGAGGATGCGGAGAAGGCCATGGAAGAAATGGAAAAAGAAAAAAGAAGATAAAAAGAGCTGCCGAGGGCGGCTTTTTTTATAGAAACAAACGGAAGGGAGAAAAGAGCATGGAAGAAATGACGGTTCACGAACCCACGGAAATGGAACGGCTGGCGCTGGAACGGGAACAGACGCTGCGGCAGCGGGAGGCGGCGCTGGAGATGCGCGAACGCCGCGCCCGGGCGCAGGAGCTGCTGACCCAGCGAAATCTGCCGGCGGAACTGACGGACTGCCTGAATTTTTCGGATGACGAGAGTCTGGAAAAAAGTCTGAATGCGCTGGAAAAGGCGTTTCTGGAACAGGTGGACAAGGCGGTGGGCGAACGGATGAAGGGCGCGGCGCCACGAAGCGGGGAAAGCGCGCTTTATGCCGGTCAGCTTCGGTCGGCATTGGGACTGAAATAAGGAAAAGAAAAAGGAGGAAAAAGAGATGGCTAATTCGATCGCACTATTCAAACAATTTGTGCCGCTGCTGGACGAGGTATACAAGGAGGCCAGCAAGACGGCGGTGCTGGACGGCCGCCCGGAGCTGGTGCAGGCGGGGGCGAACGCCAACGAGCTGGTGATCCCCAAGATGACGATGGACGGCCTGGCGGACTACAGCCGCAACGGCGGCTACGTGGGCGGCGCAATGAACCTGACCAACGAGACGGTGACCTGCAACTTCGACCGGGGCCGTATGTTCGTGGTAGATCACATGGACAACGCAGACACGGCGGGCGTGGCCTTCGGAATGCTGGCGGGGGAATTTATCCGCACGAAGGTGGTGCCGGAACTGGACGCTTTCCGCTTTGCAACTTATGCGGGCGCGGCTGGGGTCGGTTCGGGCAGCGGTACGCTGAACGACGGAGCGGCGGTGGTGGCCGCACTGCGGGAGGCCATCAACGCCATGGACGCGGATGAAGTGCCCATGGAGGACCGGGTGCTGTTTATTACGTCCGGCCTGCTGGGCAAGGTGGAGGATCTGGACACCACCAAGAGCCGGGAAGTGCTGCGCCGCTTCTCCGACGTGGTGGCGGTGCCTCAGACCCGCTTCTATACGGCCATTCACCAGAACAGCGGCACGGTGGTACAGAAGGGCGGCGAGACGGCCAGTGACGAGACAGCGGGCGGCTACGCCAAGGATGAAAGCGGCAAGGACATTAACTTTATGGTGATCCACCGGGGCGCGGTGATCCAGTTTTCCAAGCATATCGCGCCCAAGGTGGTAACGCCGGAACAGAACCCGGACGCGGACGCGTGGAAGTTCGGCTACCGTCAGGTGGGCGTGGCGGATGTGTACGAGAACAAGACCGCCGGTATTTACGTGCATCACAAGGCCTAAATGCGCCCGGAAACAGTGAAAGGAGAGCCGCATGGACAAGCAGAAAGGGCTGGAAGCGCTGCGGCTTCGGCTGGAAATTTCCAATGAGGAGCAGGACACGCTGCTGACGGCGCTTTTGGAGGATGCGGAGCAGTATGCGCTGGGGTATACCGGGCGAAGCGTCCTGCCTGCCGCGCTGGAAGGGGCGGCGCTGGAACTGGCGATCCTCCGCTACCGCCGACGCGGCATGGAGGGGGAAACCGCCCATGGAGAAGGCGGCTTACAGACGACTATGGAAGGGCTGCCTTCGGCGTTGGAAAAGCTGCTGAATCGCTACCGGAGAGCGAAGGTGGTCTGATGGGACTGAGCCGCGGAAGAATGAGAAGACTATGGCTTCATCAGCCCAAAGCACAGCGGATCGCGGACGGTATGGAACCGGCCTTTGAGACGGAGAGCGTCGCACTGCTGGGAACGATCCAGCCGTTGGAAGGAACAACGACAGCAAGGCTCTACGGCGAAGAAAGCGCGGAAATGTCGCTTTTATTGACGGAGGAAAAGACGGAGCTGAAAGAAGGTGTGGGGATCGCGCTGGAGGCGGCGGGAGAATGCCGGTTCCGCATCGCGGCACCGCCGGAACGCTGGAAGACACATCAGCGGGCGGTTTTGAAAAGCATCTAGGAGGCATGGATGGGACTGGAAAAAGTGGGGGCGGCGATAGCCGCCGGTGCAGCGAGCGCCGTGGAACGGTTGTGCATGGAAACTGCGGAAAATGCGAAGGCGTTATGTCCGGTGGGATCCGGAGAATTGAAGGGCAGTATCGCGCCGCAGGTCATGGGCCCTTCGGGAAGCGTAGCCGCCGGGGCGGGCCATGCCGCCTATGTGGAGCTGGGAACCTGGAAAAAGGAGGCCCGGCCTTTTTTATTGCCCGCTTTTGCCATGACGAAAGAAAAAGCGGCGGAGGAAATCGCCCGGGAGATCAGAAACGCGATTCGGGAGGGATGAACTTGAGCGCGGAAGGAGAGAAACGGCGCATTCTGGAAGCACTGGGAAGCATCGAAACGCTGAAAAACGTCAGCCGCAGTTGGCCCCGCCAGCAGGCGGCGCTTCCCTGCGCGGTGGTGACATTGGCCGGGGAGCGACGGGCAGACGAACGGGATGGGGCCGAGTATCTGACGGAAACGGAATACTATGTGCGCTGCTTTGCCCGGACGGGAACGGAAGCGGATGAACTGGCTCCGAAAATTCGGCGGGAGATGGAAAAACTGGGCTATCACCGGGAATTTGCCTGGGAAGAAAGCAGTGAAGCGGTTTTTCAGCGGGTGGAACGGTACAAAAAGTGGATCGGATAAAAGAGAGGAGAATGAGAAAATGAGCCAGAAACGAGCGGCAACGGGATTCAAGGGCATCGCGCTGGCCCCGGTGACGGAGAACACGCTGACCAGCTACAAGACCTCGGCGGCGGAAAGCCTGCCCTACGCGGGCAGCATGAGCCGCACCTCCAAGGAGAGCAGTACCGACCTGTACTATGACGACGACCTGTACGCCCAGATCAAGAACGTGATGGGCGAGGACGTGGAGCTGCACATGGCGGAGGTGCCGCTGGAACGCATGGCTGCGCTGGGTCTGGGCACCTATGACGAGGAAAACGACACGCTGGAGGCGGACTTCAACGCCGCCGGGAAGGAGTACGCCCTGCGCTTCGTGGTGGACACGGTCAGCGGCCTGCCATTCTACTTCAACTACCGGCTGTTCCAGCTGACGGGCATCAAGTTCGACAACTTCACCACCAAGCAGGACAGCGTGACCGTGTGCGAGGTCATCATCACCGGCGTGTTCAAGCGGCCCAACATGGCGGGCCTTGCGCCGTGGGCCGTGATGCAGCTCAAGGACGACAAGAGCAATCAGGCCAAGTGCACGGCCTTCATCACGGCGGCGGAGACGAAGCCGGCCACTTAAAAAAGCAGGCCGGGGGACGGAAAACCATCCCCCGGCGCTTTCTAAGGACGAGCAAAAGGAGGCCCCATGACGCGCTCGGCAGAGTACTGGAAACGGCGGGCGGAAGCCAACATGGACGGTGTGCAGCGGGGCGCGGAGCAGCGCCTTGCCCGGCTGGGCAGGGCCTACCATCAGGCGGCGCGGGAGCTGGAAGGCGAGGTGCAGCGCATCCTCGGCACATACGCGAAGCGCTTTGACCTGACCCCGGAGGAAGCCGCCGCCGCGCTACGGGAGCCTGCCGACGAGGAAAGCCGGGCCTACGGCTACCGCGTCAGCCGGGCGGAAGCGCTGGAAAAAGCCATCCGGGAGCGGCTGAACGGGCTGGGGGCACGGCTGGAACGGGAGACTGCCGCCCAGCGGGAATGGACGGCCTCTAAGAGCTACCAGAGCGCCCGGAAGATGATGCGGGACATGACCGGCGGGGTGGTGAGCCAAGCCGTGCCCGATTTGCAGGGACTGCTGCGGGCCATGGACACCGCGTGGTCTGGCCGGAACTACTCCGCCCGCATCTGGCGCAACACGGACCATCTGGCGCAAATGCTGGAAGACGAGATCGAAGCCGCCTTTTTGAGCGGCAAGAGCGTCCGCCGGATGGCGAACGTCATCATGGATCGCTTCGGCGTGGGCTACCGGGCGGCGGAATGCCTGATGCGGACGGAGACCAGCTACGTGCAGAACCAGACAGCCGCAAAGAGCTACGAGGATGCAGGCTGCACGGAATACGAAGTTCTGACGGCCCAAGATCGCCGCACCTGCCAGTACTGCGCCAAGCAGAACGGCAAGCGCTACTTGTTTACGGAGATGCAGGCGGGGGAGAACGCGCCGCCCTTTCACCCGAACTGCCGGTGCACGATCTTGCCGGTGGTGGGGGAAGAAGAAGGATTGCAATTTGCGAAAAAAGATGCTATGATACAGGCGTGGGGGAGCAATTACATGAGCATCAGCAGTCCGATTGAAGCGCGGCATACAGGCAAAGGTAATCCTTCCGGTATCGCGATTATTGGGAAGGAACTCAATAATCGACAAAAGATGATACTTGATCGGCTACCAAAGTTTAGCAGCAGGACAGTGGTTGCTAAAAAACAAGTGAGTATGCGCGATTTAGCTGCATTGACAGCCTATACGGGCGACGAATACGCTATGTTTACAAAAGGCGGTCAAAGGTTGCTGATTCGCGGGGATACCTATCATGTGGCGATTTATGAGGATGAAGCTCGTTCTCTTGCTAAAGAGGGCTATAAATGGAGTGGCCATACTCACCCGGGTTTGACGGAAATCTCCACTATGCCGTCGGATGGTGACTATTTTATCCTTCGGTCGTTTGGCCAGAGAAAAAGTGTTATTCTAAACTCTAAAGGGCAATATGTTACATTTTGTGAGGAGGATGAAACAGATGAGTGAGCCGAGCCGCATTCAGACGAGAGAAGGCATCAAAGGCGTTGAAAAAGCCATTGCTTTGGAAGCTGCGAAGGGTTATTGCACCCGGCATGGCTATTCCATGCATAAGCTCGCCGAAAACAGGTTCCATCTGATCGGCGGCGTGGCCGTGTTCTCTGTCCCAAGTCCTGTGAAGCCAAATGGACTGATGAATGACAGAGAAACCCAACCATTGCCGACGCTGATTCTTCGTCAGGAAGACGGAAAACTAACGTTTGAAACCACCGAATATACCGAAAAATACCTGAAATAACAGAACCCGGAAATCCAGACCGCCACGCCGAAAGGCAAGGCGGTTTTTTCATACCCATTTTGAAAAAAGGAGACGATCCACATGGCGAGCAAGAATAGCGCGACCCTTTCCCTGCCCAAGAGCCGGACGGTGCGGGGGTATGAGATTCGAAAAATGCCCATCGGGGCGTTTCTGGAGGCGTGCAGCCTGCTGGAAGAACTGCCGGGGACGGCGCTGCGGCTGCTGTTTCCCGAAAAAAAGGAAGGGGACATTCTGGCGGAGCTGGCCGGGCTTGATAAGGACAAGCTGCAGGAGCTGTTCCTGCGGGCGCTGGCGGTGCTGCCGGGAGAGATGGTGCGGCTGTTCGCCCGGCTTAGCGGCGTGGAGGAACAGGCGCTGCTGGAAGACGCGCGCATCGGGCTGGACGGCCTTGGCGAAATGGCCGAGGCGTGGCTGGAGGGCAACGGAATCGAAAATTTTATCAAAACCATGGGAGCGCTGGGAAAACGGGCGCGGGCTCTCATGGGCGGAGCGAACACTGGTTCCAGGGGCTGATCGCCGCGGCACTGAGCATCGGCATCAGCAAGCGGGAGCTGCTGAACGATTACTACATGGATGAGATCGGGCCGATTTTTGAGGAATGGAACCGTCTGCATGACCCTGATCGGGAGGAGACGGAGGAAGTGGAGGCGGCGGAGTTTCTCGGCGGCGAAGGAGAATGGCTGGATTGAGGGAAGGAGGGGAGAACAAGAATGACGATCGATGAATTGACCGTCAAAATTACGGTGGCGGCGGAAGAAGCGGAAGCGGCGTTGGATGCGCTGCTGGAAAAGGTGCGGGCGTTTCAGGAAAAAACGGGACTGGCGCTGCAGCTGGATGCTGGCAGCTGGGACAGTCAGTTGGCGGAAGCGGGTGAAGGCTTTCAGCAAGCCGGAGAACAGGCGGAGGCACTGGCGGACAAGCTGCGTCAATCGACGGAAACGGCGTTGGCGCACAAAGGGGCTTTTGAAGAACTGGGCGGCGAGGCGCAGAAGATTCGAGAAGGATTCCAGCAAAACGAAAAAAGCGTTCAAGGTCTGGTACGACAGCTGGCAGAGCTGGGCCGTCAGCGGGAAGCGTTGAACCAGCTGAAAAATCTATCCGCCCAGTTGAAAAACTGCGAAAAGGGCGGAGAAGGTTATCGGAAAACATTAACGCAGATCCAGCCGGTGCTGAAGAAGGCGGGAATTTCAACGGAAAATCTCGGCAAGGGCATGGAAGGGCTGGACGATGCGGTCACCTCTGCGGAAAAGAGCATGGGCAGCGCCGCAAACGGGATCGCCGGGAAACTGGAAGGCGTGATTCGGTGGGCGGAACAGACGAAGCAAAGTCTGACCATCAGCGGAAGCGTCAACGTGGATACCAGCTCGTCGATTCAAGCGTTGAACGGGCTGATCGCCGTGGCACAGACGGCGCTGGCGTTGCTGAACGCTTTGGGATTGGGCGGCGGCACAGGGAAAAGCGGCGGCGGGGGCGGCGGCGGTGGCGGCGGCAGCAAGGCCGACGACGCGGAGAAGAAGGCCGAGGAAGCCCGCAAGAAAGCCCTGCAGGCCGACTATGACCGCATCGAGCACCGGCGGCACCTGAACGAGATCAGTCTGGAGGAGGAACTGGCCGGGCTGGAAGAAATCCGCCGGAAGCACCAGATGACCGCCGAGGAGATCATGGCATGGGAAGAAAAGGTGTACGATCTCAAGAAGGAAATCAGGGAACGGGACGCGGACAGCATCGACCAGCTGGCGGACGGGGTGGTCTCCGCGCTGGAAAAGCGCTACGAGGCCATGCGGGACGCGGAGATCGAGCGGCTGGACAAGAGCCGGGAGGCGTGGGAGCAATGGCGGGATGACAGCGTTGCGGCCATTGAAGACCAGATCGCCGCGCTGGACCAGCTGGCCGACACCGAGGACGAGGAGAAAAAGAGCGCCGAGGAGCTGCGGAAGATCGAAAAACTGCGCCGGGAGGTGGAGTATGAGCAGGACGCATATAACCGGCAGAAATTGCAGCAGCAGCTGGATGAGGCGGTGGCCAGCCGGGAGGAACGGCTGCGGAAGCTGGAATTAAAGCAGCAGAAGGAGGCCCTGCAGGAGGAGATCGAGAAGATCAGAGATCAGGCCTCCGAGAAGATCAAGGAGCTGGACGGCGAGCAGGACGCCATCGAGAAGGCCTACGAGGAACGGCTCAAGGCCGCCAGCCTGCAGGCCGAGGCCGAAAAGCTGCTGATGACCAAGAGCCAGGACGAGATCATGGACCTGCTGTACGAATACGTGCCCGAATACGACGCGCTGGGCAAGAGCATGGGCGAAAAGCTGCTGGAGGGCTTCCAGAGCAAGGTGGGGAGCATCACGGACTGGTTCCGCGGCTTTAACGACCAGCTGGCCCGGATGCAGGAGGAGCTGGCGGGCAGCCTGAACGCCGCCACCGACCGATTCTACGAAAGCCGCCGGGACACCGCCGGGCAGAGCGGGGCAGGCGGCGCGCCGGTAGTGCAGCAAACGGTGAACTTCTACGAGCCGGTGGAAAGCCCCAGTCAGGTGGCCCGGCGGATGGAGGACGTGAACGACCAGCTGGGGTGGATGATGGCGTAGCGCGCTGCGGCGGGCGTTTTTTCATGGTAAAATAAAAAAGGAACGGGAAACCGTGCCGCGACGGAGGGCAACACCGAAATCCTGTGAAGGGAGGAGGTGAGGCCCAAGGAGGGGGCGAAGCCCCGAGGGCTGAGAACGCCGCGAAACGGAACCGCAAGCCCGAAGCCCGCGACGGCCTGAAAGGCCGGGGTGGGCCGAAAATGCAAGAGATACTTTTTGAGATACTAAGTGCTGCCGTTGCCGCCTGTGCGACGTTCATTGGCTGGATTTTGGCAAAATGAAACGGCCACGATGGTGAAGATCGTGACCGCTAAGCAAGCAAAGGTCATGTCAAAACCCTTTGCACCGTTATTATAGCATGGGAAAAGACAAAGTCAAACGAAAGCGTCAGGCAATCGTCGGGCGCTTTTTGTATTGGGGGAAAGGGGGATGCGCCATTCAGAAACTGATCTACGAGAACCTGCACGGCGAGACGGCCGTGTTTTTTCATGCGCCGTGGGTACTGGGCCGGGTGAAGGGCGTGGGCATGAGCGACGTGAAGGTAGTGGCGGCGGAAGGAGCGTACCAGCAGGGAGAGAGCATCACCGGCCTGCGGCGGGAAAGCCGGACGGTAAAGGTGACGCTGCACCTGCTGGCCCCTTCCCGGCAGGAGATGTACCGGCTGCGGGCGGAGCTGCTGGGGGTGCTGAGCCCGGACAAGGCCTTCGACGGGACGAGGCGGGCAAGGCTTTTGTATGAAAACGACTTCGGCCGGCGGTGGACGTGGGCCGGGCCGGAAAGCGGGCTGGACTGGGGCGAACGCAAGCAGAACGCCCAGCCGTCGCTCAGCCTCAACTTCCGCTGCGAAAGCCCCTACTGGTACGGCATGACCCGGCAGGAGGCGGTGTTCAAGGCCAAAAAGGCCGGGTTCACCCTGCCCATGAAAATGCCGCTGGGGCTGGGCAGCAAGTCCTTCGTGTGCCAGGTGGACAGCGCCGGGAACGCGGAAGCACCCGCCGAGATCGAGATCACCGGGGCGGGAGAGATGCCCACGCTGGTGAACGAGTCCACCGGGGAGAAAATCTGTCTGGTGCAGCCTTTGCCGGAAGGGGACACGCTGGTGCTGGACACCGACCCCGCCCGGCTGAAGGTGCGCATCCGCCACAGGAACGGCAGCGAGGAAAACGGCTTCGGCTACCTGAGCCCGGAAAGCTCGGTGGCGGAGTTCGGGCTGCGGCCCGGCGAGAACCTGCTGCACTACGTGCCCCAGGGGGACGGCAGCCGCAGCGTGATCCGGGTGCGGTGGTACGACTGCTGGGAGGGGGTGTGAGGATGCATTCCCTGATGATGGCGGGGCCGGACCTGCGGCTTCGGGGCGAATTGCCCCTGTACGGAAGCCTGCGGTTCAAGCGGTGCTTCTGGGAGGTGGGCAGCTTCCAGCTGACGGTGAAGAGAGGAACACCGGGATGGGACAGCCTGAGCCGGGAAACCCTGCTGTACCTGCCGGAGCGGCCGGAAACGGCGCTGCTGGCGGAAAAGATCACCGTGGACGAGGAGAAGGTCACAGTCAGCGGCGTGCCCCTGAAGGGCCTGTGCAAGCGGCGCATCTGCGTGCCGCAAAGCGTGCAGGGCGACCAGTACGACGGTTTCGGGTGGGATCGGTTCACCGGGGACGCGGAAAGCGCGTACCTGCACTACGCGGCGGCCAACCTGATCAGCCCGGAGGATGAGAAGCGGAAAATTCCCGGACTGGTGCTTTCGGAGAACCGGCACCGGGGAGCCGTGCTGCCCTGGCAGGCCCGGTTCGACAAGCTGACGGAGGTGTTCGCCGACATCGGCAGCGCCACGGGGCTGGGGTGGGACGTCGTGCCCGATCTGAAAGAACGGGTGCTGCGGTTCGTGGTGACGGAGGGCGTAGACCGAACCACCGGCAGCCGCCGGGCGGTGCTGTCCCGCCGGCTGGGCAACGTGGACGGGGCCAGCTGGACGGAGGACGGCACCGCGGAGGTGGGCACGGTGTACGCCGGGGGCAGCGGCGAGGACGAGAAACGGCTGATCCTCAGCGTGGGCAACACGGCGGAAGGACTGGCCCGCCGGGAAGGCTGGGCCAGCCTGAACGGGGTCAGCGACGTTGACATGCTGCGGCTGGGCGCGGAGCGGAAGCTGTCGCCCCGAAAGGACAGCGTGACGGCGGAGCTGCTGGACAGCGGCCTGTGCCGGTACGGGCGGGACTACGATCTGGGGGACGTGGTGACGGTGGTGGCCGACGACCGGCAGAGGATCGCCCGTTTGACGGCGGTGGAGGAGACCTATGAGGACGGAAAGCGGACGCTCAAGGCTACCTTTGGGGAGGGGCCGGTGACGCTGACGGGGCTGATCCGGGAGAGAATGCGGGGGAGCATTGCCTAGAGCGGAGGTGCAGGAGGCACTGCCTCCTGCCGGGGAGTGGGGCGGAGCCCCGCGAAACTGTGCGAAGCACAGTGATTCCCAGCAGCGAACCAGCGCAGCGTTGTTCGCGGTGGTAACGAGCAACCCACACCGAAGCACAAAAGTAGCGCTGCCTTCGGGCGATATCAGCCAACCACCAAGGAGGGAAAAAATGGCAAAGGAATTTTACGGGTATTTCGACAGTCTGGTAGAGGATGAACGGGAGTACGACGCGGCGCAGTTCGCCCATATCCTGCGGGCGGGGATGGGGAATGGCGTCACCAGTCACGCCGGAGGCGGGCTGCAGGTGACGGCCCCCGGAACGGGCATGACCACGCAGGTGAGCCCCGGCGGCTGCGTGGTGAACGGGTATCTGTTCGTGCTGGAGGACGACGGCGGCGGGGTCAGGAGCTTCAGTCACCAGCCGTCGGCGGCCAGCGACCGCTGGGACAGGATCGTGGTGCGGCTGGACACGTCCGCCGCCCAGCGGAAGATCACGCTGGAAGTGCGGGCCGGAACGCCGGGGGCCGACCCCGAGCCGCCCGCGCTGGAGCGGGACGGGAATGTGTACGAGCTGGCGTTGGCGAAGGTGAAAATTCGCGCCGGGGCGGAGAGCATCGAGACGGCGGACGTGGTGGACGAACGGGCCGATGCGCAGGTGTGCGGCTATGCCGTGCCGGTGTGGCTGCGGGGGCTGACGGGCTTTGACCCGGACGAAATGGCGGCGGAAGTGGGCCGTAAGGCCGTGACGGCCTTCTACACCGCCACGCTGACCGCCGCCGGATGGACGGGCAGCGCCGCGCCCTACGTGCAGGAGGCGGCCGTGGAAGGACTGCTGGGCAGCGATTCGCCCATCGTGGCGGTGAGCATGGAAAACGCCACGGTGGAAAACTACGAGGCGATTCTGGAAAGCTGGGCGAACGTGAATACCATCGACGCGGGGGACGGGAAGATCACGGCAAAGTGCTTTGGGGAAAAAACGGCGGCGGATCTGACGCTGCTGATAAAGGTGGTGCGGTAACGTGGCGGAATGTTTGCTTTTGAAAAGCGGAGGACAGACGAAGAAATTACCGGTGCTGAACGCCAGCTACCCGGCCAACGTGACCAACTGGCAGGGGGAACAGGCCACGTTCCGGGTGGAAATCGCCACAGCGGGCGTGCCGGCGGAATACACCTACCAGTGGTACCGGGACGGGGCGAAGTGGACGGAAGCCACCAACGCCACCGTCAGCTGGAGCGGCGCCAGCATCGGCAGCCACAGCATCTATTGCATAGTGACGAACAAGGCCGGGGAAGTGACCAGCCGGGTGGCCACGCTGACGGTGAAAGATCCCAATATGACATACACCTACAGCGGCACCAGCGAGAAGATCGACGACGGAAGCGGCAACTGGCGCATCAAATTCAAAAGCAGCGGCACGTTGAAATTTACCAATCTTGGCAAGTGGGACGGCAAGCTGGACGTGTTCTGCGTGGGCGGGGGCTGCGCAGGCGGCAGCGGCAACTGGGACGCGAACAACGGCTACGGCAAGGCGGGCAGCGGCGGCTACACCAAGACCCAGAAGAGCGTTCAGGTGACAGCGAATACCGCTTACAGCATCGTGATCGGCGCGGGCGGACAGAGCGCCTTTGCGCCTGGCGGAAGCACCAGCGCATTGGGCGTGACGGCGAACGGCGGTACGAAGCTGGGAGGCGGCAGCGGCGGCGGAGCCTACGGCAACGGAGCCGTTAACAACGGCGGCTCGGACGGTGGCAATGGCGACCCGCAGGACGCCGCCAACATCGGCATTGACCATTGGGGTTCCCCCGGCAAAGGGCAGGGGACGACCACGCGGGAGTTCGGCGAGAGCACCGGCACCCTGTATGCGGGCGGCGGTGGAGCTGGCGGCAACGGCTCCGCACAGGCCAAGGGCGGCAGCGGGGGCGGCGGCAACGGCGCGTGGAACGGAAACCAGCCCAGCAGCGGCGCGGCCAACACCGGCGGCGGTGGGGGCGGTATGTATTACGGCCTAACGAATGTCGGCAAGGGCGGCAGCGGTATTGCCGTTATCCGAAATCATCGGTAAGGAGGGAGAAGCATGAACGAGACGTTTTATGCACTGGTGGAGAACGGCGTGGTGGTGAATGTGATGGTGCTCTACCCGCCCAGCGAGGCGGAATTTGCGGGGGCGGTGCCCTGCGGGGACTTGCCTGTGGCGGTCGGCGACACCTACGACGGGGAGCATTTTTACCGGGGCGGCGAAAAGCTGGACAGCCCCCTTGCGGTGGCGCAGCAGGAGGCCCAGACCCTGAAAGAGGACATCCCCATGCTGAAAGCCCAAATTCAGGCCATCAGCGACCGAAACGATTTCGTGGAGGACTGTATCGCTGAAATGGCGACGGTGGTGTATGCGGATGAAAAGTAAATGTGGAGGGTGCAAAGCACCGAGCGTTGAGGACGGCGCGAAGCGCACCCGCAGACGCGAAGCCCGTAACGCG
>OLQL01001000.1_pt1 | contig 26039 bp, 29 predicted proteins | sample 1672971 | NCBI WGS metagenome assembly OLQL01 (sample SAMEA3136742, study PRJEB25190) | human gut metagenome | biome: human gut; feature: human-associated habitat; material: faeces | place: Austria | collected 2013
GATTATCTTTCTGGCAATCGTAAAGTTGTTCATCTCTTCCCGCTTCGCTCGATGCCGGAAGCGAAAGCTTTTTTACTCTCTCCAGCAGACCTGGGGGTGTCATTTCGCTGAAGCATACAAAACAACGCAGGCCGTACCTTCCAGCACAGCCTGCGCATAAAACTCTGTACACCCGCTAATGCAGCACACCCGGGCAAAAAAGCCGTGCAAAATGCCGGCTTTTATTATAGCAGAACCGCCTGTCCACGCACAAGGCCCGCCGGTCCTCTGGTGGAGAGGCCGCGGCCGTTCAGCCCGCTGCGGGGCGGGGCTTCTCCGCCTTCTGCGGCAGTTCCCCTGCCCATTCAAAGCCTTTCTTTGCCATAAACACCGCAATGATTTCATTAATCACAGCTGCCGCCGCGATGGTGCCCTGAATGATAGAGGCACACTCCGGCGCCGGGCCGCTCAGCACCGACACGGCGATGCCGGTAAACACCAGCGAAACGCCGGAATGGGGCAGCAGCGTAAAGCCCAAAAACTTCCTCACCGTTTTAGGCGCATGCGTCACCGCCGCGCCGAAATAGGCACCGGTATACTTGCCCACCGCGCGCGCCGCAATATAAATGGCTGTGTACAGCCCTGCGCCGAAAATGAGGTGATAGTCCAGCGGGGCGCCCAGGTTCAGGATAACCACAATCAGCCCCAGCCCTATTACAGGGTCCATCACCTTCATAATGCCCGCCAGCTGCTCTGCTGAAATCATGTTGGCAAACATGGTGGAATAGCCCATGCCAATCAGCATGAAGTTCAGTACGGGGCTGGGCAGCGCGCGGTTTATGGCAAACCCGATGCCCGCCGAGGCCAGCAGCATTGCAAGCATCACGGCCAGCGCGGTGCGCTGTGTGCGCATTTTTCGCATCAGCCTGCCCGCTGCAAACCCGGTGGCAAGGCCAATTAGCACCGGCAGGAATACAAGAAACAGCACCACTCCCACAGGCACGCCTGCTGTGGAGATATGGGCAGAGACAAACGCCACCACCGTAAAGAACACCAGAGCCCCCACCAGGTCATCCAGAGCTGCCATGGGGATCAACGTGCTGGTGACGGGCCCCGATGTTTTCATCTGGTTTACAATAGATAAAGAGGGCGCGGGCGCAGTGGCCAGCGCAATGCCGCCGAACAAAAAGGCGAGGTAAACCGGCACGCCTACCGCCCAGAATATAGCGCCGAACACAAGGCTCACCACTGCAAAGGTGCCCAGTGATTCTGTAATGGTGGTGACTACAATTTGTTTCCCTGCCTTTTTCAGCTTGCCCCACAAGAGCTCGGTGCCTATCATCAGGCCTACCGTACATTCCAGAATGCTTTCAGCCGCACTGAACCAGTCGGAATCCAGCACATCGCTCTGCAGCAGGCCCAGTGCATGAGGGCCAAGCGCCATGCCCGTGATAAGCCAGCCCAAAATAGAGGGTAGCCCCAGCCTTGCCACCAGCTTGCCCACACCAAATGCCAGCACGGCAGCAAGCAGCAGCCTGCCCACCTGTAAAATGACCATATTCTCCCCTCCAGATATAGACGGATTAGTCTTTATTTTATTATACCACTTATAGATGAAACCGTCTATAAAAGTTCTGTGAATTTTCAGCTATAACGAAAGTGCGCTTTTTGCACAACAAAAAGCACGGTAAATCAAAGCTTTACCGTGCCTTATATGGTTTGTCGTTCCAAAAAAGATATTTAGAAAATATCAGCAAACCGCTTGTACGTCTTTTTCAATTATAAAGCCTATAAGTGACAATATTAATTGGTGTACTTATAATATACTGTAAAGTAGTTATAGAGTAACTATAGAGTAACTATAGAGTAAATAGTGAGCTTCACTATCGTACTGTAAAATATTTTGTTGGATCCCGAGGTGATGAGCTATGTTCTTCAACGGGACCGCCATTCTCGATTGATAGGTTTTTCAAATGCTTTATAATCGTAGCGCGGCTTTTTCCGGTGAGTTTCTCTGGCATTCTTAGTTGTTGAAATTCCCTCATTTGATTTGCCAGCAGTTGTTTCCCCTCGGACAACACCCGATGTAATGGCTGCTCCAATGTAATATCTTTTACCAAATTAAAATTAATTCCTGTACGTACCTCATTGCCTTCATAGCGAAGAAACCGTACTCGGGCAGAAGGCAAAAACTGCGTGGGGATTTTTGCAAAAAGCACAATTGCTGCGACCGTAATCCGAGGATTATTATCCGGTCCACGGATGATGCCCCTCGCACGAAGTAGATCAAGTGGATGTGTTGTGGGCGCAGCTTCAACAAGCTGACGGTATTCTTCTATCAAATTGAAGTCCAAATCCTCTACTGTTGCTTCAGAAATAATTCTAGTTTCAAAGCTGCGAATACCCTTGGAATATTCTAATGCTGTAATTTCTTCAGAAGAAAGTTGACGGGAAGAATCTCCCACCCGCAAAAAGGCGTCCCCATTTGTCCTCTTAATAATGTCATTTTCAGAAGGACTTATATGGAATAGCATGATCCTTTCTCCTTCTGGAGTTACCATTATCTCTACACGATATTGTGGCTGCGTTTGAAGAAAATCAATCGGAACTTTTCGAAAAGCATTTTCTTTTGCGCCGCAAATTCCACTAACCGTTCCATCGTCTTCAATGCCTAAAGCAATTACGCCGCCGGATGCATTTGCCATTGCAGAAATATGGCGTGCTAACTCTTTTTCCGCCAAGCGAGAACTTTTCTATCAAAAAGCTGGCTCTCTGGCATAGAAATTAATTTTTCTAACGTCAATGTAGAGTCAATAGCAGATCTCATATCAAAGCCCCTTAATAATCTTTTGAATCTTCTACCTCAAATTATATCGTATTTAAAAAATCTTTCAAACGAATTATGGTAGAAACAACTACTTTTATTTCTGCGATGCAAGGAAAATATTATATAATTCTCATCGTTAGATGAATGGTGTAAATGAAAAACCGCAGGAAACCCTACGGTTTTTCATTATTTTCAGATATAAGAAAGTTGACAGATTCCATTTGGAATCTGTCAACTTATCATGGTTGCGGGGGTGCGATTGCCCTTTTACCGAAAATCTTATTTTCTTTTATGGCGTCAAGCTGAAGCCATGCCAGTGCGTGCCTTCCCTGCCCTCTACGCACACGCTGAAGCCCATAGAAGGGCCAAAGCGGGGGGCATTTGACATTGTACAGGATGGGGCCTATAGTAGTATAAAAATGAAGGGGAAGTGCTCACCTCAAATGGAACGTATTCTTTTAACATTCGGAATCATTTTATCTACAGGAGGCACAATACTGACCTTATGGTCTGCCCTAAGGCTAAGCAAGAAGCAATGTGAAGAAATGCGGACGGTCCAAGCATTGGACGAGGGAAAAATGCAAAAAGCATTGTATAATAGACCATCAGTAATAGGAGGGCTCTCCCTAATTATGGTTGGTGCTTGTCTTCAAATTTGGGGGACATGGCTATAAAAAAGACACGGATGCCCATAGAGCGTTCGATGTTTTTATATACCAGCCGAAAGCCCCTGCCTACAGGGCAGGGGCCTTCAAGCCGAACAGAAGGAGGTACCCCCGCCAGCCTCGCGCGGCCTTTGGGGGATGGATAGGGGCCGGGGAAAAAGCCGGCCCCTTTTTTATAGCGAGTTGAACCACTCGGCAAACTGCTCGCGCGGCCCCAAAGAAGGGGGGTGTGCAATTTCTCCGCTGTCTTTGACAGCCGGGTAACCCATCAAACCAAATGCTCCGGGGTCGGCCTGCCGGGCCGCCGCAAAAAATTCATCAAAGCCGATAATTTTGCCCTTCTGAATGGGCAAATTCTTCGCCCTCAATTCGGTTTCAAATGCTTTTCGCGCTGCATTGCTGGAAAACTCAATTTCGGCCATCGCTGCGCGGGCTGCGTTCTGGAACTCAAATTCCCGCTGCATTTCGTCCAGCTTCTCGGCGGCGGTACGTTCTGCCGCTTCGGCCCTCGCCTTGTACTCGGTGTCAAGCTCACCCAGCTTGGCGGCTGCCTCGTGGTATTTCTCGGCGGCGGCGTCACGTTCGGCGGTCAGTGTGGCAATCTGCTGCTTGTGGCGTTCAATGTCTGCGCCGTGCAGTTTCATAAGCTGGTCTATCTGCTCGCCGGTAATGTCTGGTATAATGTTTTTCAATTCGTCCTTTTTCACTGTATAGCCTCCTTTCAAAAAATCCCCTGTGTGTAAATCGGCGCTAACGGACGCGGGGTCGCCGCGCTGGGGGGCGGGGGGAGCCCCCCTACCCTCAAGCGGGAAGAACATCATCAATCTTCATTTTGAACATTTCAATGAAGCCCTCCGTTGCGTGTCCAACCTCTGCGCTTTGCGTTGTAATTGTGCGGGCAAGGTCTGTCTGCAGCTCCTTCAAAGCGTCCAGACGGGCCTGTTGCGGGCAGTCATCAACCTTCATGCCATTTGCCGCGGCAGCGGATGCAATGGCGCGGTAAGTAAGCGCGTTATAGCCATACTTAACCAGCAGGCCGTATGCTTCTTCTTGTGTTACATTGGTGCGGCCTCTGAGTACGTCTACAACGGCGGCGCACTCCCTATCGGGGGCGGCATATAACTGTGCCTGTGCCTCTGCGGTCAGCGTGTCCATCACAGCAGCGGCCCGTGCGCGCAGCTCCGTGCACTTCCTGTCAAAGGCTTCCTTTGCATCGTTGCCGTACAGGTGGCCCGGCTCCGGGATTGTGTCGCCACCTTTCATGGACTGCATAAAGGCAACGCGCGAAGTCTCGGACGCGGCTTTGTACTCGGCTGCAAAAGCATCAAGCACGGCTTTCAATTCTTTGTTTGCGGTGTAATTGTTCATGTTTTTCTGTCCTTTCTTTTTTTCTAATATTCGCGGTGTTTATGGCCTAACTGTCTTTGATGTTCGCCCCCTTCCCATATCCCTAAATCAGCTTCAAAGCGGGCAAGCTCGGCCATTAGGCGCCTATCTTCGGCCCGGCGCTGTTCGGTGGCTTTCCCTTCCGCCCACTCCGCCCAGCGCTCCGGCGCGCTGCCGCCCGTTTTCCATGCGCTGAAACCCGTATGGCGGTATGCCCGGCTTATTATCTCGGCGCGGAACTGCGCCAGCCGGCAGGAATTACGGCGGCGCATAGCCCGAAGCCCGGCCTGTTCTTGTGACTGAACACGCTGCTTTGATACGCCCATCACAGCGGCAAGCTGTGTATGCGTCATGCCTGAAAAATATCGCTGCCGAAGCACAGATGCAAGCCGAGGGTCTATGGCCTGCAAGCTATCTTCCAGCGCCGCGTGCAGCTGCTCCGTCCAGATTTTTTCTTCCGCGTTTTCCATCCGGGCCGCCGCCCCGGCATCCGGCACAAGCTCGGCCCGCGTGGCGCCCTCTGCGTCCTCGGCGTCTATGGGGGCGTCAAGGCTGCATGCGCGGCAAAGCGGCTCCTGCTTCTGGCGTTCCGTCCGCAGGCCCACAAGGGCAAAGAACTCCCGCCGGAAGTGGTAGGCAAGATATGTTGTGAACTGTGTGCCCTGCGCCGTATCATAGCCGCAGGCCGCAGCGGCAACAGCAGGAAAACTAATCTGCTCCACATCCTCCAGCGCAACGCCGGAAGCTGTGGCCCGCTCCCTGTATGCCGCATACAAACGCCGCCCCCATATACCCATCAGGCCCCGGTTCTGCTGCCAAAGCTGTGCGGCTGCCTCTTTGTCGCCCGCTTGGGCGCGGGCCGCAAGCGCCTCATTTGTGGGGCTGTCCCGTTGTCTGTCCTCGTGCATTGCACCGCCCTCCCATCTGGTGTATAATAGTTTCAGTGTTTGGGCCGTCCGGGAGGGCGGCTTTTTTACTGCAAAGGGCTATTTTCCGGCGATAATTCGCAGGCTGCTGGCAATATCCGTCACCGCGCAGCTGTGCAGCACGCGGCCGGGGTATACTTCAAGCCGTGTGCACCATGCGCAATACTCGCCCCGGCAAAGCTCCGGCCCGCCCCTGCTGCCGGACAGCAGCGGGCAATATTTTGCCTCTCGGTTTTCCATCGGTTCCACCTCCTTTGCGCACGGGCACCCCGCCCGTGTTTGCCGCCGCGGGCGGGGCCTGTGCCCGGTATGGGCCCCGGCATCGGGGTTTTGTATCTTGCCGGGTAAGCTGTTCATGGTGTGGTAGTACGGGCGCTTTGGCGAATAGCCGCACGGCGCTCTTTCGCTCTGCCTAATTTGAAAGCAAGAATAATCGCTTCCGCTCTATCTTCTATGGTGAAAAGCGCCCTTATGTCTGCCGCTGTCATGGTATAGCGCCAGCCCGCTTTTTCACTAACGGGCGTGGGCGTCTTTTCTATATAGCGTTTCATGCGTTCAAGCCGTTCTTTTTCTGTCATCACCGCTGTACCCCCTTTCCACAAGCTCACGCAGTGCTTTTGCATCCTCGGCCAGCTTGTTGATTACATAGTGCAGGCCGTCCAGCCAATCCTCGGCCGGCATATCGCCGTTTCCCATCGCCTCATGAATGGCACGGGCCGCGTTTATGCCCGTCTCAATGCGATAAGAGAGGCAGTCAAGCCTTACATCATCCATCACCGCCGCGCCCCCTTCCGCTCGGCCAGCAGGCCCGCCGCCGTAAACGCTGCGCCCAGGGCAAACCCAAGGGCCAGCATTGCCAAATATGTACACATTTGCAAAACCTCCATTTTCATGTTAAAATGCAGGTGAAAACAGGGTTGTTCAAACTGTTCTCACCTTCGCGCTCGTGTGGTTGCCGCCGCACGGGCGCTCTTCTCTACTCCCGGCCATAAATTGCATCCGCGCCAAACTTTTCAACGAAGAAGGCCGCAAGCTGTGAAGGAGGAAAAGCCGCCAGTTCTTCCCTTTCCACAATGGCTTGCCCGTTTTGTACGCTGATAATCGCGGAAACGGGTATCGTGCACAATGTTTCAGCCACCTTTTACGCCTCCTTTCAAGCTATAAATCCAAGTTACAAAAATTCATTTGCTCCGGCGGCGGGGCGTGCTCTGCCTTAAACTTTCCGGCGTCTATCTCCGGCAGCAGCCACCATGTTTGGCGCTTTGGCGGTTTCCCGATAGAGATAGTTTGCAGGGCCATTTCTCTTTTGGCATTGTAAAACGTTCTTTGACTGATACCGGCCCCCACCTGCAGGCTTTCCACCTGTTCCAGCGTTGCGCAGCCTTCCGGCCCCAGCAGTTCCTCCAGCATCCGGCGCGCCTGTGTCAGCGTTACGGAAGGCTTTGCACGCGCGCCCGGCTGTGCTTGTTTTACAATATCATCAGCCGCCAGTTCACACGGGCCGTCATAAATAACACCCCGCCCGCCGTCTATATGATATCTCTGGCTTTCTCCCGGCGGCCCGATGCTGTTCTTTCCATGCGCGAATATGCGGCTGTCCTTGTCCTCCGGGTCATGCCCCACCACGATGATGGAACGGGCCGCGTTGCGGAAATCGGAAGAACCCAGCAGCCTGTCCAGCGCCGAAGCATTCCCCACGCCCGGCTTACTCATATGAGAGACAAGAACCACTGTGCAGGCAAACCGCTTTGCAAAGCTGCCCAATTTGTCAAGCGAGGGCCGCACCTCGTTCGCCTTGTTCATTTCGATTTTTGCGCCAAGGTAACTTTGGATAGGGTCAAAAATAACGAGTGCGGGAGGGTATAGCTTGGCAGCTTCTTCAAGCCGGGGGTCATCCAGTGTAAGAGGGTTGTAAGCGCCTTCTGTCTGGGCTTGAATGAAAACCCTGTCCATATTCGCGCCCAGCAGGTCGAGGCGCGGACGAAGAACCGTGTTTGGGTCATTTTCCTGCGTAAAGTAGAAAACATTCCCTTCAGGCGGTGGTGCGTCCATCCGCTTTTGAAATGGCAGCCGTTGCCCTCTGGACACCGCCGCCGCCCAGCTTAGGGCAAGCCACGTTTTTCCCACGCCACTAATGCCGCCCATAATGGCAAGCATCCCGCGCGGAAGATAGGGGCTTATCAGATAACTGGCCCGCCGCGCCTCCACCTCGCGCATGGGGGTAAGAAGCGGCCCCTTTGCTTTTCTGTCCGGCGCCTTTTCCTCGCCTTTTTGTGTGCTGCTCTCGGTAGCGCGCGCCTCCTGAAAGGCCGCGTCATCCTGCGCCGCCGTCCGGGTGCAGTCTTTCACGGCCCTGTCAATGCTGCGGGGCAGATAGTCCTTGCGCCGGGCTTTCTTCTTGTGTGCCTCGTCCTTGCTCTGGTAGTGCCACGAGGCAAAGAACGCCGCCCGCATTGCCTGCCGGTCACAGTTGCACCAGTAGGCCAGCTTGTTCAAAAGCGCCATATCGTCCGCGCTCTCGTTCCCGTTCGGCCTGTCCCCCCGGTACAGGGCGGTAAACTGCCCGTCCTTGTCCAGCCCGATGCTTAAATAGTCCTTGCCGGCGGGCGGCAACGCGGGCGCTGCGTGTGCCTCTGTGGGCTTGTCCTGCCCCTTGCGGGCCTCGGCCTGCAATTCCTCATACAATGCCGCTATGGCCTCGCCAGCTTCGCGCAGGGGCTTTGCCGGGCCGTATAGATTGCCTGTAATGGTGAAATACCGGGCGCGGTCGTACATTTCCCCGCGCGGCTTCTTGACCGCCTCGCCCGGCAGCTTGCCGCGGCAGAGGATATGTAACCCTGTACCGCTGGGGCTTACCTCCGTATAGCTGTTAAAACGCTCCACCCATGCCGCCGCCCATGCGGTCATCTCGCCGCCTTTAATGCAATGGTCGAGGTCAATGCCCACCAGCCCGCCGCCTGTGCGGAACTCAAAGCCCACGCCCTCATAGCGCCCCGCGCGCACGGCCTGTGTAGCCGCTACAAAATCCGCCCATGTCTCCGGCAGGCCCGCTTTGGCCGGTGTGCCTGTGTGCGGGTTATACGGGCATTTGCGCGCCGCCCCCGGCTTGCCCCAGCACACCCACTGCCGCAGGCTCCGCAGTTCTGCAGGAATGTTTGCTTCTGTCATGGCGTGGCCTCCCGTCTCCATGGTATTCCGCAGTAGTCCAGCACTCGCCCCCAGCCGTATTTCTCGCCGCTTTCGTCCGTACAGCATCGGAACATCCAAAATTCCCATTCTTTCGGGTTTTCTTCTCGGAGACGGTCAAAACGGTGAGGACGCTGTTCAAGGTGGATGCCAAAGCCACACATTGTGCAGCCGGTTCGCTGGGCTTTTGTTGTGCGCAGCGTTCCGTCCGGCAGGCGTTCAATTACTCCATAGACTTCCGGCACTGGCACGCGCAAATCAAGCGCCAGCTGCAAGAGGTCTTGCCGTGAGAAGATGGCAAACGGGGCAGAACGCACCGTTTTGCCAAAATAGTTACAAAGGTGAGCTTTCAGGCTTTTCTCTCGCCGCCCACCCTCGGAAGCCATAAGGCCCATATAAGGATAACCTTTATTCTTTTTAGCCCAATCGTTGCAGGGCTTTTCTTTCAGGTAATAGCAACACTTATCGGACACCGGAAACGGTGCGGCCTTGTACCCAAGAGCAGCTCCTTCTTTATCGGCGCCGCCGAACAGGTCAAGCCATTTTTGCGGCAGTTTCATGCGGCTGTTTGTACGGTATCCGCCATACGCGCCCGTCTCCCCGGTGATAATTGCGTGGCGAACGGTGGCGTTCTTTGCGGTGGGGTGCTGCAAGTGGCTGATTTTCTGCGCTTTTTCTTTGCTTAAAATAGGCCAGCCGTACTTTTGCAATACTTCCACTTTACTTTTAAGGGGATGCAGGAAAATGAACCGGGGCGGCGGGAGGCATTCCTCAAGAAGCGCCTGTTCTCGGCTGTAATCTTCCTCATCATTCGCAAGTGCTTCTACCTCTCTGGGTGTCAGAACCCCGCGTCTGTGATACCATTCCGCCGCGTCGTATGTCCGTTCCATTTCATCCGCAATCCGCCTGTGTGCGTCCTGTATGCTCTTATCTTCCAGCGAGGAACAGCTTACACAGGTTACAGGCAGGCCGATTTCTTCAAAGAAGTAATGCAGCACTTGACTGTCAAGACCTCCCACTGACAGATACGGCAATCCGTGGTATTCCTGCGTAACCTTTTCGTAATAGCTCTTTGCCACCTCCTCGGCATGCCTCACTTTCCATTCGTAAGGCCTGGCCTGCATTTCAGCGAACCATTGTTCGTTCGCAGCGGCGTTGTTTTCCTCACGCTGTTGGTATACGTTTTTCATCCGCTCGTTCCTTTCCTGTCCCTTTTATTGGACTTATTGCGCGGTATCATTGGGCAAGTCCAGAATTTTCCTGATACTCGCCACAATGCCCGGTGTGGATAGCTTGCCCGTTTGGATTTTGTGGAGGTAAGAACGGTCGAAATATCGGCCTGTGTCCGCTCTCACATGTTCAATCAGCCATTCCTTGGGCTGGTTAATATCCACAAGTGCGTGATTGATTTCTTTGCCAAATTGACAAAGTTCTTTTCTAGGCAATGTTTGGGCCTCCTTTCTATTGACTTTTACGCATTCGTATAATATATTGGTGTTGTCACACATCCCTTTTGTTATACGTTTGCGTTGGTTCTTCTCAATATTACTATACGTTTGCGTAATAATCAAGGGGAAATATTACGCATCCGTATAGTTCTGCGGATTGCACAAAGTTAGGGCGTGTAATATGTCTATTTTGTACGAAAGGCTTTTTGCTTTGTGTCAAGAGCGTGGTATCACAGCATACAGAATGTGCAAAGATACCGGAGTACAGCCCAGTGTTATGACAGACTTAAAAATGGGCAGACGGCAAACTGTAAAAGCAGAGACAGCCGCAAAAATCGCCGCCTATTTCGGGGTGTCCGTGGATTATCTGCTGGGAAACGAAGAAAAAGAAAAGCCCACAGCCGTAAAAGCTGTGAGCGATGAAGAATTAAAATTTGCACTGTTTGGCGATGCCACCGTATCGGATGAAGATTTCGAGGACGTGAAGCGCTTCGCAGAGTTTATCAAAAATAAAAAGAAGGAATAGCATGCTGTCTCTTGTGGGCCTGTACCAGAGGGCCGAGCATAATAGAATATCTGTTGATGATTTCCCACTTAAGAAGCGGGCCGCTCTGGCAGTGCTGGATAATATAGGCGGCTGCCATATCGCCATCGACAGGCGCAAGCTGGAAAGCCGCGCCGATGAAAAGTACAAGCTGGCGCATGAGCTGGGGCACTGCATGACTGGTGCGTTATATTCCCGCAATGTGCCGTTTGAAACAATAGGCCGCTGCGAAGAACGGGCAAACCGCTGGGCGATTGAAAACTGCCTGCCCCTTGACGAAATAAAAATTGCCATGCGTGCGGGCCTGACAGAAGCGTGGCAGCTCGCTGAATGGTACGACTTGCCCGAAGAATTTATCCACAAGGCGCTGCAATACTACAGCGAAGCAAAAGGCGTTGACTTCACGGCCCCCGCATAGCCTCCCCCTCCTGAATGGCAGGCCCACAAGGCAGCGAAAACATGTACTTTTATACTTTGCACAACCTCTTGCAAAAACGCCTTTTTTTAACTTTGCAAAATAACGTGCAAAGTTAAAAAATCTAACTTTGCAATTACAATTATTATTTTGCAAAGTTAGTATAAACCATTGATATATATGGTCATTTTAACTTTTTCACTTATTTTGCAAAGTTACCCGTGCAAAGTTAAAAATGAACTTTGCAAAATAACTATGTATAATAGGCAAAGTTTGAGAAAAAGGTATTGAAAATATGGATAATTGATTCACCTTGTGGGCATGGCAAAGCTGCCTTTTATAGTTCCGGCCCTCTTAGTTGCCCCGCAGAGGGCGGGGAAGCCCGCTTTCACAGGCAAAGCGGGGAAAGTATTACCCTAGCAGGAAAGGCCCTGGAATCGCCACCCAGAGGCCACACAGGGGCGCAAAACTTGAAATCCCCCGCGCGCGTGAGGGCGAAAACCTGAAGAAACCTGAAACCCGCGCGCGTAAGGGGGCGAAAATATGAAGAACCCGTACACCACGCGCATGTACGGCCCGCTTTGAAACGAAAAACGCCCCGGGCCGAAGCCCAGGTCATAAGAATAAAATAAACCGCCCACGGGTGCGGAACCGTGAGCGGCTTATATAGAACAGCTTACACAGGAAAGTGTAAAATCTGCCCCGACATGCAGATTATAACACCTCCTGTGTGGGCTTGTCAAAGTGCATCACAAGGAGGTTTTTTATATGCCGGCTGCAATATACGCCCGCTTTTCATCCGAAAAACAGACGGAAGAAAGCATCGAAGCGCAGGTTCGCGCTTGCCGCGATTACGCGGCGGCACACGGCCTGCCTATAAAAGAGATTTATGCAGATGAAGCAATCAGCGGGAAAGGCTCCAAGACGGCGCAGCGGCGGCAATACCAGCGTCTTTTACGGGACGCTGCGCGCGGATGCTTTGATACTATCCTTATCCACAAGTATGACCGTATCGCTCGGAATCTGGGCGAACATGTCAACCTTGAGGCCCGGCTCAAGGCGTGGGGCGTGCAGCTTATCGCCACGGCGCAGGATTTCGGCAGCAGCAACGAGGCAAAAATAATGCGGGCGCTCATGTGGAGTTTGTCGGAATACTACATAGACAATCTGGCAAGCGAGACGAAAAAAGGCTTGCGTGAGGTCGCGCTGAAGGGCTTGCATACCGGCGGCTATCCCCCGTTCGGCTATGATATTGATAACCAGCGGTACAAGGTCAACGAGTTGGAGGCCGGATATGTGCGCAAAATGTTCGACGCTGCACAAAGCGGGGAAGGTTTCGGCGCGCTGGTTCAGCAGATGAAGGCAGCGGGCATTTGCGGCAAGCGAGGGCGGCCCATCCGTTACCCTCAAATTTACGAGATTTTGCGCAATGAAAAATATACCGGCGTCTATCTGTATAGCCCCACGCAAGAGAAAAAGAGGGAATCCCGCCGTACAAAGCCGGAGGCCGTGCGCATTGAGGGCGCAATCCCTGCCATTATAAGCAAAGCGCAATTTATGGAGGTGCAAAAGATTATGAGAGAGAGACAACACACGGGAAGAAAAGCCGGGTATCTGTGCAGCGGGCTTGTGTACTGCTGCTGCTGCGGCGCCAAGATGCACGGCAGAACTTCAAAACGGAAAGGCCATGAATACAGGTATTTTACCTGCTCCGCAAAATGCGGTGCACCAGCCGTCCATATGGATGATGCCGACGCTGCAGCAATAAAATATCTGAAGCAAATCCTTTCAGGGGAAAACCAGCTTCTTATTGCGCAGGCTTTGCGCCAATATCAAAACGGGCGCGGCTCCCGCATGGCCGAGTTCAAACAGGCTGTAAAAAAGCGCATACAGGATAAGCAGCGGCAATATGACGCACTTCTGCAGAACCTTTCTTCCGGTACGCTGCCCCCCGATGTCGTGGCAGATGTCGGACAGAAGATGCAGTCCATCAAAGTGGAAATCTCCGCATTAAGTTCTGCTGAACCGCCCCATGACTTCACCGCAGACACCGTAAAAGCATGGCTTGAATCTCTCCGCAAAGCGCCGGATGCCGCCGCAGTCCACTTGCTGATTGAACGCATAGACGTTCTTCAGGATGCAGAAAAAGCAAAAACCGTTTTCAACGTGCAAAGCACATTAAAAACGGTTTTAAGAAAAAATGGTTGCGGGGGCAGGATTTGAACCTACGACCTTCGGGTTATGAGCCCGACGAGCTACCGGACTGCTCCACCCCGCGATATCAGCACCCCATTGGGTGCTTGATTATAATAACACATATGCGAAGCGATGTCAATATATTTTCTGATTCTCGGCCGCATATCTTGAATACCCGGCATACACACCTGCATGTTTCAGGCTTGGAATACCCCGCCTGCCGTCACCTGCACCGGATGGGCAGCCGGCTGCATCTCAACCTGAGCCGCGCTGGAGGCCATAGCCTGAAGGGCATCGTTTTTACAGGCCACCTGGCCCTCCTGCCCGGGCTGTCTTTGTTCAAAGCGCACCAGCAGCAAATAGTGGACGCCTTCCCCGCAGCAGATATTGTCTGTGAGGGCCAGCCGCGTCTCATCTGTGGAATCGCTGTCTGCAAAGGGCGTGGCCTGAAGGACGAGACGCACAGGTATGTATTCTATCCCCTCCAGCGAGCCCTCCAAATAATCGATTACTGCCCGCTCACCGGCCGGCGCCTCATATTCCTGCACCACTGTACCGGCCAGTGCACCGTCCCCGTTATAATAATCCGACTTCACCACAAGCGCACTGGCAAGGCGGACTTTCGTCCGGTACGCCACAGTGAGCACTGTGCCTTCTGCCTGCAGCTGCGGCAGTTTTTCATAGTCACCGCCCAATTCCCTCAGATGATCCGGCGCGGCCGCCAGGGCCTGTGCAGCGCTTTCGGCCTGTGTGATAAAGGTCCAGTCCGGCCAGCGGGTGCCGTTTACCGTATATTCCACCGTGTACCGCCTTGCACTGTCGGGCGGCGCACCCTCTGCCTGTGCTTCAGCAGGCACAGGGCCAAAGCACATCACAAGCATCAGCAGCACAGCGCACATGCCTTTGCCTTTTCTTCCTTGCAGCATCACATTCCCTTCTTTCTTTTTACATCCCGGCAGAGAGGACAAGCCCCTGCTCATCCTCATTACAGCATACACAGCAGCAAGAAAAATGCCGGAAAGCAGCCTGTGACACAAACTACTCTAAAGGCCGTGCCGCGCGCCATTTTTGGCATAAGGCATTCTTTTTTGCACGGGCAGAAGGCAAGAGGAGACCTTCCTTGTCTGTCATATGCAGGAGAGCTTCAGCCGGTACGGGCCGGTGTATAAAAAGGAACCCGGCGCAAGAGCGCTAGTTCAGCCCCCTGCGTCCGCCGCATACATCTTCCGCCCCGGGCTGCAGATGCGCTTCTGAATTAAAAAAGGCAGTGCAGGGCCGATAGCCCTTGCGCTGCCTTTTCTTTTCTGAATAAAATCCAAAAACGGAAAACTTACTTCTGCTTTGCGGCCAAATCTGCCAAAGCGTCCTTGCGGGAGAGGTTGATGCGGCCCTGCTGGTCTATCTCCGTCACCTTCACCAGCAGTTCGTCGCCTACAGCGACTACATCCTCCACCTTTTCTACACGCTTTGTATCCAGCTTCGAGATGTGCACAAGACCTTCCTTGCCCGGGGCTATCTCCACAAAGGCACCGAACGTCATCAGACGCGTCACGCGGCCCTTGTAGATGGCGCCGATCTCCGGGTCTTCCACAATGGTCTTGATGGTATGCAGGGCGCGCTCGCCGTCTTCCACATTAATGGCGCTGATAAAGACGCTGCCGTCCTCTTCCACGTCAATTTTGCAGTTGCAGTTGGCGCAAATCTCCTGAATGACCTTGCCGCCCTTGCCGATAACGTCCTTGATTTTGTCCACGTCGATTTTGATGGTGAGCATCTTCGGCGCATATTTCGAAAGCTCGGCGCGCGGCTCGGCAATGACGGGCTTCATGATCTCGTCCAGAATATACAGGCGGCCCTTGCGGCATTTTTCAAAGGCTTCCTCGATGATGTCATACGTCAGGCCGTCCACCTTGATATCCATCTGGATGGCGGTGATACCGTTGCGGGTGCCGCCCACCTTGAAGTCCATGTCGCCGTGGAAGTCCTCCACGCCCTGAATGTCCAGCATGGTCATCCAGCGCTCGCCCTCGGTGATGAGGCCGCAGGAGATGCCAGCCACAGGCGCCTTGATGGGAACGCCTGCATCCATAAGCGCCAGCGTGGAGCCGCAGATGGATGCCTGGCTGGTAGAGCCGTTGGAGGACAGCACCTCAGAGACAAGGCGCATGGCGTAGGGGAACTCTTCCACTGTGGGGAGCACGGGCAGCAGCGCGCGCTCTGCCAGGGCGCCGTGGCCTATCTCGCGGCGGCCGGGGCTGCGGGGCGCACGCGCCTCGCCCACGGAATAGGGCGGGAAATTGTAGTGGTGCATATAGCGCTTTGTCTCATCGGTGGAGATATCGTCGATGATTTGCGCATCTCGCATACCGGACAGCGTAGCCGCCGTCAGCACCTGCGTCTGGCCGCGGGTAAACATGCCGGAGCCGTGCACACGGGGCAGGAGGCCCACTTCAGCGGCCAGCGGGCGGATCTCATTGATGCCGCGGCCATCCACGCGCTTGCCTTCATCCAGCAGCCAGCGGCGCACCACGAACTTCTGCATCTTGTACATCAGTTCCTCAATGGTGCCCTCGCCCCACTGCTCGGCATATTTTTCGCTGAGCTTGTCGCGGATGGGCAGAAGGCGTGCATCGCGCACCGTCTTGTCGTCGGTGTCCATAGCTGCCTTAAAGTCATCCAGGAACTCCGCCTTCACGGCCTCGAACAGGTCGTGATCCAGCTCCATGGACTGGAACTCTATCTTCGGCTTGCCGATCTCAGCCACGATGCCGCTGATAAACTCTATCATCTTCTTGATTTCGGCATGGGCCTCTTTGATGGCGCGCAGCATGGTGTGCTCGTCCACCTCGTTGGCGCCTGCCTCTATCATCACAATTTTCTCCATGCTGGCGGCCACTGTCAGGTGCAAGTCGCTCTTTTCACGCTGCTCCAGCGTGGGGTTTACCACCAGCTGGCCGTCTACAAGGCCCATGATGACGCCCGCGATGGGGCCCTTCCAGGGAATCTGGGAGATAGAGATGGCGATGGAGGTGCCGATCATGCCGGCAATCTCCGGGCTGCAGTCCTGATCCACGCTCATCACCGTCATCACCACAGAGACATCGTTGCGCATATCCTTCGGGAACAGCGGGCGGATGGGGCGGTCGATAACGCGGGAGGTGAGCACAGCCTTTTCGCCGGGGCGGCCCTCGCGGCGCATGAAGCTGCCGGGAATGCGGCCCACAGAGTACAGTTTCTCTTCAAAATCTACGCTGAGGGGGAAGAAGTCGATGCCCTCGCGGGGCTTGTCGCTCATGGTGACGTTGCACAGCACGCGCGTGTCACCATAGCTCACCATGCAGCTGCCGGAAGAGAGGGCGCACATTTTGCCCGTCTCCACCACGAACGGGCGGCCCGCCAGCGTGGTTTCAAATTTGCGGTAATTGGGGAACGTTTCTTTTTTGGATGCGAATTCCAATGCCATTGTCTTGCCTCCTTAATATTTCGGGCATCGCATGGCAGGTGTGCGGTTTTAGCAATAAATCCGAAGCTTTTTCGGCAAAAGCCCCCGATTCATTGCTAACAACGCGCGTGCCCGCCGCGCTTTGCCGGGTTACAATAATACACGGAAAGGCAGACGGCTTTTGCCGTCTGCCTTTTCATACCTTTACTTGCGCAGGCCGAGCTTTGCAATCAGGGCGCGGTAGCGCTCGATATCCTTCTTCTGCAGGTAGGCCAGAAGGTTGCGGCGGCGGCCGACCATCTTCAGCAGGCCGCGGCGGCTGTGGTGGTCATTTTTGTTGGCCTTCAGGTGCTCGGTGAGGTGATTGATGCGCGCCGTCAGCAGCGCCACCTGCACCTCGGGGGAACCGGTGTCCGTGTCATGCACACGGGCGGAAGCGATGATATTCTGTTTCGTTTCCATGCTTGCTTTCTCCTCGTTAATATGATATGCCTGGAACGAAGCGGCGGTAGCTTTTCGAGGGATGCGCCGGACGCTGCGTTCAGGTAACACCGCCCGCGATGCGGGCAGCTTATATAGTATACCATGGCCAGAGGGCAAAATCAACCGGCAGGGCAAACTTTTCTCAGCCGGGCCAAAAGCCCGTCCCGGCCTGCGGCTGGCGCCGCGCCGTCAGCTTTTGCACTGCACCGGGCGCGCGGTGCTCCAGCCGCCGTCCACCAGAAGCACATGCCCGCTGATGAAATTGGAGGCATCGGTGACAAGATACACCGCCGTGCCGAAGAAGTCCTCCACGCGGGACATGCGGCCGAACTCATGCATGGAATCTACCGCATCAAAATATTCCGGCGGGCAGTCGTCCAGCATGGGCGTCATAATCCATGTGGGCGCAATGGCGTTCACGTTCACATTGTACCGGCCCCATGCGCAGGCCAGCGACTTCGTCATCTGGTGGACAGCCGCCTTCGTGCATTCGTACGGCATGGATTCATAGGAATGGCACATTACGCCTGCAATGGAGCCGATGTTTACAATTTTGCCGTACTGCTGCGCAATCATCTGCCTGCCCACCACCTGAGAAGTGAGCACAGCAGCGGTGAGGTTGACGTCAATCACCCTGCGCAGCTCGTCCTCGGGAAATTCCTCTGCTGGATGACACGGCGCGATGGCCGCCGTATTGATAAGTGCGTCGATGCGCCCCTGTCCGTTCACGATACTCTGTACCACTGCTTCAACGGCCGCCTTGTCTGTCTGGTCCAACACACAGCCGCGGCAGGCAAAACCCCTTTCACACAGGCTGTCCGCAAGGGCCTGCGCCCTGCCGGGTACCACGTCCGTCACCACAACATGGGCGCCGTTTTCCGCAAAGCCTTTGGCAAGGTAGCCGCCAAGGCCCCCTGCGCCCGTGATAAGCACTACTTTTCCCCGCACGCTGAACAGCTTTGCAATATTTCTTTCTTCTACAACCGGTTTCATCATTTCGTCACTCCCTGCCAGTTCATTATGATAAGACGTATCGTAACATCATCATATCACGCGGCCGCTGTCCCGGCAAGGCAGCATCTGCAAAGGCATGGAGAATTTTTCGCGCAAAATTTGGCATTTGCTCCGCCGGCGTGAAGGAATGCCCGCAGTGCAGGCAGACACAAAAGAGCGCATCGCAGAAAAGCAGCGGCCGCGCAGGGCGGCAGCCCCGGATGGCGGGGTGTTTTTCTGAAAGCGCACCGCTCTACCTCCTCTCTTCCGCCCGGCCGTGCAGGCGTGTCCACGCCCATATGGCCGCCCGTGCCAGCACAAGACCCGCCAGCACACCGCAGCCGTCGAGCAGCACGTCGGAAATGCGCGCAGAACGGCCCGGCACAAAAAACTGGATGCCCTCATCCGCTGCTGCACACAGGATGCCTGCGCCCCACAGCCAGGGCATCCAGCGCGCCACACGCGCGGCAAACGCACGGGTGCACAGAAGCATCCACCAGCCCAGCACCATGAATTCGGCAAAATGGGCCGCCTTGCGCAAAAGATGCTCTGACACGCCCGGCAGGCCCCAGCCTCTCAACGCCTGGTTCACAAACGCCAGCACGCCCCGGCTCTGCGCGCCGGACACTGCTGCCGGCTGGGCCGAATGGCTGAAAATGAACCATAGCGTGCCCAGAAGGGCCAGCGCGCATACGGCGCGCCATGTGTACGCCGCCGCCCGCGCACTGCCTTCAAACAGAGGCCCTGTGCCTCTCATGTACCCTGCCAGTTTTCCAGCGCCGCGGCGGCCGCCTGCTGCACCATCTGCCGCAGGGCGTCCACGGTCTCGAATTTCCGGGTGGGCCACAAATAGCGGCACAGCACCAGACGCGCCGTTTCGCCGTACACATCGCCCGAAAAGCCGGGCAGAAATGTCTCGCAGGTGACATCTCTCGCGTCGTCATTCACCGTAGGGCGGCTGCCCAAACCTGTGGCGCCCGGGTGTGCTGTGCCATCCGCCAGCGTCACACAGGAGGCATATACCCCTTCGCGCGGCACAAGAAGGCCGCCGGGATAAACCTGATTGATGGTCGGGAAGCCCCATTTCTGCCCATTGCCCCTGCCGTGGCGCACGGGCAACGAAACCGCATACGGCTGTGCCAGCATGGCGTTCGCCGCAGGAACATCCCCCTGCGCCAGGGCGGCGCGGATGCGGGTGGAGGATACTGTCTGCCCGCCCCAAGCCGCCAGCGGCACCACATGCACCTCAATGTCGTGCGCGGCGCACAGCTTTTCCAGCAGGCGGGCGTCCCCGGCACGGCCCCGGCCGAAGGTGAAATTCGGCCCGCAGAACACAGCCTTCGCCCCCAGCGCGCCGCGCAGCACCTGCATGACAAACTCCTCGCAGGCCAGCGCACAGAAGGCTTCGAAGGGCGGGCACAGCACGAGCTCGGCCCCACAGGCGCAAAGGCGGCTGCGCTTTTCCTCATCCTGTAAAATGTGGGCGCCTTTCAGCCCGGCCTCCGGCGGCAGCGTAAAAGTGAACACCGCCGTGGCCGCGCCGTGCCCCTGCGCCCAGGCACGGGCGGCGGCAAGCACGGCGCGGTGGCCCAGATGCACGCCGTCAAAATAGCCCAGCGCCACGGCGCTGGGCGCGCACAGGCCCGGCCGTATCTGCGTTTCCCATCGCATAGGGTACATCCCCTTCCCCAAAACAGAATAAAGCCCTGCCGGCTTTTGCGGCAGGGCGCACCCGGCCCTGCGGGCCGGAAGGCACCGCGCGCAAAGCCCCTGCAGGCCCGCGGCGGTGCCGCTATCGTTCCACAAACAACTTTTCCGCCTTCAGCACGCCGCCCTGGACGCGCCCGGTGCCCAAAAAGCCCTGCGGCCCATGCACCCGGAAGCGTCCGTCCGCAGCTTTGCAGCGGTACACCGCTGCACCGTTCAAAAGGCGCCGGGTGGCGGCCTCATCCACATAGAGCTGCGGCAAAGCACAAAACACCGTTTCCACGCTCAAAAGCAGCGAGGCAAGCGTCCCCTGCGCTTTAGCCTCTTCTACCCGGGCAAAGCCCACGGCCTGCGCTTCGGTATAGCCTGCGGCGGCTGTGCGCCGCAGCGCCGCCATCGTGGCGGGCACGCCAAGGGCGCGGCCGATGTCCTCCAGCAGCACGCGCACATAGGTGCCCTTGCCGCATACGATGCGCAGGCGGAAATCCGTTTCATTTTCACGCCTCAGAAGCTGAAGGGCATGGATGACAACAGGACGTGCAGGACGCGCCACAGTTTTGCCTCTGCGCGCCAGCTTATACAGCGGCTGGCCGCCCACCTTTACCGCCGAATACATGGGCGGCGTTTGCATGCTGCGGCCCAGAAAGCGCCCCAGCACGGCGCCAAGCGCCGCTTCGTCCAGCCCGGCCGGTACGGGCGCCGCCTCCAGCACCTGCCCGGTGATATCGCCAGTGTCGGTGCGCAGCCCCAGGCGCAGCGTGGCCTCGTAGGTTTTATCCGTGTCGGGCAGCATGTCCACCGCCTTGGCAGCGCGCCCCACAAATACAGGCAGCACGCCTGTTGCCATGGGGTCCAGCGTACCGGCGTGGCCTATTTTGCGCGTGCCCAGAATACCCCGCAACTTCGCATCCACATCGAACGAGGTGAAGCCTGCGGGCTTATCCATTACTAAAATCCCTTGCATAGCACCTTTTCCACTTCGCTCAACAGCGCGGCCTTGGCATTGTCCGTGCTGCCCAATATCTCGCAGCCCGCAGCCTGCTTATGGCCGCCGCCGCCCAGATGTGCCGCAATGGCAGAGGCATCCACGCCAAGAGTGGTGCGGATGCTGGCCTTATAGCTGCCAGAGGGCTGCTGGCGCATGGTGAGGCCTACCTCCACCCCCTCTATCATACGGGGGATGGCTGTGATACCCTCCAGCTCGCTGGGCTCCACTCCGCTGGCCTCAATTTGTTCGCGCGTGAGGCATATCAGCGCACAGCGCCCCTCGAAGTAATATTCCAGATTCTCCAGTGCAAATCGCTCCAGCGCGATGCGGCTGCGGGATTTGCTCTCGAACAGCAGGCTGTTCAGCTTCACCGTGTTCGCGCCCGCCTCCATCAGCTTGGCAGCCACAATGTGCGTGCGCGCCGTGGTGTTTGTAAATTTGAAGCATCCCGTGTCGGTGGAAAGACCGGTGTACAGGCAGTCCGCCACCAGCGGCGTGATGGGCGCACCCATTTCGCTGAACATGTCGTACAAAAGCTCTGCTGTGGCGGCCGCCTCGCCGTCCAGCAGAAGTGCAGACGCGTAGCCGGAGTTGGAGGTGTGGTGGTCGATGCACAAATCTACCCGCTGGGCATATTTCTGCACCGCCTCACTGTCGCCGAAAAGCTGGATGCCCGCCACGTCCACGGCCACCACAAAGTGAGGCTCGAAATCGCCCTCTTCAAACAGGCAAAGCTGCATATACGCATAGCGCGAAGGGATGGGGTCCGCACACAGAATGGCTGCTGTTTTGCCCAGGCTTTTCAGCACATGGCACAGGGCCATGGCGCTGCCTACCGTGTCCCCATCCGGGTTTTTATGGCACAAAAGCAGAATATTATCCGCCCTGAGCAGGCGGCTGATCGCTTCTGCCAACTGCAGGATCTCGCTCATATTTTCTCCTCTTTTTACACAATGCTTGCACCGCGCAACGCGCGGCACATGCCCCCTGTGCCCGGCGTCATGCCGGGCCGCGGGCCGGACGGTCACAGGCCTTCAATCAGCTCGTTGATATGCTGGGCATAGGCTGCGCCGCCGTCCGCCACAAAGCGGAATTCCGGCGTTTTTCGGATATGCATGCGCTTTGCCACCTCGCTGCGCACATGGCCCGCCGCACGGTTCAGCGCAGCCACCGCCTGCTGCGGTGCATCGGGCTGTGTGCCCAGCACGCTGATAAAAACCTTCGCGAAAGAAAGGTCCGGCGCCAGTTCAATGCGCATCACCGTCAGAAGGCCCGTTTTCAGCCGCGGGTCCTTCATCTGGCCGATGATGGCGATGAGCTCGCGCTTCATATCCTCCGAAAGGCGCGCAATATTTTTCGATTGTGGCATGCCTGCCTCCTTTCCCGCGGTCAGTCGCGGTACTCTTCCATAGTGAAGGCCTCGAAGATGTCGCCCTCCTTGATATCAGAGAACTTCTCAAGGCCAATGCCGCACTCGTAGCCCTGGGCCACTTCCTTTACATCATCCTTAAAGCGGCGCAGGGAATCAATCTCGTCCTCAGTGATGACGATGCCGTCGCGCACAAGGCGTATTTTGGCCGCACGGCTCACCTTGCCCTCCAGCACATAGCAGCCGGCAATGGTGCCCGCAGAAGATATCTTGAACACGCTGCGCACCTCGGCGCGGCCCAGCTCCACCTCGCGGTATTTCGGGGCCAGCATGCCCTTCATGGCATCCGTTACATCATTGATGGCATCATAAATGACGCGGTACATGCGCATCTCCACTTCCGCCTGGGCTGCCTCTTCTTTGGCAATGGGGTCCGGACGCACGTTGAAGCCGATAATAATGGCATTGCCAGCATTGGCAAGCATCACGTCCGATTTATTGATGGCGCCCACACCCGCGTGGATGACGCGCACGCGCACTTCATCGTTGGATATCTTCTCAAGGCTCTGCTTCACAGCCTCGGCCGAGCCCTGCACATCCGCCTTCACAATGATGCCAAGCTCTTTGCGCTCGCCCTCGGCAATCTGGCTGAACAGATTGTCAAGCGTCACCTTTCTGTAGCTGGCAAACTGCTTTTCCTTTGCCTCGGCTGCGCGCTGGTCGGCTAACTCGCGCGCCAGCTTCTCATCCTCTACCGCATCAAAGATGTCGCCTGCGGCAGGCACCTCGGTGAGGCCGGTGATTTCCACCGGGGTAGAGGGGCCCGCCTCCTTCAGCGCGCGGCCCTGGTCGTCGCGCATCACGCGCACGCGGCCCACAGCCGTGCCCGCAATAACAATATCGCCCTGGTGCAGCGTGCCTTTCTGCACAAGAATGGTCGCCACAGGGCCCATGCCCTTGTCCAGCCGTGCCTCAATGACAACACCTTTGGCGCGGCGGTTCGGGTTTGCCTTCAGCTCTTTCACCTCGGCCACAAGGTTGATATTTTCCAGCAGGTCCTCAATGCCCTGGCCCGTCAGTGCAGACACCGGCACACAGATGGTGTCGCCGCCCCACTCCTCCGGCACAAGCTCATACTGGGTAAGCTGCTCCATCACATGCGTGGGGTTAGCAGTGGGTTTATCCATTTTATTGATTGCCACAATGACGGTGACGCCTGCGGCTTTCGCGTGGTTGATGGATTCCACCGTCTGCGGCATAATGCCGTCATCTGCGGCCACCACCAGCACTGCAATGTCGGTCATTTCGGCACCGCGGGCACGCATGGCTGTAAATGCCTCATGGCCCGGCGTATCGAGGAAGGTGATGACCTTGCCGTTCTTTTCCACCTGATAGGCGCCGATGTGCTGGGTGATGCCGCCCGCCTCGCCGGAGGCGACGTGAGCATTGCGGATATAGTCGAGAAGGCTCGTCTTGCCGTGGTCGACGTGACCCATGACGACGACGACCGGCGCGCGGGGCTGGAGCTCGTCGGCGCTGTCCTCGTGATCGTCGATGAGCTTTTCCTCGATCGTCACGACGACTTCCTTTTCGACCTTGCAGCCGAGCTCTTCAGCGACAAAGGACGCGGTGTCGAAGTCGATCATCTGGGAAAGGGACGCCATCACGCCGTTTTTCATCAGGCACTTGACGACCTCGGCGCCCGTCTTCTTCATGCGGGAGGCCAGCTCGCCGACGGAGATCTCGTCGGGAATTTTGACGGTCAGCGGCGTCTTCTTCGCGATCTCAAGCTGCAGGCGGCGCATCTTCTCGGCCTCCTCCTGCTTGCGCTTGCCGGAGAACGGCTGCTGACGGTTGTTGCGGTTTCTGTTGTTGCGGAACTTTTCCTTGCTGCCGCGCTCTAAGTCGCGGCGGTCACCGGAGCGCTCGGCCATGTCCTGCAGCTTTTCGTCGTACTTGTCAAGGTTGACGTTCGTGACCTTGCGGGTGTCGACGATCTTCTTTTCCGGCACGCGCGTCGTGGGGTGCTGCGTGGCGGTGGACTTGCTCTGCTGCTGCACCGGCTGGGTGTTCTGCTGCGGCTGGGCGGGCTTGCCCTGCTGGCCCTGCTGGGACTGGGGACGGCTGCCGCCGTTATTGCCGTTATTGTTTCTCGGCTGGTTCTGAGCGTTATTCGCCTTCGGCTGGTTCTGCGCGGGGGCGGGGGCAGCCTTGGGCTCGGGCTTTTTCTGGGGAGCGGACTCGGCGTAGATCGACTCGATCTTCACCTGATGCTTCTGCGTCAAATGCTCGAAGATCAGGTTGACCTCGTCCGCGGACAACACCTGCGAAGGCTTCTTGCTCCCGTCCTCATAGGTACTCAGAACGGACAGAATGTCCTTCGACGTAAGGCCGAAGTCCTTTGCCATATCGGATACCTTGTTCTTGTTCATTGTAGTAGCCAAATTATTGCACCTCCGTGTGTTGTGATCTCTGCTTACTGTCTTTCTTGATGCTGCCCTTGCCCTTCTTCACGGGGCGGGAATGGGCAAAGCGCCTTGCCGCGCGCTGCTTTTCCGCGGCGCGGTGCGCCTTTTCTCTCTCAGCGCGCGTGCGTCCGTGCTTGACCGCGCCTCTCGGGCGCTTGCTCTCGCTCTTTTCCGCGCTCTTGGCCTTTGCGGCGGGAGCGGGCTGCGGCTCTTCCTGATGCGGCTTTTTCTTGCCGGTGCGCACATTTTTTTCGTGCTGCTTGAGCTCTTTCCTCCGCTCGGCGGCGCGGGCCGCCTTGATCGTCAGGCGCTTGGCCGCCTCGCCGTAGTGCGCTTCGTCACTCTCCGCCAGCTTTTTCGCGACGGCCTCGGCAAAGCCGATGTCCGTCAGCGCCAGCAGCGCGCACGACGTGCGTCCCAGCGCTCTGCCGAGGTCCTCCTTCGTCGGCGGGATCTCAAGGCAGATGCACTCGCCCGCCTCGCCGAAGTGGAGCGCGCGGCGGCGCGTGTTGTCCGCCGCATCCGAGGCGATGAGGATGAGCCGCGCGTGCTTGCTTCGTGCCGCCGCGCCGACGGGCTCTTCACCGACCTCCAGCTTTCCGGCCTTTTTGGCAAGGCCGATCAGATTGAGCAGTTTATCCACCGTTTGCCATCTCCTTTTCCATTTCTTCGTAGACGCTCTCGGGGATGGCCGTGTCCAGCGCGCGCTCGAGCGCGCGGGATTTGCGCGCCCGCTTGAGGCATTCGCTGTTCGGGCAGACGTAAGCGCCGCGCCCGGGCTTTTTGCCCGTAAAGTCGAGCGACACCTCGCCTTGCGGCGATTTGACGGCGCGGATGAGCGCGCGTTTGTCCTTCATCTCGCGGCAGCCCACACACTGGCGCTGCGGGATCTTCTTTACTTTCTGCATGAGCCGCCCTCCTCTTTGGCGCTTTCAGCGCCTCGGACTTTTTTGCGCCGCGCACGGCGCAAATGAACTGAAATCGTTTTTACTGGCGACCGGTGCGTCAGTAAAAACA
>OLQL01001031.1_pt1 | contig 25410 bp, 35 predicted proteins | sample 1672971 | NCBI WGS metagenome assembly OLQL01 (sample SAMEA3136742, study PRJEB25190) | human gut metagenome | biome: human gut; feature: human-associated habitat; material: faeces | place: Austria | collected 2013
CTGAATAAGTTCCTCCGAGTCTATTATGGCAAGGTCACAGAGCTCTACCGCAGCTTGCCGGCAATAGAATGAGCTGATATCTCCAATGCTTTATTTGAGGCGGCCAAGCGTTCCGTTTTGCCGTCTCTGCTTTGCTATACTCTTTTTCTGCCTATAACTTTTCTTTGAATTAGGGCTTGACTTTTTAGCAGGTTTACAGCGGCGCAAAATATGCTTGCCCTGCACTGCCGATCTTGAGAGACGTGATTACCTCGATTTCCTTCCGAAACGGCCACAAGGCGCCACCTAAATCCTTGGGACGCCTGCGCTTGCGGGAACTAAGACGCCAGCCGTTCTGAAAGTTTGCTCAAAAGGCGCCACAACCGCCTGCGTTGAAACCCCCGTCAACTGCCCGCACTGCGGGCAGAAGTGATTGGGCGGAGCGTCGGTTCCGACGCCAACCCTTTATCCTGCTATAAATAAGATGTGTAGAATCTCTCGATAATTATCCGTTTTCCTTGCACATTTACCGTATGCTATCCTCGTCCAACGGTGACGATGATATAATTTCCTCATGCAGACAGAGGTTCCCTGCTTTATCCCTGCGGCACTGTCCGCTTTACAGCAGTATGGGACCTCTCCCTTATGGGATTTCATGAATGAGCCGGATGCGGGAGTGATCTCTCCGCAGATTTCTATGCAGGATATGACTCATAAGGACATGAGGAACTGTCTGTACATCAACAGGAAAGGCAGGTGCCAACACTATGTTCATTGTCGGGATCGACATTGCCAAACGGAGTCACGAAGCCATCATCATCGCTGAGGATGGCCAGGTTGTCCGCAAGGCATTCAGCTTCCGGAATAACTGTACCGGCTACAATCTGTTACTGGAACAGGTACGGAGACTGACCCTTGTAAAGAGCCAGATCGTATTCGCCATGGAATCCACCGCCCACTATTGGCTGGCACTCTACGCCAGACTTTTGAAAGACGGATACGCAGTCATGGTTCTGAATCCTATCCAATCCCATTCCCTGCGGGAGCTTTACATCCGCAAGGCCAAAACCGACGCCAGAGACTCACTCATCATTGCGGACCTTGTCCGCTTTGGCCGCTGCAAAGCCAGCAACGTACCTCAGGACAAAATCCTGGCTCTGCGAGAGCTGTGCCGCAGCCGCGCCTATCTGGTAGACATGGCCGCTGATCTGAAACGGAAGCTGATTGCCTTATTGGACAGAATATTTCCGGAGTACGAATCCCTGTTTGAGTCTGTTTTCAGCAAGGCTTCTATTGCCGTACTAAGCAAATACTCTACACCCCAAAAAGCGAAAAATGCGCATCTCGGAAAATTGACGGATATCCTTATGGAAAGCAGCAACGGACATTTTGGCGAGTGGAAGGCCCATCAACTGAAAGAGGCCGCCTGCAGCAGCTTTGGGATCGATGACAGCGGCGGCGTGTATTCCACGTTGCTTGGGATGTTCCTTGAGCAGATCCTGTCTTTAACTGCACAGGCAGATTCTCTGGAAAAACAGATATCCGTATTCTTCCAAGAGTTTAATAACCCTTTAACCTCTATACCGGGAGTTGGGACTGTTCTCGCCGCAACAATTTTAAGCGAGATCGGTGACATTACTCGCTTTTCTTCTGCCGATAAGCTGTTAGCTTACGCAGGACTTGATCCATCCGTGAAGCAGTCCGGCGAATTTAAGAGCAACCAGAATCGTATGTCCAAGCGGGGATCTCCTTATTTACGTCGTGCCATTTGGTTGGCGTCCACGGTAGCAGTGCATCGTGATCCGATGTTTCAAACCTATTACGAAAAGAAAATATCCGAAGGTCTGCATTACATGAATGTGATTGGTCATGTCAGCAGAAAGATGACCGCTGTGATCTTCGCTGTCCTCCGGGATGGACAACCGTACCAACCCATTTTGCAATCTGCCGGTTAACCGAGCTGCATCATTTTCATCCGGCCCGCAAAGGGTCTGGTTCTTTGCGCCCTTTTCCGATATACCCCTTATACACGCAAACTGTAATTTTATCCCTTGACAAACCCATAGCCGACTGCTTTCTTTTTCGTCCTCGGAAAAGCCGCAAAAGCGCAGGAAACGCAGTCATACCAACGTTTCCAACACATTGGCCGCACGGCCTTCAACACCTCCGGCACAAACGCCGCAACGTTCGTTTCGAGGGACTGCGGCGGGTACACACGCTACCCCAGCCCCTAACCGCGCACACAGCGGCTTACACGGCGAAACAGGGGGCGTTTCGGGTGGGGGCGCTATTACTACCCTCGGAGCGTTTTGCACGGTTCGGAAACCCTGCGCGGCCGGGTGTCAGAACGGCAAACTTTGCCGCTTTTGGGCCTTGGTCGGGAGCGCTCCCGAAAAACGCAGAGAGCCTGCGGAACAGCGATGCGCTCATTGCGCGTCGCTGTTCCGAGACGTCGCGGCCCCGCTGGGCTGCGTGATCTTTTTCGCTTCTGCCGAAATTGCGGTTTGTACATCCTGCGCTCAGGCTTTCTGCGTGTGCGAGGCATGGGTGGTATCACTACCCTCAGCGCGCTTTACGTGCTGCTGAAACGCCGGACGGCCGCTTGTCAAAACGGCTCATTTGCCGTTTTCTGAGGTCAGGTGGGCGTAGTTCCCCGCTCGATTCCTATTTTCTTGCGAATACACAGAATTTTATGTCGGCAGATCCAGTTGCAAACACTTTTGTGCTATGGTACAATAAATCCAAGGAATTGGAAGAATTTCAGAACAATTATGCCGTTAAATTCCCGTTTGCAATTGCAAGTTCCTCACCGGGGCCACGCCCCGAACAACAGAAAGGAAGTGCTATCCCATGAAGAAACTCATCTCCTTGGCTCTGGCGGTCCTCCTGCTGCTGAACCTTGCCGCCTGCGGGGATGGTCCCGCCCCCAGTTCCTCCGGGTCCTCCGGCGATGTCTCCTCTTCCGCCGGGTCTTCTCAGACGGACGTCCTCAGCCCCGTCACCACGGAGGCGGAGGTTCGGGCTCTCTATGGGGACGACGCGGACCTCATCGCCTCCATCGAGGCGTACCAAGGTGACTTCCTGGTGCAACTGGGAACGGAGGATTCCTGCCCCAGCTTGGACTGGGTCTACGGTGAGAGCGGCATCCGCCGCCGGATGCTGTGGCTGGATACGCCCCTGCTTCGGTGCGAGATCGAGTCCCAGGCAACCGTCCGGGTGGTCACTGGCGGGCCAAACATCTTTAACGGCGTCCCATGCTTTCCCCATGTGGAGTTGGCCACACTGAGCCTTCTCTACGATGAGCAGGGCCGCGACCGAGACTATGATCCCTATGTTTCTCCCGGCACTGGTAGCTCTGAAATCTACTGGGCCGGGGCCGGGGAGAACTATCCCATGGGCATGCAGGGCCGCCGGGAGGCCATCCGTTCCGCCCAGGTCGATGCAGGCGGCCTCACCGTGGCCTTCGCGCCCCTGGCGGACGGCAGCGACTTTGTGGCTGCCTACTGCGAGATCCCCTATACCGAGGTGGCTCTCTCGGAGGACGGTATGACCCTCACCGTCACCATGCACGACACCTTCCTCAGCAGCGGCACCCTCTCCAAGGATGTAGACCCGGACTTTTTGAAGGAGTACGGCTCCCTCTACCCAGAGAGCTTCCCCGCTGGGGAACTGGCGGGAAGCTGCACCCTCATTGAGAATGCGGATCTGCGTCAGGATGGGAACAGCGCCGTGCTGACCGTCACTCTGGCTGACGGCCCCATCCATGGCAGGAACTTCGGTGACGGTTATTACCGCTTCACCGCTGAGACCGGCTATACCGGCATCGCCGACACCGGTCCCTACCTCCGGGTGACCCTCAACGCCACCGACGAGCTCTTTGCAGGCAACTGAGCAGTCCATACAAGCCGTGGACAGCGTGGGTGCGGGCGCACCGTGTCTGACCCAGTTTTGACCCAGAATAGAATTGGAGCAGACAGCGCTGAACGGAAACAATGGAAACCCCGCCGAGCGAATGGCGGTAAATAGCACAAATCGGAGCCGAAATGACTCCGATTTTCCCTTGAGACTGCCTCATAACCCGGAGGCCGTAGGTTCGAGTCCTGCCTCCGCAACCAGAAAAGTCCTGAAATCATCAGATTTCAGGACTTTTTTCTTACCTTTCAGCATCATTTCAAAGGTGCAAAATAACGCTTTCTAACACTTTTCTAACCCATTCCGGCAAAAGGCTGTTTTTGGGCACAAAAAAACAGCGAACGCTAACAAAATGTCCGCTCCCAAGATCATCTTGATCTCGGGAGCGGTTTTTTGCACTCAGATAGCTGTTAGATCAGGTGCGATATTCTGCGGCAGCAGTTCCCCCAGCCGCTCCGACATACTGAGCACCATTTGCTCATGTGCGCCCATGCCAGAATGAATGTAGGTGTCGGCAGTGAAGTTGTAGTTGCTATGACCCAGCCATGTTTGAATGTCTTTGAGCGAGTAGCCAAGGTATAGCATGATCGTTGCGCAACTATGCCTCAGGTCGTGAAAACGAATGGGGCGCAATCCATATTTATTGAGGATATAAAAAAGGATGATCACTTCAAACGGAAGTGGTCATCCTTTTTCTATGCCGAGTAACCAGTCTGTCGATACATTTAATGCTTCCGCAATGATAGGCTGTCCATTATCATTAAACGCACAGAGACTCAACTGAGTCGGCTGTGCGTTTTTTCTTTACTACAACCCCATAGGACGGAGGTGAGACTGACGGGAAAGTACCGCTACCTGACCTTCGAGGACAGGAAGAAGATCGAGGCGTGGCATCTGCTCGGAGATCGGCCGGTCGATATTGCGGCCCGCCTGAGCGTTCACCACACCACCATCTACAAAGAGCTCCAGCGAGGCGCGACCGGCACGCTGGACGTCAACCAGCGCGAAGGGTACAGCGCAGAGCTCGCCGAGAGGCGGCTGCGTGAGAGCTTCAAACGCAGAGGTAAACGAGCACCGGCCGCACAGTAGCCAAGAACACCCGGCAGCGCCGGGCCGAAGAAAGGAGACCCCCATGAGAAGCAGAAGAAACAACACGACCCTGACACGCAAGGTTGACAAGTGGAACCCTCGCAAAGTGTGGCTCATTAAGCGCTACGCCGACGGTCACTATGCCATCAACCAAGAAGTCGGCGGTCGTGTTTTTTGTTCCAGCTACCAGAGAGCAACCAAGGCACAGATCGCCGCGATCTTCGCCTGCTGCTGAAAACGCCAAGATCCCCGGCTCTGGCCGGGCCAATTAAGAAAGGAGCACACCATGAAATTTTACTACAAAGATCAACTGATCCGCACGAGCAAAACCCACGCATACAACTGGGCCATTCTGACCGAGCGTCCTGATGGGACGTATGCCTGCCACGGTTGCCGAGTAAACCGCAGCGACGCAGACAGCGAAGCCAGCCGCCTCAGCCGCCGCGGCGTCGACCACATCATCATCGCCCCGCTCGAGCAGCGCGGGAGGTGATTGCATGAACACCAAAGCCATCCGGCAGCTCGCCGACGTCACGCTGGACAAGTACCGCAGCTCGATCCCTCGCAAAGCCTTCGAGGAGTTTGTGAAGGACATCATCACCGGCGAGAACCGCGCGACCGCCTTCAGATACGAGGCGAGCCCCATCTGCCGGGCCTCGTTCCCGTCCACGCTGGACGAGGACGGAGCCCGCTGCACCGTGGAGGTCACGGTCTACCGGCTGAACGCCGTGGCCGTCACCGCCTTCCTGCTGGACGGGCCCGAGACGCTGTTGCGGCACATCGGACTCGACGAGCGGGACACCTACACCACCAAGCACGAGATCGACGACCTCGTCACCGTCGTGCACATCACCAGAGAGGAGGCGCCAGCATGGCAGCACTGAGAGACATCGCCCGAGACTTCGCCGCGGAGATCCGCGACGGCATCGGCTGGACAATCGTGTACCGCACCGGCCGCTCGTGGAACGCCCTGACGATCTGGAGCGACATCTGGAACGGCGAGTGGGAGACCGACGACCTCAACGACGCCATCGGGATCCTGAAGGCCGACCCGGACGCCGTCATCGTCAACGGCTACTACTGCGGCCACTTCGGTGAGGACATGACCATCGACGAGATCGCCGCCGGGATCCGCTGGCACTACGAAGGCGGCCGCAACCGCCTCGCGGACTATTGCGAAGTCACGCAAGGTCGGGACGCCCTCGAGGAGGGCCGCAAGGCTGCCGAAGCTGCCGGCCTCCCGTTCTGTGAGCGACTGGCCGACGGAGGCGACAACGAGCTGAGCCCCTACGTCTACGACGGCAGCATGACGCTCGCCGATCGTGAGAAGATGCAGCAGGCCCGCGAAGCCTTCGAGAAGCTGGCCGACGCTCTGCGGGAAATCGCCGCCAAGCTGGCCGAGGCCCTGAAACCGGCTATCGACGCCGTGCTCTCTGCCCTCAAAAAGCTCTGGAAGGTATCGGCCAAGGCCATCGGAGTGCCGCCGAAGTGGCTGCACCTCGCAGCTCACGCAAAGAAAGCCAGAACCCGGAAGAAGTACCGCAACCGCATCCGGCGCTATGTTTTCGAGGCTCTGGCTGCGGAAGGAGGTGGAGGCCCATGACAGCCAAGTGCGTCGGCTGCGGGCTCGACTGGAACGTCAGCATCTACCAGAAGATCCCCCGCACCGGCTACATCTGCCCGCACTGTGAGAGCCGGCTCCGCGCCGGTGAGACCCTGCCAAACATACAGGCCAGCCAGAAGGCTCGGCCGCAGAGAACGAAAGGAGCAACCCTATGAAAAAAATCGCACTCAAGAACGCCGCCCGCGGCACGGCCTTCGACTATGCCGGCCAGAGCTGGATCCTGCTGGAGAATGATGACGGCCGCGCCCTCTGCCTGAGCAAGGACATCATCGAGACCCGAGCCTTTGACGATGGCAACTGCAACAACTTCGCCGTCGCCAGCAGCAAGGAATACCTCAACGGCGCCTACCTCGACAACCTGCTCGAGGACGTGAACGGCCCCAACGCCTTCCTGACCACGGAGCTCGACCTGACCACGGACGACGGCCTGAAGGACTACGGCACCTGCACCGTCACCATCTTCCTGCTGACGGTCGACCAGTACCGGCGCAACCGCGACGTCATCCCAAATGCAGACGACTGGTGGTGGCTGTCCACAGCCTTCAGCACGAAGTCTAACGGCTACGAGCCCCACGCCCGCTTCGTCTACACCGATGGCACTCTGTACGGGGACTACGCCTACAACGGCTACGGCGGCCTGCGCCCCGCTTGTTATCTGGACTCCGATCTCCTGATCTCCGTCGAGGACGACGAAGCCACCGACGACGTCACGCCGGAGCACGCCGGCGAGACCATCGCGGCGCTGGCCGAGCAGTTCGGCGGCACCTTCGCCACCGAGGATCAACTGACCACAGCCCTCTCGTTTATGCTCGGCACCCTGAGAGCTACCCGCGAGAAGGAGGCCCGGCATGAGTAACCTCTCCACCCTGTTCGACCGCTACAAGGCCCTCGTCGTGTTTGATACCGAGACCAGCGGCCTCGACTTCGACAACGACCAGATCATCGAGCTCGCCGCCCTGCGCGTGGAGCGCACGGCCACCGGCGGCCTACGGATCGCCGGCAAGATGGACACCTTCATCAAGCTGCCCGAGGGCGAGACCCTCCCGGAGAACATCGTCAGCCTGACCGGCATCACCGACGAGCGGCTCCAGACCGAGGGCGTGCAGCCGGTCAAGGCAGCCGGCCAGATCGCCAAGCTCATGCAGAACGGCCCGACCCTGATGATTGCCCACAATGCACAGTTCGACGCCTGTTTCCTCCGTGGCCTGCTCCGAGGCCAGAAGGTCGGCCGGATCGACTGGCTGGACAGCCTGACGGTCTACAAAGACCGCAGGGCCTACCCGCACAAGCTCGCCAACGCGATCATCGCCTACGACCTCACCGGCAAGGTGCAGAACAGCCATCGCGCCATCGACGACGTGCTGGCCCTGTTCGAGGTGCTGAAGGCGATGGACGACGAGCGCGAGGATCTCGGCAGCTACGTCAACCTGTTCGGCTACAACCCCAAGTACGGCGTCAGCGGCCGCCGGATCGTGGGCGTCAGATATGAGCCGCAGAGCTTCAGCAAGGGCCTGACTCGCCCGGAGCAGACGCTCCCGGCCCGCGTGGCGCGGAGGTGACAGCATGAGCCAGGAGATCACGATCACGAGCGAGGAGCTGCGCGAGCGCGTCGAGGATCGCCTCGACCGCTGGATCCCTGACGACGTCTGGAACCGTGCCGAGCCCTACGCCCGCCACAAAAATGAAGTAAACCGGCAGCGGCACCCCGAGATCGACTGCTACGACAACGACTACCTCGTGCTGCTGACCGCTGACACCGTCCGAGAGACCGAGTTCAGCGACCTCACTCACGCCCTCTGTGATCTGACCGTCGCACGGGCTCAGTGAAAGGAGAAACCAATGGAAACCACAAAAGAAAGGGCCGCCCGTTGCGACCGGGCGACCCATGCGAGAAGATCCAGCAGCCTGCCAGCATACGGATCCCGCACCGCAAGTATAACACGCCGGCGCCGCCGTGCCAAGAGGAAAGCCCTGAGAGCTGCCACGCTGGCCGCTGCCGTCCTTCTGCTGGGCGGCATCTCTGTGGCAATCTTCACCACTCCGGCCGGCAGCAAGCAGGAGGCCAACATCCTGCCGCCGACCACCACTGTCGGCACATACATCCCGGACACCCCTGCCCCGGCCACTGAGACCGTGGAGCCGACCGAGCCCGCCGCGCGCTACCCTCTGACCGACGCCGAGCGCGACGTCGTCGAGCGCGTGGTCATGGCCGAGGCCGGCGGGGAGTCCTTCGAGGGCCAGATGCTCGTCGCTCAGTGCATCCTCAACGCAGCCGAGAAGCGCGGCGTCGACCCCTCTGAGGCCGTCGTCCTTTACAGCTACACCAAGAGCCGGCCGGATCCCACACAGCGCGTCAAGGACGCCGTCGCGGCCGTGTTCGACCGAGGTGAGACCGTCGTGGACGAGTCGATCCTCTACTTCTACAACCCCGCCCTCGTGACCAGCGACTTCCACGAGAGCCAGATCTTCGTCATCGAGGAAGGCGGGCACCGTTTCTTCGCAGAAAGGAGCCCGGACGAATAATGCAAACCAATAAAATTATTGTCGGCGACGCCGTCGACATCCTGAGAAACATGGAGACGGGCATCTGCGATATGTGCGTGACGAGCCCGCCGTATTACGGGCTGCGTGACTATGAAACTCCCGGACAGATCGGGCTCGAGACGTCACCAGAGGAGTACATCGAGCGCCTTGTCGAGGTATTCAGAGAAGTACATAGAGTTCTCAAGGATGACGGCACGCTCTGGATCAATATCGGCGACAGCTATGCCACAAGATCAGGGGCGCAGCCTCCGTCTAACACAAGAAACAGGTGTGGCCACACAGCTAAAGCTGTACCTGCCGGTTACAAAGCCAAAGACTTGATCGGCATCCCGTGGATGCTGGCCTTTGCTCTAAGGGCTGACGGCTGGTATCTTCGGCAGGACATCATCTGGCAAAAGACCAACTGTATGCCGGAAAGTGTGAGAGACCGATGCACAAAGTCCCACGAGTACCTGTTCCTGCTCTCTAAATCTTCGAGATACTACTTTGACGCCGAGGCTATCAGCGAGCCCATCGCCGAAAGCAGCGTCAGACGATACCGCCAGAACGTCGGGAGGCAAAACGGATCGGACAGGCAGCCCGGCAAAACCAACGGCAGCATGAAAGCAGCTCTCCCTCGTTTTGGTGGTAGTAAGTACGGGGATGACGCACGGACGGAAAGCAGGACAAAGAGCGGCGCCTTGTACAAACCGCAGCTGCGCAAAAATAAGAGAGACGTCTGGCCGATAAGCACCTCCGGCTTTAAGGGCGCCCATTTTGCTACATTCCCTCCGGCGCTCGTCCGCCCTTGCATCCGTGCAGGGAGCCGCGTAGGCGGTATTGTACTTGACCCGTTCATAGGATCCGGCACTACCGCGTCGGTCGCTATCGAGGAGGGGCGAAACTATATCGGCATCGACGTCAACCCGGACTATGTAGCACTCGCAAACAAACGCATTGAAACAGCTGCATCGGCAGCTGCTCAGAAAGGAGTTATGAAATGAGCGATAAAACCAACGCGGCCCTCGCTGCCGAGCAGGCAGACGCAGAGGCCACCACCACGCAGGAGGCCGAGCTGCTGCCTGCTGCCACGCTGGACGAGCTGGAGCAGGTCGACCTCGGCACCGTTGCAGAGGGCGAGCGCGCCCCGTTCCGCATCACCGACGACCGCTGTGCCGACTGGGCCATCCGCAAGATCGCCGACGAGCGCAGCGAGTACGACCGCCTGAAGGCACTGGCCGACGAGCAGATCGCGGCCATCAACGAGAAAGTCGCCGCCGCCAGCAAGCGCATGGAGAACGGCACCTCGTACCTCACGAGCTGTCTGGCCGACTTCTTCGCCACCGTCCCCCACAAGGAGACCAAGACGACGGAGAAGTACCGCCTCCTCTCTGGCACCCTGACCTTCAAGAAGGGCACAACCAAGACCAAGCTCGACGAGACCAAGCTGGTGCCGTGGCTCAAGGCAAACGGCTACGGCGAGCTCGTAAAGGTCGAGGAGTCGACCCGCTGGGCCGATCTGAAGAAGCTGCTCAGCTACACCGGCGACATCGCAACCCTGACCGAGACCGGCGAGATCGTGGAGGGCGTCACCGTCTACGAGACCCCGGGCATCTTCACGGTCGACGTGTAAGGAGGCACCGATATGGCAGAAACCAAGAAAACCGAGGCGGCCGCTGCTGCGGCCCCTCCTGAAGCCGCCTGCCTGACGCTCCGGCAGAAGCTCGTCGAAATGCGGAAAGCCTGCCCGGAGATCGTCAAGAAGCAGCACAGCGACGGCGTCAGCTACAAGTACGCCAAGATCTACGACGTGTGGGAGAAGATCACCCCCATAATGAACGAGCTCGGCGTCGACTTCGACGTCATCAGCGAGCAGGCCACGCGCCACGCCGAGAACGGCGACCCGGTCTACTGGATCACCATGCAGACCAAGACACGCAACGGCGACAAGCTCATGTTCCTCTACGAGGCCGACCTGACGATCCGCTGGCTGAACCTCGACAACGACGACGAGACCATCGAGGCCACCGTCCACGCCGTCGGCTGGAACGATGACCCCGCCAAGGCCAAGGGCGCGGCACACACCTACGCCCTGAAATACTACCTTTTCGAGAAGTTCACCGTCGACCAAGGCGAGGACGACCCCGACAACAGTGACTTCGGCGCGCAGGGCAAAGGATCCGGCGCTGGAGGCCGCCAGCAGGCCGCACAGGGCCGTCAGGGGCAGGGCTCCGGCCGTCTGAGCGACGCGCAGCTCGCGCGCCTCTACAAGAAGGCAGAGGCCGCAGGAATGACCAAGGAGCGCACCAACGCCCGGATCGTGGAGAAGTACAAAAAGCAGGATCCGGCCACCCTGACCCGCCAAGAGTACGACGAGATCTGCACGTCCCTCGACAATGCGGCCGCACAGCATAACCAGCAAGGAGGAAATGCCTAATGTATAACCACACCGGCCTCCAAGGCCGCCTCACCGCCGACCCTGAGCTCAGGTACACGCAGCAGGGCACGGCAATCACCAGCTTCACCCTCGCCAGCGACACCGGCCGCAAGACCAAGGACGGCAAGAAGATCACCAACTTCATCGAGTGCGTCGCATGGCGCGCACAGGCCGAGTTCGTCTGCAAGTACCTGAGCAAGGGCCGCCTCGTCCTCGTCGAGGGCGAGCTCACGAGCCGCATCTACGAGGACAAGGACGGAAACCGCCGCAAAGCCGTCGAGATCACGGTCGACTCCGTCCACTTCTGCGACAGCAAGAAGGACGGCGGCCAGAGCTCTGGCAGCGACTTCGCCGATCCGGGCTATGAGGATCGGCCGAAATTTTACTACGGCGAGGTCGGCGGCACAATCCGAGGAAAGCGGCTCGGAGAGCTCGTCCGAGACTACTCTCGAGCCTTCCACACCTCAGTCGGCGAGCTCCGACGGGAACGCCTGACCGACTTCCTGATGGAATACTACGAGGCAGCCGAGGAGGCCAAGCGGCAACGCGACAAGGCCGCCTCAATGCCCCGGAATAACTTCAGGAAATACAGAAGGAGGTGACACTGATGGCAGGCAAAAACAAGATCATGCAGGCCGTCGTCAGCTTCGCCGGCACCATCGACCCCTCCCTCGGGAAGGCGATGGACAACGTCGCGGGACACCTCGACAAAGTAAACTGGAAGGCCGTTGCCGTCGGTGCTGCCGTGGGCGGCATCGCTGTGGCGACGGGCAAGGCGGTCGTCGAGGCCGGGAAGTATCTGGCAGAGCTGGGCGACGACTACAACAAAGCCATGAACCAGCTCTCCGCATCTACCGGCGCCACCGGCGACGAGCTGGACGCGCTGGGCGAGAGTGTAAAAAACATCTACGCGCAGAACCTTGGCGAGGACTTCAACGACGTGGCCGAAGGGCTGGCCGCTACGCAGAAAGCGAGCGATCTGGCCGGCGAAGCGCTGGAGCAGGCCACCGCGGCCGGCTTCGTGTTGCGTGACACCTTCGACTACGACATCAGTGAAAGCGCCAGAGCCGCCTCGGCTCTGATGAAAAACTTCAACATCAGCGCCGAAGAAGCCTACGGCCTAATCGCCACCGGCGCACAGAACGGCGCAGACAAAAACGGCGACCTGCTCGACACCCTGAACGAATACTCGGCGCAGTTTGCGGCCCTCGGCCTGAGCGCCGACCAGTTCATGGGCTCCCTCGTGGAAGGCGCTGACGCCGGCCTGTTCAGCATCGACAAAGTGGCCGACGCCGTCAAGGAGTTCAACATCAGAGCGAAAGACGGCAGCGACAGCAGCGCCGAAGCCTTCAAGGGCCTCGGCCTCAACTCCGACAAAATGTTCGCGGCCTTTGCAGCCGGCGGCGAGACCGCGCAGGCTGCATTTTTCGACACCGTCGAGGCTCTGAACAAGCTCGAGGATCCTCTCAAGCGCAACGAGATCGGCGTCGCACTGTTTGGCTCGCAGTTCGAGGATCTGGAGGCGGGCATCCTGCCCGTGCTCGGTGACATCGAGACCGCAGCCTATGACGGCGCCGCCGCGCTCCAGCAGATCAACGACGTCAAGTACAACGACCTCGGCTCTGCCTTCGAGGCGGTCAAGAGGTCGGCCGAAGTGGCCCTACTGCCTATGGCGTCGATGATCGCCAACACGCTGACATCGTTGGCCCCAATCCTGACCGACACCTTCGAGGAAATCAGCCCGGTCATCACCGACACGCTCAACGCTTGTATGCCGTTTGTGCAGGACTTCCTCGTCGGCATGGGCGACACCCTGAAGAAGGTCATGCCGATGGTCACGGAGCTGGCTGCGGGCATCCTGCCACTACTGGCTCAGCTCGTGGGCTCGTTCCTGCCGCCTCTGCTCGACCTCGCACAGCAGCTACTCCCGCCGCTCATGCAGATCGTTCAGGCTATTCTACCGCCGATCGCCAGCATCCTTGCCACCGTGCTCCCGATGCTGACGCAGATCATCTCGACTGTGCTGCCTGTGCTGGCGAACCTGATCGCCGCGCTGCTGCCGGTCATCACCCCGCTGCTGGAGGTTGCCCTGCAAATCGTCAACAGCGTCATCATGCCGCTGCTGCCTCCGCTGATGCAACTGATCGAGGCCCTGCTGCCCCCGGTCGTTAGCCTGCTCAATGCGATCATGCCGCTCCTCTCGCCCCTGCTGGCTATTCTGGAGCCCATCGCAAGCGTGCTCGGCACGATCGTCGGCTGGGTATCGAAGATTGTCAGCTTCGGCTCCGGCGTCATCAGCAAGATCGCGGGCCTGTTTGGAGGTGGAGGCGGCGGCAGCGCCAACGTCTCCGGCTATGCGACCGGCGGCTTCACGAGTGGCCCGTCCATCGCGGGCGAGGATCCGCGCTATCCGACCGAGGCGGTCATCAGCTTCAACCCTGCGTACCGCTCGCAAAACCTGTCCTACTGGGCCGAGGCTGGCCGGATGCTGGGCGCATCCAGCGAGGCCGACTACGAGCCCATCAGCAGCGGATCGGGCACGGCTGTGGTCTATGACCTGAGCGGCCTGTCCTTCTCACCTCAGATCAAGGTCGAGGGCGACACCGACGAGGACACCCTGATCCGAAAGCTCCGCGACCTCGAGCCGGAGTTCATCGACTTCATCCTCGAGGCACTCAGCAGAAGGGAGGGCGGCGCCTATGTCACAGCAGACAGTCGGCTTTATTGATTATGTGGCGCAGGGCGGCGACACCTTCGACAGCATCGCGCTCGTCGCCTATAACGAGGAGCGCATGGCGAGCACCATCATCGAGGCCAACCCCGACCTCAGCGACGTGCTGATCTTCGAGGGCGGCGAGGTTGTGCGGATCCCGATCGTCGAGACCGTGGAGACGCCGGAGACCCTGCCGCCGTGGAGGAGGTGACGCCGTGAAGATCCTATACGAAGGCGTCGACATCTACCCGGACGTCAGCGTCCACCGCTGCTATCACGATATGTACGCCGAAAAGCAGAGCGACGAGCTGCTTCTCAAACTCAACGACACCCGCGAGCTGTGGGACTCGTGGAACCCCAAGAAGGGCGACACCATCGCCATCGAGGACGGCGCTGCCAAGACGGGCAAAATGTTCGTCGAGAGCGTCGTCCCCGAGTCCGGCATCATCACCCTGCGGGCCTATTCCGTCCCGCAGTCTGCGAAGGATAAGCGGAGCAAATCGTGGGAAAAGGTCAAGTTCCTGCAACTGGCTCAGGAGATCGCCGGCCGCCACGGCCTGACGCTCGAGACCTACGGTATCACCGACCAGACCTACGACTACGTCGAGCAGAACAACCTCGCAGACTTCGCATTTTTTCAAAACCGCTGCACCCTCGAGGGCGCGGCGTTTCTGGTGTATGACGGCAAGCTGGTCGTCTACGACGAGGCGTACATGGAAAGCCAGCAGCCCGTCGACACCATCACCATCACCCCGGCCAATGACTTCGAGTACCGCGACGAGGGCACCAACGCCTACGGCTCGGCCGAAGCCGTCAACGGCGGTCTGACCGGCACCTTCGCAGCCCCGAACGGCGGCGACAAGGTGCTGCGCCGGATCCTACCCTTCCGCATGACTGACCAGAGCGAGGCCGACCGCTTCGCCAAGGGCCTCCTCCGGGACGCCAACAAAAACGCGACCATCGGCACCCTCTGGACGGGCTCGCTGCTGCGAGACTATGCGGCGGGCTCTGTGGTCACGCTGGCGACCGAAGGCGTTAAGTCGTGGGACGGCACGGCCTTTATCAGCCGGATCCGGCACGACTACGTCAAGACGCGGAGCAAGCTATACCTCCGCAAGCCACTGGAGGGATATTGATGAACAGCAACAACCAAATGATCCAGAAGGGCAAGATCTCCAGCGTGGAGGGAAAGACCGACAGGAACGGCGACAAAACTACGGCCAGAGTGCTCCCGAGCACCGCCGACAGCATGGTCACACGGCCGCTGACGATCCCGTGGTATCTGCGCGGAGAGATGGGAAACCTGACCCCCGGCACAGAAGTCGCCTATGCTATGTTCGAGGACGGCACCGGCATCATCCTCTCCCGCATGGACGGAGAGTGGGACGGTATCGTCCCGGGCGACATCACTGTCAAGAAGGGCGCGCTCACGATGCAGGACAAGGGCATCAGCGTCCCGTCGGCAGACGTGACCGCCACGGGCATCAGCCTGACCGGCCACACCCACACCGACAGCATGGGAGGCGGCACTTCTGGCCCACAGTAAGGAGGGATAGACATGGCCGTCATGGCATCATGGAACGGCAAGACGTGGGGCGTCTCCAGCCAGAGGATCGCCGCACTGAATGGCGTCTCCTCCAGCGTCGAGCTCGACACGGAAAACAGCGACGACAAGGCCGGATCCCCGGCCACCAAGACCAAGGCGCTCAAGCTGCAAAGCATGAGCTTCGACTTCGATCTGGCGTCTGCCGTGGGCGGCGACGCCCGGGGAGAGTTCGAGTCGTGGACATCGCTGGTCGGGCAGTACGCCCCCTTCTATCTGGCCGGCCGGCGCTTCGGCCCGGCCAATCTTCAGCTCACCGGCGTCAGCCTCTCAGACACCACACTCGACAACTTCGGCCGGATCCTGAAGGGCAAGATCACGATCAACCTGACGGAATACGCCGAGGAGGCCAGCAGCAAGAAGGCCGGCGCAGGCGGCTCGGGCAAAAGCTCGTCCGCGGCCGGCGTCTCGTCCTCTGGCGGCGTCGGCCGGCGTCTGAGCGCCGTCACCGTCGGAGCATCCAGCAGCGACAAGGCTGCGAAGAAACCCAACAACGCACAGCTCAAGTAAAGCGAGGTGATCCCATGAAAGCATCCGGCAACGGAGCGCCCGAGATCTGTGTGCAGAACATCCTCAAGACCATCCGCGGGGAGGTGCCCTATGAGCGCATCAAGGGGATCGACCGCACGCTGATCGACAAGCCGAGCGAAACCGCTGCGACCGATCTGGCCGCCGACGTGGAGTTCCTCGTGGAAACCTACGAGCCCCGCGTGCAGCTCAGTGACTCCGACCTGAAGGCTCTGACCGCTCAGGCCGGCGACTTCGAGCTGCGGGCCAGCATCGACAACATCACATGAAGGAGGTGAACAGCGTGAGCGACGCGACAAACACCTACGGCGAGGACATCAAACTCACCACAACAGACGCGAGCACCCTATACAAGACCATCATCACCGAGCTCGAAAAGGGCGCCGGCGAGCCGCTCTACCCGGGCGACGAGCGCCGGATCTTCGGCGAGGCTCTCGTGCCCGTGTTCGTTGCCCTCTACAACAGCCTCAACGACGTCGGCCGGCAGACGCTCCTCCGCTATGCGAGGGGCGAGGTGCTGGACGCCATCGGCGAGCGACAGGACGTGAAACGACTGGAAGGCACACCGGCCAAGACGACCATGCGCTTCTCTGTCTCCACGCCGCAGGAGAAAAACATCATCATTCCGAAGTGGACGAAGGTGACGCCGGACAGCGAAAACTATTTTGCAACCGACGAGATCGCTGTGCTGCAAGCTGGCGCCTACTCTGTGGAGGTGCCGACCTCGGCCGTGAGCAACGGCACGAAGTTCAACGGCTACGCAGCCGGCACGATCACCACCATCGTCGACCTGATCCCCTACATCGAGTCCGTCACCAATCTGACCGAAACGGCCGGAGGCGATGACGGCGAGCCCTACACCACCGAAGGCGACAACCGCCTCCGCGAGCGGATCCGTCTGGCGCCCGCCAAGAGATCCACCGCGGGCCCTGAACAGGCTTATATCTACTGGGTAATGACAGCAGACAGCTCCATCGTGGACGCGAGGGCCGTCAGCGAGAAGGAAACCGTCAGCGAGACCCTCGCGGTCTACGACGGCAAAGCCTTCAAGGGCGGCGGCACACTTCTGACCGACACCCTCGTCGTGAAGGCCCACGGGCAGAGCGCGGCGGCGGTCAAGGACACGGACTACACCGTCGACTACACCGACGGCCTGCTGACCATCACGCTCAAGGGCAGCCTCTCGGCCGCCGAGAGCGTCGACATCATCATCACCCGCACGCTGGAGGGCTGCGTCAAGATCGTGCCCCTGCTGGAAGGCGGCGGGATCCCCGATGCTGCCATGCTGACGAAGGTGCTGGACGTGGTCAACGCCAAGGACATCCGGCCGCTCACCGACAAGGTGAGCGCCGTGCCCCCGGAGGTCGAGACCTACGACATCGAGATCGTGTACTACACCACGCCGAAGAACGAAGCCGAGGTGATCGCCAACGTCGAAGGCACCGGCGGCGCGATCGACCGCTACAACGAGTGGCAAGTCGCAGCCCTCGGCCGCGACATCAACCCCGACCAGCTCCGCAAGCGGATCCTCTCGCCTTCGTGGGGCGAGAACCTGACCGGCGCCTTCCGCGTGGACGTCGTTAAGCCGACCTACAAGGCCCTCGACGACACGCAAGTCGCCAAGTTCAGCGGCCACCTGACTGTCAGCCACAAGGTCGAGAGTGAGGTGGTGTAAATGCGGCTCAATGAGACCGAGATGGTCAAGCTGCTGCCTGCGTGGATGCAGGAGGACGGCAGCGACAAGGGCCTCGCCACCGGCTGCGACATCATCAGCCGCGACGCCTATGCGCGCCTGAAGCTCCTGAGCAGGTGGGACAAGATCGACCAGCTCAACGATGCAGAGCTCGACGAAATGGCGTGGGAGCTGAACATCCAGTGGTATGACAGCACCGCGCCCATCGCAGTCAAGCGGGCCGTCATCCGCAGCAGCGACCGCGTCTACGCGAAACTCGGTACCCCATACGCTGTGGAGCAGATCGTGGCCGACTACTTCGGCACCGGCGAGGTCAGGGAGTGGTATCAGTACGGCGGGCAGCCGCATCACTTCAAGGTGCTGAGCGACAACCCGAGCCTCGTCAACAGCAACCTCGACCTGTTCCTGAAGCTGCTGCGGACGGTCAAGCGCCGCAGCTCGTGGCTCGACGCGATCCTGATCTGCCTGACCGGCGAAATGTTCCTCTATTCCGGCATGGCCGTCAGGGATCACACCCAAGAGGTGCACGTCATGGGCAGCGACGAGATCCACATCTACCACGCGGCCGTCGTCCACGACAACAACCGCGAGACCGTCAGCATCGGCACCGACGCGGCGGTCATCTCAGACTAAGGAAAGGAGATAGACATGGCTGCATTTATCAACAACGACATCACCACCGCCGGCCTGATCGTTCTGGCGAAGGGCGTGGCCGGCCAGAAGATCAACTACACCAAGATCGTCCTCGGCGATGGCTACCTCGAGGAGGGCCAGACGCCCCGCACCCTCACCGGCGTGGTCAGCCCGAAGGCGACCGTCGACATCACGAAGCTGAAGATCAACGGCGACGGCACCGTGGCCGTCGGCGGCATCTTCACCAACGGCGACGAGACCGATGGCTTCTACTACCGCGAGCTCGGCCTTTATGCCGAAGATCCCGATCCCGAGGTCGGCGAGGTGCTGTACTGCTACGGCAACTGCGGCGATCTGGCCGAGTGGATCCCGCCCTCCGGCGGCGCCACCATCGTCGAGAAAACCATCGACATCGTCACCGCGATCGGCACGGCCACCAACGTGACCGCCTACATCCCCGCCGACGCCTACGCCACCAAAGAGGACTACGAGACCTACAAGGCCATCGCCCTCGGCGCGCAGGCTACGGCCGAGGAGGCTCTGGCACTCGCCCGGCAGGCCATCGCAATCGCGCAGGCTGCCGAGGCATCGGCCAACGACCTGAGCAACGCGGTCGGCCAGAACACCAGCAAGATCGCAACGCTGTGGGACGCCGTTTTCAGCGACATCACAAGCAACCCGTTCCAGATCACATTCGCAGACTTAACAGGCATCACGCTGAAGTCTGGCGTCTGGAACGCTTCACTTCAAAGGCTCGAGTGCTGATGGGAAACTGCTACAACTACACCCCAATCCCACCGGCCGAAGCCTCCTGCATCATCGCGCACCTGTTCGTCGAGCTGGCCCTGCCCTGCTCCTGCTGCAAGCGGGAGGACGGCGTCATCGTCATTCAGGGCAAGACCTACGACGGCAGCAGCGCCCGCGTCACAATCAAAGGCGAGGAGGTGAGATACTACGGCAAGCAACGGACACTCGCGGCCATACGAGCGGGCCAATGTAGGCCGCCCGCCCTTCGGCCGTGACAAACTGCCCGAGATGCAGGTCATCACGGACGCCAAGGAGCTCGAGAAACACACCTACATCAAGACCAGAAACCCGGCCGTTTTCCCGAAGAAGGAGCGGCTCGGTCTGGCGCAGAGGATGATGAACGAGGCCAGCGACCTCGTCGCCGATCTGATGGAGGCCAACGATCTGCTCCTGACGGATCCCGAGGAGCGTGAGCTCAGGTATCGCGCGCAGCGGTCGGCGCTTCGCAACTGCCGAAAGCTGATCCACCACATCGAGCTCGCGCATGAGATCCTCAGCGGCTTCAGCGATGACGCCTTTGCATACTGGGCGAAGATGGCGGCCGGCGTGAAGAACCAGACCGCCAAATGGTACAAAACGGATAAAGAGAGGGCCGCCAAGCTGGACGCGCAGAAGCGTCACCAGTGAGGCGGCCCTCGGGGTATGCCTTGTTTTTTCGTGCCGGCTCGGCCAACAACGCCCGCAACGTCAACACCGATGGCACTCTGAACAGGAACAACGCCTACAACGGCAACAACGGCCTGCGCCCCGCTTCGATGGATCGCCCGACTTATTAACCGCCCGGAGACGGACGGCGAACACTGTGCCCCATCATCCAAGGAAGGCATATCCCTCCCGCAGCCGCGGCCGTCTGACCGGCCCGGTCATGGGTAAACACAAGACCGCCGATGCTCCCGGCGGCGCACGCAAAGCGTGGCCGGAGCTATACACGGCGGGGAGACTTTTCAATGGAGAATATCGTAAACAGCACCATCGCGCTCTACAAAGCATACCGCAAAACCCGCTGCGGAAAGCGCGACAACCCGACCGCCATGCGCTACCGCATGGAGGCCATCGAGCGCACCGTCGCCCTCTCTGAGAGGCTCCAGCGGCGCGACTATTCCTTCGGGCCCTACTACCCCTTCAAGGTGTACGAGCCCAAGGAGCGGCTCGTCCTCGCCATCGACTTCGAGGGCAAAGTCGTCCAGCACTCGCTCTGCGACAACGTCCTCGAGCCGGCGTTCTCCCGGCGCTTCATCCGGGACAACTACGCCGGCCAGATCGGCAAAGGCACCCACGACGGCCTCGACCGTCTGGCTGCGGCTATGCGCCACTATTTCTTCAGCCGAAAGGCAGCAGACGAAGCAGCCCGCAAGGCTGCCGGCCTGCCGCCCCGGCCGATGAACGAGTGGGACTACGCCGACGGCTGGGTACTGAAGGGCGATTTTTCAAAGTTCTTTTACACCCTGCTCCATTCCTACTGTTACGAAACGGCCCGCCGGGCCCTGAAGTGGCTGAAGGATCCCGAGCTGATCGACTTCGCTGAGTGGCTGCTGTGGCTCATAATCGACAGCACGCCAGACCCCGGCATCCCGATCGGCAACCAGTCGAGCCAACTGCTCGCGCTGCTCTATCTGGACGCCTTCGACCACTGGCTGAGGGATGACCGCGGCCTCGTATATGGCAGGTACATGGACGACTTTTACATCATCCACAGCGACAAGCTGCTGCTCCGGCAGATACTCAAGGAGATCGAGGCGTACATCAAGCCGCTCGGCCTTCGGCTGAACGGCAAGACGCAGATCCTCCCACTGAAGAACGGCATCGACTTCCTCGGTTTTCACACCTACCTCACGCAGACCGGCAAGGTCGTGAGGAAAGCGCGAGCCAAGAGCATCGACAACATGAAGCGCAAGATCCGCAAGTTCCGCGGGCTGGTGGACTCCGGCAAGATGACACTCGACAGCGTCGTGCAATCCTACGCGAGCTGGACGGGCCACATCTCACACGGCAACACCTACCACCTGCGGCAGAACATGGACGCCTATTTCTTCAGCTATTTCCCGGAGCTCAAACCATCACCGAAAGGAGACACAACTCATGGCCCAAAAACTGAGCAACCTCGCAAACAAGTCGAAGGTCAAGTTCGGCAGCCTGTACGGCAGCCCGATCGTCTGGATCGTGGCCGATAAGAACCACGCAGGCTACCCCTCCAACAGCGTCACGCTCGTGACCAACCAGATCATCAAGATGCTGTGCTTCGACGCAACAGAACCGAGTAACGGCAACAGCGACCGCCGCGGCTACGGCAACAACCGCTACATCTACTCGAACCTGCGCCAGTGGCTCAACAGCCCCGCGGCTGCCGGCCAGTGGTACACCGCACAGCACTCCGCAGACCAGACGCCGGACTCCTCCCACGTCTGGAACGACGTCAACCCGTACAGTGGCCTCGCCGGTTTTCTGAACGCCTTCACCGCCAACGAGCGGGCGGCTCTGATGAACACCACCATCACGGTCGGCAAGAGCTCCACAGACGGCGGCGGGACGGAGACCTGCACGGACAAGATCTTCCCCCTGTCCTGCACTGAGGTCGGCCTGAGCGGCGACCACGTCTGCGGCAGCAAGCTGGCGATCTTCAGCGACAACAACAGCCGCATCGCCACCGTGACGGCCTCCTGCGTCGCCAATTCCAACTATTCCAGCAACCCGGGCTCTGGCGCCGCGTGGTACTACTGGCTGCGGGACGCCTATGCCGGCTCGGCCCACGGCGCCCGCTACGTCTACACCGATGGCACTCTGTACTGGGACTACGCCTGCGGCGGCAACTACGGCCTGCGCCCCGCTTGTAATCTGTCCTCTGATCTCCTGATCTCCGACTCCGTCGACTCGGATGGATGCTATACAGTGATCTACAATCAGGCACCCACAGCGCCGTCGTCCATCACTGTCCCGAGCGAAGTGCTCGGCGGCGAAAACCTGAGCATCTCGTGGGCGGCCTCCACCGACCCCGACGGCAACCTCTCCGGCTACGTTCTGGAGCGCAAGGTCGGGAGCGGCACATGGGCGCAGATCTACAAGGGATCCTCGCGCAGCTACACCGACGCCATCACCTACGGATGGACGAGCGTGCAGTACCGCGTCAAGGCATACGACGCCGCCGGCGCGGAGAGCGCATACACCACCAGCGTCACCCGCACCGTCACCAATAACCGGCCGCCCGTCATCAGCGGCACAGACAGCGCCCTCGGCAGCTTCAGCACGGCGGCCCCGTCCTACGAGTACACCGTCACCGACGCCGACGGCCATCAGGTCGACGTCGTCGAGACGCTGGACGGCGTGACGCTGCGCAGCTACACCGTGACCCTCGGCCAGACCAACACGCTGACGATCGGCTCCGAGGCGTGGCTGAAGGTCGTGAACGGCAGCCACACCCTGAAGATCGTGGCGACCGACGCCAAGGACGCCAGCGTCACCCGCGTGCTGACCTTCACAAAGGCCGTCACGTCCGTCGAGTTCGAGCAGACCCTCGCTATGGAGGCCGACGCCATGCCGACCAAGGCCCTCGTCAACATTCAGGGCAATTTCCCGGCCGGCTGCACGCTTCAGGTCTGGATCTGCAACAACGGCAACGACGCGAGCCCGACGTGGGAGGACGTCACGCAGAAGGTCAGAACCGGCCAGAAGCACTACTTCACAAACAAGACCAAGACGGCCGCAGCGTGGGGCGTCAAGGTCAAGGCCAAGCTGCTCCGCGGCTCTGCTACGGAGACCTGCTACATTCAGTCGATCGGAGGTAACTTTGCATGATTAAGCACAGACCTGACAGCATCAAAGAGCTGAACGACAAACAGGCCGCAGAGGCCGAGAAGGACAAAACCATCGCCGAACAGGCCGACACCATCGAGCTGCTGAAGGGCTGCATCATGGAACTGGCCGACGTGGTCTACGGCGACGGAGGGGAGGTAACAGCATGAGCAAGATCGTCGAGCTGTACGTCAGGGAGCTGACCCGCGAAGGCTCCGCCATGACCATCAACGACGTCCCGAAGAAGCTGCGCAAGCAGGTCGAGGACGCCATCGCTGCCATCGAGGCAGCCGCAAACGCTGGCACCGTGAAGGAAGGGGCGAGCGAATGATCGCCCGGGCCCTCGCGTGGCTATTATTAAAAATTGCAGGAAAGGAGGAGCGTGAAATGCTGGTACGTCTTTTTGCAGGCGAGATCATCATGGGCCGCATCACCGAGGACGACGTCCCCGCGAAGCTGAAGGCCCGCGTGCACAAGTATCTCGTCGACATGGGCTACTTCGACGACGTCGAGGAGTAAGCCCAACAACAAGGAGGGCCGCGTCCTGCGGCCCTCCGGCTTTTATGAGGTGACACAATGATCGAAATCAACATCGGCGCGCTCGTCGTCCTTCTCGGGATCCCGACGGCCGCGACCGGCTTCTGCTTCTGGATGCTCGAGCACAGGATCCAGAAGCGCGAGAAGCAAAAGGAGGCCGAGGAGGCCAAACGGCAGAAAGAGGCAGCGGCCCGAGAGCGTGCCCGTGAAGATCTCCAGATCATCACCATTCAGGGCACGTCGGCAGCCATCGCTCTCGGCGAGGCGACGGCCCGGGCCGTGCAGCGCATCCCTGACGCGCATTGTAACGGGGATATGCACGCGGCCCTCGACTACGCTGCCAAAATCAAACACGCGCAGAAGGACTTCCTCACCAGTCAGGGGATCCACGCGATCATCGACTAAGGAGGTGAGCAGCATGGCCGCAAAGAAGCGCCGGCGCAAGCGTAAAAAGAAAATCGAGGCGAGCAAAAAGCTCGCATACTGGGCGGCCAGCGTGGCAACGCTCAGCGCAGCCAGCTCTCTGCTGCTCTCTGCCTTCGGGCGCGACCCGGTCGGTGAGCTGACCGGCACCATCTTCACCGCCTGCGTCGGCTATCTAATCACATACGCCGGCAAGAGCCTCGGCGAGAAAATCAGCCGAAACCGCCACGGGCTCGACGCCGACGGCAACCCGCTCCCGGATCCGTCCGGGGACACTCTCAACAATGAGGAGGCAAAAGGATGAACACCATCGACATCACACCCATCGTCAACGCAGCCCTCGCCCTGATCGGCGCCGGCGTCAGCGTTTTCCTGATCCCGTGGCTGAAGAAGCAGACCACCGAGGCACAGCGCAAGGAGCTGACCGCGTGGGTAAAGATCGGCGTCGCTGCCGCTGAGCAGCTCTACGTCGGACAGGGCCGCGGCGAGGAGAAGAAGCAGTACGTCCTCGACTTCCTGAAGCAGAAGGGCTTCAAGGTCGACGAGGAAAGCGTCGTCAACGCGATCGAGGCAATCGTCAAGCAGCTCAACACTGAGGGCCTGACCATCGAATAACGGAGAGGGGCGGGCTCCGACCCGCCCTTTTTCTTTTTACAGCTAAGGAGGTAAAACCATGAGCAAATGCTACGCATCGGCCGTTCTTGCCATCGCTGCGGCAGAGATCGGCTACCACGAGAAAAAGAGCAACAGCCAGCTCGACAACCCGACCGCCAACGCGGGCAGCGCCAACTATACCAAGTACGCCAGAGACTTCGACGAGAAGTTCCCGAAGTGGTACAACGGCAAGAAAAACGGCTTCGCATGGTGCGATATGTTCGTCGACTGGTGTATGCTGACCGCCTTCGGATATGCGGACGCGCTGCGCCTGCTCTGCCAGCCCGAGAGATCCGCGGGCGCCGGCTGCACCTATTCCCTCATGTACTACGAGAAGCAGGGCCGCTATCACGCCAAGGATCCCAAGCCCGGCGACCAGATCTTTTTCAGCACCGCGCACTCCAAGAGCAACGTCAGCCACACCGGCCTCGTCGAGAAAGTGGACGGCAGCAAGGTCTACACCATCGAG
>OLQL01001033.1_pt1 | contig 25385 bp, 25 predicted proteins | sample 1672971 | NCBI WGS metagenome assembly OLQL01 (sample SAMEA3136742, study PRJEB25190) | human gut metagenome | biome: human gut; feature: human-associated habitat; material: faeces | place: Austria | collected 2013
TGTCCTTTCCATTATTACGGTAGTTATTTCTCTTTTGCCATTGATGTATGGCTTAAACTACTATACCCTTGTAGGAGCCTTTATAACAGTAACACTTGTAATAGAAAGTATTTTGGCTAAGATACAATAAAAGTAAAGCGATAACTTTCAGGTTGTCGGATTGTAAAGGCAGAGCCTTACGCAAGGTGCAGGAGAAAGACTCCGCTCGGGTTAAGGGCGAAGCGCCTTAGCAGGTCAAGGGTGCAACCATTGCCCAGTTAGTGGCGTTTCGCCACTAAGTACTGGGTATTACTTGTAGCAGAGCTTCACAAGTTTTGGCAACTTTGTTGCTGTTCCCTTCGGGAAAATAATTAAATATTGTTGTTATTAACAGACTGAGTAGAGAAATTTACTTGGTCTTTTTTTGTAGAAAAGAAAGGAAAGATATGAATGAAAGCAACTAGACATAATGGAAGATCAGGTAAGCATTGAAAGAATGTCCCAAAGCCTTTATTTTTAAAAACAAATTTTGTTGGAGCGGATCCGGAAAAAATTAAAATGGTTACCAGCGTGTTTAGGCGTACAATCGCCTGAAACCGGATGGAGAGATAGAAAAAAGTCGAATGGGTGTAAGTTTACGTTGACAACTAAAACAACATGGTGTATATATGTGTATATACACATACACAGACGGAACAAAACTTTGCACGAATGAAAATACGAGGTAAAGGCATGGAACAGACAATGATCAAAACCGAGAACGTATCCAAGAGATTCGGTTCATTTGCATTACAGGACATCCATTTTGAACTTCCGGCAGGTTATATCTGCGGACTGATCGGGGAGAATGGTGTGGGGAAAACCACACTGTTAAACATTCTGGCGGGACTTTATGAGTACGATGGAACGATTTCTATACAGGAGAAGGAGTACCGTACAAATCAGATGGAATTACAGCAGGATATTGGATTTGTGTTTCATGAGGAATGGTTCGATGACTGGGATTCTCTGATCGCAAACAGCAGACATTATGGAAAATATTATAAAAATTATGATGAGACACTGTTAAAGGAATATCTTAAGAGATTCCGGTTGGATGGAAAGAAAAAATATAAGAAACTGTCCAAGGGAGAAAAGCTGAAGTTTGCATTTGCTTTTGCGCTGGCGCATCATCCGAAACTGTTGCTGCTCGATGAGCCGGGGGCGAATTTTGATCAGACCTTCCGTGAAGAATTCCATCATATTTTAAGAGAATTTACCGCGGACGGAACGAAGAGTGTGATCCTCTCGACACATATTACTTCGGATGTGGACCGGTTTGCGGACTATCTGCTGTTGCTTAAGAAAGGCAGACAACTGTTGTATGGAGATATCGAGTCGGTCCGTGATGCATACCGGATGGTGGCAGGCGAGCGTCATGCGTTGAGGGCTTTTGGCGGGCGGCTGGTCTATATGGAGGAGACACCGGTGGGCTGCAGTGCTCTGGTCAAACATGATCATGCGGAGTATGACCGGGCACTTAAGGTGTGGGAGCCGGACACGGAGGAACTGATGTATTATCTGGCGAAAGGAGCGGAGCATGGAAGAGGCAATCAAATATAAGAATGTGATCAGAGAATATTTTATGGAATATAAGAACCGTGATCAGGTATTGCGAAGTATCTTTTATGTGATCCTGTTTGGTGCATCGTTTTCGCCTTTTGTATTTGGCAGTGCAAAGGAAGGGCTTGGGTATATATGGCTCATATTTCCGATGGCTCTTGCGCTGTTTGCAGCAATCACACATACGAGTGCCCTGCCGACGATGCTGTATCTGGTTCCCGGATCGAAAAAGCTGCGCGAGGAATATATCCGGAGAATGTTAAAGGTTAAGATTGGCCTGCCGCTTGCGTTGTGTGCGGTAATCGATATCATCCTGCTGATCGTGCAGCCGATGATGATAAAAGGCGTGATCCTGCAGCTGGTAACGGTGTTCTTTATGTCCTATTGTGTGGGAATTACAAACGACGGACTGGTCTGGCGGAATAATGCGTCGCGGGCAGCTTATGGGCAGGTAAGTTATTTTAACGGACCGATCACGGTATTCAGTGTGATCGCAAGCTGCGTGATGATTGGCATCTGTTCTTCGGAGATTACGAATGTGGAATTTTGGGTTGCGCTTGTTATTTATCTCATCATTTACGCACCTCTTTCTTATGCGCTTCACAAGCGTTGGGGTGGAATTAGAGAGAAACTCGCCGTCTATGAACTTGCAACGAAGGAGGAGACATGGGACTGGTAATCGTCATTGAACCGCATGGAACGTATGCCATCTACGAGCAGATCGTCAATCAGATCAAGAATCAGATCATATCCGGTGAACTGCAGCCGGACGAGGCGCTGCCGTCCATTCGGGGACTGGCAGCGGATATCGGCGTCAGCGTGATCACGACGAAGCACGCGTATGAGGAACTGGAGAGGGAGGGACTGATCCGTTCCGTTTCCAATAAAGGATTTTATGTGTGCAAATACAACACGGATTATCTGCACGAAAAGCAGCTGATGGAATTGGAAAAACGCCTGCAGGAGTGGATTACGCTTGCAAAACAGGCGGGACTTGGAACTGAGGATATTCGTGAGATGCTGGAGGGATTGTTGTAAGATGGAAGATATTATTTTTTCTGCGAAGCATGTACAGGGGAAGAAAGCGTTATTCGGCAAAGGCAGGTTCGCTTTGCAAAATGTGGATTTTGAACTTCCAAGTGGATATATTATGGGAATCATCGGGGAAAACGGTGCCGGAAAGACGACATTCTTCCGCTATATTATGGAGGAAAAGAAGCATTATCGCGGCAGCTTTTATCTGGACGGAACCGATATCGCGGAAGATCATGCGTGGTCGATGAACCGGATCGGATTTGTCTCTGAGGAGCGGTTGTTTTTGCGGCAGAAGAGTGCAAGAGAGAATGCAAGGATGCTGGGCAGCTTCTATGATACCTTTGATATGGATCAGTTTGCTGCGCTGATGGAACAGATGGATCTTACCACGGCACGGACCGTGGAGAAGATGTCGCGCGGTGAGAATATGAAGTTTCAGCTTGCATTTGCACTCGCACACAAACCGAGGCTTCTTCTTTTAGATGAGCCGACTGCGGGGATGGATCCGATCTTCCGCAAAGAATTTTACAGGTTGCTCCGGCAGCAGTTGGAAGTGCTGGACTGTTCCGTGATCATGTCGTCGCACTTAGAGGATGACATCCGGAAAGAATTTGATTATATCGGACAGTTTGAGCATGGGGAATTTACTTCGTTTTATGAGAATGCATAAGGCGTCGTGGCAGTGAAGGTTATGCGGTGAGACGGCAATGGTTGAGTGAAGTGCAGAAAAATGTGCTTGAATCGAAACACATGGGTATTATGTGTAAAAGATAGGAGTGTCGAGGATGACGATAGAGGATAAGAAGCAACAGGAAAATTTGAAGAATTTTGACCGGAATTTAAAGGCGAGCACGGACCAGCTGGCATGGTTTTTATACTGGATGTTTGCAGCTGTTGTGCTAGTGTTAGGGATGACGCTGATTTTTGATGGAATATTTTATCGGGATGCGTGGCTGATACTGTGCTATGTGTGGATGGTCGTTTTTATGGATAACTATGTATTGGCACCGTATCAATGGAGCAATGAAGCCTTCAGCCGGAGGATGCAAAAATCGGATGCGGTTTCAAAAATACTTCGGTTTGTTCCGGTTTCGGGAAAAAACTACTTCCGTGTGAGGATTCAGTATCTTTGGAAGTTTGTGTGGAAATTTGGCGCATTTGCCATGCTGATCGTGATCGGAAGCATGAGCTTTACGCAAAAAATTTCTCTTGTGAGGGTGATGGAAGGTGTTCTTTTATTTTTGACCGGACCGATGCTTATTGGGTATATTGAGTTGAAGGAATCACTTTTTTGCAGATAATGCCTAAAAGAACAAAGTGCCTGACACAATAAACATCATATAATATGCTGAATTCCCTCACAGATCCTGCGGGCAACCACCGGATTGTTCATGGTATACAGGTGAATTCCATCGGTATCGTTTGCCAGCAGATCAATGATCTGGCTTAACGCATACGACATACCCGCATCAAATAAAGCTGCCTTGTTATCTTCAAATCTATGAATAATCTTCTGGAAACGTTCCGGGAAAGAAGCTCCGCACATCGTAATCATTCGCTTGATCTGCGCGGCATTGATGACCGGCATGATGCCAGGAACAATTGGCACATTGATATCCGCAATCCGGCAGTCCTCCACAAAACGGTAAAACTGTGTGTTGTCAAAAAACAACTGGGAAAGCAGCACTTCTGCTCCGGCATTTACCTTTTCCTTCAGGTGGCGGATCTCTTCAATCTTATTGGCAGATTCCGGATGACATTCCGGGTAGCAGGCACCTAAAAAGCAGAAATCCCCCTTCGGTTTCAGATAGGAAATGAGGTCGGATGCATGCTTAAAATCATCTTTTTCGGTAAGATCCGGATTTCGGTCTCCGCGCAGTGCCAGCACATTCTGGATGCCTTCTGCGGTAAGGATTCTGGCAAATTCGTCAATTTCCGCGCGGTTGTAATGCAGGCAGGTCAGGTGCACAACCGGCTCCACATGGTAGTTCTGCTTGATCTTTTTGGCAAGTTCAATCGTGCGGTTACAGTTTAAGCTGCCGCCCGCACCAAACGTCACGCTGATAAAATCCGGCTGCAGTTCGCACAGCACATCAAGTGTCGCATCAATATTTTTCAGTTCACTGTCCTTTTTCGGAGGAAATATCTCAAAAGATAAGCTTTTTTTATGATTACATGCGTCAGAAATTTTCATTTTAATACCGTCTTTCGTTCAAAATTATTGTAATTACTCTGATTATAGCAGGAAAAAATAAAACTGTATAATACATAAATGATGCATTTCTCCATAGATTCAGGTTATAGCAGGAAAAATCAGCGATACGCTTGGAATCAGCACGGCGCGGGTAGCAGTTCTTTTAAGAAAAATGGAGTCCAAAGATCTGGTTGGAAAAGAAAAAAGAACACATAGTTTTACAGATAATAAACATAATAAAATTGTAACGTAAAAATGCAACAATCATTATAAGAATGTTGCATTTTTATTTACAGCTTTTATATCGGATGGCTTTTCTGGAACTTAACCCCAAAAATAAAAAATTTTAAATTTTTGATTACAGATCTATTTTCAAATAGACGGAATCCTTTTCATCCTGCTCAATTCCAAGATAGCGTTTGGTGACATCATAGGAAGAGTGATTGAACAAACCCATAAGCAGTGCGGGCTGTGCTCCCTGTTTCCATGCGTGGTAGCCAAACGTTTTCCGCATGGAGTGACAGCTGACCATGCGGCTGTTTGTAGTTTGGGCTGCGGCTTCTTTTACAATGCGGTATGCCTGCGAACGGTTGATGGGATGCTGCCGGTCGGTGTTTTTGCAAAACAGATAATCACTTTCCTGTGGAAAACAGGCATCCATATACCATCGTAGGGCATTCCTGGCATTTTTGTTGAGTGCAATGTAATTTTGTTTTCCGGTTTTCTGTTCCAGTATAAGCAGATGTTCACAGAAACGCTGCGTGTAAAAATCATAGACATCGGACCATTGCAGCTGTAAAAGGTCACTGATGCGCAATGCCGTATTAAGACCGAGGATAATCAGGGCATAGTTGCGGGGGTGTGGTTTGACCGTCTGGTAGTATGTGCTGAATTTTTGCAATTCCTTGCGATTTCGAATCGGTTGTGTGGTTCCCATTTTGTAACTCCTTTCATGGAAGTCGGATTCTTGAGTGGCAGTACAGAAATGCATCGTAACCCGTGATTATGCCAGCGTCAAGATGCAATATTCTTATAAAGAGAGTTGCATCTTCTTGGATGAAGGAAGAAAAACACGGAGGTTCTTATGCTGAAACTGAGTTTGAAACCGGGCGAATACATCACATTGGGAGATAACATTAAAATCGTTTTTTCCGGAGGCTCTGCCAACAACATACATCTGCTGGTGGATGCACCGCGCGAAATAAATGTTGCCAGAAACAGTGCGGGCAAAGACAAAAAGCCATCGCCTTATTATAAAGAAAAAGGAATTTCAAAAACAGCACAGCGTGAGATTGCAGAAATCCTCATGCGCGAAAAGCGCAACCAGTCGCATGTCAGCGGGGAGGAGACCGTGACATACAAAAAACGGTAATAAGCAAGGCGATCCTGGGGACATATAGAAAATTTTTGCTCTGTTATGTCCCGCTTTTTTGGCACAGTGGGACATATAGAATCATTCCTTTGCATTATGTCCCTTATGTCTGCGGCAATGGGACATATAGCGTTTTTTCTGGCATATATGTCCCGGGAAACAAAAGAAAAGGGACATAGCCGATAAGTTTCCATGCATATGTCCCAGTGAGCAAAAGAAAAGGGACATAGCCGATAAGTTTCCGTGCATATGTCCCACAAGAAAAAAGAAGAGGGACATAGCCAATAAGTTTTTATACATATGTCCCGAAAGAGAGAAGAAAAAAATTCAGTCAGCAGATTTTCACACATATGTCAATATCCAGAAGGCAATGTGCATAAAAAATCCCGCCACAGAGGGAGGAAAAGATATTCTGTGGCGGATCTATAAGAAAAATCGCTTTCGCGAATTGTTTTTAGTCGGAACTGACAGCACCCCAACACCGTTTGTTAAAATACAACAGCCCCTTTTGTTTTGGTGGTTTTATATTACCAGTGCATTATGAACAGGTTGTGACAACATGCTAAAGAGTTTATGAAAATTCGAAACAACTTATAAACTTAGGCATAAATTTCTCAGCATGGTTCCTGGGCAGCAGGCGATTTTTTAAGGGTTCCCCAGATATGTCGATTCATGGACATCTAGTGTGTGATTGCTTATACAAAGACTTTTCTGTGCAAATCCGGAGATATCCGAACATTAAAATTTCCCTGTCCGAACAAGCCTCTTAAATCAATGTAAGTCGAGAATTACAATGAAAAGATTGGAGCAGTTAGTGGACAATAACAAACAATTAACTTTTCAATAAGCTGTGGATAGGTTATACTATTCATAGCTTATTTTTGTGGAAAAGAAGGGGGGCTTCTATGGCAAACAGTTTAAAATTACCGGTTGGAATTGAAAATTTTGAAGAAATCCGAAAGTTTGGATTTTATTACATGGATAAAACAAAGCTTATAGAACAACTGGTGGAAACCGGAGGCAAAGTAACTCTTTTTACCCGTCCCCGCCGCTTTGGAAAAACATTAAATATGAGTATGCTGCGGGCTTTTTTTGAGGCAGGCGCGGATACGACATTGTTTGACGGGTTATATATTGCGGGAAACAAGGAAATTTGCGAACAATATATGGGAAAATACCCGGTCATATTTCTTTCACTCAAGAGCGTGGAAGGATTATCTTATGAGGATGCAAGGTATCGTATCACAGAGCTGGCAGGAAGAGAGGCACAACGTTTTTCATTTTTGTCAGAGAGTGACAAACTATCTGATAATGAAAAGGAGCAGTATCAGGCAATTGTCGCATTGCATAATGGCAAATATTCTATGGATGAGAATATACTGACATCAAGCATATATATACTGTCACATTTATTGCATAGGCATTATGGACAAAAAACCGTAATCCTCATAGATGAATATGATGTTCCACTGGATAAAGCGTTTCAGAATGGCTATTATCGGGAGATGGTTTCACTCATTAGGGGACTTTTCGGAATGGCTTTAAAGACCAATGATAGTCTGCAGTTTGCCGTTTTAACAGGATGCTTGCGTATTTCCAAAGAAAGTATTTTTACAGGATTTAACAATTTCGAGGTTTTGTCGGTTTTAAATGTTCCGTATGATGAGAGTTTTGGATTTACGGACAATGAGGTTGAAAAACTTCTGGATGATTACACGTTTTCAGACCACTATCCGGAAGTTAAGGAGTGGTACGATGGTTATCATTTCGGAAACACCGATATTTACTGTCCGTGGGATGTTATCCGGTATTGTAAAAGCCTGTGTGCAGATCCGAACGCAATGCCAGAAGATTTCTGGTCGAATTCAAGCGGCAATGCCATTGTGCGTAGATTTATAGACAAAGCGGATGTCCAGACAAAAAACGAAATCGAGCGTTTGATTGCAGGAGAATACATTGAAAAAGAAATCTCGCTGGAACTCACATATGATGAGCTTGATAAAAACATTGAAAATCTGTGGAGCGTACTTTTTACTACCGGATATCTGACGCATCAGGGACGTACAGAAAGCGGAAAATACCGCCTGACTATTCCAAACAGGGAAATTAAAAACCTTTTTATAAAGAAAATCAGGGAATGGTTCAGCGATGTGTCCAGGAATGACGGTAAAAAACTGGAAGAATTCAGCAATGCATTTTTGGAAAAAGATCCGGAAAAAATTGAGCAGATCTTCGGGGATTATCTGTGGAACACGATCAGCATAAGAGACACGGCAGCTGCAAAAGAAAAGAAAGAAAATTTCTATCATGGCATTCTGCTTGGTCTGCTGGGCTATAAAGCAACCTGGCTTACAAAGTCAAATGCCGAGTCCGGAACCGGCTACAGTGATATTCTGGTTGAGGTGCCGGACAACCGGACCGGAATTGTAATCGAACTCAAATATGCAGAAAATGGAGATATGGATGCTGCATGTGCCAAAGCACTGGAGCAGATAGAGGAAAAAGACTATGTGGATAGGCTGAGACAGGATGGAATGAGAAACTTTATCAAGTACGGAATTGCGTGTTTTAAGAAGGATTGTAAGGTTGTGGTTGGAGAATAACAAAAATCTCTTTACAAACCGCAGAAGATATGCTAGATTTTTATACAAGCTGATTGTCCCGTTTGTTTCTGCAACCGGAAATGGGGGCATATGTTACACACAAAAAAGAACTTCTTAAAGTCAGCACTGGCTGTCTTCTGCATGGTTTCCATGCTTTTATTCTCCAGTTACAACGGACTCACAACAGTATATGCTGCCAGCGGATACGAATACGTTCTGCTGACAAAATACAGTAAGACCATGAAAATTGGAGACGAGTATTATCTGACTGCGATCACTTCTACCGGAAAGAAACCAAAGTTTTCTTCGAGTGATTCCACAGTCGCGTCCGTGAACACTTATGGAAAGATCACGGCGAAAAAGGCCGGTACTGCTACGATCACTGCAAAAATTGCCAATGGGGAGGCAGGCTGCAGGGTTACAGTTGAAAAAACGGTCATTACATTAAGTCAGAAAACCATATCCTTGGAGAACGGATATACGGCCCGGCTGAATGCTGAGACATCAACCGGGCATCCGGTCACGTACAAATCCGCCCGTTCGAGCATCGCCTCGGTGGACGAAAACGGTGTGATCACAGCAAAAAAACCGGGTGAAACTACCATCACGGTCACGGCAGATAAAACCGCCCAGACCTGTAAAGTGACGGTAAAGCAGCCAACGGTCCGGCTGGACCGGACATCCGCATCCCTTTACCGGAAGGGGACGCTCCGGTTATCCGTTTCTTCCACATCCAAAAGTATTCCCAGGTGGAAAACAAATAAAAAAAGCGTAGCCACTGTGGACAATGAGGGCAAAGTTACCGCCATAAAAAACGGAACCGCCATCATCACGGTCACAGTCGACGGTGTCAGCAAAACCTGTGAGGTCACGGTAAAGAAGCCAAAGATTACCGTCGGACAGGAACAGATTTCGTTAACGGCCGGCGAAACATGTCAGCTGAAGGTGACGGTATCCTCCGGCAACAAACCCGAATACTACAGTTCAAACACAAATGTTGCCACGGTAAATGAAACCGGCATGATCACCGCCATCGGCAAGGGACGTGCATATATTTATGCGAAAGAAGATGGCACGAAGGTACGCATGACAGTAACTGTCAAAGAAAAATAATACTACAGGAAGCAGAACCGAATTATGGTTTGTATGACAGACAATCTGCGGATCATAACCAAAGGGACAATCAGCGAAAGATATTGATGATGCATATATACAATGATATAATTGAACATAGACAATATTCTGTCTATACTTCGAAGAATAGCCTTACAACATATGGTATTGTAGATCTTATGGAAAAGCTTTCCCAAAAGTTGCCATGGTTATATCTTTGTATGAAGGAGGAAAAATGAATTCGGTAGAAAATTATGCCATACGCTACTTAGAACCAAAGGATGTGAAGGATCTGGATCAGTACAACGCGCTGCTGCGCTATACCTTTCAGGTAACGGAGGATGAGCTGACGGCAACCGGATGGAAGGATGAAGAGATCAAACAGTCGAAGTTCCCGGTACTGGAGCGTGCGGATGTGCTGGGATGTTTTGATGGGGATACCCTGATTTCCCAGTTTGCCGTATATCCATTGAAAATGAATATATACGGGGAGGTATTTCCCGTTGGATTTGTTACGAGTGTTTGTACATATCCGGAATATACCGGGCAGGGCATTATGAAAAAACTGATGTATCAGAGTCTGGAACATATGAAACAGCAGGGAAGACCGTTTGCCCTCCTGTATCCATATTCCATACCGCTGTATCATCATCTGGGCTGGGAGATCATATCCAATAAAATTTCTTTCAATATCAAGGACCGGCAGATTCCGACGAAAGTAAAAGCACCCGGGTATGTACGGCGTGTGGACTGGGACAATACCGATTTTCATGAGCTGCATTCGCATTTTGCATCAATCACACACGGCTGCCTGTTTCGGAATGCACTGGCGTGGGAGGAATACTGGCGCTGGGATGAGGACGATACGAACGTGGCAGTTTACTATAACACCAAGGACAAGCCATGCGGATTTATGGTCTATCTGATCAAAAACGATATCATGCATATCAAGGAAATGATCTACTTAAACCGCGAGGCAAAAAAGGGGCTGTGGGAGTATATCCACGCGCATGATTCCATGATCGATGCGGTGCATGGCTATACCTATTTCAGCGAACCGATTGCGTTTGAGATGGATGATGGGGATATCAAGGAAACGATCCGGCCGTATGCCATGGGACGGATTATTGATATCGAGAGCTTTTTACAGGATTATCCATGTGATCCGGATGGCGGAACACTGTATATCGAACTTGAAATTGAGGATCACCTGCTTCCGTGGAACAATCGCAGTTTTCGGCTCTGTTTTTCCGGTGGAACATGTATGCTGACCGATGAACCGGCAGAGTATAAGTTAAAAATGGAGATAGGTACGCTGACTACCCTTTTACTGGGATATAAAACGGCTGAGCGTCTGTATGCCCTTGAACGCATTGAAGGAAAGCAGGAAGCGGTAGACCGTCTGGATGATGTACTGTTTCATAAAATTCCATATATTTCCGATTACATCTAAAAAATTCAGCATGGTATGTTATAATGGAAAGTGAAAATTACCGGGATACCGTTCTGCAGATACCGGTATGACCAGACCGATCCGCCAGTTGACCGCTGTGATCGAACAGACAGCGAAACTGGATTTCCGCCCGACCAAAGAGGGAGGCAAATTGCGGAAACAGAAGGATGAGATCGGAAACATGGCAACAAAGATCCACATTATGAGAAAGAAGCTCCGGGAGATGATGGGAGACCTGCAGCAGACACAGCAGGTACTCGAGAGCAACGCGGAGGATTTGAATCATCTGATGAAACAGAACAGTGCGTATGCAGAAGATAACTCCGCTGCAACACAGGAACTGGCAGCCGGGATGGAAGAGACCAGTGCAAATGCGGCGCACATTGTGGAAAACGTTGGAATTATGAGAGAAAGTTCCGACAATATCCAGCGGCTTGCAGAGGATGGAGAGAAAAATTCCGGACAGATTCAGGAGCGTGCCGGAGAGATGGAGCGGATCAGTACGGAGTCCCGCCACAAGACAGACCAGATGTATGCAGTCATGAAACAGAAGACGGATGCCGCTGTGGAGCAGGCGAAATCCGTACAGAAGATCAATGCGCTGACAGACAACATCAAACAGATTTCTTCCCAGACAAACCTTCTGGCATTAAATGCCAATATTGAGGCAGCCAGGGCTGGCGAAGCGGGCAGGGGATTTGCGGTTGTTGCTTCCGAAATCGGAGATCTGGCAACGCAGACACTGGATACCGTTTCCACAATTGACGAGATTGTAGGAGAGGTCAACAGTTCGGTTTCCAATATGACCGAATGCCTCACAACGATTATGGAATTTCTGGAACAGACCGTTCTTGGGGATTATGAGCATTTCGCACAGGTGGGGGAGCAGTATCATGCCGATGCGGACACATTCCAGCAGATCATGCAGCAGACAAAAGAAGCAGTGGATGCATTAGAGCAGCACATTGGAGAGATCTCTTCTACCGTATCAGAGATCAACTCCATGGTGGAACAGTCCACAGATGGAATCAGCGGTATTGCCGAGAAATCCGGCAGTACGCAGAACCTTGTAACCGAGGGTTACGACAAGCTGCAGGAGTGCACACAGTCCGTCAATGTGATCCGGGATTTTGTCGCGCAGTTTCATTTGGATTGATAATTGTCCGAAGATAAGTTAAGACGTGGTTAGCATAGACTAACATGAAACCCTTTAAATATAGGAAAAGGGAATTTTACATCGGAAACGAGGAAAATTATAATGAAGAAAACATTAAAACCGGAAACCACAAAACCACAATATGTTGTGACAACAGACATTACTTATGCGCAGGTTGATTCCTGGTTCGGTCATTGCCGGAGAGATCTCAAACTGGATCTCATCTATCCGGAGGACGGGGAAGGAAAGACATATCCATGTATTGTATGGATTTGCGGTGGCGCATGGCAGCGCATGGATAAAGCAGCGCATCTGGCATATCTGGGCACACTGGCACAGGAAGGGTTTGTTGTTGCCAGCGTAGAGTACCGGACATCCAACGAGGGAACACATCCGATGCAGCTGTGTGATATCAAGGCAGCAATCCGATATCTTCGTGCATATGCAAAAAGATATCGGATTAACAGTGAAAAATTTGGTGTGATGGGAGAATCTGCAGGAGGATATCTGACATGTATGGCAGCACTGGATCGGGATAAAAAACTGGATACAGGTGAGTATCTGGAGTATTCCAGTCAGGTACAGGCGGCCTGTCCGTGGTATCCGCCGACCGATGCGTCCCATTTTCCATATAATGATGTGGAAAAGGCAGCCATGTCTTCAGAGTCGCTGCTGATGGGATTTAATGTTATGACACATCCGCAGGAAGCTTATGAGAATTCCCCGGTTTCCAAAGTGACACCGGATGCGCCGCCATTCCTGCTGATTCATGGAACCAAAGACAGTACCGTGCCTTTTTCGCAGAGTGAGGAATTGTATGATGCGTTAGAAGCAGCCGGCTGTGATGTGACATTGCTTGCGCTTGATGGTGCAGAGCATGCGGACCTGATGTTTTTCCAGGATGAAGTATGGCAGCAGATCATTGCATTTTTTAAACGGACATTATAATAAGTGATCTGATATCCGGATAAGAAAAGGTTCAAAGATTAATTGATATGAAAAAAACAGCAGATAACATTCGTATAATAGGAAAATCCGATGGCCCGACATCCGTTTTTATTGCCGGAAAAGACAAAAAGAAAACGTTAAGACAGAAGATAGAAAAGAGCATGTATGACTTCCGGCGAAAGCGTGTAATTAAATTTCTGAGGGCAGATTCGCACTCCGTGGATGAGGTGGCAGATTATGTGGTCAGGGAACTGGGGTATACCGAAGTAAGTTCATCGGATGAAACATACCAGACAGAATATTCCAATATGCGCGCATCGTTTCTGTTGCAATATCGTCCGGAACTGCTTGGAGATCTCACGGAGCCCCAAAGACCACAACAGTGGGATGAAAAAAGCGTGATGGAGTTTATGAAGCAGATCGAACAGAGAACCGAGGCTGCGCGGGCAGTTCCAAAGACAGAGTTTGATATTGATTTTCATCTGTACCGGAAAACAGGCTGGGATTTTGAGATGAGTATATCAATAGAAAAAACATATGAAAGTTTCAGTGGCTCCGCATCCGGCTCGACGCGGGTGATGCGCAGATATGGGGCGGATTTCCGGAAGGTGTACCGGTATTATGGAGTTTCGCAGGAGGATATCAGGCAGCGTACGAAACGGTTTGAGGAAGTGGTAAGACAACTGACGGTCAGGTAAAATGAGGGGCAATGGGGAGTGGTTGAAGGACATATACAGAAAAAGTTCTTGATTATGTCCTTCTTTTTTATATAGTTGGGACATATATAGAAAAAATTGTTTTGTATGTCCCACAAGACAGTACTAATGGGACATCGTAAATGATTTTTTGTCTATATGTCCCGGTGCTGATGGAGAGGGGGACATAACAAGAGACTTTTCCACTATATGTCCCGGTGTTAGAGGAAAGAGGGACATAACAAATAACTTTTTGTCTATATGTCCCAGTGCTAGAGGAAAGAGGGACATAACAAGTGACTTTTTTTGGTATATGTCCAGCATTAGAATGCAAGACCCGGATACTTAATGTAAACAGTGGACACAATGCCGAATGAATGAATCCATATCGTATTGTATCCGGCATGACATTTTAAAGGATGTTTTGCTCAAGAATCGAAGCGAGGTGCGCCATATGCTGTTAACAGAATTTGATGAAAAGAAATTTGCAAAGTCCATGTGGAAAGAGGGGCATGAGGAAAATTTCAAAACGGGGATATTCCATTCAAAAATGGCATTAGTTAGAGCAGCCTAACCAATGCCATTTTCCTGTTTCACCTCCACGAATTGCGCAACTGGAACGGGAAAACGAACAGCTTCGGGCGGAACTCGAAGTATATAAAAGTCGCAATACCGGTGGGAGGAAAAAGCATGACGAAGCATGGATGACTTCTTACCGGGATTTTGCTGTAAAATACGAGGGTGGGATGACAATTATGGAAATTGCTGCACAGGGGGAAATCAGCCGTAGGACAGCGTACCGGTATAAAGCTTATTACGATGAGGTGCAGAAAAATAATAGAAATAAAAAAAGAAACGAGCAAGTCCTGTCAGGCATAAACCCTACCCGGTGAAAACCCATTTCTTAATATAAAAAGAATAACCCCATTTCATTTTACAGTCAAGTAATTTTTAAATTTTACTGTATACAGATGGTTCCTGTTCACCTAGCACCTAAACAGAAAAGATCATCTGGATAGCAGCAAAAAACACAACAAGGAGAACCAATTGAATTTACTCGAAACATTAAAACATTATTTTGGATACGACAGCCTGCGGCCGGGACAGAAGGAACTGATGGACGGAATCCTGCAGGGAAAGGATGTCCTTGGAATCATGCCGACAGGCGCGGGGAAATCCCTGTGTTATCAGGTTCCGGCGCTGATGCTGGAGGGAATTACGCTTGTGATTTCCCCTCTGATTTCGCTTATGTCGGATCAGGTCAAGGCACTGAATCAGGCAGGTGTGCATGCAGCCTACATCAACAGTTCCCTGACGGAAAACCAGATACACGCGGCGCTTGCCTATGCAGCACAGGGAAAATACAAAATTATTTATGTGGCACCGGAGCGGCTTAACACCTCGCGTTTTCTCGACTTTGCATATTATGCCGACATTTCCATGGTGACAGTGGATGAGGCACACTGTATTTCCCAGTGGGGACAGGATTTCCGGCCGAGTTATCTTGAAATTGCAGATTTTCTTGCAAAACTGCCAGACCGTCCGGTTGTCAGTGCATTTACCGCGACCGCCACAGAGCGCGTCAAGCAGGATATTACCGCAAGTTTGCATTTGCAGAATCCGGTGACCGTCGTGACAGGATTTGACCGTCCGAATCTGTTCTTCCGTGTGGTCAACCGCAAGGGCGGAAAAGAGACGGACAACAGTATCTTAAATTATGTGAAAAGGCATGAGGATGAGAGTGGAATCATCTACTGTGCCACGAAAAAAAATGTGGACAGTGTGTATGCCCTTTTGCTGCAATATGGTATTGCGGCGGGGCGCTATCATGCAGGTCTGTCTTTAGAAGAACGGAAAAAGAATCAGGATGATTTTACGTATGACCGAATCCGTGTGATGGTTGCAACCAATGCATTTGGCATGGGAATCGACAAATCCAATGTGCGCTATGTGCTTCATTACAATATGCCGCAGAGTCTGGAATATTACTATCAGGAGGCAGGGCGTGCCGGACGTGATGGAGAAGAAGCGGAGTGCGTATTATTTTTCTCCAAACAGGATATCATGATCAACAAACGGCTTTTGCAGTATAAAGCGACTTCGGGACAGGCAGCGGCAGATGATCCAAGAGTTCGGGCGAATGAACAGCGGAAGCTCAATGAGATGATCCGTTACTGTGAGACGGATCAGTGCCTGCGTCAGTTCATTTTGTCCTATTTCGGGGACAACAGTCCGTGTACCTGTGAAAAATGCAGCAACTGTGTGGTTGTGGAAGATGAGGCGGAGGAAACTTATATCCAGACCGGAAAAGAAAAGAAAAAGGCATTGCAGCTTGCTGATCTGACACCGGAAGGGCAGGAACTGTTTGAGCAGCTTCGCAAATGCCGGACGGAACTTGCCGTGGAAAAAGGTGTGCCACCGTATATTATCTGTTCCGATAAGACATTAAAAGATATGTGTGCCAAATGTCCTGTGGATTCCACCGCGATGGCAGTCGTGTACGGAATGGGTGCACAGAAAATCGAAAGTTACGGTGCGCGTTTTATGCAGGTTATCACAACATTTTTGAACGAGCATGGTGGAGATACCGCCACAGCGGAGGCATTTTCCGGCATGACAGTAGATACCACGACAGCAGCTCCGGCAAGAAAAAAGAAGCTGCCATTTTATATCGCTCCGGAAAAACTTGATGAGGTGGAACTGACCGACACCTGTATGCTTTCAGAACTGACAAACCGGATCAATGCGCTCTGCGAAGAGAACGATCGAAAGAAACTGACCGCTTCATTTATCAATCAGCTGCTTGTGGAAAAAGGATATCTTGAGGAAACCGTGCAGGGAGAAGAAAAGATAAAGCGTGTGACGGAAAAGGGAAGAGCCGTAGGAATCCGGGAAGAGGAGAGACAGGCAAAATACGGAAGAAATTATTATGCACTGATTCACACTCGGGAGAGCCAGCAGATGATTTTGGAGGAACTGGGGAAATATTTGTTACAGTTTACGCCAGCAGTATAATTGTCCCCTGCTTTGTGTTATACTAAAACAAAACGATAAAGGACAGGACTATTCTATGAAAAAAACAGGAATCATGACAGACAGCCACAGTGGCATCTTAGAAAATGAAGCATCTAAGCTGGGGATTGCCGTACTGCCAATGCCTTTTTATATTGATGAAAAATTATATCGTGAAGGGGTGGATATTTCCAGAGAGGAATTTTATGAAATGCTTCGTAAAGGTGCGGATGTGGCAACATCCCAGCCGTCACCGGAGAGTGTGATGCATATGTGGTCAGCCATGCTGCAGGAATATGAAGAACTTGTCTATATTCCGATCAGCAGCGGTCTGAGCGGTTCCTGCATGACGGCACAGGCAATGGCACAGGAGGAGCCGTATGCCGGAAGAGTATTTGTTGTAGATAATGGACGCGTGTCTACGCCGATGCACCGTTCGGTCCTCGATGCCGTGGAGCTTGCAGAGAAAGGATACCGTGCACAGAAAATTAAAGATATTCTCGAAAAAAACAGAGAGCATATGGTCATTTATGTGGGGCTCAGCACGCTGACATATCTGAAAAAGGGTGGACGGATCAGTTCTGTTGCTGCGGTGGCAGCAGATGTGCTGAAGATTAAGCCGGTTATGAAATTTGGTGTGGGAAAGTTAGATGTCTATCAGAAGTGCCGTGGAATGAAAAATGCAAGAAAAGCAATGATAGACGCAATGAAAAAAGAATTTGAGACGAATTTTAAGGAGGCTTATGAAGCAGGAAAATTATATCTTATGGCTGCATCAAGTTCTACCGCAGAAGTAACGGAAGAGTGGATACGGCAGATCAAAGAAAGCTTTCCGGGTATGGATGTCATGTGCGATAATCTGTCGCTGGGGCTGTCCTGTCATATTGGACCGGACGGGCTGGGAATTGCCTGCTGTAACAAAGCAGAATAGTATTTTAGAAATTTATCCGTGCGATAAAAGCGTTAGAGAAAATGATGCGGTTCTTTCAGCAGGGAAAACGTTCGCCTGCAGGGAGCATTTTTGTGGGATATCAATATACCCACCGCAAAAAGCGATGGGTATCGTAACCGGTTTATTTGCCCCGTGATGCAAAAAAGTCATCAATTGCCGCGTGCAGTTTCTGAGGATTCATGCTCTTTAATAAATAACCATCTGGTTTTAAAGACATGACATTTTTTACGGTTTCTGCATCATTTTTTCCGGTCAGAAATATGATCGGAATATGGTGAAATTCCGGATCTTCCCGGAGCATCTGCATGATCTGGCTGCCGTCAACGATTGGCATGGCATAATCCAACAGAATCAGATCCGGGGTGTTTAAGGTCAGGTATTTGATCGCCATTGCACCGGAGTTTGCCAGTACAACCTGATAGGTGTCTTCAAGCAGTGCCTTGATTTTGCGCAGGATAATACCGGAATCATCCACAGCCAGAATCGTGCGTTTTTTCAGCTGATAGAAATCGTTCATCTGTGTGCAGACATTATCGACCATATCGCCCACCGTAATCGGGCGGGTGAACACATCCATGACCATCTGCTGTGGGAGGGTCTCCCACAGCAGTTCCAGTTCATCTATGTTTCCCATAATAAATACCGGAGTCTTGTTTTTTATCGCCTGGTCAACCATTACTTTTACGCTGACCGCTTTTTTTAAAAGCTCCGGGCTTGTGCAGATCAGGTAACCACTTGGTTTTTCCGAGATGACAATGCTGCTGGCTTCTGCTATCGTTACAATTTTTACTTTGACATCTTGTTTTTCAAAAGCACTTTCTAATGATTGTGCGAGATAACTTTGTTCCTCCATCAGGATGAGAAATGGGCTTTTTATTTCGTGCATGATGTCTCTCCTTCTATTGTAATAAATTGACCATTGTATCAGTTAATTTCATAATTTCTTCCATTTCCACATCTGCAACGCAGACACGCAGCTGTTCCATCAGGTCTTTGAGCTTATCCGGTGTCTGAAACGTATCCATGGTTTCCATGGCATGATCCACGCCATCCATGTCAAACTGTTCTACACACTGATGCATCTGCTCAAGAACGGTAATCCAGTCATCAGAAGAAACTTCCTTTTTGCTGCTTTCGTTATCTTCCACATAAGGACGCAGGAGGGACTTAAGACTTCGGTACATGGCAAGCATCGGTCCTGTTTTTTCTTCAAGTGCAGCAAGATTTTGTGCATTTCCATACATTTCCAGTTCCTTTGCAGCTTCGGACAGACCGGGGGCACCGATCAGCAATGCGGAACTTTTTAATGCGTGGACTTCAATCGTATAATCCTTTATTAATTGTTCCTTTAGACATTGTTCAATCTTTTTGGATTTGCTGTCGATGGTGTTGTAAAAAATCTGTATGATCTGTTTTAATGCTTCCTCCGATCCGCAGTAGGGCAGACCGTTTTCGAAGCGGAATCAGGGGTTTCAGAATATGAAAAAATAGATCTGCAGGCATATGAAAAACAGGCGGATAAGCTGGTAAAACAGTTAAAGAAATATCAGAAAGATTATGAGTATGTAACGTTTGAATCCAATATTCATGGGGATCTGCGAAAAACGGATGTGGAAAAAATCCGGAAATCCTTAGAAACCGGGACTTAATAAAATTTTTAGAAATTTTATTAGCACTCATACTTGACGAGTGCTAATAACGTGCTATAATAGGGGCATAAACAAAGAACAAAACGTTTACAGGAGGAAATGACTTATGTACGATTTATTTGATACATTTTTTAACCCATGGTATGACGATAGTGAATATAACAAGAAAGCCCCGAAGCAGCAGGCATCGCAAAACACACAGAATCTGATGAAGACAGATATCAGAGAACTGGCAGACGGATATGAGCTGCAGATGGAACTGCCTGGTTATAAGAAAGAAGAAGTGCAGGCAGCATTGCACAAAGGCTATCTGACGATCAGTGCAGCCAAGAGTGCAGAAGAGACCGTGGAAGGTAAGTATCTGCGCCGCGAGCGTTATACCGGAAGCTGCCAGAGATCATTCTATGTGGGCGAGTATCTCCGTCAGGAAGATATCCGGGCAAGTTTCCAGAACGGTATTCTTACCCTGTTTGTTCCAAAGGAAGATAAGACAAAGACAGAAGAAAAGAAATATATTACCATTGCGTAATCCTTTATAAATATCCCCTGATTTTTGAGCCGTTGCAGGTATTTTTCCTGCGGCGGCTTTTTTCGCGTCACAATTCTTTTTTCCGAAGAAACAAAACTTTATATACAGGTATAGAGGCAAGTGGCAATGATTGATGTTGCTTAATGATGAAAAAGGCAATATAATAAATGGATTGAGATGAAATGACACAGGAAAAAAGAGAGAATTTTATGTTTACAAAAGATACAATTTTTTATAAAAAACTTTTGGGTCTTATGCTTCCGATGATGCTGCAGAACCTGATGCTGGCACTGGTTGCCGTGGCAGATGCGTTTATGCTCGGAGGGATGGACCAGAATTACATGTCGGCAGTTTCGCTTGCCACGCAGATTCAGTTTATCCAGAATATGCTTCTTTCAGCAGCAACAGGTGGACTGGCAATTCTCGGGGCACAGTACTGGGGCAGGGGCAATATCAAAACGCTGGATGATATTTTCTGTATGGCACTGCGGCTTTGTGGTCTGGTGTCGATTGCATTTTTCATTGCCTGTATCTGTTTTCCACAGTATCTGATGCTGTTTTTTACGGATGAACCGGTATTGATCGGTTATGGCGTGCAGTATCTGCGGATTGCCGGATTTTCTTATCTGCTTACAGGAATTTCCCAATGCTATCTGGTGGTTATGAAAATCAGCGAGCACGCATTGACAACGGCATTGATCAGTTCTGCTACGGTAGGGATCAATATTGCACTGAATGCCATTTTGATCTACGGAAAACTGGGTATTACTCCGATGGGTGTCCGGGGTGCAGCAACAGCGACATTAAGCGCAAGGATGATAGAACTGGCCTGTTGTATCCTGATTTCCAGCCGTCCGGGCTACATCCGTCCGTATCTGACCCGTCTGTTTCAAAGAAACCGGGAACTGGCACGGGATTTCCGGAAATGCGCAATGCCGATTCTCGGTGCGTCCCTGTTCTGGGGAGTCGGATTTACTTCGTATTCTTCTTTTATGGGACATCTGGGAGTAGACGCGGCCGCTGCCAATTCTGTGGCGGCGGTTGTCCGTGATATCATCTGCTGCCTGAGTGCCGGAATTTCCGGTGCGGCGGGGATTATGGTCGGAAATGAGCTTGGTGCCGGCAACCTAAAACGGGGGAAATTATATGGTACGCGGATGATGAAGATTTCCTTTGTGTGCGGAGTTGCCATGATGGTTCTCATGGGAATTTCGGCACCGTTTATTTTGCATTTTGTCAAACTGACACCGCAGGCAGCCGTATATTTAAAGGGAATGTTTGTCGTGCTCTGCGTCTATATGATTGGCCGCTCCGTCAACGAAATTACCATCAATGGCGTGTTTGGTTCCGGCGGTGATACAATGTTTGATGTGTACAGCCTTGCCGTAACAATGTGGGGAATCGCGATTCCACTTGCTGCGCTTGGAACTTACCGGTTCCACTGGCCGGTGATTGTCGTATACGCGTGTACCTGTATTGATGAGGTTGGAAAAATTCCGTGGACGCTCTATCATTTTCGGAAATATAAGTGGGTGAAGGATCTGACGCATACGGGGATGGAGCAGAAAGAAAAATCATAAATTTATAAAAAATCAGCTGGTCGTATCCCTGCGGATCAGTACCGGTGTAATCTGTTTATGGATCGGTTTCGAAAGAGAAACCGGTCTTCTTTTTTTTCGTTCTTCCATCTGCTGTACCAGAAGTTCTATTGCGGTTTTTGCGATTAGGTCGATCTGCTGTCCGACCGTTGTGATAGGCAGAATTGCCTCGCTTGCAATCGGGGAATTGTCAAATCCGACCAGTTCATAACTGTCAGGAAAGCATCCGTATTTTTGGAAAATCAGGTTTAAAAACATATTTGCATAGGTATCATTGGCGAGGAAAATCCCCTTCTTTTTGTCAGGGTACTTCTCATCAATATCAGAGAAAATGTGCTTCATCTGTGCAAAAATGTCCTGATAAGAATCCCCTATTACATTTAAATTCAGTTCATAAGGAACGTGATATTCCTGACAGGTATCTTCAAAGGCACGGATACGGTCATAGGCAGGGATGGACTTTGGAACATCCGCATTAACGTGAATCAGTACATCGCATTTGTCCCGGATCAGAAGCGTTGCCGCCTGGAGCGCACCCATATAATTGTCGCTGGTTACGCCACAGATATGTTCGGCTTCGCGCTCAATGGCAATGACCGGGATCTGGTAAGAAGCCAGTTTTTCAGAAGAAAGAGTGTGACTTAACACGATCAGGCCCTCAATCTGGTATGCCATCAATTCATCAATGTACTGTTCCTCCTCGGACGGTCCGTTGTCGCTGACGAATACGAGAAATTTATAATGAAAATCGCGGTAGCTGGAAAGAATCTGTGTAAGCATTTCCGAATAATAGTGCAGATAAAGGTTCGGAATAATGATTCCGATAAATTCACTCTTTCCATTGGCAAGAACCTTTGCAAGCTTATTCTTTTTGTAACCCAGAGTATCAAGAGCCTGTGAAATTTTCTCCTGATTTTCAAGCGTCAGGGAGTCCGGATGATTAAAATATCTGGAAATGGTTGTCTTTGAAAAATTCGTATATGCTGCAATATCTGCAAATGTTACCTGTTTCTTTCCCATCTGAAAGCTGTCTCCTTTATCTGTTTTATCCATAGTATAACAACCGGAAAGAAAAATAGCAATGAAAAAAACTGGTTATGTAATCGGTTACTTTAATGAATAAAAGTGTTGACATATCGGAAACTTTGTTGTACTATCAGAATATAAAGTAACCGGTTACTTTACCGGTTACATCAAAGCAGAACGAGTAATACGATGAAAAGGGAGGAGCAATCGCATGAAAAAACTGGCAAAACAAGTCGGCTCTGCGAAAAAACAAACCATGGGGAGTAAGCTGTCTTATATAAAGAAAAACTGGCAGCTGTATGTTTTTTTCCTGATGCCGGCACTGTTACTCACAATCATTTTCAAGTATCTTCCGATGGGAGGACTTCTGATTGCATTTGAGGATTACAATGTCATTAAAGGAGTTTTGGGAAGCCCGTGGGTGGGGCTGGAATATTTCCGGAGATTTTTATCATCACCGGATTTTATGAACTACCTGCTGAACACATTAAAGCTGAGTATCTTTGGACTTCTCTGGAGTTTTCCGATACCAATTATTCTGGCACTTTTACTGAACCGTATCCGCAAGGCGGGGATTAAGAAAAAAATCCAGCTGCTGATCTATGCACCGAATTTTATTTCCGTCATCGTGCTCTGTGGTATGGTGCGTATGTTTTTATCTCCGGTAGGACCGTTAAACCGTCTGCTGGGAATGAATACAAACTGGATGACCATGCCGTCCGCATTCCGTACCATTTATATTGCAAGCGGAATCTGGCAGGGAGCAGGCTGGGCATCCATCATGTATACTGCAGCATTATCCAATGCAAGCAAGGAACTGGAAGAGGCAGCCATTGTGGACGGTGCAAATCTTTTGCAGCAGATCTGGTATGTGGAACTTCCGGCAATCAAGGATATTATCGTGATCCAGTTTATTTTACAGGCCGGAAACATTATGAGCATCGGCTTTGAAAAGGCATATGCCCTGCAGACAGATATGAACTTACCGGCTTCTGAAATTTTATCAACCTATGTATACCGGATAGGTCTTTTGAATGGCGATTACGGTTATTCTACGGCAGTGGGACTGTTTAATTCGGTGATCAATGTGATCCTGCTTATATTTGTGAACTGGGTGGTAAAGAAATTAAACGATGGAGAAGGATTATAGGAGGAACGTGAAATGGAAACAGTTAGTAAAATGAAATATTCACGGACAGACCGGCTGGTGCTTGGAATCGGTTATGCCATTCTTGGACTGTTTGTTCTTTCAATTGTTGTTCCGCTGGTCTATGTTGTTTTAGCATCTTTTATGGATCCGACGGTATTGAATAATCAGGGACTGAGTTTTCACATCAAAGACTGGACACTGGATGCATACCGGCGTGTACTGGAAAACGGAATGATCTGGCGCGGATTTTTAAATTCGTTTTTGTATTCACTGGCATTTGCGGCAATTTCCGTATTTGTCACATTGTTAGCAGCGTATCCGATGTCGAAAAAAGAATTTGTCGGAAGAAAATTTTTTAACGTGATTTTTCTGATCACCATGTTTTTCGGCGGTGGAATGATCCCGACGTTTATTTTGATCAATCAGCTTCATATGGTAAATACCGTATGGGCAATTCTCATTCCGGGAGCATTTAATGTCTGGAATATGATTCTGGCAAGAACGTACTATCAGTCCATTCCAAAAGAACTGCGGGAGGCATCCGCAATTGACGGGGCAAATGAGATCCAGCATTTCTTCCAGATTATGATGCCGGTGTGCAAACCGATTATCGCGGTGCTGGCACTGTGGTCTTTTGTCGGTATGTGGAACAGTTATTTTGATGCGATGATTTACTTAAATGATGCAAACTTACAGCCACTGCAGCTGGTTCTGCGTTCCATTCTGGTACAGAATACACCGCAGCCGGGCATGATCGCGGATATTCAGAGTACCGCGGAGATGGCAAAAGTTGCCGAACAGTTAAAATACGCAACAATTGTAGTATCAAGTTTACCATTGCTTATTATGTATCCATTTTTCCAGAAATACTTTGACAAAGGTGTTATGGTTGGATCGGTAAAAGGTTAAGCAGAAAGGACAGGTACAGATATGTGGAAGAGAAAAATTAAAAAATGTCTGGCACTCGGACTGGCATTTGCTATGATGACCGGTGTGGCAGGATGCGGAAAAGAGCAGCATCTGGAGGCAGAGATCAATCCGGATATACCGGTTTCAGAAGTACAGTTTCCACTGAAAGAACAGGCAGAATTATCATTTATCACAAGTGCTCCGGCAACCTCTACGCAGAATCCGAACGAGCGGATTATTTTTAAGAGACTCGAAAAACAGACGAATGTACATATTGACTGGACCTGTTTTGTGGCAGACCAGTTTTCCGATAAAAAGAATCTGGCACTGGCACAGTTTGGAAACCTTCCAGATGGTTTGTTTAATGCAGGAATGAGCGATTATGATCTGCTTCGTTATGCAAAGCAGGG
>OLQL01001041.1_pt1 | contig 25306 bp, 21 predicted proteins | sample 1672971 | NCBI WGS metagenome assembly OLQL01 (sample SAMEA3136742, study PRJEB25190) | human gut metagenome | biome: human gut; feature: human-associated habitat; material: faeces | place: Austria | collected 2013
GAACAACGGAGAAATCGAGGCGATAGGAAATGATAAAGAAATGTATGAACGGTCGGCCGCATATAGAAAAATGCTATCCGATTCTAAAATAGAACAAACAGTTACAGTTAATTAAAGCTATTATCCGAAGTGGATTTATTTGATACTGCAATGCTTAACATGATTCGTATAGTTGGGAGAAAAAGATAATGGATAAAAAAGAAAAAACAGGCGTACTAAATGTGAGAGACTTGGTAAATGTCGGATTATTTTCCGTGTTGATTTTTATTGCTACGTTTCTTTCTGGGATGATCGGTTTTATTCCGGTCTTAATGCCGGTCGTTCCGTTCGTTTATGGGATTGTGTCAGGGCCGGTATACATGCTTTATTTTACGAAGATTAAAAAAGCAGGGATGCTTTTCATTCAGACGATCGTAGTAACACTTGCATTTGTGGCAACCGGACATGGACCGTGGGTACTGCTTACGGCAGTTATCGGCGGTTTACTGGGAGAAGTTGTCCTAAGGAATGGACGGTATAAAAGTGTAAAGCATGCAAGACTTGCTTTCAGCGTACAGTCCATATATGGACTTGGAAACTGGCTTCCGATTTATTTTGCGAGAGATGCCTATATCCGGCAGATGCTTGATATGGGGTACGGGGAAGAATATACACAAAAAATGATGAGTGTTTTGCCGAACTGGACGCTTCCGCTGATTGTGATTTTAGGAATGCTCGGCGCGTACATAGGCTGCACGATAGGCATAAGAATGTTGAAGAAACATTTTGTAAAAGCAGGCATGGCAGAGGAGGTATAGCGTGCACAGTGAAAAATTTAAACTGGATTTTCGGACGAAAATGTTGATGTCATTGTGTCTTTCGTATACTCTGATCCTGGGAAATATACAAACGAAATTTTCGATTGTGGCGGCAGCTTATTCGCTGCTGCCATATGTATTTTTACTCTTGAACAGGGAAAAGAAAGCGGCGGTAAAAGGAATCCTGTTTATTATGGCTGCTTACATCATTCAAAAAGAATGGGTGTTTTCAGCCGGTGGTTTTTTGGGATCTTTATTTCTTTTTATTACGATGATGTTTTTGCGGCTTCTTCCGGGATTTGTGATGGCGAGATTTGCTCTTGCTTCATCTACAATGAGCCATATGACGTCAGCGCTTAAAAAAATGCATTTTCCGGTTGTGTTGATCATCCCAATTACGGTTATGGCAAGATTTTTTCATACGGCGAGAGAAGATTATAATCAGGTAAAAGACGCAATGTATTTACATGGTCTTACAAACAGACGCCTCTTTTTTCATCCTGTAAAGCTTTTTGAATACAGAATGGTTCCATTATTTATGGTGCTTACAAAAACAGCAGATGATGTTGCCGTATCGGCGATGACGCGAGGACTGAAAATCCATGGGAAAAGAACGTATATCGGCGAAAGCAGGTTTTGTATGAGAGACTACATTTGTTTTTTGCTTATGCTCGTGTTGATAGGATTTTATATAGGAGGGAAATATGTTTGCGTGTAGAAATTTAAATCTGTCATATAAAGGAAACAAAATACTAAAAGATATACATTTTCATATTCCTGAAGGAACGGTTTTTTGTATAACGGGAGAATCCGGATCCGGCAAAAGCAGTTTATTAAAAGTAATCAATGGGATAATCCCTGAGATTACCGAGGCGGAAATTTCAGGAGAAATAAAATTAAACGATATGCGGTTAAATGAGATGGATATTGCACAGAGAAGCCGGTATATTTCGACCGTATATCAAAATCCGAAAACACAGTTTTATTGCGTTGAGTCTACGGATGAACTGGCGTTTCCTTTGGAAAACAGAAATCTGCCGAAGGATGAGATGGTTAAGATAATAAAAAAATATACGGAGCTGCTCGATACGGAAAAGCTTTTAAACAGAAATATTTTTTCACTGTCAGGCGGAGAAAAGCAGCTTATGGCAATTACAAGTGTGATGACGATGGACAATCAAGTATATCTTTTCGATGAGCCGTCGGCTTCTTTGGATCATCATTCGATCGGTCTTTTGAAAAAATGCATCGCCGAGCTGAAACGAAAAGGGAAAATCGTGATAATTGCCGAACACAGACTGTATTATCTGAAAGAGATCATGGATTATCTGGCTGTTTTAAAAGAAGGAAAACTGGAAATGATCTCTGTGGAAGACTTAGATCATGACAAGATCTGCAGACTGAAGGAGACGTATGCCTTAAGGAGTTTTGAAGAAATCAGGAAAGAAGAGCTGTTATCGGATAATCCCTGCTATCAGATCCAGATGCTGAACAAAACGAAAAACGGAGAAAAGGATAAGAATATTTTAAAATGTAAAAATTTTGCACAAAGCTTTAAAAATACGAAAATCATGGATATCGGGGAAATCGGATTTTCGGAAGGAATATATTTTATTATAGGAGAGAATGGAGTCGGGAAGTCCACATTCATTAAAAAGATGGCAAAACTGCTGAAAGGAAAAGGAAAATCTTTTTACTGCGGGAATGAAATAAAAAGATCTTATGAATATATCTCCATGGTGATGCAGGATGTAAATTATCAGATATTCACAGAATCTGTATGGTCGGAAATATCCATCGTCAGTCAGGACGATGCAAAAAAGGAGCGGGTGTTGAAAGAGTTGATGCTTTATGACAAGAAAGACAGTCATCCACAATCTTTGTCCGGAGGAGAAAAGCAAAGACTTATGATCGCACTCGCTATAGTAAGTTTGAAACCGATCGTGATATTAGACGAGCCGACAAGCGGGCTTTGTAAAGGGCAGATGGCGTCCACTGTCAAATATTTACAAAAGATGAAAGAAGAAGGAAAAACAGTAATTGTAATAACTCACGATTATGAATTTATAAAGGAATGTAAAGGAGTTGTCTATGAATTTTTAAATACAATTTAAATACAAACTTTTTGTAAATATTGGACTTTCAGGAATTAATAAGAAAAATATTGTTATGTACATGGAGCGGTTAAACGGTACATTGAAGTGGAAAGGGGAATAATATATGCTTTACAAAAGCATGTTTCAAAGTAAAACAATATAAGAGCCATGCAGTTTTATATACACGGAAGGAGGGAATATACAGTTAATATAAGGCAACAGTTATTTCGCCGGAACACAATTTAAACATCGGTTAATGTATCCGAATTAAATTAAAAGAAAAGGGAGAAAACACATGAAACAATTTGTAAAGAAAAAAGTAAGTTTTGTTATGGTAATGATCATGGCTGTGATAACCGTAATCTCCATGTCGCTGCCGATGGCAGTGTTTGCGCAAGGGGGGGGGTATACGCTAACGCTGAAAAATGAGGGGAGTACGCCCCATACTTTTCAGATATATCAGATTTTTTCGGGAGATTTAGATGAAAGCAAAACCCTTTCTAATATTCAGTGGGGAACGGGAATTAAAGAAGCTTCAAAAGAAACTTTGGGAACTGCGGCTGAAAAAGCGCAAACTTTAACCGGCGAATCAGAAGCAAAAGAATTCGCAAAGACGATCCAAGAGCATTTAAATGAAGATAATAAACTTGAGGTACGCGTAGAAAAAAATGATTCGACAACTGTTGCAAATTTAAATGCAGGTTATTATCTTATTAAAGATAAGGAGGGAAGTCAGACACAAACACCTCCAAACTCAGCGTATACGTCATACATTTTGAAAGTAGTAGGCAATACGACTGCTAAAACAAAATTAGATGTGCCGGAACTTGTAAAAAAAGTGCAGGAAAATAGTAAGAAGGATATCGAGGGAAACGGGTGGCAGGATGCCGCCGACTATAACATAGATGAGGTGATTCCTTATAAACTTACGGGTACATTGCCGAGCAATTATGCAGAGTACGAAACGTATTTTTATGAGTTCAATGATATAATGTCTGCAGGATTAACATTTGATAAAATGTCTGTAAAGGTTACGGTAGACGGTACGACGTTAACGGCAGATCAGGACTATAGCCTGATAGTGCATTCGGATACTAATAGCTTTCAGGTCCGCTTTGAGAACTTGAAGGCGATTCAAAGTGTGATGATAACTTCCACAAGTCAAATTGTCGTGGAATACAAATGTAGATTAAACGGAAATGCTGTAATTGCCGGAAACGGAAATCCTAATACAGCGTATCTTGTATATTCTAACAACCCAAATCAGAGCGGAGGCGGCGACCACGGAAAAACTCCGGAAGATAAAAATGTCGTATTTACATATAAAGTAGTAGTAAATAAGAAAGATGAAGAGAATCACTCGTTACAAGGTGCACAATTTGAGTTGCGGAAGATAGTAAATGATCAAGACGAAGGAACAAAAATAGACACAGTTACTGTTACGGAAGGAACTAAGTTTAATTTTAAAGGATTGGATGCAGGAAAGTATAAGTTAATAGAAACAGTGACTCCATCCGGGTATAATACGATTCAGCCGATTATTTTTACGATTGAAGCCACATATGACGAGGAATCGGATGATCCGCAATTAACATCTTTGACAGGACAGACGGAAGGAGAAATAGTTTTTATACGAAAGACAGAAGAAAGGGAAGACTCTCTGTCAACAGATGTAATTAATAAGAAAGGCATTCAGCTTCCGGAGACAGGTGGAATGGGAAGATATTTAATATATACATTAGGAACGATCTTCGTATTAACCGCTCTGGGATATACAGTGTATAAAAGAAACAGAAAACATACTGAAAAATGATGTTTAAGATTAAAAAATATATACCTGATATAGTAGTTGCGATCATTTTGATTGCTGGGATAGGCTTGTTGGCCTATCCCACGATCGGTGATTATATCAATGCGCTGCATTCTTCAAAAGCGATAGGAAGTTATGTAGAAAAGACGAAAGATTTATCCAAGGAAGAAAAAGAAAACTTGTTAAGAGAAGCAAGAGAATATAATGAAAGTCTGGTTGGTAAAGTCAATCGATATTATTTGAATGAAGAAGAAAAAAAGAGATATGCTCATATCCTTGATATAACAAAAACCGGTATTATGGCATATGTAGAAATACCGAAATTAAATATATATATGCCTGTTTATCATGGCACGGATGAAGGCGTGCTGCAGATAGCGGCAGGTCATCTGCCGGGCAGTTCCCTGCCTGTAGGAGGAGAAAATACCCATAGTCTTATATCCGGACATAGGGGATTGCCTTCTGCGAAATTATTTACGGATATTGATAAGTTAAAAAAGGGCGATTTATTTTTCATACACGTATTTGATGAGGTTCTGGCATATAAGGTAAATCAGATAAAAATCGTACTTCCCGATGATGTGGAAACTTTGGAGATAGAAAAGGGAAAAGATTATGTAACTTTGATCACATGCACCCCTTACGGAGTGAATTCCCACAGACTTCTTGTGCGGGGAGAACGTACTGTTTATAAGCAATCAGAATCGAAAATAGAAGATATGATCAAAAAAAATAATCTGAAGTATATCATGTTGACGGCAGGAGTTATTCTGGCTCTGATCGGCATGACAGTTCTGGTATCGGTATTTCTGATAAAGAGAAGAAAGAGGAGGAAGTTGAATGAAAAATAAGAGAATAAACCTATTGCTTATTCTATGTTTTAGTCTGATATTTTTTATAACTTCTTTCGATTGCGCGTATGCGGCAGAGGAGAACGGCAGTTTGAATATTATACTAACTTATGAACGGCAAGCGATAGACGGCGCCGAATTTTCTGTTTATCAAGTTGCTAAGTGGAATGAAAAAGAGAGTCGGCATACAGTAAAAGCGCCGTTTCGATGGAACGGGGATTTTGTAAATATTAAAACGGCTGACGATCAGTTAAAATTATCGCTTTATTTTGAAAAGCAAAGCCGTAATATAAAAGAAATGATGAAAGGGGAAACCGGAGATGACGGTACGGCAAAATTTACAGATTTGAAAGATGGGATTTATCTTGTGGTACAGACAGGATCATCCGGAAAAGCAAAAGACTTTACTAATGTACAGCCTTTTTTAGTTATCATTCCTCAATTTGAAAATGGAATCCAGAACAGGGTGGTGAATGCAAAACCGAAAACTGAGATACAAAGGAAAGAAAAACCCGAGATACCTCCACAAACACCACCGGATCTATCTCCTAAAAAACGTCCTCAAACAGGAGATATTACAAATATGTTTCGGTGGAATGGAGTCTTGATGTTAAGCAGCGGTATGCTGCTGCTGTTTTTCAGGATCAGGCAAAAAAGCAAAATAGGGGAGGAGAGCGTTGATGAAAAAGAATAATTTGCTAATAAAGCTTTTAACCCTGTTAATAATTATAGCTGCTGTCCTGCCGGTGTTTTATATGCCTGCATATGCGGTGGAAGAAGAGTATGGAACACAAGATATATCTGATCATGGGATAAGCGAACAAGGAGAAAACATCACTTCTTCCGAATCGGAAACATCGTATGTTGAAGAGGGAAACAATGTATTTGACATCGTTCCGAAAGGATATACATTGAAAGCGGTTCAAACAAGGTCTGTTGAGTTTATCATACAGTATCCCCCGGGGCAGCCGACAGGAAATGTAACATACGAATTGAAGAAAGAAATAAATAACCGGGAAATAGTAGTAAAGAGAGGAACACTAAATAAGTCACAGAAAAAAATTACTTTTAAAGATTTAGAATTAAATACGCCATATAAGTTTTATTTGACAAAAGTTCCGAATGGATATGGAAAACCGGACGGTTCTGTGGCAGAGTTTTATTTTGACAACGACGGGATTCATTTTACAAAAGGTGAATCAGGTATTGCTTTGACGATGACTACTGCGTATGTTCATTTTATTGTACAGAATACTTCCGGACTGCCTGTAGGAGGAGTAGTACGATATGCATTAAATAAAGTGAAAGGTAATCAAGAAACTCAAATTAAGGCAGGAACGGCAGACAGGGCAACCGGGAAAATTATTCTTGAAAAATTAGAGTGGAACACTCCGTATAAACTTTATTTGAGAACAGTTCCAAAAGAATATGAAAGACCGAACGATTCCGTGGCAGAGTTTTATTTTGACAGTGAAGGGATTCACTTTATAAAGGGAAGTACAGCCGTTGTTTTAAAGAAGAATAATGAGCAGAACAACAACGGACAGGACGCCCCATTGGAGGAAGGACAATATTATGGATTTACAGGAGAAGACAGCAGAATAAAAATATCGAAGGAGTATAATATAGCGACAGGTACAGATGCATTTTGCTTTGGCGCTAACAAGGATTTTCCTAACTTTGGTAATAAAGCTGTTTACAATGAATTAAGTACCAGCGCCGAAACGCTCTTTCAATTAGCGGAAAATCCGAGGAAGAAAAATCCGAAAGAACTTTATGATTCAGTAAGAAAGGTGATTTATTATTGCGAAATGCATAAAAAAGAACTTTTAACTGACCATCAATTAGGCAGCGATGCATTCTGGTTTGGAAGCAATGATAAAGAAAAAGGATATTATAAGGCTTTGCAGGAGGCAATCTGGTATTATTCAGATAGTATTGACGGCTTGAAAAGCTATTCATCTGGCAGTGTGGGTTATCATATTATGAAAAAAGCAGTTAAACACATTATTCAAGAAAGTGAGAAAGTATCGGATGAAGATATGGAATGTGTAAAGCTTAAAATGTATAATTCTTCTATGCTGGGCGATCACAACAGTCCGCTCCAACCGTTAATTGCGTTTGAAATAATAAACAAAACAGATATAAAGGTGCAAAAAGTCAATAAAAGCGGTGAAAGTCTGGAAGGGGCTGCGTTCAGACTGGAAAAACTGGGGGATGCATCGTTCACCCCGGTAGAAATGGGAAATGAATCAGCTATTTCGGATTTTACGTTTAAATGTTTGGACGCAGGAGAATACCGTCTTACAGAAATCAAAGCGCCATCAAATTATATTCCTTTGGAAGAACCGATTCTATTTACAATAATAGAAGAAAGCAACGGTGTATTTAAAATTAAATTAAATACAGAGAATTCTAAAGTAACGTTAGAAGAGGGGACGTTGACGATTAAAGTTGCAAATGAAAAGACTGTAACGACAGAGATCACTGTGGATAAAAAATGGTTTAGAGCTGACGGAACTGAGTTTCACCCTCAGGATGGGGAGATTTCTTATAATCTGATACAGGTTTTGACTACGGAAGGAGGGGAATCTTCCGAAAAAATATATAAATCGGGAGAAACATTGACAAGTCAGGACGGTTGGCAAAAAACTTACTCAAATCTGCCGGCGGCAGACATAAACGGCAATGGAGAAAAAGAAATCTGCACGTATTATGTGAAGGAGATTTTGATTGCAGATTATAGTACAAGCTACAGTAACGGCAGCGTCGGTGAATCAGAAGATCCGTCGGCCGCGGCGCTTTCGTCGGGAACTATCACTGTTAAAAATACGGAAAAGATGAAATTCATATTACCTGAAACAGGTGGAACGGGACGTGGGATTCTGTACATTGCAGGAGTGTTTCTGTTAGGGATTTCTATGATTCTGTTAGGCAATAAAAATAGTTCTTTTTATGAATGCTTACATAAGAAAGGGTGACTTTTTGTATGAATTTGGATGAGCGGGATTTAAAAAAGATCAAATCTTTACATGTTATGTTGAAAATGCCAATATGGATATTGGAAAAAGAAACAAATAAAGTTTTAAAAAGCTATGAATCAATTTATAAGCATCCTATTTCTTACGGATTCAAAGAAAAGAATATCTCAGAAGAAACAGTGCAGTTCTACAGTGGAATATTAAATGAAATTTTTTTGTGCCTGTGGTATAAGGATATAAAAATAGTAATAGGCGCTTTTAGAATTAATAATGTTACAAGGGCAGATTTTTCACATGTTTATAATAATATGGATGATGAAAATAAGAAAAATTTGTCAGAAACCGAGTGTTGGGAATATTATGAAGCGCTTCCGGTATATCCGTTGGGGGATATCAGAGATTATTTGATCCTTTTAGGGTTTTTGTTTGATATGGATCTGGAAGATATCTATTCGGAAGGATTGCACGAGCAAGTAGCGAAAAACAAGTTAGAACTGGAGAAAAAGCCATCTGAAGAAGAGGTATATGACACTTTCCGTGTAGAGCGATATACATTTTATTATGAAAATAAGATCATGAACCTCGTAAGTCAGGGAGATATTCAATTATTAAAAAGTGGTCTTACAGAATTAGGAACGAGTGTTTTACCGATTTTAACGAGCAGTTCTTTAAAGACGGAAAAAAACTATACTGTTATTATTTTGGAAAAGCTGGCATCGTTGGCGATTCAGGTAGGAAAGGATATCGTGTCAGTAATCAGGCTGAGAATGACGGCGATGCGGTTGGGATTGTCGGAGACCTGCGTGACGGTGTTCACGATCAGGCCGTTGTCCCGCTTGCCGTCGTTGGACGTGACCACGTATAGACCATAGCCGATGCGAAACAGGGCGCTCATGTCGTGCTTGTCGGCCATTTCGCTGTCCCGGGCCGCATATTCCCGGCAAAGCTCCTTCGCCAGTTCGCCCAGCTGCTCCCGGTTTTCAGCGGACAGCGCGGAACGGATGGTCACCGGCGTGCCCACGAAGGTGATGTTCTTGCTCTTTTCGAACATGCCCTTCATCACCTTGGCGGCCAGCGGCGCCCAGGAACCGTTTTCGATCAGCGCCACCGTGCGGTTCTGGTAGTTCCGCTCGGTCAGATGCTCGATAAAGGTGCGCATGAAGGGGAACACATCGGCGTTGTAGGTGGTGGTGGCCAGCACCAGCTTTCCGTAGCGGAATGCGTCTGCCACAGCCTGCGCCATGTCGCACCGGGCCAGATCGTGCACGACGACCTTCGGACAGCCGCCCAGACGGAGCTTTTCGGCCAGCAGCTCGGCGGCCTTGCCGGTGTGGCCGTAAACGGAGGTGTAGGCGATCATCACGCCGTCGCTCTCCACCGCATAGGAAGACCAGGTGTTGTACAGCTCCAGCGCTTCGGCCAGATTGTCCTCCACCACCGGGCCGTGCAGGGGGCAGATCTTTTCGATATCCAGCGCCGCGGCCTTTTTGAGCAGGCTCTGCACCTGCGCGCCGTACTTGCCCACGATGCCGATGTAGTACCGCCGGGCCTCGTCCGCCCAGTCCTCGCTCACGTCCAGCGCGCCGAACTTGCCGAAGCCGTCGGCGGAGAAAAGCACCTTATCCGTGCTGTCGTAAGTGACCATGACCTCGGGCCAGTGCACCATGGGCGCGAACACGAAGGTCAGGGTATGTTTGCCCAGTGAAAGGGACTCGCCGTCCTTCACCACCACCTTGTTTTCGCACAGGCCAGGGCCGAAGAACTGGTCGATCATGGCGAAAGTCTTGGCGTTGGCCACCACCGCCGCCTCCGGGTAGGCGCTCAGAAAGCTGGCGATATTGGCGGAATGGTCGGGCTCCATATGCTGCACCACCAGATAGTCCGGCTTCCGCCCGCCCAGAATCAGGGCCAGATTGTCCAGCCATTCATGCTGGAAATGCCGGTCTACCGTGTCCATCACGGCGATCTTGTCGTCCAGAATCACGTAAGAATTATAGGCCATGCCGTTGGGCACGGTATACTGACCCTCGAACAAATCCACCTGATGGTCGTTTACGCCTGCGTAAAGAATATCCTTGGTGATGAACATAAGCCGCATCCTTTCTGTTCTATGGGAGTTTCCGGGGGGAACAGCCCGCCCGGAAAGTGCATCTTTGGGGTACAAGTAAATGATACCCATTTTTCCGAAAAGTGAAACCATTTTTTCCACAGTTCCCGCACTTTTTCCATTGCCCAAAGCACTGCGTGCGCCATCTGTCCGCACATTGACAGAGGGCGTTTCTTCCTCTACAATAGGTTGGATGAAATGTGACGCGATAAAGGAGGCTTTCCCTTTGAATATTTTGATCACCGGGGCTCGGGGCTTTATGGGCAAAAACCTGCGTTCCGCCCTGACGGGCCGGTGCGGAGACGCGCACCGGCTGATGCTGCTGGACATGCCCCACACGGAGGAAGAACTGCTGGCCGCCGCGGCGGAAGCGGATTTCGTCTTTCATCTGGCGGGCGTGAACCGGCCCACGGACCCGGCGGATTTTCAGAAAGGGAACGCCGATTTTACCCGGCAGCTGCTGACGCTGCTGAAAGAGCGCGGCAAGCGCCCACCGGTGCTGCTCAGCTCGTCCATTCAGGCAGCGCTGGAAAATCCCTATGGTCAGAGCAAATTAAGCGCCGAACAGGCCGTGGCGGACTATGGCCGGGAGACAGGCTCGGCGGTGTATCTTTACCGTCTGCCCAACGTATTCGGCAAATGGAGCCGTCCCAACTACAACAGCGCTGTGGCCACCTTCTGCCATAACGTGGCCCGTGGCCTGCCCATCACGGTGAACGACCCTTCCGTAACGCTGCGGCTCGTCTATATCGACGACGTGGTAGAGGAGTTCCTCCGCGCCATGGAGGGCCAGCCCCACCGGGAAGGCGAATGGTGCACCGTGCAGCCCGTGCACGAAGTGAATCTGGGCCATATGGCCGAGCTGATCCAGTCCTTCCCCGCCCTGCGGGACAGCCTGACTGCCCCCGATCAGAGCGACCCGCTGGTGAAGAAGCTCTACGCCACCTATCTCAGCTTTCTGCCGCCGGAGGATTTCTCCCGGCCCACCGTCACCCACGCCGACCAGCGCGGTTCCTTCACGGAGCTGCTGCACATGGGCAGCCGGGGGCAGGTCAGCCTGAATGTGTCGAGGCCCCATATCACCAAGGGCGACCACTGGCACCAGACCAAGCATGAAAAATTCATCGTGCTGCAGGGTGAGGGCGTGATCCGCTTCCGCAAAGTGGGGGATTCCACAGTGATCGCCTACAAGGTCAGCGGCGAAAATCTCACGGTGGTGGATATTCCCACTGGCTACACCCACAGCATCGAAAACACCGGCGACACGGATATGCTCACCCTCATGTGGGCCAACGAAGTCTTCGACCCGGCGCATCCCGACACCCTGCGTCTGCCCGTGCTGGAGACCCATGCCGAAGCAAAGGAGAACGACTGATGAAAAAGCTGAAACTGATGACCATTCTGGGCACCCGGCCGGAGATCATCCGGCTGTCCGCCGTCATCCGCACCGCCGATCGGTATTTCGATCATATTCTGGTGCATACCGGCCAGAACTACGACCCCAACCTGAACGATATTTTCTTCAAGGAGCTGGAGTTGCGGGCCCCGGACTACTATCTGGACGCGGTGGGCGGCGATCTGGGCGAGACTATGGGCAATATCATCGCCGCCAGCTACAAGGTCATTCAGAAGGAAAAGCCCGACGCGCTGCTGGTGCTGGGCGATACCAATTCCGCCCTGAGCGCCATCTCCGCCAAGCGGCTGAAGGTGCCGATCTTCCATATGGAGGCGGGCAACCGCTGCTGGGACTGGAACGTCAGCGAAATGATCAACCGGAAGATCGTGGATCATATTTCCGACATCAACATGCCCTATACCGAAAACAGCCGCCGCTATCTGCTCAGCGAGGGCATCGACGGCAAGACCATTTTCGTGACCGGCTCCCCCATGCGGGAGGTGCTGAACCACGCCATGCCCGGCATTGAAAAAAGCGACGTGCTGGAACGGCTGGGGCTGGAAAAGGGCAAATATATCCTCGTTTCCGCGCACCGGGAGGAAAACATTGATCTGGAAGACAATTTCTTCTCCCTGATGAACGCCATCAACCACATGGCGGAGACCTATCAGGTGCCGGTGATCTACTCCACCCATCCCCGCAGCCGGAAGTTCATCGAGCAGCGGCATTTCCAGTTCCATCCGCTGGTGCGCAGCCTGCCGCCCTTCGGTCTGTTCGACTACAATCATTTGCAGATGAACAGTCTGGTGGTGCTGTCCGACAGCGGCACCCTCAGCGAGGAAAGCGCCATGCTGGGCTTCTGCGGCGTGCTGATCCGCACCTCCACCGAGCGGCCCGAGGTGCTGGACAAGGGCACGGTGGTCATCGGCGGCATCACGCAGGAAAGCGTGCAGCAGGCCGCCGAGCTGGCCATCGCCATGCAGGCCGCAGGGGAGCCCCGGGCCATGCCGCTGGATTACGAGGACGTGAACGTGGGCGCGAAGGTGGTCAAGCTCATCCAGAGCTACACCCCCATCGTCAACGAGACCGTCTGGCTGAAACGATGATTTTCGGAGGAACAGACTCTTGAATCAGTCAAAGAACCGCGCGAAGGAGCGCTGGGCCATGCTGCCCGTGATTTTCGCTCTGGCATGGCCTACCATGCTGGAAGAGCTGATGCAGACGCTGGTGCAGTACATCGACACCGCCATGGTGGGGGCGCTGGGCACGGAGGCCACCGCCGCCGTAGGGGCCACCAGCACCGTAGGCTGGATGGTGGGCAGTTCCATCTCCGCGCTGGGCGTCGGGTTTCTGGCTTACATTGCCAAAGCCTGCGGCGCGGGCCGGAAGCAGGAGGCCCATCAGGCCTCGGCGCAGGCCGCCATGGTGGCCTGCATCGTGGGCGCGCTCTTTACCGCGCTGACTCTGAGCCTGAGCCCCATGGTGCCGGTATGGATGCAGGTGGATCCCGCCATCCGGGAGCTGACCCACCGGTATTTCTTCATTCTGTACGTGCCCATGCTCTTCCGCACGGCCAGCATCCTCTTCGGCACGGTGCTGCGGGCTGCTGGCGACACCAAGACCCCCATGCGGGTGGGCGTGCTGATGAACCTGATCAATATCGTGCTGAACTTCCTGCTGATCTACCCCACCCGGGAGATCAGCCTGTTTTCCCACACCGTCAGCGTATACGGCGCGGGGATGGGCGTGGAGGGCGCGGCCATCGCCAGCGCCATTTCCTACACGGTCGGCGGCGTGCTGATTACGGCGGTGCTGTGGAGGCATCCTATGGTGTCGCCCAAGGGCTGCAGCCTGCGGCCCGACGGCCGGGTGCTTCGCCCCTGCCTGAAGGTGGCGCTGCCCAATATGCTGCAGCGCTTCGGCACCTCGCTGGGCTATGTGGTGTTCGCCTCCATGATCAACGCGCTGGGCCAGACGGCCACCGCCGCCCATACCATCGCCAATACGGTGGAGTCCGCCTTCTACATTCCCGGCTTCGGCATGCAGACCGCCGCCGCTACCCTGTCCGGCAACGCGCTGGGGGCTGGCGACAACGACCGCATGAAGCGACTGGCCCGCACCATCCTGCCGCTGGAGGTGGGGCTGATGACCGTTTCCGGGGCCCTTTTGTTCGCCTTCGCCCGGCCCCTGATGGCGATGTTCTCCTCCGACGAGAGGGTCATCGCGCTGGGCAGCACCGTGCTGCGGATGGTGGCCGTCTCCGAGCCCTTCTACGGCGTGCCCATCGTCATCGAGGGCATGATGCAGGGCGTTGGGCGCACACTGATTCCCTTCCTGTTCAACCTGACGGGCATGTGGGGCGTACGCATCGCGGGCACCTTCGTCTGCACCCGGCTTCTGGGGCTGGGGCTTCAGGCGGCGTGGGCCTGCATGATCGCCCACAACCTGCTGCTGTGCCTGCTGTTCAGCCTGCATTTCCGCCGGGGAACGTGGAATCCCCTGAACGCAAAGGGCGCGGGCGGGCAGCCTTGCCAAGAAACAGCAAATCGTGTATAATGAAAGCTGACACTTTTTGGATACAATGACGCAGGAACCTCTGGACTGCGAAAAGAGGTGAGGGCGGCCCGCAGGGGCCCGCATTATGGAAAGCAAGGACAAAATGCTGATCACCGGCGGCAATCCGCTGGTGGGGGAGATCACCGTCAGCGGCGGTAAAAATACGGCGGTGGCGGTGATCCCGGCGGCGCTTCTGTGCAACGAGCCCTGCACCATCGAAAACCTGCCGGACATCGAGGACGTGCGGGCGCTGGTGGATATTCTGCGGGAACTGGGCGCGGAAGTGGACTACCGTCCCGGCCAGCGGATGGTGGTCAACGCGGCCAACGTGAAGGAATACCACGTTCCCTACCGGCAGACCCGCCGTCTGCGGGCCAGTTATTATCTGCTGGGGGCGCTGCTGGGCCGGGGAGGACGGGCCGAGGTGGCCTATCCCGGCGGCTGCAACATCGGTTCCCGCCCCATCGACCAGCATTTGAAGGGCTTTGAAACGCTGGGGGCAGCCATCGAGGATCGGGGCGGTGTGGTATACGCCAAGGCCGATCATCTGGTGGGCAACGACGTATTCTTCGATATGGTCACTGTGGGCGGCACCATCAACGTGCTGCTGGCTGCCGCCCGGGCCGAGGGCACCACGGTGATCTACAATGCGGCCAAGGAGCCCCACATCGTGGACCTGGCCAACTTCCTTAACAGCATGGGTGCGAAGATTCGCGGCGCGGGCACGGATGTGATCCGCGTGCGGGGTGTGCAGAACCTGCACGGCACCACCTACACCGTCATTCCCGACCAGATCGAGACGGGTACGCTGATGATCGCCGCCGCCGCCACCCGGGGCGACGTGGTCATCCACGGCTGCATTCCCACCCACATGGAGGCGCTGACCGCCAAACTGCTGGAAATGGGCGTGCGGGTAACGGAAAACGACGACAGCATCCGCGTCCGTCCTCAGGGCGTGCAGCGGGCCGTCAACGTGAAAACGCAGGTCTACCCCGGTTTCCCCACCGACTTGCAGCAGCCCATGACCTCCCTTCTGTGCATGGCCAATGGCGTTTCCACCGTCAGCGAGACCATTTTCGAGCGCCGCTTCATGCATCTGGACGAGCTGCGGCGCATGGGCGCGCACATCAAGCTGATGGATCATTCCACCATCCTGATCGAGGGCGTGCGGGAGCTGTACGGCGCGCCCGTCACCGTCACCGACCTGCGGGCCGGTGCGGCGCTGATCGTGGCCGGGCTGATGGCCAAGGGCGTAACGGAAATTTACGAGACCTCCTACATCGACCGGGGCTATGAGCGCATCGAAGAAAAGCTCCGTTCCCTCGGCGCGGACATCCGCCGGGAAAAGCTGAGCTGAGTTACCCATTTGAACCCGTCAGGGCGGGGAGGGATGCAGTCTGTACGAAGCCAGCCCATTTGAAGTGCTGGGCGTCAGGCCCGGCGCGGACGCGGTGGAAGTACGGGCCGCGTACCGCCGCAAGGTAAAGGAATGTCACCCGGATCAGTTTACGGACGCGCAGCGCCAGAAGCAGGCGCAGGATGAGCTGATTCGGCTCAATCTGGCCTACGAGCAGGCGCTGAAGCTGGCCTCCCAGCGCCGGGTCGGGTTTAATCTGATCGCCCAGGAGGAAGCCAAGCACTTTGCCCTCCGCCTGATGGAGCAGGGCAATCTGGAAAGCGCCCTCCGTCAGCTTTTGCGGGCCGACACCCGGGACGACGGCTGGTACGCCCTGCAGGGAAAGATCCTCATGGGCCTGCACCGCTACGACGAAGCCCACCAGAGCTACCGGGAGGCCATCAAAATCGACCCGGACAACCGGGAATACCGGGCCGGGGCGCTGGACGCGGTTGTCGCGGGCCGCAACAGCAAAAAGCTCAACGTCAAAATTCAAAACTGGTTCAAGGACAGCTTCGGCAAACGCTGAGGCTGTTTTATTATATGACCAATCTAAAAAGCGTGGATTTTTATCACACGCTTTGAACGGCCGCTTCCTTTCATTAAAACTGTGCTAACGAATTTCCTGCTCCAGTTCATCAAACTCTGAAGTACTAAAAAACGCACCAAGAGTCATATCCAGACCGTCGCAGAGCTTCTTTACCAGATTGACGGAAACCTCCCGGCGTTTGGGGTCGAGCATACTGTACACGCTGGACGGAGTAACGCCCGCCCGATTGGCCAGTTCATTGGGCTTGATATTGCGTTCCTTACAGATTTGTCGAAAACGGTCTGCCACGGCGTCCTTGACAGTCATAGTTATCACCTCAAGGACAGCATATAAAATCATACGCAAGTGCGTTTTCGCAGTTGCGTAATTTTGAGAAATGTTTTATAATGTTGGTGAAAATACGCAGGTGCGTAAATCTGGAGGATTTCATCATGAGTAAAGAAATAAGCAGTGAAGAGTTACAAACCTACTTAAAGCAAGCGATCGAACTGGAAACAGATATAGCAATACAGGAAAAAATCCAATCCGATTATTTAAAAATATCAGAAGAAAAGAGACCGCAATTATCTTTAGCGGAACTGCCGCCAAAACCCATATGCGAACCAAACCCCGCTCCTGATGGTGTAAAATATATTTTTTGGGGGATTGTCATTTTCATGCTAGGCTCATGGTTAGCAAGTTTAACAAATAGCCTTAATGGAATCGTTTGTGCTATCTTGCTGCTTGCCGTCTTGATTACTTCCATCGTCTTTATCATACGTGGAGTCGTCTTTAACATCAAAAATCTAAATCACAAACTGGCTTATAGAAAGCAAATGAAAAAATACCATGCTAAATGTGCATCCTATGAAGCATACAGTCAAGCAGTCAGTGAACAATATGTGAGCGACATGAAAATTTGGGAAAGGTCAAATGATGAAATCGTCAACATGACCTCCAAACCTTTAAAAGAAACGAAAGAGCTTCTTGAAGAATACTATTCTGCCGGCATCGTTTACCCCAAATACCGCAACCTTCCCGCCCTTGCCAGTATGTACGAATATCTGATCACAGGCCGCTGCGAAAGTCTGACAGGCCCCCACGGTGCTTATAACCTTTATGAAGACGAAGTTCGTAAGGATATGGTCATATCACAGCTATCCGTTGTGATTCAAAATCTTGAACGAATCAAGCAGAACCAGTATATGCTTTATCAGCAGGTAAAAGAGATTCAGCAGACCGTCAACAGCATTGGAAATGAATTGCGGAATGAACTGCAGAAAATGGAAGGCTACGCCATCCAGATTGCTTCTCTTACAGCGCTGAACGCCTATTACTCCGCTTTGAATGAACGGAATACCAGAATTACAATGTGGTGTCATATATAACGATCGTTGTAGAAAAAAGAATATACGAAACAAAAAGCGTGGATTTTCATTTCACGCTTTTTGTTATTCTTTTTCCAGTAAATTCCGCAGTTGTTTTTCCAATGCGGGCAGCTCCGTTTCGCAGGTATCAAACACGTCTTCTTTTCGCAGGGTCTGATACTTATGGGCGGTAATATCCCTCATTCCCGCAATAGCGCGCCATGGAATTTCCCGATGAGCGTCCCGGAACTCCAACGTCAGGCTTTTCACTAACTCGCCAATGTTGATAAGCGTCATACAGACCGCTCGTGCCGTTCGTTCGTCCTGTAAAAAATCCGCAAGCTCCATCCCCATCAGTCTTTCCTTTGACACGGCGATTTCGGATAAGAGCTTGCAACAAATCTGCCTGTCCCGCTCGTTCAAAGCACCTGCACCACCGTTTTTGGACGAATCATACTGCCGTCTGGCAGGGGTGCATGAATCACATCCACGGGTAAACCAAGTTGTTCTTCCAAGTCATATTTTAAGGCATTCAGGGTGATAAGCGACACAGCAGGACGATCGAACTCTACCAGCAAATCCAAATCGCTCTGGCTCGTAGCCCGCCCATCGGCATAGGAACCAAAAATATGAGCCCTACGCAGAGAATAGGTGCTCTGTAAGCCCTGCAATACGCTGCGAATCGTTTCTTCTGTCGGCATCACGCTCGCCTCCCTCTATGAGCAGTATAGCACGGGATGGTTTAGAATAGCAAGAAACATCCGTTTCCGCAGGATTCGATACAAAACCGCGCAACATTTGCCAAAGCGTCCCTATGTGCCATGACATTTCAAATCACCCGGAATTCGCGCCGAAGTCCTGGATTGTCAGCAGCTATCCTTTTGCAGTTGTATAATTGGGGGAATTGTTTTATAATGGTAACGAGGTCTACAAGGCATTTTGATGAAATCATCAATTTCAATTTTTTTCACGAAAAGAGAGGTCAGCTTATGAAAAAGAAAAAAATCTGGCTTTCTATTCTCCTTCTCATTTCCCTTTTCCTGCTTTGCTCCTTCGGTGCCTTAGTAGGAACCTACAACTCTGCTCAAAACCTGCTGTCGCAAGGGAAATATGAAGAAGCAGCAGAAAAATTTGAACGCCTTAACGGTTATGAGGATGCTGCAATGCTGACGCTGTATTGCAAAGCGGTGGCGTTGGCAGAAAGCGGCGATTATGAAAATGGCATTGCCGGGCTGAAAAGTCTTGGCGATTATAAAGACTGTGCGATGCGGATCACTTACTATACAGGTCGGCATTATGAAGACCTTGTTAACGCGGGAGATTATCATTATTTTTCGGACGCACAGCAAGCTTACGGTTCTAATCCATTATTTTTAGATAGTGCAAAACGGTTAGAAAATTTGACTATCACTCTTTATTCCATGGCCGGAAAGCTAAGGGAAGAAAAGAATTGGGAAAATGCTGCTGCGATTTACAACGTCTTGGGTAATTATCAGGACAGTCAGGAAAAATATTCTGACTGCTGGTATGAACTGGCGGAAGAAATGCTTAACTCCGAAAATTACAAAGTTGCTTCTACTGCTTTTCAAAAAGCTGGAGACTATAAAGATGCAGCGGAAAGAATTGATGAACCGTATTATAAGCAGGCAGAAAAACTGCTGGCTTCTGGAGATGAAGAAGGCGCTATTGCCGCTTTCCAAGCAATAGGCAGCTATAGTGATGCCTCCGAACGCTGGAAGGGGATTTACTATGCTCAGGCCGAAAGGTATCTTGCTGACGGCAAATGGGAACAGGCTTCCCAAGCCTTTGAAAATGCTGGAGATTACGAAGATGCTGCTCAGCGCATTTTAGAGCCTTACTATGCCGAAGCTAAAAAACTGCTGGCTGATGGTGATAAGGCAGGAGCTATTGCCGCATTTCAAGCAATAAACAACTATAACGATGCCTCCGAACGCTGGAAAGGGATTTACTATACTCAAGCCGAAAGATATCTTGCTGATGGCGAATGGGAACAGGCTTCCCAAGCCTTTGAAAATGCTGAAGATTACAAAGATGCTGCCCAGCGCATTTTAGAGCCTTATTATGCTGAAGCTGAAAAATTGCTGGCTGACGGTGATGAAGCAGAAGCTATTGCCGCCTTTCAAAAGGCAGATACCTATAGTGATGCGGCAGACCGCTGGAAAGCAATTTATTATGCTCAAGCGGAAAAGCATCTTGCTGCTGGTGAATGGGAGCAAGCTTCCCAAGCCTTTGAAAATGCTGGCGATTACAAAGACGCTGCTCAGCGTATTTTAGAGCCTTACTATACTCAGGGTGAAATACTGCTTGCTAAGAATGAAAAAGGCTATGCAATATTTGCGTTTAGAGCTGCCGGCAATTATTTAGATGCAAAAACAAAAGCCTTGGAACTTCAAAAAAGCTTTATTTCGTCCATTTCAACAGTATACGGCCTTACCATCGGTCTAAAAGCAGACGGAACAGTGGTTGCGACTGGATGGAATAGCAATGGTGAACGCAATGTCCGTTCTTGGAAAAATATTGTGGCGGTTGCGGCAGGAGGGTGTCATACCCTCGGCCTAAAAGCAGACGGAACGGTAGTTGCGACTGGATGGAATATCAATGGTCAATGTAATGTCGATTCTTGGAAAGACATTGTGGCGGTTGCAGCAGGAGATGATGATACCATCGGCCTAAAAGCGGATGGAACGGTGGTTGCGACTGGATTAAATCTCGATGGTGAATGCTTTGTCCGTTCTTGGAAAGACATTGTAGCGGTTGCGGCAGGAGGCACCCATACCATTGGCCTAAAAGCAGACGGTACGGTGGTTGCGACTGGAAATAATGACTATGGCCAATGCGATGTTTCCGACTGGAAACTCTGGTAAATCCACGAAAGAAATAAACACCTGAAACAATGCCCGCCTCCCCACGGAGATGGGCATTTCTTTCATATGAGCCCCCTTCAGCTTCGAAGCAGTTTTGCTTCGGAGCTTTTTTTCGTTCTTTTCTTCCCTCTGCGCTCATAGGCTGGGAGGGAATGGGCCTTCGTTTCGACAATCCGCGCGCCTTGCTTCGACGCTCTTTTGCCGCCGGGGGCCGTATACTGGGCTTGAACAGGAAGCGGAGGGAGCGGAAGGCCATGATCCATGGGGAAACCTATCTTCTTTGCAACATGGGGCTTTGCGCCTGCGCCTACCCGCTGGGCGGCAGGCTGGCGGGACTGCCTCTTCCCCGCCCTTCCCGATGGATGCTGGCGGCGGTGCTGGGCGGTGCCGGCGCAATATGCGCCCTTTTTCTCCCTTCTCCCCTGTGGCTTTTGCTTCTGCCCGCAGGGGTCGTTCTCTGCTTTGGGCATTTCGGCTGGCAGGCCTGCCTGCGCTGTCTGGTGACCACCCTGTGCGCGGCCCTGCTCTGCGGCGGAGCGCTGAACGTCCTGCTGCGGTCGGCCCCACCCGGAGCGGCGTGGGCGGCCACGGCGGCGCTCTGCCTGCTATTGTACTGGCTGGCGGCGCTGTCGCCCTCGTCCATGACGGCGGTGCGGCAGGTGGAGCTGACCGTGGGCGAGCATAGCGTGCTGCTGCCCGCCATGGTGGATACAGGTAATCTTCTGCGGGACCCGATCACCGGACTGCCGGTGTTGGTGGTGCCTTTTCGAGCCGTGCGGGTGCTGCTGCCGGAGATCGCCCGCTGGGTGCAGCATCAGGAGCTTCCGCCACGGATGAGGCTCATCAGCGTGCGTACCGCGGCGGGGAGCAGCCTGCTGCCCGTGTTCCGGCCCGACAGCTGCCGCCTGTACCTGAACGGGCACAGCTGCGACGCGGACGTGGTGGTGGCGGTCACCGGGCAGGAGTACGGCGGTATTCAGGCGCTGGTGCCGTTGGCCGCGCTGCCCGAAAAAGTGCCGGTCAGTCTGGAAGAATAGCGCCGCCCGGCGCATACAAGGAGGAAAAACCGATGGATCAGCACAGCTTGACTTTGCAGCTTCGGTTTCAGCGGCTATTGGCAAAACTGTTTCCGCAGGAGCTTTATTATATCGGCGGGCCGGACCCTCTGCCGCCGCCCCTGAGCCCGGAGGAGGAACGGGAAATGACTCGGCGGCTGAAAAATCACGACGAGGCGGCGCGCGCCACCCTGATCGAGCATAATCTCCGGCTGGTGGTCTTTATCTCCCGCCGGTTTGAGAACACGGGCATTCCGCTGGAGGATCTGATCTCCATCGGCACCATCGGCCTCATCAAGGCCGTGGGCACCTTTGACTGCGACAAGAAGATCAAGATGGCCACCTATGCCAGCCGGTGCATCGAAAATGAAATTTTGATGTTTCTGCGCAAATCCTCCCGGCTGCGGCTGGAGGTCAGTCTGGACGAACCGCTGAAGACCGACTGGGACGGCAACGAGCTGCTGCTGAGCGACGTACTGGGCACCCGGCCCGACACCGTATCCGTCAATCTGGACAAGGAGATCGAACGGGACATTCTCCGGGACGCGCTGGAGCGGCTCAATCCCCGGGAAAAGCGCATCATCATGCTCCGCTTCGGACTGGGCGGCCAGCGGGAGCGCACCCAAAAGGAGGTGGCCGACCTGCTGGGCATTTCCCAAAGCTACATTTCCCGGCTGGAAAAGCGTATCCTGAGCCGCCTGAACACCGAGCTGAAGCGAATCGGGTAGGGCAATGCCGCCGGGGGTCGCATCCCTTGCTTTTCTGTGGTATACTGACATACGGATGACGGAAACGGAGGTTGTTCCATGGTAAAGCGGATCGTACTGACCGGCGGCGGCACAGCGGGGCACGTGACCCCTCACCTGAGCCTGATCCCCCGGCTGAAGGAAGCAGGGTATGAAATCCATTACATCGGCACGGAGAACGGCATCGAGCATCAGATGATCGCCGCCATTCCGGGCATTACCTATCACTCGGTGAAAAGTGGCAAGCTGCGCCGCTATTTCAGCCTGCAAAATTTTTCCGACCCCTTCAAGGTCATCGCCGGGGCGGCGGAAAGCGTCTCTCTGATGCGAAAAATCAAGCCCGACGTGGTGTTCTCCAAGGGCGGCTTCGTCAGCGTGCCCGTGGTGGTGGGCGCGTGGATGTGCCATGTGCCCACGGTCTGCCACGAGAGCGACCTGACCCCCGGACTGGCCAACCGCATCTGCGCCAAGTTCGCATGGCGGGTGGCGGCTACCTTCCCCGAATGCGCCAAGGCGCTGGGCGAAAAGGGCGTGATGACCGGAACGCCCCTGCGGCCGGAGCTGTTTCAGGGCAGCCGGGCGGCGGGACTGGCGCTGGCGGGCTTTGACGGCAGCAAGCCGGTGCTGTTGATGACCGGCGGCAGTCTGGGCGCCCAGAGCGTGAACGCCTGCCTGCGCAAGGCCCTGCCGGAGCTGCTGCCCCACATGGACGTGCTGCACCTGTGCGGCAAGGGCAATCTGGACGAAAGCCTGAGGGAGCTGCCCGGTTACTGCCAGAAGGAGTTTTTGTCTGCCGAAATGCCGGATGCGCTGGCCGTGGCGGACATTGTGCTGAGCCGGGCGGGCAGCAATACCCTCAGCGAGCTGCTGGCCCTGCACAAGCCTATGCTGCTGGTGCCCTATCCGCTGGGAGCCAGCCGGGGCGACCAGATCGAGAACGCCAAAAGCTACCAGCGGCAGGGGCTGGCTCATGTGCTGATGCAGGAGGACATGACCCCCGAGACCCTGACTCAGTCCCTGCTGGAGCTGCTTTCCCAGCGGCAGGAGCTGGCGAGGACGCTGGAGGCCTATCCCGTAAAGGACGGCACCGATGCGGTGCTGGAGCTGATCGAGCAGGCCCAGAAGGAGAAAAAATAAGCAAACGCAAATCCCCCGCAGGAGAAGATTGTTCGTCCTGTGGGGGATATTTTGGTTTTCACTTGAAAAAGGGTATAAAAAAACCTGTCCAAACGAACAGGCATTTCTGGCAGCTCCAAGGGGAATCGAACCCCTGATTTCGCCTTGAGAGGGCGACGTCTTAACCGCTTGACCATGGAGCCATGGCTGGGGAACTAGGATTCGAACCTAGACAATACGAGTCAGAGTCGTAGGTGCTGCCATTACACAATTCCCCACCGCATCATTGGATGCAGGAGCTATTATATAAAAAGAGGGAGGAAATGTCAAGCGCTTTTTTTTCGAAAATCCGTCCTTTTGCAAAAAAAGTACGCTTTGCTGCTGAAAAGTTGCCCTTTTTCCTTCAAAGACAGAAAGAGTACATGACAATTTCCCTAAAAAATGCTATGATAGGCAGAAACAAATCCTTGATCGCAAAGGGGCGGGAGCTATGAGCAAAACCTTTATCCCGGCCGGTTATGAGCCGAAACTGAGCCTTTATGAAACGCAGGCCGCTATCAGCCTGATCAAGCGGACTTTTCAGGACCATCTGGCGCAGGCGTTGAACCTGAAGCGGGTGTCTGCGCCGCTGTTCGTGGAGCCCTCCACCGGCTTGAACGACGACCTGAACGGCGTGGAGCGTCCCGTCAGCTTTGACATTCCCGCTGCGGGCATGGACGCGCAGGTGGTGCAGTCGCTGGCGAAATGGAAGCGCATGGCGCTGTACCGCTACGACTTCCATCCGGGCAAGGGCATTTATACCGACATGAACGCCATCCGCCGGGACGAAGAACTGGACAACCTGCACTCCGTCTACGTCGATCAGTGGGACTGGGAGCGGGTCATCACCCCGGAGACCCGCAATCTGAACACCCTGAAGGATGCGGTGCGGGAGATCGTGGGCTGCATCAGCGACGCTTCGCTGATCGTCAACGGCCGCTATCCCAAGCTGCATACCCAGCTGGGCCGGGAAGTCACCTTCGTTACCGCCCAGGAGCTTCTGGATCTTTATCCCGACAAGAGTCCCAAGGAGCGGGAGTATCTTTTCGTGCGGGAGCACCCCATCACCTTCCTGATGGGCATCGGCGGCAAGCTGTCCAACGGTCAACCCCACGACGGCCGCGCCCCCGACTATGACGACTGGACCATGAACGGCGATATCCTTTTCTATAACCCCGTGCTGGACTGCTCGTTCGAGATCAGCTCCATGGGCATCCGCGTGGATCGTCAGGCTTTGGACCGTCAGCTGACGCTGGCCGGCTGCGATAACCGCCGCCAGCTGCTTTTCCACAAGATGCTGCTGAACGACGAACTGCCCCTGACCATCGGCGGCGGTATCGGCCAGAGCCGCCTGTGTATGCTGCTGCTGGGCAAGGCCCACATTGGCGAGGTGCAGTCCTCCATCTGGGACGAAGAAACGCACCGCATCTGCCGGGAAGCCGGCGTGACGCTGCTGTAACACAGTTGGAAAACCGTCTTTCTTGATAAATGGAAACCGCCGCGGGAAAATTCCCGCGGCGGTTTTGCATTGTTCTTCTACTAAAATTACTTCAGCAGCTTCCGGGATTCCTCGGTCGGG
>OLQL01001046.1_pt1 | contig 25191 bp, 23 predicted proteins | sample 1672971 | NCBI WGS metagenome assembly OLQL01 (sample SAMEA3136742, study PRJEB25190) | human gut metagenome | biome: human gut; feature: human-associated habitat; material: faeces | place: Austria | collected 2013
CCAATCGGCAGGAAACCACGCCAGACCGGCGAGCCGTGGCACCCGTTGTGCCACGGCGGTAAAACCCCAGCCAACTTGTATGTCCCTCTAGCGCCCTGCGCGCCAGCGGGCGCGCAGTCCGGGGTGCAGGGGCTCAGCCCCTGCTCAGCTCCTGACTTCGACGCGGAGGTGAGCGCCGGGAGCGTCGGGGAGGGGAATGATCTGGCCTTCGATGGGCTGGCCGTTGACGGTGATGTGAACGGGCGCCTTTTCGCCGCCGGAATGGTTGACGATGTGGATGTCGTAGACGCTGCCCCGGAACTCCCGGCGGATGGTGACCTCCGGCAGACAAGCGGGCAGACAGGGGTCGATCATCAGACCGTCAAACTGGGGCTTCACGCCCAGAATGGCCTGAGAAATGGCGAAGAAGTTCCACGCCGAGGTGCCGGTCAGCCAGCTGTTCTTGGCTTCGCCGGGCAGATAGCTTTCCTTGCCGTTCACCGTCTGGGCGTAGACGTAGGGCTCCGTGCGGTGAAGCTGCTGATCCTCAATGTAAGCGGGCGCGATCTTCTTGTACAGTTCGAAGGCCGCATCGCCGTGGCCCAGTACCGTCTGGGCAATCATGATCCACGGATTGTTGTGGCAGAAAACGGAACCGTTTTCCTTGTATCCCGGAGGATAGCTGCTGATCTCGCCAAGCTCCAGATGGTACTCCGTGTAGGCGGGCCAGAGCAAAACGTCGCCGTACTCAAATTCCAGATACTTCTTCGAAGCGTCCATGGCCTTCTGAGCCATGCCGTTGTCCACACCGATGCCCGCCATGACGCACATGCCCTGAGGCTCGATGAAAATCTTGCCCTCTTTGTTTTCGTCGCTGCCGACCTTGTGGCCGAAAGCGTCATAGGCCCGCAGGAACCACTCGCCGTCCCAGCCGTTTTTCTCTACCGCTTCGATCATGGCCGCCTTTTCCGCACGGACAAAGGCAGCTTCTTCCGTCTCGCCCATCCGATCGCACAGGCTGGCGTAGTCGTCCGCTACGCCCACGTACATGCCGGCGATGAAAACGCTCTCGGCAATGCCGGTGTCGTTGTTGGTGACGGTCTGGAAGCTCTCGCCGGGCTCGGCGGAGAAGCAGTTCAGGTTCAGACAGTCGTTCCAGTCCGCACGGCCGATCAGGGGCAGCTGGTGGGGGCCCTTGTGTTCGGCAATATAGTGGAAGGAACGCTTCAGATGCACCATCATGGTTTGAGCCTGCGCGGGATCGTTGTCAAAATCGACCATCTCGCTGAGAATGCTCATGTCGCCGGTTTCCTTGATGTAGGCATTCACGGCGTAGATCAGCCACAGGGGATCGTCATTGAAGCCGCTGCCAACGTCCATGTTGCCGCGCTTGGTCAGGGGTTGATACTGATGGTAGGCGCTGCCGTCCGGGAACTGAGTGGCGGCCACGTCCAGAATACGGCCCCGGGCGCGTTCGGGGATCAGATGGATGAAGCCCAGCAGATCCTGACTGCAATCGCGGAAGCCCATGCCGCGGCCGATGCCGCTTTCAAAGTAGCTGGCGGAACGGCTCATGTTGAAGGTGACCATGCACTGGTACTAGTTCCACAGGTTCACCTGACGGTTCAGCTTTTCGTCCGGGCTGTCCACGTGGAAGTGATTGAGCAGTCCGGCCCAGTAGGCTTTCAGGGCCGCCAGCTTTTCTTCGAACTGCGCGTCGGTCTGGAACTCCCGCAGCAGCGCGTGCGCCGGTTCCTTGTTGATGACGCCGGGAGACACAAACTTTTTGTCCACCGGGTTTTCGCAATAGCCCAGCACGAAAATCAGGCTCAGGGTCTCGCCGGGCTTCAGTTCGCGGCGGATGCAGTGACTGGCGATGGGCGCCCAGCCGTGAGCGTCGCTATTGGTGGGCGCGTCGTTCCGCACCACCTGCGGATTGCCAAAGCCATTGTACAGGCCGATGAAAGCTTCCCGGCTGGTGTCATAGCCGTCCACCGGCGTATTGACAGAATAAACCGCATAATGATTGCGGCGTTCCCGGTATTCGGTCTTGTGGTAGATGATGGAGCCGCCGTTTTCAAACTCCATTTCCGTCAGCGCGTAGTTGCGCTGGAAGTTGGTGGAGTCGTCCTGCGCGTTCCACAGGCAGAATTCGATGAAGCTGTACAGGGAAATCTTTTTCGGGGCGGAGGTTTCGTTGGTCAGCGTCAGCCGGGTGACTTCCGCCGTATAGCCCCGGGGCACCATGACGGTCTGACAGGCTTTCAGGCCGTTTTTGGAAGAGGTGATGCTGGTGTAGCCCGTGCCCACGCGGCATTCGTAGCTGTCCAGCGGCGTCTGGGTGGGCTGCCAGCCGGGGTTCCAGATGACGTTCCCTTCCTTGAGGTAGAAATAATGCCCGCCCGCATCCGTGGGAACATTGTTGTAGCGGTAGCGGGTCATGCGCAGAAGCCGCGCGTCCTTGTAGAAGGTATAGCCGCCGGAGGTGTTGCTCATCAGGGAAAAGAAGTCCTCGCTGCCCAGATAGTTGATCCACGGATAGGGCGTATCCGGACGGCTGATGACATATTCGCACCTTGCGTCGTCGAAATGGCCGTAGTTCATCGGGTGAACCTCCATTCTGTTTTCCGTGGGGATGGGGAACGGGAATCCGACGAGCCGCAGATGGGGAAAATCTGTTTGTCCGAAACTCAATCGTTTTCGTAAGCACAATATACATCATTTTCAACAAAAAAGCAAGACGAAGTCGACGAAAAGAAACGTAAAAAACGGAAACGTTTTCTGAAAAGCTGGCGGACGATTTTCCCCAAAACCCGCAGCGCCAGGTGGCGCTTGCATATCTGGAAGAATTGGGGTAAAATAAAGTGTACGCTGTCAGAAAAGAGCGTATTTCGTATGCTCTGAAATCGCCGGACGAGTGGCAGAGCCGGAAAGGATGAGTCACTGCATGTATATTTTTCACCCACCGCAAAGCGTGAATGGGCTGGCCCCGGAAAATACCTTTCTGGTGGCGGACAGCGCCAACATGACCGTTGCGGACGGGTTTCTGATAGAAACCTATCACCCGTATCTGTTTCCCGAAAGACCCATTAACCTGTACTTGAGCATTCGGTCGAAAGGGCCGGGCAAGGATATGCTGCTGGGCGCTCTGCTGGGACGGGCACAGCAGCTTCGGGCACAGACGCCCCAGCTTCCCGCCCGGGTATTTGCACAGGTCAGCCCGCAGGATACGGCTATGATGGCCTTTTATCTGGAAAGCGGTTTTGACGCGACGGATGCGCTGGATGTGATCAGTCTGGGCGTGCCAAACGCCCGTCCTTCCGCGCCTATGGGCTACGATATGGGCTTTGTGCCGCTGAACACGCCGCAGGAGATTCAGGCGTTTCTGATGCGGATGAACGCCTACCGGCTGGATGCATGGCAGCCTGCGCTGCTTCAGCGGTATATGTCGCTGCCGCACTTCTTCGCTCTCTATCTTTGCCGGGGACAGGATGTGGTGGGGGAGATCGCCTTCACCGGCGAGGGTCAGGCCGCCAAACTGATCGGCCTGTACGTGTCGCCCAATTATCGGCGGCTGGGCATGGCCAAGTGCCTGATCGCCGCAGGCATGAAAACGCTTAGCGAACGCGGCGTGAACCATGTGGAATGCGACGTGATCCGCCGCAACGAAATGCAGCGCTTGCTGGCCCGCAGCTGCAGCGCCACCTTTGTGCGCACGGCCTGTTATTACCCGGGAATCAATTATGATTGAAAAAAACTATGAATTGCGGCGCTCCAATCGTCGCACTCTGGCCCTGACCCTTGACCGGCAGGGCCGTTTGATTGCCCACGCACCCCTGCGGATGCCCCTGCGCACCATCGAAGCCTTTATTCTGGAAAAGCAGGACTGGATCGCCCGGAAACGGCAGGAGCTTTCGGCGGCCGAGAGCCGAACGTGCGGTTTCTCGCTGGAAGAAGGCGGCTGTATTCCCTATTTGGGTGGAAGGGTTCGTATCAGCTACGATTCTGTTCATCGGGCAACGATGCAGGACGGCGTGTTGGTACTTCCGCGGACAGGGCGGCCGGCCCAGCAGGTATTGAACTGGCTGGCGGAACAAGCCCGGCGGGAGCTTCCGTCCTATGTGGAAAAATGGTCGAAACGGATGAACGTCTATCCGACTGCGCTGAGCTTTGGTTATGCAAAAGCCCGTTATGGGAGCATGACTTCCGACGGACGAATGCGGCTGAATGTGGCGCTGATGCATTTTCCGCCTCAGTATATCGACTATGTGGTGGTACATGAGCTGGCGCATCGGGTGCATCCAGACCATAGCTCTGCTTTTCATGCCTATGTGGAAAGCATGCTGCCCGGCGCGGGGCAGCTGCGCAAGGAAATGAAAACCCTCAGCGGGTATCTGACCCTGCTGAGGGAGTTGAATGAAAAAGAATGAACAGCCGGTCTTTCAGCCGGACACCAGACCGATAAACTGCCGGGTGCGGGGATTTTCGGAATGGAACACCTGCTGGGGCGCGCCTTCCTCCACGATATGTCCGCCTTCCATAAAGACCACCCGGTCGGCCACGTCCCGGGCAAAGCTCATTTCATGAGTGACCACCATCATGGTCATTTTTTCCTGCGCAAGATCGCGCATGACGGCCAGAACTTCCTGCGTCAGCTCGGGGTCCAGTGCCGAAGTGGGCTCGTCAAAGCAGAGGATCTCCGGGTGCATGCACAGCGCCCGGGCGATGGCCACCCGCTGGGACTGTCCGCCGGAAAGCTGGTAGGGATACTGGCCCGCCTTGCTTTCCAGACCGACCTTTTTCAGAAAATAATGCGCCTGTTCCGTGGCCTGTTCCCGGGACATTTTTTTGACCCGGATGGGCGCGTCGGTCAGGTTTTGCAGCACCGTCCGATGGGGGAACAGGTTGAAGGACTGAAACACCATGCCCATGCGGAGGGTCAGCTCCCGCAGCTTTTTTTCCGGGGCGTAGGTCAGAACACCGTTCTTCATGGAGCACATGGTTTCGCCATCCAGCGTGATCTCGCCGGAGTCGATGGTTTCCAGCTGGTTCAGACACCGAAGCAGGGTGCTTTTGCCGGAGCCGCTGGGACCGATCAGCGCCATGACCTCGCCCTGCGCGATGGACAGAGAAATGCCCCGCAGTACGCCCAGACCGTCAAACCCCTTGCAGATTTCTTTCGCTTCCAGCATCATCGGCCGGTCACGCTCCTTTCAGCGATAGTAGCTCAGTCTCTTTTCCGCCAGCTTGCACAGCTGTTCAGCCACGCCGTTCAGCACCAGATAGAACACGATGGCCAGCAGGTAAGGCTCCACGGAACTGGACGAGCTGACCTGCTTTTTGGCGATGGTCATCAGCTCTACCACGGCCACGGTGGAGGCAAGGGCCGTATCTTTGATCAGGGTGATGATCTCGTTGGTCATGGGCAGCAACACTCGTTTGACCACCTGCGGCAGGATGATGCAGAAAAACGTCTGGGTTTTGGTATAGCCCAGCACTTTGGCGGCTTCGTACTGTCCCGCAGGGATGGACTGGATGCCAGAACGGAAAATTTCTGCAAAATAGGCGGCGTAATTCACGGCGAACGCAAAAATGACCGCCGAAAAGCGATCCACCTTAAATGGCAGGATCTGCGGCAGCAGAAAGTAGACGAACATGATCTGCAGCATCAGCGGAGTGCTGCGCATCAGGTAGATATACAGGGACGTTGGGGCGCGAAGGACGGCGTGCTTGCTCATGCGTGCCTGAGCGAACAGCACACCCAACGGCACGGCGAAAAGGAGCGTGAGAAAGAAGATGCTCAGGGTCACGCCTGCGCCTTGCAGCAGAAGCTCCGTCAGGTTCCAGAGCTTGGAAGGATCGTTGAAGAATTTGATAGCCATGGGGAGCTCCTTTGGTGGTTGATAGGGGAATGGAGGATAAAATTCGGCGGAGGGGCGGGGGAATCCTGCTCTGCATGGTCAAAGGCCAGCGTGTTTCAGAATCCACGCTGGCCTTTTCAGCGAGCCATGAGGCCTGTCGCCGAATGGCGGCCTTTCGCCTTCAACTGGCAAGGAGCTCTACCAGACCCGCGAGCCGTGAGGCCCGTTGCTGAACGGCGGTAAAACTTCGGTTAGCCTGCGTGGCCCTCTGCACCCCTGCGCGCCGCTGGCGCGCAGTCCGGAGTCAAGGGGTACTGTACTACCCCTTGCTTAGTCGGCGTTGGCCTGCCAGATGGTGTTGTAGTCGTCGAAAGCCTTCAGATAAGAGCCGTCGGCCACTACCTTATCGATCACCTTGTTGACCACTTCCATGAAGTCGTCGTTGCCCTTGGCGATGACGGCAGCCTTGCCGAAAGCGGCCTCTTCAGCGGAGAAGGCAAACTCAGCGGCTTCCAGATTGTCGTTCTGGGAGATCATGCCTTCGCCCACAGCCTTGTCGCAGACGAAGCCCACGATGTTGCCGTTGATGACTTCCATGGCCAGATTGGGATAGGTGTCCAGTTCGAACAGTTCGCTGTCCGGCAGAGCGGAGGTGATCAGCTCGGACTGAATGGTGCCCATCTGCGCGCCGACCTTCTTACCGGCCAGAGATTCCTTGGTGGCGTAGGTAGCACCGTCGCCCTTCTTGACCACCAGCAGCTGCTCGCTGAGCTCGTACTGATGGGTGAAGTCAATCACCTCAGCGCGCTCAGGGGTCACGGTGAAGGCCGCAATGCCGATGTCCACATCGCCGATCATGACGGAGTTGATGATGCCGTCAAAGGCCATGTCCTGAATCTTCAGCTCCACGCCCAGCTCGTCGGCGATCTGCTGAGCCAGCCAGATGTCGCATCCAATGGGGTTGGCGTTGTCATCCAAAAATTCGTAGGGGCCGTAGGTGGCTTCGGTGCCTACCACCAGCACACCGGCGTTCTTGATCTTTTCCAGTACGCCCTCCGCAGAGGCGGACACGGCGCAAATGATCAGACACAGGGCCAACGCGATCGCGAAAATTTTCTTCATCATGGTTTCGTCCCTCCAAAATCGTTAGAATGTTTATTCACCTTACGTGAATGATTATACATCCGTTTTGCATATTGTCAAGAGGAAAAATGAAAAAAGTTTCACTTTTTTTGCGTGGAGTTTTTAGCCGGTCAGAAGCAGGCGCTCAAGTCCTTCAGGCGCTCCATGGCTTCCCGAAGCTTTTCATCCGAAACGGTGCAGGCAATACGGAAATGTCCCTGCCCTGCCTTGCCGAATACGCTTCCGGGCACGGCCAGAATATGGGCCTTTTCCAAAAGGAACTGACAGAATTGGCCGTCGGTCATGCCGGTCTTGGCAATGCCGGGGAACAGATAAAACGTGCCCCGGGGCCGCAGCAGGGTCATGTAGGGCAGCTTTTCTATGCATTCGGATGCATAAAATACTCGATCCCGATATTTGCATATGTACTCCTCGGCGATCTGGTGCCGCAGGGCCAGCGCCCGGATGGCCGCCCGCTGGGAAATGGAGGGAGCAGTGTACGTCAGCGCATTGCTGATAAACTGAAACACCGAGATCAGCTCCGCCGGGGCGATGACCACGCCGACCCGCCAGCCGGTCATCAGGAAATTCTTGGAGAAGCTGTTCAGCGTCACCGTGCGCTCCGCCATACCGGGCAGGGTGCGCATGGGAATGAACTCGCCCTCGTACAGATACCGGGTGTAGATTTCATCCGCCAGCACCAGCAGGTCGAACTCCTTGGCTATGCCGGCCAGCATTTCCAGCGTGTCCCGGTCGTAGGCCGCGCCAGTGGGATTGCAGGGTGTGTTGATAATAATGGCCCGGGTACGGGACGTAATGACCCGGCGCAGCTCCTGCTCGTCGGGGCGGTAGGCGTTTTCCTCATAGGTGGGCACTTCCACCACCACGCCGCCCGCCAGTTCGATCTGTTGGGCGTAGCTGGCAAAGTACGGGGCCAGCACGATCACTTCATCGCCGGGGTTCACGATGCCCAGCAGCGCCTGCGCCATGCCGATGCTGCTGGAGGTGGTCACCAGCACTTCCTCCCGGGGAATGTCCTGCCCGAAGTCCTCTTTCCACGCCTGAATGACCGCGTCCACCAGCTCCGGGTCGCCCTTGGGGTCGCCGTAGTGGGTGTAGCCGTTCAGCGCGTCGGCATAGGCCGCGTCGATGATGCGCTTGTCGGTGGTAAAGTCCGTGTCGCCGATGCTCAGGTCGATCACGTCCGCATAACGGGCCAACGCCTCGGTGTCAAGGCTCAGCCCTGCCGGGCGGGTTTCAAAACGTTTGGCAACAAAGGAACGCATCTTTTCCTCTCCCCTTTTACTTCTTTTCTTTCACGTAGGGCACCACGGTGCTGCCGTTGGGAATAACGTACAGGCTCTTGCCCTCCAGATGAGCGGCCTTCATCAGTTCGTCCACGTCGGAGAAGGCTTTCAGCCCCATGGGAGCCACCGTCTCCTGCGGAACAGAGGTCAGCATGAGAATGTTGTAGCGCTGGGCCTGCTCGCAGTTCAGCAGGAAGATATAACCGGGCACGGTGAAATGCTCCCGCAGGCGCTTTTCCATCGTGCCGCCCAGCAGATCGTCGATCCATCCGAAATACTCGGCGGGGCCGCCGCCGTCCCGGGCTTCAATGAGCAAAATCAGCGTGCCGCCGGGCTTCAGGCCGGTTTCCACGTTGTCGATGGTCTTGGTGCCCTGATACAGGGACATATCCTTGGGGAAACCGCCGCAGCTGGCAATGATCGCGTCGGCCTTCTCCGGCACTTCCACCCGGTAGATGCGGTCCACCGCCTCGCAGGCCTTCTGCCATGAGGTCAGGTAGTGACCGGCATAAATTTCCGCCAGCTGCATTTCCGCGTTCATCACCAGATTCACCATATACAGCTGGGGAACCATGGCCGCGGCCTCGCACATATCGTCATTGAGGGGATTGTCCTTCACCTTGCCGTTGCCGATGCGGGGATTGCTCATCAGGCAGGCCGGGTCCAGCGAATAGGCATGGTTGTGGCAGATGGTCTCCATGCCGCTGATGCCGGGCAGGATGCTCTTGCGGCCGCCGCCGAAGCCCGCCATGACGTGGTGGGTGCAGGCGCCCAGACAGATCACCCGGTCGGCGTGGGCGGCTTCGGCGTTGATCCACACCGGGGTGTCGTGGGCCGTGGTACCCAGATACACCAGATCCTTCGCCAGACAGTCGTGGTTCACCACCCGCACCCGGTCGTATACGCCGTCCGTCACCAGCGTGCGCAGCTCTTTTTCGTCGCCGCCGTCGTGAGTGCCGTTGGCCACGATGATGGTCACGTGATCCTCCGGGATGCCGCACTCGTCCCGCAGATAATCCACCAGCGGCGGGATCACCTTATCCTGCCGCATCCAGAACCGGGACATATCGCTGATGACCAGCGCCACCCGTTCGCCGGGTTTCGTCCACTGCCGGAGGGGCGGCAGGCCGATGGGATTTTCCAGTGCGGCCCGCAGGGTATCGGGAATGGAGGCGGCTGCGGGCACATGATTCCCGTGCAGTTCCCCCAACACCTGGCCTTCGTCCAGAGGAATGACGACCTCCCCGTCGCCGTAGCGGAACCGGTACTCTTTCATGCCCATGCGCCTCCATGAATCCATTCATATCTATGCATTGAAATGCATATGCGAAATTTTATCACGGGCGGCGGGTTTTGTCGAGGAAAAACAGGAAGAGTACAATTTTCATTTTCTTTCGGGAAAATCCCCCACAATGTCCCTTTACACGCCCGCTTCAGCTGGATTATAATGAAAGTACCCGTCAGAGCGGGTGATCGGCTTTCATCAACTAAAATTGGATATGGAGGATATGCCTATGGATCGCAAACTGCATATCGGTATTATCGGCTGCGGCGGCATTGCCAACGGCAAGCATATGCCCTCGCTGAAAAAGATCGACACGGTGGAGATGGTCGCTTTCTGCGACATTGTGAGGGAACGGGCGGAAAAGGCCGCCAAGGAATACGGCACCCCGGACGCCCGGGTGTATACCGACTACAAAGAGCTGCTGAAGGAAGATGACATCGACGTGGTGCATGTGCTGACCCCCAACAAGCAGCATTCCTTCATCACGGTGGACGCGCTGGAAGCGGGCAAACACGTCATGTGCGAAAAGCCCATGGCCATCAATTCCGCCGAGGCCAAGAAGATGCTGGACGCGGCCAAGCGCACCGGCAAGAAGCTGACCATCGGCTATCAGAGCCGCTTCCGTCAGGACAGCATGTATCTGAAAAAGGTCTGTGAAAACGGCGAACTGGGCGATATTTACTACGCCCGGGCGCAGGCCATCCGCCGCCGGGCCGTGCCCACGTGGGGCGTGTTCCTGGATGCGGAAAATCAGGGCGGCGGCCCCCTGATCGACATCGGCACCCATGCGCTGGACCTGACCCTGTGGGAAATGAACAACTACGAGCCCGCCATGGTGACCGGCTCCACCTTCCGCAAGCTGGCGGATCACGAAAACTCCGCCAATGCGTGGGGCCCCTGGGATCCCAAAAAGTTCACGGTGGAGGATTCCGCCTTCGGCTTCATTAAGATGAAGAACGGCGCGACCATCTATCTGGAAGCCAGCTGGGCGCTGAACACGCTGGATGTGAACGAGGCCAAGACCATCCTCTGCGGCGACAAGGGCGGCGCGGATATGCTGGGCAAGGACGGCGGCCTGCGCATCAACGGCGAAAAGTACTCCAAGACCTTCGTCACCGAGCCTGACCTGAAAGCGGGCGGCGTAGCCTTCTACGACGGCACCACCGGCGGCGACCCGGCAGAGCTGGAAGCCCGCGCATGGATCGCTCACGTGCTGGACGATTCCAAGCCTCTGGTCACCAAGCCCGAGCAGGCCTACGTGGTCACGCAGATTTTGGAAGCCATCTACCGTTCCGCCGAGACCAACCGTCCCGTCTACTTTGAGAACGGCGAACTGAAGCTGGACTGAACCCCACAAAACCATACGCAAGGGGAACCATTATGGAACAGATCAAAATCGGTACCTGTATTCCCGGACAGCAGGCGGAGCAGTGGCTCCCCGGCATGAAGGACAAGGGCTTTGAGTGCTTTGCCATCAACTTCCACATGACCTACAGCGGCATCGACCTGAAGGAACTGGCCCCCAAGGTGATGGGAATGCTGGAAGGCACAGGCACCTATGTTTCCACGGTAGGCTACTACTGCAACGCCCTGCAGAACGAATCCCAGCTGCACGACCTGGAATACGCCATCGACAATGCTCATCTCTTCGGGGCCAAGACCGTGGCGACCTTCGCGGGCGCGCTGGAAGGCCAGAGCATCGACGCGGCCATTCCGCGGTTCAAGGAAGTCTTTTCCGAGCTGGCCAAGCGCGCCGAAGACCGGGGCGTGAAGCTGGCCATTGAAAACTGCCCCATGCACGGCGACTGGCGGCACGCCACCTGCAATATCGGCATCAACCCCGACGCATGGGAGCTGATGTTCGACGCGGTTCCCTCCGACGCACTGGGTCTGGAATGGGAGCCTGCCCATCAGCTGATCCAGCTGATCGACCCCATCGCCCAACTGCGGGTGTGGGCCAAGAAGATCGTCCATCTCCACGGCAAGGACACCTCTGTGGACTGGGATGCGGTCAGCCACCACGGCATCTTCGCCGCCAAGGATTTCGCCCCCGAGCGCACGCCCGGCTTCGGCGACACCAACTGGCGGGACGTTTTCTCCATTCTGCATGAAAACGGCTACGAGGGCGACGTCTGCATCGAAGGGGACCACGATCCGGTATACGCCGGCGATTGGGAAATGACCAGCCAGATGCACGCGCTGAAGTACCTGAAATTCTGCCGCGGCGGCGACTTCGTGCCCAACCCCTGGGATGTGAAGTAATTTCAGACAGGCGAAAGCCGTCCGGGAAACCCCGGGCGGCTTTTGGATTTTCATTTTTATCAAAAAAGGAGGAGCTTTCGCTCCTCCTTTTTGAATTTGCCCTATGGCTTATTCGTAGATGATGGTCACGTTTTCCAGACCAGCGTTCACGACTTCGTCGTTGTTCAGCGCGGCGTTGTCGATCACAACGGTGCCGTCCTTGATGGAGGCCAGCAGCGCTTCGTACTCTTCCACGGTGAACTTGGTCAGAGACCAGGTCTCGGTGGGCAGGCCCACAGCGTCGTTGTTGGCGCCCAGAGTGGTAGCCACATCGCCGACCTCAGCCCAGCTGTCGGTGTAGAACTTGTCGATAGCCCATTCGGTCGCAGCGGTGATGCCCTTCAGAGCGGAGGTCACAACGGTGTCGCTCTCGTAGCTCTGGTCAACGTCAACGCCGATCACGCTGGCATCGTTGGCGGAAGCCGCAGCAACGATGGAGGCGAACATGGAGCCGCCGCAGGCGAAGATCACTTCGGTGCCGTTCTCATACCAGCCGCTGGCCATGGTCTGCAGTTCAGCAGAGGCCTGGAAGGAAGCACCGTACTGCCAGGAATACTTCAGCTCCACGGTGACGCCCATTTCCTTAGCGGCAGCGCTCACGCCCTGAGCGAAGCCGTAGCCGTAACGGCAGCAGGCAGGATTGGTGCCACCGCCGCCGCCCATGAAGCCCAGCTTGGTGTAGCCTTCCTTCACAGCGGCATAGCCGGCCAGATAACCGGACTGCTCTTCAGCGAAAGCGATAGGAGCGACGTTCTCCAGACCCAGCTGCCAGCCATCGATGAAGACGAACTTCACATCGGTGAACTCAGCGGCAGCCTTGGCCAGAGCGGTGCCCTGCATGAAGCCGGCGCACACGACTACCTTGGCGCCGCCCTCGGCAGCGGCCTTCATGGCGTCGTAACGGTCGTCATCAGTGGCCTGATCGCCATTGGCGGGCTGATAGTACTTGTAGGACAGGCCGTGAGCGGCGGCATAGCCCTTCACGCCGTTCCAGGTGCCCTGGTTGAAGGACTTGTCCTTCAGCTGGCCCACGTCGGTGACGAAAGCGAGTTCGTACTTGTTGTCGGCGGAGGTCATGTTGTCCTCGACGTCGTCAGGATTGACGGCTTCGGCGACAGCGCTGACCGCGACCAGGGACAGAACCATGGTCAGAGTCAAAAGCAGAGCCAGAAACTTTTTCATGGGATTTGTTCCTCCTTCATGAATTGCGTCCTTATACCAGGACCCTTGGCGTTAGTATAGCATGACCGGAACGGTTTTTCAAGCGGAGAGACGGAATGTTCGTATTTTTTCTGTTGTAAAAATAGGCGATTTTTATGAGGATGTTTTATTCGTAATAAAGCAGGTCTGATTTGCCATCATCAGTCGTACATTTTGCTTCTTCAAGTGAGAAAAGCGTCGAAAAAACGGCTTTGTAAAAGCCTCCCCGGTACCAAAAGCGAAAAATTGTCAGCGCAGCCGGGGAACATTCCCGCCCGTCGGTTCGTCCTTTCAGTGGAACCCAAAACGGAAAGGAGTTACTTTTATGATGATGAAACACAAACGGATCGCCGCGCTGCTGCTGGCCCTGACCGCCGCCTTTTGCCTGACGGGAGCCGCGAACGCCGCGGACGAGAGCCCTGTGGTATGGGAAGGAACCCTTACGGAAGTGCTGGAGGACGGCTTCGTGATGCAGGAGGCCGACGGCCGGGAAATTCTTTTCAACGTGGACGAGCAGACCGCGCTGGACGGCTTTGAAACGCTGGAAGATCTGGACGTCGGCATGTATGTCATCGTGGAAAGCGACGGTCGCCTGACCAAGAGCATCCCCCCGCAGGCCCACGCCGACCGCGTTACCTGCTACTGGCTGGCCGGTCAGGTGGAAAGCGTAGACGAGGAGGAAAACACCTTCCTGATGCAGACGGAGCTGGGCGAGGTGATCGTCCATCAGGGCGACCTGACCACCCCCGTTTACGCGGGCATGACCGTGACCGTTTACTTTGACGGCGTCATGGCAATGAGCCTGCCCGGACAGATCGCCGCCCGGAAGATCGTGGCGCCGGAGCTGCAGGGCACGGTGCTGGAAATGACGGAGACCGGCTTCGTGCTGCGGACGGACGATGAAATGGAGTACGACGTGACCCTGACGGACGAAACGGTTTTCGGCGTGCTGCTGTCTGCCGACGAGGGGACGGAGAACGAAGCCGAAGAAGCCGCGGAAGGCGAAGTTTCTGAAGAAAACAAAGAAGAAGGCGCCGTTGAGGACAAGGGCGAAGAAAAGGCCTCCGCTGAAGACGAAGCCGAAAACGAGCCGGCCGAAACGGCCGATGAACAGGAAGACTCCGCCGAGTCTGCGACCCGCCCCGCCATGGGCGACCGGGTCACGGTCTATTTCAGCGGCGAATACACCGACGAGGACGGCCACGAGCTGACGGCGCTGGAAGTGCTGACGGAAAAGGCGGGGGAATAAGACCTCCTGCTTGACTTCCCCCGCCGGGCGTGCTATGCTGGACGGGCAATGGGGCGGCCAGGCGATCGCGTGGGATACCATGAGGAAAGTCCGAGCATCACAGAGCAGGGTGCCAGCTAACGGCTGGTGGAGGCGACTCCAAGGAGAGTGCAACAGAGATATACCGCCCGGGCTTTTGTCCGGGTAAGGCTGGAAAGGCGAGGTAAGAGCTCACCCGGGCCGTGGCGACACGGTTCCGCTGTAAACCCCACCCGATGCAAGATCCGACCAGAAGCGATACGGCTGCTCGTCGTGCTTCTAAAGAGATCGCTAGAGCCTCGCGGCGACGCGGGGAGTAGATAGATGATCGTCCAACGACAGAACTCGGCTTACGACCGCGCCCGTTGCCCTGCGGCCCCGAGGAGAGGAAAACCATGGGTTTTCTTCCCTTCGGGGCCGCTTTTGCCCCTGCTTTTCCAGCGGGATTTTCCGGATTGACTTCCTTCTTTTGTTGTGCTATGCTACCTTCCGTTAAAAGGGAGTAGTTGTCAAGGCATGGCCAACATCTCCCGGCCTCCGCCGGTGGCCATGCGCCTGATTGACAGGTAATGAGACTTTTAGCACATCACATAGGATGATCGTGCGGAAAGTCTCTTTTTTGCATGATTTCATCCCAAAGAGGAGCTTGTTATGAGCCTGAATTTCACCGGCAGTACCCCGCTTTGGATTGTCCTTCTGTTTGCGGCGGGGCTTGTATGCATCATCAAGGGCGGCGACCTGTTCGTGGACGCGGCCAGCTGGATCGCCGAAGCGTCCGGCATTCCCAAATTCATCATCGGCGCGACCATCGTCAGCTTCGCCACCACCCTGCCGGAAATGCTGGTCTCCGTCTTTGCGGCGCTGGAGGGCAACGCGGATATTGCCGTGGGCAACGCGGTGGGCTCGGTAACGGCCAATACGGGGCTGATTATGTGCCTGTCGCTGGTGTGCATGACGTGCCTGATGGAGCGCAGGCAGTTCGGCGTGAAGGCCTGCCTGCTGCTGGCGGCTATTCTGTCGCTGTTCGGCTTCACCCGGGACGGCCGGCTTTCCGTCGCCGAGGGTCTGCTGGTTCTGGTGATTTTCGCGGGTTTTCTGGCGGAAAGCCTGATCTCCGCCCGCCGGGAGCAGGGCACGGAATTGAAGGAGGACGAGGAGCGCCCCGCTGTCAGCGGCAAAACCGTGGCGGGCAACATCGTCAAATTCGTGCTGGGCGCTGCGGGCATCGTGCTGGGCGCACAGCTGCTGATCGACAACGGCTCCGCCATCGCGTCCCTGCTGGGTGTGCCCGACGCCATCATCGCCGCCACCATGATCGCCATCGGCACCTCCCTGCCGGAGCTGGTGACCGCCCTGACCGCCATCCGCAAGAAGGAATCCTCCCTGTCCGTGGGCAACATCATCGGCGCGAACATCATGGATCTGACCCTGATCCTGCCCCTGTGCTCCCTGATCCTCGGCAAGCCTCTGCCCGTCCAGAGTCAGGGAATGCTGCTGGATATTCCCGCCTGTCTCATCATCTGCGCCGCCGTGCTGGTTCCCGCCCTGTGGAAGGGCAAGTTCCAGCGCTGGATGGGCTTTCTGGCCGGGGGACTGTACGCGGCCTATCTGGCGGTGATGCTCCTCTGCTTCGGCGCGTAGTAGCGCCGTTCTGGACTTTTGGAACAACCTCTGCTATAATCGAGCCAACCTTTTCCGCCGGATGTCACGAAGGCGTCCTTTTTCCCTTCCGAAGAAGGGAGAAAAGGGAATTTTGCATGTCTTCATGACGGAAGGATGATTTTTTGATGTCTACGAAAACCAAACGTCTCGTGATCTCCGCGCTGCTGCTGGCGGCGGGTCTGGTGCTGCCTTTTCTGACGGGCGGCATTCCCAACTTTGGCCGGATGCTGCTGCCCATGCACCTGCCGGTGCTGCTGTGCGGCTTTGTGTGCGGCTGGAAATGGGGCCTGCTGGTGGGCTTTGTGACGCCCCTTCTGCGCAGCGTGCTGTTCGGAATGCCGCCCATGGTGCCCACGGCGCTGGCCATGGCCTTTGAGCTGGCGGCCTACGGCGCGCTGGCGGGCGTGTGCTACAGCCACTGGCACGGCGGCGTGAAGGGCGTTTACCTTTCCCTGCTGGCCGCGCTGGTGGGCGGCCGTCTGGTATGGGGACTGGTCAGCATTCCGATCTACGGTCTGCTGACGGAGCAGGCCTTCACGCTGGCGGCCTTCTGGATGGGCGGCTTCGTCAACGCATGGCCGGGCATCGTGCTGCAGATCGTGCTGATCCCCGCCATCGTGCTGGCGCTGGAAAAGGCCAAGCTGTTCCAACAGCAATAAGTTAGGAAGAAATCAACGGAAGGGAGGCGCGTTCCATGAGCATGACCGAAGCGCTGCTTCATAAACGGCTGGCGGAAACGCCGGAAATGGAACCCTGCGACGGCGTGAAGCTGCTGTACCAAAGCCGGTTCGGCTGCGGCCACCTGCTGCCGCCGGACGGTCAGCTGGTGGAACGGATCCGGGCAGAGGCGGACGAAACGCCGGCAAGCGCCGACCTTCCTCCTTTTTCCTTCATCGGAAACGGGCTGTGCCGGATGAATCTGGCTGCGCCCGCCGTCCGGGCCCTGCCGCCGGAGCGGCTGGCCCGGATGATGACCCTGACGGCGGAGGACGTTCCGCCGATGCAGCCCGGTGACGAGCGTCTGCCGGGCTTTGAGCATGATTTGAGCCTTCTGCGTGCGGCCGCGCTGGCGGGACGAACCCGCTTTTCGGCGGCTGCGCTGGACGGCTATCTGGCCGAATACCGCGCGGCCGGTTATCCCCCGGCGAGCCATTCACCCCGCTACCGGGCGGCATACCGGCCCGCCTATCGGGTGGTTTCCAGCGACTTTGCCGTTCTGCTGCCGCTGCTTTCCGCCATCGAAGACCGAAGCGCGCAGGGCAAGCCCGCGCTGGCCGTGCTGGACGGCCCCTGCGGCTCCGGCAAGACCACGCTGGCCGAAAAACTGAGCCGCCTGTACGGCGCGCCCACGGTTCACATGGACGATTTTTTCCTGCCGCCGGAGCTGCGTACCCCGGAGCGGCTGCATCAGCCCGGCGGGAACATCCACTACGAACGTTTCCTTTCGGAAGTGCTGCCCGGCTTGATAGCGGGCAGGGCCTTCTCCTACGGCAGCTTCGACTGCCACCACGGCGTGACCCGTCCCGTCTTCCTTCCCCAAAGCCCTGTGCGGATCGTGGAGGGCAGCTACGCCCTTCACCCCCGTTTTGAGGAAAGCTACCGGGCTGCGGACGCGCTGACCGTCTTTCTGTGCGTTTCCCCCGCCGAGCAGCTGCGGCGTATCGAAAAACGCAGTCCCGCCCTGCTGGAGCGGTTCCGGGAAGTGTGGATCCCCCTTGAAAATTCTTATTTTCAGGCGTATGATATACAGAGCCGGGCCAGAATCCGGCTCAAAAGTATGCCCTGGGAGGGCGACGCATGAAGATACTGGTCATCGACGGACAGGGCGGCGGCGTGGGCAAAAGCCTGATCGCGGCCCTGAAGCGAGAAATGCCGACCCAGCCCCTGATCGCGCTGGGCACCAACACTCAGGCCACCGCCGCCATGCTCAAGGCGGGGGCGGATCAGGGCGCCACCGGCGAGAACGCTATCCGCTATCAGTGCAAAAGCGCCGACGTCATCGTGGGCGTTACCGGTCTGCTCAACGCCAATTCCATGCTGGGCGAGGTGTCTCCCGCCATCGCCATGGCCATCAGCCTGAGCGAAGCCCAGAAGGTGCTGGTGCCGCTGGAGCGCTGCGGCCTGTACGTGGCCGGGGTGGGCCAGCAGCGGCTGGACAGCCTGATCCGGGAGGCGGCGCACTTGGCGGCCTCGCTGGCCGGGCAGGCGGAAGATGCGGACGAGTAAAACGGTCTTTTGCGAAAAAGCCTGCTGAAAGCGGGTTTTTCCGACAATCACTTACGGAGGGAAACAAATCATGAGCGAATGTACACATGACTGCTCCACCTGCGGGCAGAACTGCGGCCAGCGCACCGAGCCGGAAAGCCTGCTGCAGAAGCCTCACGAGCAGAGCCACATCAAAAAGGTCATCGGCGTGTGCAGCGGCAAGGGCGGCGTGGGCAAATCCATGGTCACGTCTCTGCTGGCCGTCACCATGCAGCGCATGGGCCTGAAGGTGGGCATTCTGGACGCGGACATCACCGGCCCGTCCATTCCCCGGGAATTCGGCCTGAAGCAGAAGGCCGAGGGCAACGACACGGGCATTTTCCCCGTGCGCACCACCACCGGCATCGACGTGATGAGCCTGAATCTGCTGCTGCCCAACGACAGCGACCCCGTAGCCTGGCGCGGCCCGATCATCGCCGGCGCTGTGACCCAGTTCTGGACGGACGTGATCTGGGGCGATAAGGACGTGCTGTTCATCGATATGCCTCCGGGAACCGGCGACGTGATGCTGACCGTGTGCCAGTCCATCCCCGTGGACGGCGTGGTGCTGGTTTCCACGCCTCAGGAGCTGGTGGGCATGATCGTGGAAAAATCCATCAAAATGGTGGATATGCTGAACATCCCTGTCATCGGTCTGGTGGAGAACATGAGCTACGTCCAGTGCCCGGACTGCGGCAAGAAAATCGAGGTCTTCGGCGAGAGCCATGTGAACGAGATCGCCAGGCAGTACGGCATCCCCCACACCGCCGCCCTGCCCATCGACCGCAAGCTGGCCGCCAGCGCGGACAAGGGCATGATCGAGCTGACCAACGGCGACTGGCTGGATGAGATCGCCAACGCCATCGACCAGCTCCAGCCCCGGGAGCGGAAGTAAGCCATGAATCCCAACGAGAAAGCGGAGCTGGCTCGAGAGCTGTTCCTGTCGGGAAGCAACTGCGCCCAATCCGTGTACGCCGCCTTTGCCGAGGACATGGGCATGAGCCGGGAAACGGCTCTGCGCCTGTCCGGCGGACTGGGCGGAGGAATCGGTGGGCTGCGCTTCACCTGCGGCGCGTTCCTTGCCATGGCCATGGTGCTCAGCGCCCTGCGGGGCTACACCGACGGCGCGGACATGGACGGCAAAAAGCGCCTGTACGCGCAGGTGCAGCGGCTGCATGAGCGCTTTGTGGAAAAGTACGGCACCTCCGTGTGCCGGGAACTGTTGGAGAAAAACGGTATTTCCGTTTCCCATGTTCCCTCCGAGCGCACGCCGGAGTATTACAAAAAGCGCCATTGCGCCCAGTACGTGGCCTTCTGCGCCGAACTGGTAGCAGAAGAACTGGAAAAAAATTAAATTTTTGCCCTGCTTCGGCAGGGCTTTTTCTTGTTCGTTCGTTCTATGCCCGAACCCAATCAGGATGGAAACCAAGGAGGCTTTTTCTCATGAGACATTGGAATATTCGCAAAATGCTCTCTCTTTTGGGGGCCTTGTGCCTGCTGGCAGACTTTTCCTGCGCGGCCGCGGCGGAAGGGGAAGCTTCCGGCAACGTTGAAAAGCTGACTGTCGCCGCCGATCAGGCGATCTACCGCTATACGACTTCCAACGGGCAGGAGCTCTACTTTGTTGCAGACGCAATGGAGGAACCCGTCGTCCAGATGGAGGATGTGAATTTCGACGGCACGGACGACGTGGTCATTACCACCCGGATGGGCGCCAGCAACGCCTATGATGACTTCTACGTCTGGGATGGGCAGCAGTATGTCTACGCCACGCCTGACGGGCTGTCTGGATCCGGGCTGCCCAATTACAGTCTGGACGCGGAGAAGGGGTATGTGTTCTCCCACGCCAATAACGGCCTGGCCGGGCTGGAATGCGAAGTCGGCATTTACCGTTGGGAGGGGTTGGAGCTGAAGCCCGTGCGGGTGCTGAAAGCCGAGACCAAATCCCAGTGGCAGGATTCCCCCGACGGCAACTACAGCTTCGCCATCGTCTACGACAACCGGATTCTCCGCGCCACGGTGACGGACTATACCGCAGACGTTTACGAGGGCAGCGTGATCTGGGAAAAGGACTTTTCCATGGAAGAAGAAGGCTTCGACGGCGCGCAGACCTGGGATGAAATGGACGCGGCGCTGACGGCGGGACTGTAAAAACAGAAAAAAGCCAGTGTCCATCCGGGCTCCCGGCAGGGAAAACCGTCCGGCGCGGGGAAAAGAAAGGCGTTCCGATTTTTGTGCGGAACGCCTATTCTGTTTTTCAGGAGGATTTTTCCATGAATAACCTAAACACGACCGTCTCCGCCGACCGGCCCCATATCGGCTTTTTCGGTCTGCGGAACGCGGGCAAATCCAGCGTGGTAAACGCCGTGACGGGGCAGAACCTTTCGCTGGTCTCCGACGTAAAGGGCACCACCACCGACCCGGTGCAGAAGGCCATGGAGCTGCTGCCGCTGGGGCCGGTGGTCATCATCGACACTCCCGGCATGGACGACGAGGGCGAACTGGGCGAAATGCGGGTACATCGGGCCCGGCAGGTGCTGGCCAGGACCGACATCGCCGTACTGGTGGTGGACGCGGTGCGCGGCCTGCAGCCCCAGGACGAAGCCCTGCTGAAGCTGTTTCAGGAGCGGAAGGTACCCTACCTGATCGCCCTGAACAAATGCGACCTGCTGCGGGAGCTTCCCTCCGCCGGGGAGCACCAGCTCTACGTCAGCGCCCAGCGGGGCGACCACATTCACGAATTGAAGGAAGCCATTGCCGCCGTGGTGCGCCAGCCGAAAAATGAGCGGGTCATCGTGGGCGATCTGCTGCAGCCGGAGGATATCGTCGTTCTGGTCACGCCGGTAGACTCCGCCGCGCCCAAGGGTCGGCTGATCCTGCCCCAGCAGCAGACCATCCGGGACATTCTGGACCATCACGCCCTGAACGTGGTGGTACAGGTTCCGCAGCTTAAGACCGCGCTGGCGGCGCTGAGCCGGAAGCCCCGGCTGGTCATCACCGACTCGCAGGCCTTCGGGCCGGTCAGCCGGGACGTGCCCGAGGACATTCCCCTGACCTCCTTCTCCATCCTTTTCGCCCGCTACAAGGGCCAGCTGGAACAGATGGTGCGGGGCGCGGCGGCGCTGGATCACCTGCGGGATGGCGATACGGTGCTGATCTCCGAGGGCTGCACCCACCATCGCCAGTGCGAGGATATCGGCACGGTGAAGCTGCCTGCGTGGATCAACGGCTACACCGGCAAAAAAGACCTGCAATTCCGCTTCACTTCCGGCGGCGAATTTCCGGAAGAATTTGACGGCATCGCGCTGGCCGTCCACTGCGGCGGCTGTATGCTCAACGACCGGGAGATGCAGTCCCGGGTGGAGCGGGCCGTGGCTGCCGGGGTGCCCATCACCAATTACGGCGTGGCCATCGCCCAGATGCACGGCATCCTGCGCCGCTCGCTGTCGCCCTTCCCGAAGCTGCTGGAGCTGCTGAAATAAAAAGCAGCGGACAGACATTTTCCGACATGGCAGCTACTGCCGCGCGCCCGGAGTGCAGCTGCTGGTGGAAAAGAAACCCTTCCGCTCTAAAGCCTCAACACTGGCTCAGTTCTCCGCCGGGAAAGGACAGCGCCTCAGCCGCTTCGCAGTCCGTTTCCGCAGGGAAAACAAACCACAGCAAAATTGGCGAAATGCCGGGGCGGCATTCTACACAGAAAAAGGAAGATACAGATCAAAAGCGGGAATGTCTCAAATATGGAGACATTCCCGCTTTCTTTTATGCTTTTTCTACCGCGTCCCAAAGCACCTGCGTCAGGTCGTCCCGCACCACCAGACCGGCGGCGCGGTCGTAGTCGGTCGCGTCCCGATTCAACAGAGCCAGACGGCAGCGGGGGCTGCGGTAGCGGATCAGACCGGCGGCGGGGTAGACCACCAGCGACGTGCCGCCCACGATGAGCAGGTCGCAGCGGGCAATGGCGCTCAGGGCTTCTTCCATCACCACGTCGTCCAGCGGCTCGCCGTAGAGCACCACCTCGGGCTTGATCACGCCGCCGCAGGAGCAGTGGGGCGCGCCCTCGCCCTGCAAAAGCGGCTCCAGCGGATAAAAACGCCCGCACTTCATGCAGCGGTTGCGGTGGACGGAGCCGTGCAGCTCCAGCACCTTTTCACTGCCCGCCGCCTGATGCAGTCCGTCGATATTCTGGGTAACGACCGCCTTGCACTTGCCCCGGCGTTCCAGCTCCGCCAGCGCCAGATGGGCGGCGTTGGGCTTCGCGTCCGGGTAGAGCATCACCCGGCGGTAGAAATCCCAAAATTCGTCGGGGTGAGTGACAAAATATTCATGAGAAAGCATCTCCTCATAGCTGCGGCCGCCGGGGGTATTGTAAATGCCCTGATGGGCGCTGCGAAAATCCGGGATGCCGCTGGCGGTGGAGACCCCCGCGCCGCCGAAAAAGACGATGTTTCGTGCCTCCGCGATCCACTGGCGCAGGATTTCCGTTTCCTGGGTCATTTTGCTTCTCCCCTTTCCGATGAGACGATTTAGTGACAGGTATCTTTTCGATTTTTGGATGGAAAAAACCTGTTTTCTGTCGGGTTTTCCCTTTGATTGTCCTTTCCGCCCGAGTCGGAATGAAAACCCTCCCTTTTGCCCATACTTCCTGTTGAAAGCCGGCAAGGGAGGAAACCAACATGGCGATCAACAAGGTGGAAATTTGCGGCGTAGATACGTCTACCCTGCCCGTTCTGACCAACGAGCGTATGCGGGAGCTGTTTCCGCTGGTGCACAGCGGCGATCTCAACGCCCGGGAGGAATTTATCCGGGGAAATCTGCGTCTGGTGCTGAGCATTATTCAGCGTTTCGGCAACCGGGGCGAAAACGTGGACGATCTGTTTCAGGTGGGCTGCATCGGGCTCATCAAGGCGCTGGACAATTTCGATACCACGCTGAACGTGCGCTTTTCCACCTATGCCGTGCCCATGATCATCGGCGAAATTCGCCGGTATCTGCGGGACAACAACGCCATCCGGGTCAGCCGCAGCTTGCGGGATATTGCCTACAAGGCCCTGAAAGCCCGGGATCAGCTGTCCGAAAAGCTGGGCCGGGAGCCCAACGTGAACGAGCTGGCCGAGGCCCTGCACCTGCCCCGGGAGGACGTGGTCTTTGCGCTGGAGGCCATTCAGGACCCAGTCAGCCTGTTCGAGCCCGTGTTCAACGACGGGGGAGACTCGCTGTACATCATGGATCAGATCACCGACGAGCGCAAGCCGGACAACGGCTGGCTGGACGAGATCGGCGTGCAGGACGCCATGAGCCGCCTGAACGAACGGGAACGGCACATTCTGAAGCTGCGGTTTTATCAGGGCCGCACCCAGATGGAGGTCGCCAGCGAGATCGGCATTTCGCAGGCGCAGGTCAGCCGGCTGGAAAAGAACGCGCTGGTCCATATGCGCAAAAATATGGGGTTATGAAACAAGGCTCCTCCGGCCTGACGGAGGAGCCTTGTTTTTTTCATGAGCAACGGGCTGAACAGCCGCAGTTCCGTTCCTTTTCCACCGTTTTTCCCATATAGCTTGAAAATTTTTCTCCAAAAAATTCTGTTACATATTGCAATTTCGTTTTCTATTTATTAAAACAATGTCACATTTTATGCTTGGAAGGAGGATGGGTGTGAAAAGCGCCGTTCAGTTTCTGATTGCTTTGTTCATTGTTTTGACGATGGTCATTCCAACAGGCCTTGCCGCTGCGGATGAATCATTCATTGTTTTCACGGGCGACCGGGAGGAATACAAGTATTCAGATCCGCTGTACGTCCGGAACAACGGAGAGAATCGCGTAGCGTACTGTTACAACGCCTCGAAGAAAGTACCGCCTACCTGGCAGGAGGGCGGACAGACCGTGTACAAGATCGAAAGCGCCACGGCGGAAGAGTTCTACCAAATGACCGACGAAAACGTCCGGGTCATGGAACCCGAAGCGTTCAAAAAGGCCATATTGTCCGTCTGCTATCAGGGTTTCCCACAAAACGGATCAGGCCTGATGGAAAAATACGGTCTAACCCGTGCCACCTTCCGCTGCATTACGCAGCTGGCGGTCTGGTATTATACGGACTCGCTGGATATTTCCCAGCATTACCAGCAGTATCAGCCGTTTGATACCTATCCCGGGGCGTGGGCAGCTTATCAGGAGCTGATTACGCCCTTGGATACCCTGCCGCTCGGTTATCAGCTGGATCTGTACCGCAACCGCAATGAACAGTATCAGAATGTGCTGTGTACCCGTCTGGCGGAAATGCCCGTGCAAACGTCCATCCAGCTGAAGGGAATCAAGCTGCTGGAGGGCCGCGCCCTGCTGGCCAACGAGTTCCATTTTATCGTCACGGACGAACAAGGCACGGAGGTCTCCCGGGGCGTCAACCACGCGGACGGCAGCATCGCCTTCAACTATATCGAGTACCGTCACGAGGACGTGGGGCTGCACCGCTATACCATCCGAGAGGTACAGGGCGATCTGTCGAATGTTACGTATGACGGCGCGTCTTATACGGTGGAGGTATTGGTCGAATACGTAGACGACCAGCTGACGGCCACGGCGCAGGGAGAACCGAAACTGGTTTTCCGCAATGTGTACGACGCTTCTCCTACGGCAACGCCAAGCCCAAGTCCGACCGCGACCCCAGGCGTAACTCCGTCTCCAACCCCGGCCCAGACCCCGGTTCCGGGCACGCCTCCTGCCACTGGCGACGAAAGTCATCCTGTGTTATGGGCCCTGCTGGCACTGGCCGCGCTGAGTCTGCTCGGCGTACAGGCAGTCCTGAGCCGAAAAACCCGTAAGAAATGAGCTTCCGCAGCTTATTCCATACGCTAAAAGCCCGCCCTTCCGCATGGAAGGCGGGCTCAGACTGTCGAAAAACCCTGATTGGCCGTCATCGCCCGCGAACAGCGCTCTGCGGCCCGCTCCCCTACGGGGCGCGGGCTTCGG
>OLQL01001065.1_pt1 | contig 24762 bp, 21 predicted proteins | sample 1672971 | NCBI WGS metagenome assembly OLQL01 (sample SAMEA3136742, study PRJEB25190) | human gut metagenome | biome: human gut; feature: human-associated habitat; material: faeces | place: Austria | collected 2013
TCCAGATCGGTGCCCGGCTTGCAGAAGAACTCCAGTTCCATCTGCTCGAACTCGCGGGTGCGGAAGGTGAAGTTGCCCGGCGTGATCTCGTTGCGGAAGGACTTGCCGATCTGCGCGATGCCGAAGGGCACCTTGCGGCGCGTGGTGCGCTGCACGTTCTTGAAGTTGACGAAGATGCCCTGCGCCGTCTCGGGGCGCAGATAGACCTCCGACTGGCTGTCCTCGGTCACGCCCTGAAAGGTCTTGAACATCATATTGAACTTGCGGATGGGCGTGAACTCGCTTTTGCCGCAGCCCGGGCAGGTCACGCCGTGGCCGGTGATGTATTCGTACAGCGCGTCGTTGCTCATCCCGTCGACCTTCATCTCGACGCCGTGCTTCTTGTTCCAGTCCTCGACGAGCGTGTCGGCGCGGTGGCGCATCCGGCAGTGCTTGCAGTCGATGAGCGGGTCGTTGAAGTTGACCACATGCCCGGACGCGACCCAGACCTCGGGGTTCATCAGGATGGCGCTGTCCAGCCCGACGTTGTACGGGCTTTCCTGCACGAAGCGCTTCCACCACGCGCGCTTGACGTTGTTCTTCAACTCCACGCCGAGCGGACCGTAGTCCCACGAATTCGCCAGCCCCCCGTAGATCTCGCTGCCGCTGAAGATAAAGCCTCTGCCTTTGCAGTAGGCGACGATTTTATCCATTGTCTTGCTCTGATTGTCCATCATAACCGCTCTCAAGCCCGCTTTCCTTATAATTTTATCATTTCCTTATTATTGTATCAGCAACACGGCGGTTTTGTCAAGTGGCATTCCCGCCAAAGCGCCGGGACTATTTCCGAATCATTTTGCTCATCTGGCGCTGCGCCATGACCAGCCCGTAGTACCGGCCGTGCCGCTGCATCAACTCCTCGTGCGTGCCGGATTCGATGATGTCGCCGTGGCGCATGACCAGAATCTTGTCCGCGTTTTTGATGGTGGAAAGGCGGTGCGCAATGACGAACGAAGTACGCCCCTTTGTCAGCGTGTCCATTGCTTGCTGAATCAGCATTTCTGTGCGTGTATCGACGGAGGAGGTCGCTTCGTCGAGAATCAGCATCGGCGCGTTTTCAATCATCGCGCGGGCGATCGTCATCAGCTGCTTCTGTCCGGCGGAGAGGTTCAATTTGTCGGACAGCTGGGTGTCGTAACCCTCCGGCAAGGTGTGGATAAGGTGGTACAGCCCCGTTGCGCGGGTCACTTGGTCAAGCTGCTCGTCCGTAATGCCCTCCTTGCCGTAGCAGAGGTTGTCGCGGATGCTGCCCTCGAAGAGCCAAGTGTCCTGCAAGACCATGCCGAAGAGGTCGTGCACATGCTCGCGCGTCATCTGCGACAGCGGCACGCCGTCAATGCGAATTTCGCCGCCGCCCAGCGGATAGAACTTCATCAGCAAATTGACCATCGTGGTTTTGCCCGCGCCGGTCGGGCCGACGATGGCGACCTTCTGACCCGGCTGCACATGCTCGGAGAAGTCGTGAATGATGATTTTATCCGGCGTGTAGCCGAAGCGGACGTGGTCGAACGCCACTTCGCCGCGGACGGTTTTCGTCTGCGCGGGCAGGTGAGATTCGTCGGGCATTTCCTTCGCTTCGAGGAACTCAAAGACGCGCTCTGCCGCCGCCGCCGCGGATTGCAGGTTCGTCGCCGCCTGTGCTAACTGGCTCAGGGGCGAGGTGAACAGGCGCACATACATCATGAAGGCGACAATCACGCCGAAGGAAATCGTGCCGTTCATCGCCAGCACCGCGCCGACGACGCACACCGCCACATACGCGAAATTGCCGATGAAGCCCATCAGCGGCATCATCAGGCCGGACATGAACTGGCTCTTCCAGTCTGTCTCCTGCATTTTGCTGTTGATGCGGTCGAACGCCTGCTGTTCGCGCTGCTCTGCGCCGAAGAGGCGGACGACATTGTGCCCTGTGTAGATTTCTTCAATATGGCCGTTCAGGTCGCCCAGCCACCGCTGGCGCGCGACGAAGTACTTCTGCGAGCGGCTCATGATGCCCCGCATCAGCCCGAAGCCCAGCATCGACGATACAATCGCCGTCAGCGCCATGATCCAGTTCGTCGAGAGCATCATGACGACGCTGCCGATGAACATCGTCACGGCGGAGACAAGGCTGGTCAGGCTGTTCTGCAGCGTCTGGCCGATGGTGTCCACATCGTTGGTGACGCGGGAGAGCACGTCGCCGGTGGAGGTGGACTGGAAGTAGCTGACCGGCAGGCGGTTGATTTTGTGGGATATGCCGTCGCGCAAGCCCCGGTTGACCTTCTGCGTGACGACGGTCATCACCAGCCCGGTCATAAAACTCAGCAGCGCGCCGACGACGTAGAGAATTATCAGCGTGATGCAGATTTTCTGGATGGCGGGCATGTCAATCTCGCCGCGCAGCCCGGCGGTAATCAGGTTGGTGATTTCGCTGATTTTGTTCGGGCCGATCAGGCGGATAATGACGCCCGCCAAGTCGCCCAGAATCGCGATGCAAATGACCGGATAGAAGGGCTTGCAGTGGCGGATGAGCTTCCCCAGTGAACCGCGGAAGTCCTTCGCCTTTTCGCCCGGTACGCCCCGCCCGCGCATTCCGGGATGACCGCCCGGACGGCGTTTCGTTTCACTCATGACGCAAGTTCCTCCTTTGACAGCTGAGAATACGCGATTTCCTGATAGACCTTGCAGCTTTCCATCAGCTCACGGTGCGTGCCCTTGCCGACAATCGCGCCGTCCTCAATGACGAGGATGCAGTCCGCGTCGCGAATCGTACCGATGCGCTGTGCGACGATGATGTTCGTCGTGCCGCTGGTCTGCTCGCGGAGCGCCTGACGCAATGCATGGTCGGTCTTGTAGTCCAGCGCGGAGAAGGAGTCGTCAAAGACGAGGATTTCCGGGTCGCGCGCCACTGCGCGGGCAATGGACAAACGCTGCTTCTGCCCGCCGGAGAAGTTCGAGCCGCCCTGCGCGACCGTGCCGGAATACCCGACCTCCGGGGATTCGACAAATTCCGCCGCCTGCGCGATAGCAACCGCCTTGCGGATGGCAGCGCCCGACGCATTGTCCTCGCCGTAGCCGACGTTGCTGCTGACCGTGCCGGAGAACAGGAACGCCTTCTGCGGCACAAAGCCGATCTTGCTGCGCAGGGCGTCCTGCGTGTAGTCACGCACGTCCACGCCGTCTACCAGCACCTGCCCGCTTGTTGCGTCATACAGGCGCGGAATCAGGTTGATGATGCTGCTCTTGCCGCAGCCCGTCGCGCCGATGAGGGCAACCGTCTGTCCGTGATGTGCGGTGAAGGAGATGTGGTGGATGGTGTCGCCGTCGGCATCGGGATAGCGGAAGGACACGTCGCGGAACTCAATTTCGCCCTTCATTCCGGGCTTGCCCTGCGTTTCCTTGCCGTCCACAATGCGTGCCTTCGTGTCCAGCACCTCATTGACGCGGCCCGCGGAAACGGTCACGCGCGGCAGCATGACGAAAATCATCACCAGCATCAGGAATGCCATGATGACCTGCATCGCGTACTGCATAAAGACCACCATGTCCGAGAACAACCCAATGCGTTCCATCATCGCGGCGGGCGAAGTGACCGCAATCGCGCTGATGAGCGCCGCGCCAATCCAGTAAATGCCCAGCGTCAAGCCGTTCATCGCCAGATTCATGCCCGGATTCATGACGGACATGGCGATGTTCGCCTGCTGGCTGTTGCGGGTCATTTCCTCGTTCGCCTTGGCGAATTTGCCCTCCTGATAGCTTTCCGCGTTGTAGGCGCGCACGACCTGCAAGCCCGTCAGGTTCTCACGCGTGATGCGGTTCAGGTTGTCCGTCAGCGTCTGCATTTTCTTCATGCGCGGCACGGCGTAGAGCATAATGAACACCAGCAGCACGCACACGAACGCAATCACGCCGCCTGTCAGCAGCGACCATTCCCAGCTCTTCGTGCTAATTTTGCCCACGGCAATGAATGCCATAATCGGCGCTTTAATCAGCGACTGCATCCCGAAGGAAAAGAACATCTGCAATTGCGAAATGTCGTTGGTCGTGCGGGTAATCAGGCTGGCTGTGGAGAAACGGTTGATTTCCTCGTTTGAGAAGCCGACCACCTTGCGGTACATTTCGCCGCGCAGCCGAGCGGAGAAGCGTGATGCAATCTGTGCGGTAAAGAATGTCGTGCAGACCGTTAGCAGCATCGACCCCAGCGCGCACAGCAGCATCTTGCCCCCTGCGAGCAGGATATTGCTCATCTGGCTGCCCTCCGTCTGCACCAGCCGGGTGATTTCCGACATATAATCAGGCAGGGCTAAGTCAAGCTGCACCTGCCCAACAATCAGCACTGCACAGGCGGCGACGAGCAGCCACTCTTTCCACCTGAGGTGTTTCAAAATCCGTAGCATGGGTCTCAATCCCTCCTTTTCCGTTTGCGTCCGCCATCATACCATAGAAAGATGGATTCAGAATGAACTGGCAGAACATTTTTCAAGATTTTTGGCACTTCGCAGGGAAATTGCGCCTTGATGCGTTTATATAGGTAGGGAAATACCTCCAAAGGAGCTGAGAGCAATGAAGAAACGGTGGACTTTATTGATTTTTCCCCTGCTGGTTGCGCTGATGCTGCCCGCCGCGTCCGCGAGCGAATTGCTCGGCAACGTGCTGTCCATCGTGCTGAATTCGCCGGATGACGCCGTTCTGGCTGATGACTGCCGCGCGGATGCCGAAGATGCCCGTATCATCATAGCCAGCGGAGCACATTATCAGCTGATTGCAGCGGCAAAACAGGAAAACGGCTGGGAAAGTGCCGTCGTCTCGACAAACGCCGTCTATCAGCCGTCGGAGGGGTATGGCGTGCCGACGCTCACGCGGACGGAAGACGGCTTTGAGCTGGCGTATCCGGAAGCGGGGGGAAGTCTAACGCTTTGCGTTGCGCCATGACAGCACGAATCAGCCTATGTACACGCTTGTCTACGCGAAAATGGGCGACATGGAGGTCGCCAAGCGGGAGAATTTCGGCTATCTGGTGACGCAGGGCGAAGACGGCGCGGTCTGGTCGAAAATGGTCACGCTGGCGGACTTCAATATCCACCAAATGCCCCGCGGCACAGCGGATGTTCGGCGGATGAACGAAATGGCTTGCGGCTTGCAGCGCTTTGCAAATGTGCGGAAGGACGGCGTCAAGGAAATCCGCCAAGAATGGCGGCATGTGCCGATTCAGACGGTGTGCGGCACCTATCTCACGGATGACCCGCATGTCAGCGAAGCGCATCAGGAGGAACTGCCCGCCGGAACGAAACTGACGGCGCTGGGTTACTGCGGCTGGGCGTATGTGTACGTCGAAGCGGAAGTGGACGGCGAAACGCTGTACGGGTTTGTGCCGCAGCGGGATGTGATATTCGACGACGTGGAGCAGCCGGAATTGATGGCGGAGTTTGTCGGGCATTGGCGCGCCAAAGGCGGCGGCGGCTGGTACGATGATTTCCAGCTGGATGCAGATGGAAATTTTTCCGCCGCGGATGATGATGGCGAGAGGACGTGCAGCGGCACTTGGTCTATCGTGCAGACCCCGGTGGGGAGCAATCTCTACTGGCGGGGCGACATTCCCACCATCGTCCTGCGCGGAACGGACGGCACGGTATCCCGCTATGGGATTCAGGTGGAGAAAGAGAAAATCATGCCGGGCGCTTGGAGCATTTATTTGAGCCTTTCGACCAACGAAACAGGCAGGAGTTATGTGCCGGATGGAGCAGACGGCGATTGGGTGTATACCGATGATATTATCGGCTGGTTTGCTCGGCTGTTCTTTAGTATTTTGGAATATTGAGCAAAAGGAGATGTGGAGAATATGAAGAAACTGCGGATACTGCTGATTTTGTGCTTGACGCTGGCTGTGACACTGCCCGCCGCATCTGCAAACAGCTGGAATCTGAACGGGCAATTGCTGGCGATGGTGGAGCAGACACATGACTACGACGAGTATACCGGCTTGGTGAGCGATTACAACAGAAAAGCCGCCACGACCCACACGATTCTGACCAGCCGCTATCACAATCAGCTGATCGCGGTGGATGAGGTGAAAGACGGCTGGAAGGATGCCATCTTCTCGACGACCGCCGTCTATCAGCCGTCGGAACTGGAAGAGACGGGCTATCCTAAAATCACGCGCACAAAGAATGGTTTTGAATTGGCGTACCCGGATATTGACGAAAGGTATTATTTTGAGCTGCAGCACAACAATGAGGGGAGAACATTTTACACGCTGATGGAAGCGCAGATGGGCGATGTGAAGGTGGAGCGGATAGCAGAATACATCTATCAGGTGACGCAGGGCGAGGAAAGTGCCGTGTGGCCGCTGGGAATCACGCTGGGCAGCTTCAATATTCACAATATGCCGAAACGCGGGGTTGAGGATGTGCGCCGATTTAACGAGGCGAACGAAGGGCTGCAATACTTTGCCTGTTTGTATCCGGAGGTGGTTTCGGGGCAGAAGAGCGGCAAGAAGTCCTATGCCGTGTATTCCGCGCCGGACACGTCCTCTTACCGCGCGGCGAAGGGGAAAGCATCCGTCAGCACGGGCGACGATTATAAGCTGTACCTCACCGTGGGCGACTGGTCGCTGATTGAGTACCGCGTCAGCCTGCGGACGAGCCGATTCGGCTGGGCGCAGTTGGGCAATCACGGCGACGAGACGACGGACGAAATCGTGCGCGTGCCGATGATGACGGCATTCGATACCTACTTGACTGACGACCCGAACGTCAGCGAATACCATCAGGCGGAACTGCCTGCCGGGACGAAGCTGACGGCACTGTCCCATCCGGACAGGTGGGCGTATATCTACGTTGAAGCGACGGTGGACGGAAAAATCACCCGCGGCTTCGTGCCGCAGCGCGACGTGGTGTTTGATGATGTGGAACTGCCAGATGAAAAGGCAAAGTTGGTCGGCAGCTGGCAGATGGAGGCGGGCGGCGAGTTCTGGGACAACTATCTCCGGCTGGACGCGGACGGGAAATTCTACGGCTCGGACTGCGACGGCACGCAGCCGTATCACGGCACATGGAGCGTTGTGCAGACACCCGCGGACAGCAACCTCTACTGGAGGGGCGACATTCCGACAATCGTCTTCCGCTGTGTCAACGGCACAGTGTACCGCTACGGCGTTGAAGTGTTCAACGATTATGAAGTGGCGGAGGGTGACTATTGCCGCAGCATGAGCTTCATCACCTGCGAGGGCGGCACGGGGTATGTCTCCTATGGGGTGTATGATGAAGGCGGCAGTGTCATCACGGACGAGAACGGCAAGCTGATTTTGAAGGAACTCGATGTGACGAACGAGCTGAATTGGGGCGCATATTGGGAAGAAGAGGGGAACGGATGAGGAATTCTCAAAAAAAAGCGTCAAAAAAGTGTCAAAAGTGATGGAAATCCTGCGCAACCTCTTGCAAAATGGCGGCAAATTGGGTAGAATATGAGGTGGGAAATGATACTCTTTCCAGATTCGCCTGTGCCAGCTGCTTGCGTCTTTTCCCCTCTGGCGTCCGGTCGTTCCACTTAGCGTAGCGCTGCTACGCTGCGTTGCACTCCCGTTAGCCAGAGTGAAAAATTCGCGGCGCATCTTGGCACATTCTTATCTGGAAATAGTATAACCCCGTTTGAACGACTAAAGGAGGTATATTCCAATGGCAGTGAAAGTTGCTATCAATGGCTTTGGCCGTATTGGCCGTCTGGCGTTCCGTCAGATGTTCGGCGCTGAGGGCTACGAGGTGGTCGCGATTAACGACCTGACCTCTCCCGCGATGCTGGCTCACCTGCTCAAGTATGACACCGCTCAGGGTTCCTACTGCGGCAAGATCGGTGAAAACCTGCACACCGTGGAAGCGACCGAAGATTCCATCATCGTGGACGGCAAGGAAATCAAGATCTATGCCGAAAAGAACGCGGCGGATGCTCCGTGGGGCAAGCTGGGCGTGGACGTCGTGCTGGAGTGCACCGGCTTCTACTGCTCCAAGGAAAAGTCCATGGCGCACATCGCGGCTGGCGCGAAGAAGGTCGTCATCTCTGCCCCCGCTGGCAATGACCTGAAGACCATCGTCTACAACGTCAACAACGACACCCTGACCGCGGAAGACCAGATCATCTCTGCTGCTTCCTGCACCACCAACTGCCTCGCGCCCATGGCGAAGGCTCTGAACGACAAGTATCCGATCGTGTCCGGCATCATGACCACCGTTCATGCGTACACCGGCGACCAGATGATTCTGGACGGCCCGCATCGCAAGGGCGACCTGCGTCGTGCCCGCGCTGGCGCGCAGAACATCGTTCCGAACTCCACCGGCGCTGCCAAGGCGATCGGTCTGGTTATCCCGGAACTGAACAAGAAGCTGATCGGCTCTGCGCAGCGCGTCCCGGTCTGCACCGGCTCCACCACCATTCTGGTTGCTGTTGTCAAGGGCAGCGACGTGACCGTTGACTCCGTGAACGCCGCCATGAAGGCGCAGTCCTCCGAGTCCTTCGGCTACAACACCGAGCCGATCGTGTCTTCCGACGTCATCGGCATGCGCTATGGCTCCCTGTTCGACGCTACCCAGACCATGGTCGCGAAGATCGACGACGACACCTATCAGGTGCAGGTCGTGTCTTGGTACGACAACGAGAACTCCTACACCTCTCAGATGGTCCGCACCATCAAGTACTTCGCGGAACTGAAGTAATTGAAGGCGTAAGCGTTCCCAAAAACGAAAGTTTCCTGCTCTCTGCTGGCAACGGCGGGGGGCAGGTTTTTTTGTTGGGAAAACGGGATGCGTTATGGAGAACGTGGATAATTATGGGCGTTGAGGAAATAAATTTGCTATTTAGCTAAAAATATGCTTGACATTTTTTCGGGGGAGGGTATAATGGAAGTAGTTCCTTGGGGGCAAGGAATGAAAAGCACGAGAGTCAATCTCGAATAGTAGGAGGATACGGAAACATGGAAGGGAAAACTAACGGGCTTCAAATCGCAGGGTTCGTCGTATCTTTGGTTACGTGCTTCATTTTTGGGTTTTACGGAATCTCCGGCGTGGTGGGTATTGTACTTTCTGCCATCGGGCGCAGCAAGGCGAAAGAAGTCGGCGGTGCAACGGGTCTTGGCACTGCGGGCATTGTTCTGGGCATCATTAGCGCCGTTGGTGGATTGATTGGTGGCATCTACGCTGTTAGTCTGTTTAGCTAATGTAAAAACAATAAAGTACGCGCCGTTCCCGACACACTTCCCCGTCGGCAGCGGCGCATTTTCTATTCACTTCTCCCATTCCACCCCATTCCCCCGCCGCCCCTTTATTTTGCAGAAGAAGATACCGAGACAACCCTTGATTTCTGCCTGCCACCTATAAATTACAGAATACAAAATATATTATTATCACCACACCGGCGCAATTTGCCTCGCTGCCTAAAATGACGTTCGTACTGTTTGCGGCTTGCAAAAAACTTGACTTTCAATTGGTTCATCTGCCGCATTTGCAACTGAATTCGACGCAAAATTCATTTTCCGACAAACCAACTCCTTGGCGCGGCGAAGTCTGCATCTGGCGGCACTGTTTACAAACGAAAGAATATGGAATATAATTATTTTAATCCTGCTTCGAGCGGGAAATAAGAAAAAGAGGTGCCCATCATGAAGAAGCTCCTATCCCTTCTGTTGGTGCTGACCATGATTCTCCCCCTGGTGGGCTGCGCGGCGTTCGCAGAGAATGCGGATCCCATCATGATTACCGTCATCGCGACCAGCGACGTGCACGGCAAAGTGTTGCCCATCAACTACGCCACTGGCGAGCCTTCCCCGAACGTGGGTCTGTCCATGATCGCTTCCATGATCGAGCAGGTTCGTGCTACGGAAAAAAACGTCGTTCTGGTGGATGGCGGCGATACCGTGCAGGGCTCTGCCATGACCTATTACTACTCCTACTTCGCGCCTGAAAAGGACGATCCCATGATGAAGGCGCTGCGCCTGATGGACTACGACATGTGGTGCTTGGGCAATCACGAGTTCAACAACGATCTGCCGATTCTCAAGCGTCAGATTGAGTATGTGATGAGCCCCGACAACGGCGAGGAGCATTCCGTGCCCATGTCCGCCGCCAACTTTGTGGCGAAGGGCACCGAGTGGGATTCCTGGATGGGCGTCCCTTACATCGTCAAGGAATTTGAGGGCGTGAAGGTCGGCGTCATCGGCATGGATACGCCCAACATCCCCGCTTGGGAGGTTGAGTCCCACTATGAGGGCATCGACTTCCGCAATCTGGTCCCCACGGTTGAGCACTTCGTGCCGATCCTGCGCGAGCAGGAGGGCTGCGACGTGGTGATTGTCGTGGCGCACTCCGGCGTGGAAGACGCTGTTTCTACCGATGGCAACAACCCCGCGGACTACGAAAACCAGGTTCGCGCAATGATTAACCTGACTACCGGGATTGACGCGGTTGTGTATGGTCACTTCCATAACACCGACTACCGTGAGGATATCCTCAATGCCGAGGGCAAGGTTGTGCCCGTGCTGGCAGGTGGCGGCGGTGAAGGCCTGGGCTTCATGAAGCTCGCCTACGACCCGGCGACCAAGACCGTGACCCCTGTGACGGCTGAAAACGGCTACCGTTTCCTGGCGGATCAGGAAGGCCTGGTGGAAAATCAGAAGGTTGCCACGGCGCTGGCTCCCTACAACGAGGAGCTGCAGGCTTATCTGGATCAGCCTCTGGGCACTGCTACCGGCGCTTTCTCCAATAAGAACATCTCCCTGCAGCCCACCGCGCTGATGGATCTGCTGAACAAGGCGCAGCTGTCTGCGGTTCCTGCGCAGCTGTCCATCTGCGCGCCTCTGACCAGCGGCGCCGAGGTTCGCGACCTGATTCCTGCGGGCGACGTTCCGATGCGTTTGCTGTATCAGCTGTACGTGTTTGAAAACTGGCTCTATCGCGTGAACATGACCGGCGAACAGCTGCGGCTGTGGCTGGAGCATGCTACCACCAACTACACCAGTGCGTGGGACCCCGATTACCTTGGCGGCGGCTACTACACCGATGAAATCTACGGTTTGTACTACGAAATCCACTACTATGCGCCTGAAGGAAAGCGCATCCAGAACATGCAGTATCAGGGTCAGCCCGTGGCGCCTGATCAGGTGTTCTCCGTGGTGATGAACAACTACCGCTTCACCGGCGGCGCCGGCTTCATGCAGGCGGCTGGTCTGACTCCTGAGGATTACAGCCTCACGGATATGTACACCGGCGATACGCTGGGCAACGATAACGGTCAGGTGCGTAACATTCTGGCGCAGTACATCCGCGACCAGAAGGAAATCACCCCCACCGTGGAAAGCACTTGGCAGTTCTTCAGAACCAAGGAAGACGCGATCGCTGCCGGCGCGAAGGTTGTGGAATAATACGCTTTCCAAATGCACCCGCGCCTTTTCCCTTCTGACTTTCGGTCGTTCTACTGAGCGTAGTGCTGCTGCGCCGCGTTTCACGCCCGTTCGCCAGAATAAAAAATTCGCTTCACATCTTGGCGCGTTCTTATTTGGAAATAGTATTACGCTCCCCGGATTTTCGTGATGAATCAAAAAACCGCGCCCTGCTCTGGAACATCTCCGGAGCAGGGCGCTTTTCTATGCAACTGTACGGTTGTGCTATTTCCAAATTCATCCGTGCTTTTCCATTCTGGCGCATTCTCATGATGGAAATAGTATCACCGCACGATGTAACGTTCCCGGCTTTCCGTGAGGAAACGTTATTTCTCCCCTTCCACCCCGTTCCCCCGCAGCCCCTGCACAAACTCCTCCGGCAGCGGCGCGGTGAACGTCATGCGCTCCCCTGTTCTTGGGTGCGTGAAGGACAGCGTGTACGCGTGGAGCATCAGGCGGGGGACTTTCGCGCCCTTGGCGGACCCGTAAATCGGGTCGCCGCAGACCGGATGCCCGATGGACTTCATGTGCACGCGGATTTGGTGCGTCCGCCCGGTCAGAATGTGGACGTCCAGCAGCGTCACGTTCCGCCCGCGCGCAAGCACCGTCCAGTCCGTAATCGACGGGCGGCCTTCGGGGTCAATTGCCATTTTCTTGCGGTCTTTCTTGCTCCGCGCGATGGGCTGGTCGATGCGCCCGCTGTCCTCCCGCAGATTCCCTTCAACCAGCGCGCGGTAGTGCTTTTCCATCTGCCGCTCCTGCAATTGGCGGCTGAGGGCGAGTTGGCTCTGGTCGTTCTTTGCCACGAGCAGCAGACCGCTGGTGTCCTTGTCCAGCCGGTGGACGATGCCGGGGCGCAGTTCGCCGCCGATGCCGCTCAAGTGGTCAAGGTGGTGCAGGAGCGCGTTGACGAGCGTGCCGTCCTCGTTGCCGGCGGCGGGGTGAACGACCATGCCGCAGGGCTTCAGGACGACGGCGAGGTCGTCATCCTGATAGAGAATTGTGAGCGGAATTTCCTGCGCGACGGGGACAGCGGGCTTTGGCGCAGGAATCGTCAGGATAACAATCTGACCCTGCTTTGCCTTTGCGCCGGATTTCGTCTCGACTTTCCCATCCACTGTGACGTTTCCATCCGCCATCAGCGCCGCCACCCGCGAGCGAGTCAGCCCAGCGGCTTCGGACAGGGCAACATCCAGCCGCCGCCCGTCGCCGGGGATGGAGATAGTGCGCGATTCGAGTGCGTCAGGCATCATTTGCGTCATGATTGATTTTCCTCCAATCTTCCGTGCGGAACACGATGCAGTACGCCATCAGCACCGTGCCGACGACGAGCGCCGCGTCCGCAATATTGAACACTGCGAAGGGGAACAGGGTGATATCCAGCATATCGACGACATAGCCCAGCGCCAAGCGGTCGTAGGCGTTGCCAATCGCGCCGCCAATCATCAGCGCCGCCGCGGTTCTGCTCCATCCGCTGAGCTGATAGCGGCGGAGGACGAGCCATCCGGCGATAACCGCGATGACGGACACCACGCCCAGCATCCACGACTGTCCGCTGAACAGGCTGAACGCCATGCCCGTATTTTCAACATAAATCCAGCGGAGAATGCCGGGAATGAGGGTGCGCTCATCCGGCAGCGCGACGGCGAGGGCTTTGGTGAAGCGGTCAAGCGCGAGGGTCAGGAGGATGAGCAGGAGAGGCAGCAGCCTTTGGGAAACGGGTTTGCGCATGGTGATGATGGCCCTTTCTGGTGATGATGATTTGGGAAGCGGCGGAATCAGGTCGCGCCCATTGACGCGACAATGAGGAAATGGCGGATAGAGCAGCTTGGGGCGCTTCTGCGGAAGCGCGAAGTTACGGGCGGGGACGCTTTAGCTGCCGCTGCCCTTGCCTTCCACGAGGTTCAGCAGCTGGGTCAGGAAATCCCCGATAATCGGCAGATTCCTTTGCACCAGTCCTTGCAGCAGCCACACCACCAGCGCGCCCAGAAGCGTAAACCCAACCGCTGTCCCTAATCCTCTTGCAATTCCGCCTACAAATTGCATCAGAAGACGCTTCTTCCAGTTCTTCTCATATGCAACAAATTCACTGAGCCGCAGCTGCTCCATCCGCAGCAATTGCTCCTCCATCTTGTTCGCCATCCAGACCGCCCATTCCTTCATTCTCGCACCTCTTTTTTGCGGTTTTCATTTTCTGATAGAATCGCATGATCATGCAGGGAATTTCGCCTCTGCGGAGGCGGCAAAGGAGTTTTCCGCTTGCCCCCTCGGCACTTTAAGCCATAGTGGTGATAATCAGAAGTTTTTGATAGGGGGTGGTTCGATTTTGTTCGGAAAAGTATCTGATTTCCCTGCAAAGCAGAGCTGCCCTTTGTTTTTGCTGGTCAGCATTCCCCCGAATTGGGCAAACGATGCAAAGACCAGAAAAAAGGTGGACAAAAAACAAAAAAACACGCGAAAAACGCTTGACATAGCCTATTAGTTATGCTAAACTAACGCTTGCGAATCGCCGGATTAGTTGGAATAAACTATCCGCAAAAGGACTGACACAAGGAGGTCATGGAACATGATGCCGTTGGGCATGGTGGAAATTGGCGAGTCTGGCGTGATTGGCAAAATCACCGGACAGGATGAGGTGCGGCAGCATCTGGCGGAGCTGGGCTTCGTGATGGGCGAAAGAGTGACGGTCGTCAGCAAAATGGGCGGCAATCTGATTTGCGCTGTCAAGGATAGCCGTGTTGCGTTGAGCCAATCCATGGCTATGCGTGTGCTGGTGAACTGAGGAAAAGGAGGCAGAAGGCATGAAAACCCTGAAGGATGTCAAGGTCGGGGAAACCGCGGTGGTTGTCCGCCTGCATGGTGAAGGTGCCGTCAAGCGCCGCATCATGGACATGGGACTGACCCGCGGGACGGAAGTCCATGTGCGCAAGGTTGCACCGCTGGGCGATCCGATGGAGCTGACCGTGCGCGGCTATGAGCTGAGCGTGCGCAAGGCGGATGCGGAAATGATCGAGGTTCAGTAATTCTGTTTCCCTTACGATAAAACCTGATTTCGCGCAGGCTTTTTCCTACCTTATACGTTTCAAACCTACTAACATAGGTGCAACCGAAGCAGTCCAGAGGGCGATCGGAAAGCCCTCTGGTCGCGTCCGCAGACGCGAAACCCTGCATCAGCACGCGCATATAGGTATGAAGAAGTCATCAACGCAATCGCGCGAAAGGGTCAAGGGGCAATGCCCCTTGCGGAGTCCAGAGGCGGAGTCTCTGGTGGGGTTAGTTAAGACAAATTCGCATAAGGAGGTGCCGAAAATGGCGATTACGATTGCGCTCGCAGGCAACCCGAACTGCGGCAAAACGACCATGTTCAACGCGCTGACGGGTTCTCGTCAGTTCGTCGGCAACTGGCCGGGTGTTACGGTTGAAAAGAAGGAAGGCAAGCTCAAGGGCAATGACGATGTGGTCATTCAGGACTTGCCCGGCATTTACTCCCTGTCTCCCTACACGCTGGAGGAAGTCGTCGCCCGCAACTACCTGGTGAACGACAAGCCTGATGCCATCCTGAATATTGTGGACTCCACCTCCATCGAACGCAACCTTTACCTGACCACGCAGCTGCTCGAACTCGGCACGCCGATGGTCATCGCGATGAACATGATCGACGTGTCCCGCAAGAATGGCGACAAGATCGACATGAAGAAGCTGAGCGCAGCGCTGGGTGTGGAAATCGTCGAGACTTCCGCGCTGAAGGGCGAAGGCAGCGTGAAGGCGGCTGAAAAGGCTGCCGTTGCTGCCAAGAACCGCACGATGGGCGAACATCCGCACGTATTCACCGGCTCGGTGGAACACGCGCTGGCGCACATTGAAGACCTCATCGGCGGCAAGGTTGAACCCCGCTTCCTGCGCTGGTACGCCGTGAAACTGTTCGAACGCGACGAGAAGGTTGTTGCGGAACTGAAGCTGTCCGAAGATGTCAAGAAGGGCATTGAGGAAGCTGTCTCCTCCTGCGAAAAGGAAATGGATGACGACGCCGAGTCCATCATCACCAACCAGCGTTACGCCTACATCAACACCTTGATGCAGAACGCGGTGAAGAAGGGCAAGGCAAAGGGCAGCCTGAGCGTTTCGGACAAGATTGACCGCGTGGTGACCAACCGCGTGCTGGCGCTGCCGATTTTCGCGCTCATCATGTTCCTCGTGTATTACATTTCCGTGACGACGATTGGTACCCTGCTGACGGACTGGACGAATGATGTGTTCGTTGCGGAAATCGTGCAGGGCAACCTTCAGACGTGGCTGGACGGCGTTGGCTGCGCGGGCTGGCTGAGCGGTCTGATTGTTGATGGTATCGTCGGCGGCTGCGGCGCAGTGCTGGGCTTCGTGCCGCAGATGCTGGTGCTGTTCCTCCTGCTGGCTATCCTTGAAGACGTTGGCTACATGGCTCGTATCGCCTTCATCATGGACCGTATCTTCCGGAAATTCGGTCTGTCCGGCAAGAGCTTCATCCCGATGTTGATTGGTTCTGGCTGCGGCGTTCCCGGCATCATGGCTTCTCGTACCATCGAGAGCGACCGTGACCGCAAGATGACCATCATGACCACGACCTTCATCCCCTGCGGCGCGAAGATGCCGATTATCGGTCTGATTGCCGCGGCGGTCTTCGGCGGCAGCGCGTGGGTCGCGACGTCCGCATACTTCATCGGCGTGGCGGCGATTGTTATCTCCGGCATCATGCTGAAGAAGACGAAGATGTTCGCGGGCGACCCGGCTCCCTTCGTCATGGAGCTGCCGGCGTATCACTTCCCGTCTGGCCGCAACGTGTTCCACAGCGTGTGGGAGCGCGGCTGGAGCTTCATCAAGCGCGCTGGCACGGTTATCCTCCTGTCCTCTATCGTGATTTGGTTTGCGAAGACCTACGGCTGGGCGCCCGCGGCGGACGTGCAGCTTGAAGCGCAGCAGACCTACCAGACGGAACTGGCTGATTACAACGCGAAGGCGGAAGCTGGAACGCTGGAAGAAGACGAGGAAGAACCGCAACTTGCGCCCGAAATGGATCGCGCGGCTGGCTCTTGGGGCGCTGTGGCGGATATGGACAACTCCATCCTTGGCAAGATCGGCAACCCGGTCAGCGTGGTGTTCAAGCCGCTGGGCTTCGGCAATATGCCGTCCACGGTCGCTACGGTCATGGGTCTGGTTGCGAAGGAAGAAGTCGTTGGCGTTCTGGGCGTGCTGTATGGCGCGGATGACGCGGCGGACGTTGTTGACGACGAGGACATGACCGAGGAAGAGAAGGCGGAAGCCCTCAGCCCGATTGCGACGGCGTTTAACGAGTCCTCCAACGGTCACGGCCGTCTGGCGGCGTATGCCTTCATGATTTTCAACCTCCTGTGCGCTCCCTGCTTCGCGGCCATCGGCGCGATGAAGCGTGAGTTCAACAATGCCAAGTGGACGCTGGCTGCGGTTGGCTATCAGTGCGCGTTCGCGTACACCATCGCCCTGATTGTCTATCAGCTCGGTCTGCTCTTCAGCGGTGCTGGCTTCACCGTTGCGACGGCGATTGCCATCCTGCTGCTGGCTGGCCTGGTGTATCTGGTCGTTCGTAAGAACCCTTACAACGACAACCACCTCACCCAGAAGGTTTCCGCCTGATTTTCCATCGGGCTTAACCGAGGAAAGCACCGCTGCATCCGGTGCTTTCTGAAACCCCTCTTGTGAACGCCGGAGGGCTGGCGCGGGTTCTGCATCATCTGCGCTTTCCCTCCGGCATATGTTCTATCGCGCAAAAGCGGTTTTCCTCCATCCGCACAGGCGCAGAAAGGAACGAATCATGGCAACGTGGATTGTTGGCGGTGTACTTCTGGTGATTGTTGGCGCAGTCATTTGGAAGATGATCAAGGACAAGAAAAGCGGCAATTCTGCTTGCAGCTGCGGCGGCGACTGCGGCAAATGCAAGGGCTGCCACTGATTTTTCTCAAAACTTGTCAGACAAAAGCGCGCTTCCCGGAAACTTCGGGAGGCGCGTTTTTGATAGGTGGATGTGTTCCGCTGTTCTTTTCCTGTCGCCATCCTATGCAGCGCACGGCGGATGTGGTATAATACTATTTCCAGATTCACCTGCGCCATTTGCTTGCGCCTTTTCCCTTCTGGCGTCCGCTCATTCCACTTAGCGCAGCGTTGCTACGCTGCGTTTCATTCACGTTAGCCAGAATGAAAGATTCGCGGCGCATCTTGGCGCATTCTTATCTGGAAATCGTATAATCAGCATGGAAGCATCACAAAACCCGATGAATTACGTCTCGAAATCCACAAAATCCATTTATGTGCTGATAAGGAGGATACCCCTCATGAGCAACGCTCTTACCGCCCGCCGTTCCATTCGCAAGTTCCAGCCAACGCCCGTTTCGCCCGACACCATCCGCGCTATCGTCGCCGTCGCCGCGTATGCGCCCAGCTGGAAGAATTCCCAGACCACACGCTATACCCTGCTGACCAAGCGCGAGGAAATTGACCGCGTAGCGGACGAATGCACGATGGGCTTTCAAAAGAACATTGATACCCTGCACGGCGCGCCCGCGCTGGTTGTCCTCACGACCGTGAACGACCGCAGCGGCTACGAACGCGACGGCTCGTTTAGCACCAGCAAAGGGACGCACTGGCAGTCCTTCGATGCGGGTCTGGCGGCGGAAGCCTTCTGCGTCGCTGCGCATGATGCGGGGCTTGGCACGGTCATCCTCGGCATTTATGACGAAGGGAAGGTCAAGGCCGTGCTGAATCTGCCGGAAACGGAGAGCGTGTCGGCGCTGATTCCGATTGGCGTGCCTGCGGAATCTCCTGCCGCCCCCAAGCGAAAGGATGTTTCGGAACTTCTGCGCATTCGATAACCGTTTGACAAAAATCAGCCAATTCGCGCTTGTACTCAACTGCCCGTTGTGCTATGATAAAGGAAATGAATGACCCGCCTATCTTGATTGGGTCACAGGGAAAGGAGTTCCCCATGATGAATCTGAACGAAACTGCGGCGCGTCACGGCTTTTGCGTTGACCGCGTGCGCGAAAGCGAAGAGCTGCACGGGCAGATGGTGGAAATGCACCACAAAAAAACCGGCGCGCAGCTGGTTTGGGTGGATAACGGCGAGGTGAACAAGACGTTCTGCGTCGCGTTTAAGACCCTGCCGGAGGATTCGACCGGCGTATTCCACATTCTGGAGCATTCCGTCCTCTGCGGCAGTGCCAAGTATCCCGTCCGTGAACCGTTCGTCGAGCTGATGAAGAGCAGCATGGCGACGTTCCTGAACGCGATGACTTTTCCCGACAAGACGATTTACCCCGTCTCCAGCCGCAACGAGCAGGACTTCCTGAACTTGGCGGAAGTGTATCTGGATGCTGTGTTCGCGCCGCGCATCCTGCAAGACCCGAACATCTTCTATCAGGAAGGCTGGCACATTGAGCTGGACGAAAACGGCGCGCCGCTGTACAAGGGCGTTGTGTTCAACGAGATGAAGGGCGCCATGAGCGATGTGGACGAGCAGATTTACCAGAAGACGCTGGATGTCCTCTTCCCGGACAACTGCTACGGCTGCAATTCCGGCGGCGATCCGAAGCATATTCCCGACTTGACCTACGAGCAGTTCCTGCGCATGTACCGCCGCTATTATCACCCGTCGAATGCGCGCATTTTCCTTGATGGCGCGATTCCGCTGGACAAGGTGCTGACGCTGGCGGAGGAGTACTTGAGCCGCTTCGACCGGCTGGACGAGAAGCACGAAATCCCCATGCAGAAGCCCTTCGCCGCCGAAGCGGAACAGGCGTATGAAATCGGCGCCGAGGAGGATACTGCCGACAAGACCATGCTGACGCTGGCGAAGATTGTCGCGCCGTGGTCGGATACGGTGCGCGTCACGGCGACGGAAATCCTCTTTGATGTGCTGACAGGCAGCAACGACGCGCCGCTGAAGAAGGCGCTGCTGGCGACGGGCAAGTGTCAGGATGTAGGCATGTCTCTGGACAACGCGATGGCGCAGCCGTACATGATGCTGACCCTGCGCAACATTGCCGATGGCAGTGAGCAGGAACTGCGTCAGATGATCCGCGACACCGTGCAGCAGCTGGTTAAAACCGGGCTGGACAAGGACGCGCTGACTGCCTCCATCAACAGCAGCGAGTTTTCCGCCCGCCAGCCGGGCGAACCGTCGGGGCTGCTCCGCTGCATCCATGCGCTTGACGCGTGGCTTTACGGCGGCGACCCGATGCAGCCGCTCCTGTCCGAAGAGCGCTATCAGAAGCTGCGGGAAATGGCGGCGGGCGACGGCTTTGACCGCCTGATGGCAGAACTTCTGCTGGATGAAAGCACGATGAGCATCATCCGCACCGTGCCGTCCCACACGCAGGGCGACGAACTCCGCGCGGAGGAAACGGAGCGCCTGCAGGCGATTCAGGCATCGTGGACGGACGCGGACAAGGAAGCTCTGCGCGTGCAGAACGAGAAGCTGACCGCGTGGCAGCAGACCCCCGACACCGCCGAGCAGCTGGCAACGCTGCCCGTGCTGTCCTTGAGCGAAATCAGCGCAGACCCGCTGCTGATTCCCGCGGCGGAAGCGCAGTGCGGCGCGGCGAAGGTCATCACGCATGATTTGCCCATGAACGGTATCACCATCATGCACTGGTATATCTCCCTGACCGATTTCACCCTGGATGAACTCAAGCGCCTGTCGATACTGCCCGAACTGCTGGGCAAGCTGCCGACGAAGCGTCACGATTCGCTATCCCTCTTCCAAGCCATCAAGCGCGATATCGGCAAGCTGATGTTCCAGCTGCGCGTCATGTCCCGCTGTGCGGAAATGGCGACGCCCGTGCTGGACGTGAGCTGCTCCGTGCTGGATGCGAACGTGGACAAGGCAGCCGCGCTCGTGCGGGAAATTCTGACCGAAACGTGCTTTGACGACAGGGCGCGTGTGCAGACGCTGATTCTCCAGTTGAGCGAGATGGCGAAGCAAAAGGTCATCAGCGACGGCCACAGGATGGCAATGTACGCCGCATCGGCGACGATGAGCGCGGCCTCGGCAGCGCGGGAAGCTTTGAACGGTCTGAGTGCCTGCATGGTGCAGAAGGCGCTGACGGAGAATTTCGACGCACAGTACCCGGATTTCCTTGCCCTCTGCGAGCGGTTCAGCAAGGACAGCGCGGTGCAGTCCCGCGTCACGTTCAGCCTGTCCACGAATAAGGCGCTTGACCCCGCCGCGATTCTCTCCGCCTACCCGGTCGGCACGCCCATCCCGGATGCCGCGCCGTATGTCAGCGACCTGCCTGCCAAGTGCGCCTACCGCATCCCGTCGCAGATCAGCTTTGCGTCGCTGGGCTATGACTACCGCCGCGCGGGAAAGGTGTACAGCGGTATTGCGCGCGTGATGAGCAACATCCTGTCCCTAAGCTACCTGTGGAACGAAGTCCGCGTGCAGGGCGGCGCATACGGCGCAGGGCTGAACACCAGCGAGACGGGGCGCATGGTTACTTACTCCTACCGCGACCCCTCCCCGGCGCGTACGCTGGGCATCAACCGCAGCATGTCGAAGGGTCTGCGCGACTTCGTGGCGGGCGACGAACGGATTGACAAGTACATCATTTCCACCGTCGGCGAAAGCGAACCGCCGCTGGGTTCGGAGAATCAGATTCTTGTCAGCGACGAAAACCTGCTGTGCGGCATCACGCCGGAGGATCTCTGCCGTGAGCGCGCGGAAATGCTCTCCACCACCAAGGACGCGCTGCTCAAGTGGTGCGGCGTGCTTGACCAGATGGCAAAGGACGGCGGCGTGTGCGTCATCGGGCATGACGGCGCGATTGCCGCTTGCGAGAAGGAAGATTTGACGGTGCTGTAAGCAATCAAAAACGCCGGACAGTCTGCAATGAACTGTCCGGCATTTTTGATACCATTTAAGCGTATATCTTATTCTTCGTAGGCATCCAGCAGCGCCGACATGTCCTGATACTCGTTAGAAAGGCAGCGAATGAACTGCTTTTTCGCATAGGCAGTAAGGTCGTTATCCGCTGGCGTGTAGATGGTCAGTTTCGGGCAGTTGGTGAACAGATCGTCGTTGCTATAACTGATCGTAGCATTAGCGGGAACAACAAAACTTTCAAGATTCGGGCAGTGGGATATAAAATTTTTGTTTCCTGTAAATTGGGCATTATCCGATATAAACAGAAAACGAAGATTATCCATCTGTTCGAAAGTATCACGATTAACTTGGACAGCATTCGCATAAATTTTGATACCGATAATTGCGTCATGTTCGAAGGCGTACTCACCAATTATCAAGGTATCTGCATTAAGCGTAATTACACCACTTAATTTATAATCAAATGCAAACGCACCATCACCAATTGTCTTGACTTTGCCAAGGTTGCTGCTTGTTAATGCAGAATTACTCTCAATTTCATTAGTATTTTCCGAGAATACTACCTTTTCAAGCGACGCACATGAGAAAAAGGCTAATTTTCCAATTTCCATCACAGAACTGGGAATAACCACGCTTGTTATCAAACTATTCTCAAAAAATGCGTTTTCGCCGATGCGCGTCACCGGCAAACCGTTAATTTCGCTCGGTATCACAATGTCTGTTTTACTGCCGTTGTAACTCCGAATCATGACTTCGCTGCCGTTATCAACATAACCGAAGTCATCCGCACTGGTAAATTGCAGCGCATTTTCAGCTTCTTGTGCTTCTTTGCGCTCACGAATCTCTACGTTAATGCTGTTTCTCATCTCCGTCAGTTCGTCCAGAGACAAAGAAGAGTAATCTTCCGCGAATGCGCCGCTGGTCATGCACACTGGAATGAGCAATGCCGCAAGCAAGGAAATTGCTCGGCTTATACGTTGTCGCCTCATAATTGCACCATCCTCCATTATTTAATTAAACTGGAATTCCATACTGATACTATACCATTTATATCACAAACTGTCAAGTATCTTTTTAGCAAAAAAGCAAGTTCACTTCCTTTAATTCTATAATTATCCATAACTCGTGCGACGATTTCAGCCGCGAAAGCCCAGTTGAAATCCTGTACACTTCAAGTAGGTCGGTTTTTCTGCATGAAAAACGCGCCGGACAGCCCTGCCCAGCGCGCTTGCGATCACTTTCCCCATTCCACCCGAATCTCAAACGGCATCTGCGCATCCGTCGATTCGTCATAGTCCATCGCCGCGTTTTCCTGCGGCTGATAGAAGCCCGGATGATTCTCCACCAGCGCCGCGGTCATCAGCGTCATCAGCACCAGTGTGAGTGCCAACATTCGCCGGAGCTTCATGCAAATCCTCCGTTTACGGAATGCGGAATTCTGTAAACAGCGTCACAATACGCTGATTCATCAGCTTGACGCACTCCCATCTCGTTTTGGCATCCACATCCATGCGCACCCGCGCGCCGCCCTCCTGCCAGAGAACAACCCGCAGCATCCATTTATTTTCCGCATCCGGACTCGATTTGCGGATATTGAGATAGCCCGTCGCCACAGATACGGGGGTATCCGCATCATTCTCTGATCCATTCAGCCAAATGTAGCAGGTGCTGTCCGGGCGCACATCGTAATAATCCGACGAAAACAGCTGGTCATTCGCCCGAAAGCCGTTTTCCAACAGTTCGGCGGTGTGCGCCCGCAGCGCTTGGAAATCAACCGCTTGAAGTGCCTCGTTCGAGATGCGTTCCGTGTAGAAATGGTAGAAGAGCGCGCCGCAGAGCAGCAAGAAAAGTGCCAGTACAACAACATGCCAGCGCTTGATTTTCATTTATTCAAACCATCCCTTCGGCAGCACATCCCGCTGATGCAGCAGCATGTCGTCGAAGAGCTTCTGACCGTCCTCCAGCGTCACGCCGCCCAATTGCGGGTCGTTCATGAACGTGGAGAAACCCAGCTTGCGGTCGCAGTGCAGCGCAGCCTGCAAGGTGTTTTCCTGATTGTAGACGTGGCGCGCCACCAGCGGCAGGATGTTCGCCGGCATGTCGCCCGCGCAGATCGGGTCGATGCGCCCGCGCGAGAACAGCGCGTTTGTCTCCACCACCGCGCCAATCGGCAGGTTCGGAATCTGCCCCTGATTCGGCACGTTCACGTTGCTGACCATGTTCCCCAGCCCCAGCAGCGCCTTGAGCAGCAAATGCCCTTCTTCACCCGACGGCGTAAGGTCAAGCGGCTCTTTTCCGCTGAGCAGGTCGTCCGAGCGCTGCATCCGCTTCTTCAGGTCGTCCTCGCGCCATGACACGGGCGTCAGGTCGAATTTCCACTGGTGCGCCGTCTCCGGGCTGTGCAGATACCACTGCGGCAGGAATTCCACCAGATGGCGGTCGCCCGCCGCCGCAATCGCCCCGTAGCGCTGGAACAGGTCGAACTTGACCTTGTGCGCGCACGCGAAATGGCTGTTCATCCAATTGTCTGACCCCAGCTGAATGCCTTCGGGATGCTCGTCCACAAAACGGGCGTACAGCGGCATCAAATCCATGCCCTGATAGCTGGCAGAGGTAATCCAAGTGAAGTGGTTGATGCCGGTGACAGTGGTGTACAAGTCCTGCCGCTTCACGCCGGGAATGTGCTCCTGCTCATCCAGCATCGCGCACAGCACCTTCTGCGTGCCGAACACCTCGTGGCAGCAGCCAAACGCCTTCACCTGCGGGAATACCTCGTACAGCGTCCGCACGCAAAGCGTCATCGGGTTCGTATAGTTGATGACGAACGCGTTCGGCGCGAAGTCGCGAATCGCTTCGGCAATCTCAACGAACATCGGAACCGTGCGCATTGCCCGCATGAAGCCGCCTGCGCCCACCGTGTCGCCCACGGACTGATATACGCCGACCCGCTCCGGCAGGTGTACATCGCCGCGCATATGCGCAAACGTTCCCGGCAGAATGCTGATGACGACGAAATCCGCGCCCGTGAGCGCCTCCTGCAAGGAACTGCTGACTTCAAACGCCCACTTGGATGCCGCGTCGGGATGCGCCGCCAGCATCGTGCCGATTTTCTGATTGCGCTCCGCCGCCTCGCGGTCAATGTCGTACAGCCGTACCGTGCCGCTGATTTGCCCGTCGGAAATAATGTCGCGCATGAACCCCCATGCCCATCCGCGCGAGCCGCCGCCGATATAAGCTACGGTCAAACCCGCGACCTTGTCACCCTGATGCGTATACATGGAAATTCTCCTCCTTGCTGGCTGATTTTCAGCCTGTATCGACATGATAGCACAGATGCGCGGGTTTTGCAATGCGCGAAAGAGATTCATCTTTTCCATTTAATACTATTTCCAGATTCACCTGCGCCATCTGCTTGCGCCTTTTCCCTTCTGGC
>OLQL01001066.1_pt1 | contig 24762 bp, 29 predicted proteins | sample 1672971 | NCBI WGS metagenome assembly OLQL01 (sample SAMEA3136742, study PRJEB25190) | human gut metagenome | biome: human gut; feature: human-associated habitat; material: faeces | place: Austria | collected 2013
TCATCAGTTACACGAATATCGCGTCTCTCCCCGTGTGGGGAGAGTGGATTGAAATCCCTGTATGTGAAAGCGGACGGCTGAGAAGGAAGGGTCTCTCCCCGTGTGGGGAGAGTGGATTGAAATTTTTCGAAAATGTCGCCAGTATGAATGGAGAAAGCGTCTCTCCCCGTGTGGGGAGAGTGGATTGAAATTTACCGGGGCGGAGAACGCGTGCTGACAGCCCTTGAGTCTCTCCCCGTGTGGGGAGAGTGGATTGAAATATGCCGGAAAGACTGCTGACCAGCCGGAACGAGGTCTCTCCCCGTGTGGGGAGAGTGGATTGAAATAACATCGGCGGTATGTTCGCCCCCGCTATCAAGGTCTCTCCCCGTGTGGGGAGAGTGGATTGAAATTCCCAGCAGCCAAAAGCGCAGCTACCACCAGCCCAAGTCTCTCCCCGTGTGGGGAGAGTGGATTGAAATATGCGCCTATAATCTTACAGGCGTATATTGCTAGTCTCTCCCCGTGTGGGGAGAGTGGATTGAAATAATTATGCCCCGCCGATCATGGCGGGGCTATGTGGTCTCTCCCCGTGTGGGGAGAGTGGATTGAAATCGGGCGGCGGCTTGTGGCTTGCGGCTTGCGGCTGTCTCTCCCCGTGTGGGGAGAGTGGATTGAAATGCGGTGGACTCCAGCAGTGCGAGACCCTGCAGCGGTCTCTCCCCGTGTGGGGAGAGTGGATTGAAATTTATATATTATAAGTATATATAAGATATAGGCTTGTCTCTCCCCGTGTGGGGAGAGTGGATTGAAATTCGATGGCGCTTTTCGCGTCGTAGCCCACAATGCGTCTCTCCCCGTGTGGGGAGAGTGGATTGAAATTGCCCATAAAATAGGCCCTCTTAGAGCGCCGGTGAGTCTCTCCCCGTGTGGGGAGAGTGGATTGAAATTGTCCTCTTTCCTCGAGAAAATTTTGTCGAACGCGTCTCTCCCCGTGTGGGGAGAGTGGATTGAAATGGATCTTTCGCGGGTCGGCGCAGGTATGGCGTTGGTCTCTCCCCGTGTGGGGAGAGTGGATTGAAATCAGATCGCCGTAGCTGGGGATGGAGCCGCTGGGGGTCTCTCCCCGTGTGGGGAGAGTGGATTGAAATCTTCCTGCGTAGGCTCCCAGCTTGCCGTCACGCCCAGGTCTCTCCCCGTGTGGGGAGAGTGGATTGAAATATTACGACCAGCGTTAGCACGATAGAACAGGCGAGTCTCTCCCCGTGTGGGGAGAGTGGATTGAAATTGTTCGGTGTCCCGCTTTACGCTGATGATCAGCATGTCTCTCCCCGTGTGGGGAGAGTGGATTGAAATGATAGTTTATAACAACAAAACATTAAACACTAAAGGTCTCTCCCCGTGTGGGGAGAGTGGATTGAAATTGTCAAAATTGCACAAATGGAAATTTGTACAGCGTCTCTCCCCGTGTGGGGAGAGTGGATTGAAATGCTCTTGCCTGTGCCTTCTGATCGTCTGTTAAATGTCTCTCCCCGTGTGGGGAGAGTGGATTGAAATTTTACACCACATACCATATTTACGATACCATGGCGTCTCTCCCCGTGTGGGGAGAGTGGATTGAAATCAATATGCTGTACAATTCTGCCGCTTGGTCACTGGGGTCTCTCCCCGTGTGGGGAGAGTGGATTGAAATCGCTGTTAGCCTTAATTGGTAGGTACTATCCCTGATGTCTCTCCCCGTGTGGGGAGAGTGGATTGAAATAAAGCCGGAAATAGACATCCCGATCAAGATCAAGGTGTCTCTCCCCATGCGGGGAGAGTGGATTGAAATCAGCAGCTCCACGGCTTCCATCAGTGTCAATCTCGTCTCTCCCCATGCGGGGAGAGTGGATTGAAATGGCGCTGGGCATTCCGCTGGATCCTCCGCCGGAGGAAGTGTCTCTCCCCATGCGGGGAGAGTGGATTGAAATACCATCTTTTGGGGCGGGCGGCCCTCTGGCGCACGGAGTCTCTCCCCATGCGGGGAGAGTGGATTGAAATGTCCAATGGTAATCCCTGACCGGCTGATGCACCACGGTCTCTCCCCATGCGGGGAGAGTGGATTGAAATTTTTATTTTACGCCTCCTCCGGCCCTTTGGCAAGTCTCTCCCCATGCGGGGAGAGTGGATTGAAATCGTTGCTTCCAAATTTCATGAAAAAATGGCTGCAAAGTCTCTCCCCATGCGGGGAGAGTGGATTGAAATTAGCAGGGCGTTGCATACGGGAATGAAGCCGCCGTCTCTCCCCATGCGGGGAGAGTGGATTGAAATGGTATAAATGAATGAATATTTTCCGTTGCTTCCGTCTCTCCCCATGCGGGGAGAGTGGATTGAAATAAGGAATCTCCATCCAGTGTTATTGTTTTCCACTTTGTCTCTCCCCATGCGGGGAGAGTGGATTGAAATCTCGACGCTCCCGCCCATTTTTTCCACAAAATTTGTCTCTCCCCATGCGGGGAGAGTGGATTGAAATCGTCGTCCACTCCGGCTTGATCCCCAGCGCTTCGTCTCTCCCCATGCGGGGAGAGTGGATTGAAATTCATAGGGCCGGATCTCGTCGATCCCCTTGATGATGGTCTCTCCCCATGCGGGGAGAGTGGATTGAAATTCGTTCTTGGTGCTTCGCGCCCTCCGGCAGATATTGTCTCTCCCCATGCGGGGAGAGTGGATTGAAATAAACACCTTCTTGGCCTGCGCGATGCTCTCCACAGGTCTCTCCCCATGCGGGGAGAGTGGATTGAAATCTCCACGGAGATTTCAAGGGCTTTCGCCAACGCCAGTCTCTCCCCATGCGGGGAGAGTGGATTGAAATCTTTTGGGCAATGGCGTTACTTTGGAGGACGCGGGTCTCTCCCCATGCGGGGAGAGTGGATTGAAATCTACCGAGGATGTGGCGGAAAGCAGCTCCGGCAAGGTCTCTCCCCATGCGGGGAGAGTGGATTGAAATAACGCCTCCGCTAAAGCTGCGACGCAGGCCGGGGTCTCTCCCCATGCGGGGAGAGTGGATTGAAATAGCTGCTCCCGATCCTCTACCGCCACGGCGGCGAGGTCTCTCCCCATGCGGGGAGAGTGGATTGAAATTGTTGAGGCCCCGCCCCGGAGGTCACGAGGGCCGGTCTCTCCCATGCGGGGAGAGTGGATTGAAATCTCCTCGCCCTCCTCGCGGGGGCGGGTGAGCATGTCTCTCCCCATGCGGGGAGAGTGGATTGAAATCTCAAGCCCAAGACCGCGATCCTGCTCCTTTACGTCTCTCCCCATGCGGGGAGAGTGGATTGAAATATCCTGATAGTAGTTCTTGAAAATGTGCTTGCGCGTCTCTCCCCATGCGGGGAGAGTGGATTGAAATGCACTCGTCCAGATAGGCCGGTGACTGGATCGCCCGTCTCTCCCCATGCGGGGAGAGTGGATTGAAATTCGCTGGAGTAGCGGGCGTAGATAACAGCTTTCAGTCTCTCCCCATGCGGGGAGAGTGGATTGAAATCAGCGCGGGCCGCGCGCTCCCGCGGGTGCTTCATGTCTCTCCCCATGCGGGGAGAGTGGATTGAAATCTTTCTCAGGGGCGGGATTGCTCCCGCCCCGAAGTCTCTCCCCATGCGGGGAGAGTGGATTGAAATCTCATATAATCCTCATCCTCCAGACATCCGTCCGGTCTCTCCCCATGCGGGGAGAGTGGATTGAAATACTTCACCCCGCCGAGCGGGCGAAAAAGGAAGTAACGTCTCTCCCCGCTCGGGGAGAGTGGATTGAAATCTTGCTATGGCTGTGACCTGTGCCCGCGATCTGGGGTCTGGGAGAGTAGATTGAAATATCAACAAGTGTTCTTTCTGCAATAGACGCATAAGGTCTCTGGTGATACGGAAGGTTTTTTGCTTTTTCCATACTCCCATTTTGACAGGAAGGGTCGATTTTCTCGAAAACAGAAAAGCTCATTTCCATGACAATTTTGCTGATTGCAAATGGTGCTCCACTACGCCCCGCCAGTGCCGCACCGTTCTTCCCACCGTGTCACGACTGATCCCCAGATCGGCGGCGATCCCCTCATAGGGTTGTCGGTCGTACATCGACCGCATCATGATTTCCCGCGCTTGCGAGCCGAAAACGTATTCGTCTATGGCATTGGTCAGGTCTGTTTTGGAATGGCTCATGCTTTCACTCTTCTTTCAAAAAAAACTTGCAAATGATGCCTGTTTGTGGGATAATGCAGTCACTAAAGGGGAAAGAAAATGAAAAAAGGAAATCAGTATTGGATTTTGTTGGCTTCATTTTGGGAATTCTGTTTTTGGTTTGGGCTTTCAGGGTATATTCTTCCTTTTCGCCGTATCGGGCGCCTGATGAAACAAAATTCTATTATCTTTAATCGGGGAATAATTACCGTCTCATGGCATTAGATACGGATTCTACCCTGTGGGATTATCAAACGTACTATGACCCGCAAGCGCAGGCCATGGCCGCATCCAGAGCTTGCTTTCTCCTGTCCGGCGAGACCGGGCGGCATTTGTTTGGCTCTTATTATTTGCTCGGGGATTCCTGGTTTTCCGTCCGAAAAGCTCCCTATGATACCAAGCCCTATCATTTGAATTTAACCTTTGTTGATTATCAGTCTTTCAACGTTACGAATCCAAGTCATTTTTCAGACGGCCAGAAATTTACCGATGATATTTATCTTTCCGATGAATATTTCATTCGGCAAGATGAAATTTTTCAGAGAATCGAAGCTGACGAAATACCGAAAGAGCTAGTCCTTCCTTTAATCAAGCTAGAATAGCTTCACCGGGTTACGCGATTTGCTTCATTTCGCGTTATTGCTGCCATAGCTTTGTGAAACTGCTGGGGAAAATCGCTCGGTATGCAGTATATTGAAAATAGGAGCAAAAGTTCTTTACCGGAAAATTCTTTTTAAGTTTTACACTGCTTCATCTATATAAAAATTCCGCCGGAAGTCTCCCTCTGGCGGAATCTTTTTTGCAACTTACCGCGCCAGCCGATAAATCGCCAGCGCGTCTTCTTCGTGAATGGGGTAGTAGTTCCCCAGATGGCCGCCGCCCATCGTAACGGCCCGGTGGGCCATGCGGTCGAAGTTTTCTTCGCCGATGCTGCTTTCGTGCAGGGTGGTGGGCAGTCCCAGAGAACGATAGAAGCGTTCCAGCCGTGCAATGCCTTCCGAAGCAATGGCTTCGTCCGAACCAAAATCTTCCGAAACGTCAAAGACCCGAATGGCAAACTGGCGCAGCTTGGAGACGCAGCCCTTGGAGAGAACGTATTTCATCCATGCGGGGAAAACGATGGCCAGACCCGCACCGTGGGCGATGTCATAAAGGGCGCTCAGCTCGTGCTCCAAACGGTGACTGGCCCAGTCGGTGACGCGGCCTGTACCCAGCAGACCGTTGTGCGCCAGCGCGGCCGCCCACATGATCTCGGCCCGCGCATCGTAATTTTCCGGCTGCGTCAACGCAATAGGGGCGTTGTGGATGACGGTTTTCAGTGCGCCTTCGGTCATGCGGTCGATCAGCTCCACATGCTGCGTGTTGGTGAAATAGCGCTCCATCATGTGTGCCATGATGTCCACCGCACCGCAGGCCGTCTGGAAAGAGGGCAGGGAGTAGGTGTACTCCGGGTTGAGAATGGAAAATTTGGGGTAGTTGAGCGGCGTGTTGCGGCCCCGTTTGCACAGGTCGCTTTCCCGGGTGATGACGCTGGAATCACTCATTTCACTGCCCGCAGCGGGGATTGTGACGATAACGCCCAGCGGCAGGACGCGGTCGTTTTTGCACGTGCCGTCGAACAGATCCCATGGGTCGCCATCGTAGCAGGCGGCGTTGACAATGGCCTTGGCCGTGTCGATGACGCTGCCGCCGCCTACGGCCAGCACCAGCTGAATTTGCTGCTCTTTGCAGAGCGCCGCACCTTCCTGAACCAGTCCCAGCCGGGGATTGGGCTTTACGCCGGAAATTTCCCAGACGCGGCAGCTCTGTTCGTTCAGCACCTCCATGACCTTGTCGTAAAGGCCGATCCGCTTGATGCTGCCACCGCCGTAGACCAGCAGCACCCGGTCGCCGTAATGGCGCACTTCCTCGTCCAGATGGGAAAGAGAATCTCGGCCAAAATAAATTTTTGTCGGAATTTGCAGCGAAAAATCAATCATGAAAAGGCTCCTTTCGCACTTTCACTTTTCGTGGGGCAGAAGACCCAGCTACGCTATTGTAACATTTTTTGAAAGCCGTGAAAAGCCCGGTTGATGAAGAATGGACGATGCGGCGGGCCAAGCGCCAAATTCCTGCCAAGCCTTGTAAAAACCGCACTTTCGTTTTGACAGGGATAGGGAAAAATGGTATACTCCCTTCGTCTACCACTGGGATATAGCCGTACTTTTGAAGGAGGATTCACTGTGGATATTCTGGGACTGCTGAAGGAGCTTTTTTCCGGCGTGCTGTACCTGTTCACGGCGGAGGGACTGAAAACGCTGGTGATGTTCGTCATTTCCGGCGTGCTGATCTATCTGGCGATCAAAAAGGACTATGAACCCGCGCTGCTTTTGCCCATCGGTTTCGGCGCGATCCTGGCCAATCTGCCCCCGGTGATCGATCAGGTCACGGGCAGCGCCACGGCCAGTGTGCTGGGCTCGGAGGGCTTTCTGACGGTACTGTTCAACGCGGGCATCAAAAATGAACTGTTCCCGGTGCTGATCTTTATCGCCGTTGGCGCGATGATCGACTTTTCGCCCCTTTTGAAGGATCCCAGCATGATTTTCTTCGGCGCGGCGGCGCAGTTCGGCATTTTCGCCACGTTTCTGCTTTCGCTGGTGCTGATCCCCATCGTGCTGCCCCAGACGGCGGGCAACGACAGCCTGATCCTGCGGCTGGCTTCGGCCATCGGCATCATCGGCGCGGCGGACGGCCCCACCACACTGTACGTGGCGAATCACTTCAATCTGGCGGATTACATGGCTCCCATCAGCGTGGCGGCGTATAGCTATATGTCGCTGGTGCCCGTGATCCAGCCCCCGGTCATCCGTGCCCTGACCTCGAAGGAAGAACGCATGATCCGCATGACCTACACCGAAGAACGGGCCTCCAAGCTGGCGCTGATCCTGTTCCCCGTGATCGTGACGGTGGTGGCGGGCGTGGTGGTGCCCATGAGCGCGCCGCTGGTGGGCAGCCTGATGTTCGGCAACCTGATCCGCGAGTGCGGCGTGCTGGAACGACTGAGCAAGACCGCTCAGAACGAGCTGGCCAATCTGGTGACCATTTTGCTGGGTCTGGCCATCGGTTCCACTATGGTGGCCCAGAACTTCCTGCGGATGGATACCCTGCTGATTCTGGCGCTGGGCCTGTTCGCCTTCGTGTTCGACACGGCGGGCGGCGTGCTGTTCGCCAAGTTTCTGAACCTGTTCCGCAAGAATAAGGTCAACCCCATGATCGGTGCGGCGGGCATCTCCGCGTTCCCCATGAGCGCGCGCGTCATCCAGAAGATGGCGAAGGAAGAAGACCCTTATAACTTCATCCTGATGCAGTCCATCAGTGCCAATGTGTCCGGCCAGCTGGGCTCCATCGTGGCGGGCGGCATGGTCATCACGCTGGTGGGCATGATGCTGGGGAATGTGTGGTAAGCGCTGAAAGCGGGAGGAATGAAACGATGAAATCTCTGTTTATGTTGAGCGCGGCGGAAAGCGCCGCCGGAAATCTGGCTTCTCTGCCGCTGATGACCAAGGGACTTTTGACGACCGTCATCGGCCTTTTGGGCGTGTTTCTGGTGCTGGGGCTGTTTTTCCTGACGATCAAGCTGATGCAGCATATCAAAACCAAGGACGAAAAGTAAAACAGAAGGTGAAAGCGTGTATACGGAAAAAGAACTTCAGGCCGTTTCTCAGATGAAGAAGAAACGGTGGTGGATCGCTCTGATCCCGATGGTCGCAGCGCTGGTGGCTGCCATCGTGATTTTCGTTTACGGTCAGGTCAACCGCAGCGATACCCTGTGGGGGTGGACGGCGGCGCTGACGGTGTTGGGCGGCGTGTATTTCCTGTTCTACTACGGTCTGTGCGTCCGTCCGGTAAGCTTGTACGAGCGCCACGTGCGGAATATGATCCATGGCCGCAAGCATGAAAATACGGGGCTGCTGAAGGAACTGGGTGAACAGGTCTGCGAAAAGAACGGCATCGAGTGCCGCCCGGTGATGATCAACATCGGTGAAAAAGACGACGGCAAGGATGATCGCCTGTATTATTTTGACTTAAAGAAGGAATGGCCCAACGATCTGCCGCTTGGCAGCCGTGTGACCATCGTCAGCAACGACATGATGGTGGCGGACGTAAGGGTTGCCTGAACAAAGGAAAAGAAAAGCGACGCGGAGATTTTTTCCGCGTCGCTTTTCTATTGCTGATCTTGATAAACGATCACCAGCAGCGTTCCTTCCCGGACGCTGATCCGGGGATGGTCGGCGGCGTAATGGTTGCTGACGCCCAGCGGAATATCGCAGGTAAGCGCCGCGTCGTGCAGGGGGTATTGAAGCCCTTCGAGGGTAATGCCCCGGGCTTCGTTCCCATGGCAGAAAACGCTGACCAGCGTATTGCACGGGCGAAGGGGCAGCTCCATCGTTTCGTTGTGCAGGGCAAACACATCGTAGCTCGGATCGGTCAGGCAAATGCGCGCCCCCTGCTTGGCATAGCGGGCCATGGTCTGCAAATTGGCCAGAAAATGATCGGGCCGTCCGCCGCCGCAGCCGTACAGGGCAAAGGAACGATAGCCCCGGTTCCAGCCTTCCTCCAGCGCCAGCGCCGTGTCGGTGTCGTCTTTTTCCACCGGGTAGCGCAGCAGCTTTGTTTTCGCCTGCAGAGAGGGGAGAACGCCCAGCGAATCCAGATCGCCCAACAAAAAATCAGGCGTAAGCCTGCTTTGCCGAAGCCAGTCGTAACCGCCGTCCGCAGCGATCAGCAGGTCGCCTTCGGCAGGTGCAAGGCCGCGGGACGTAAAATCTCCCGCACCGACGATATAACAGGTCTTCATGGCTTCGGCTCCTTTCGTTCTTGGGTCGCCCCATTGTAGCACGAAAAAAGAGGATTGACAAATGATAGCATCCTTTGTATAATAACGCCGTGCTCATCCCAAGAGCGCAGGGGTGCTGGCCGAACAGGGCTGGCTGAGATCGGGCGAAGCCCGGGACCCTCGAACCTGATCCGGGTAATGCCGGCGTAGGAATCAATGAAATCCGCGTTTCTTGATGGCTCACGCTGCATGCTGGCAGGGTGGGCATTTTCATTTTCACCGTATGGAATTACGGGAAACGGAGGAAGAAACCATGGATTCTAAAACCATTCGCCGTCTGGTGGAGTGCGCCATTCTGGTGGCCGTGGGTACGGTACTGAGCCTGTTTGAGTTCAAGGGCGCGTGGGCGCTGGGCGGCGGCATTACTTTTTGCAGCATGCTGCCTCTGGTCATGATCGCTCATCGTCACGGCACCAAGTGGGGCGTAGGCTCCGCGCTGCTGTACAGCCTGATTCAGCTGATGCTGGGGCTGAGCAACGTGCAGTATGCGCCTGACGCGCTGACGGCCATCGGCATTATCCTGCTGGACTATGTGGTGGCCTATACCGTCATCGGTTTCGCCGCCTGCTTCAACGGCGTTATCAAGAACCGCTGCGTGTCCATTGTGGTGGGCATTGTGTTCACCTTTGCCCTGCGGCTTCTGTGCCACTTCCTCAGCGGCTTGCTGATCTGGGAAGTGCTGTGGCCCAACAGCCTCGGCTGGGCTCCCGCCGTGTGGTCCATCGCTTACAACGGCTCCTACATGGTGCCGGAAATGGTCATCACCAGCATCGTGGCCGCTCTGAGCTACAAGCCCCTGAAGCGCTACTGGCGGGGCGAAGACCTGAAGTCCACCAAAGCAGCCTGACGTCCAACTGACTGGACAAAAAATGTCCCTCCACACATTTGTGTTTAGGGAGCCTCCAACTCCGCAGCGCCGCCCGTCTGGTACACGGGCGGCGCTGTCTTGTATCGCTGTGGAAAACGTGCCGCAACATCCTGCGGTTGTGCCCCTTCGAAGGAAAATGCTATAATAGGGCAGCACCCGATTGAACCGGGCTACTACCAAAGCCGTTTTCGGCTGACGAAGGAGCATGAAATGGACTATCCTTTTTTTGCCTATCTGGACCGGCTGAAGCTGATCCGTCGCTGGGGCCTGATGCGGAATACTGAGTCGGAAAACGATATGGAGCACAGTATGCAGACGGCAATGATCGCCCACGGGCTGGCCATGCTGGGCCGGGAGCGTTTTGGCCGTCAGGTGGACCCGGAGCGGGTAACAGTCATTGCCCTATATCATGACGCCAGCGAGGCCATCACCGGCGACCTGCCCACGCCCATCAAATACAAGAATCCCGCCATTCAGGACGCTTATCAGGAGATCGAGTTCACCGCCCGTCAGCAGCTGTTGGATATGCTGCCGGAGGATATGAAGCGCGGCTTCGCGCCTTATCTGCAGCCGGACGAGACAAGCGTGGAGTGGAAGCTGGTGAAGGCCGCCGACCGTATCAGCGCCTATTTGAAATGCGTCACAGAGGAAAAGCTGGGCAACCGGGAATTTCTGCAGGCCAAGGAAACCATCTGGAAGAGCCTGCAAAAGAGCGATCTGCCGGAAGTCGAGGCCTTCCTCAAACTGTTTGTGAACAGCTTTACCATGTCGTTGGACGATCTGAGCCACGTGTGAATGGCAGCAGGCGGCCTTTCAAAGATGGGGGAGTACGATGCCCCGCTGCTTGCGTCGCAGTTATAAAAGTCGCGAATGTTTTCCGCCCCTGTGAAAAAAGCCCTTCCAGCATTTCGCCGGAAGGGCTTCTTTATAATACATTTTTACGGATTCAGACGGTTGGGGCCGCGGAAGATGAACATGGCTTCCTTGATGTTCAGACCCAGCAGCAGCATGGTCAGACGGTCTACGCCCAGACCGAAGCCGCCGTGAGGCGGGCAGCCGTACTTGAAGAACTCCAGATAGAACTTCACGTCATCGGTCAGGCCCTTTTCGTCGGCCTGGGCCTTCAGCTGCTCGTAGCGATGCTCACGCTGCGCGCCGGTGGTGATCTCCACGCCACGCCAGATCAGGTCGTAGCCCATAGGCACACCGTTTTCGTCCCGCATGTGGTAGAAGGCGCGCTTCTCGGCACTGTAATCGGTGATGAAGAGGAACTCGTGGTCGTAATGCTTCTTCACCCAATCGTAGCTCAGACGCTCGGCCTCGGTGGTCAGGTCGCCCTTTTCGGATTCGGGCACGGTGTAGCCGTATTCCTTTTCCAGCGCGTCGTACAGATCAGCCAGCTTGACCACGGGGAAGGGCGTGGTGGGCACGATGACCTCCGGGCCGAACTCCCGCTGGATGTCCTCGCCGTAGGCTTCCTTCACGGCCTTGAGGGCGTAGGTCAGCAGTTCTTCTTCCATCTTCATCACGTCGCGGAAGGAGTTGATGTAGCTGAACTCCAGATCGAAGCCGGTAAATTCGGTGGTGTGCTTGCTGGTGTAGGACTTTTCCGCGCGGAACACAGGGCCGACCTCAAAGATGCGGTCGAAGCCGCTGGCCATGGCCATCTGCTTGTAGAACTGGGGGCTCTGCGCCAGATAGGCCTTGCGGTCGAAGTACTTGACCTCGAACACGTCCGCACCGCTCTCACTGGCCGCGCCGATCAGCTTGGGCGTGTGAATCTCGATGAAATGGTTGTCCAGCAGAAATTGACGCAGCGCCGCCACCAGCACGGTCTGCGCCTTGAACATCAGCTGGTTCTTGTCGGTGCGCAGGTCGATCCAGCGGTAGTCGATGCGCTGGTCGATGCTGGAGCGCTCCACCGCCTGATGCTTCTTCGTGGCGGGAATTTCCTCCCGGATGATGGGCAGCGGATCGGCGATGCTTTCGATCACGATGCTGTCGGGGATCAGCTCCACGCCGTTGAGCTTCACATATTCGTTGGCATTGACCTGGCCCACCACGGTAATGACGGAATCGCCGGTAAGCTGATCCAGCGCGGGGCAGAGGTCAGGATGCTTTTCCTTCTCCACAGTGATCTGCATTTTGCCGGTGATGTCCTTCAAAACGATAAAGGCCATGGATTTGCCATTGCGGTTATTTTCCACAAAGCCCTGCACCTTGACGGTCTGTCCGGCCATGGTGAGCGCCTGCGCGATGTAGGTGCGTTCCAATGGGCATTCTCCTTTCGATATGGAACGAAAATGCCGCTCCGTAGGGTTCGGAGCGGCGTTTCGCAGATGCGAAGATTATTCGTTGGTTTCCGCAGCTTCCGCTTCGGCTTCCAGAGCAGCGCCCACGGCGTCGATATCCACGGCGACCGCTTCCTCGCTGTTATCCAGCGTGGGAACGACTTCCTCCTGCACGGGGGCCGCTTCGGGCTCCTGCAGGGCGCGGATGCTCAGGCTGATGCGCTTGGCGGCGGGATCGATGGACAGAACCTTCACGGTCACTTCATCGCCCACGTTCACAGCGTCTTCCACCTTGTTGATGCGGGTGGGGGCGCACTGGCTGATATGCACCAGGCCGTCGATGCCGGGCTCCAGCTCCACGAATGCGCCGAAGGTGGTGATGCGGACGACCTTGCCGGTCACGATCGCGCCTTCGGGATACTTCGCGGGGGCGGTGTCCCAGGGCTTGGGCTGCAGCTGCTTCAGACCCAGCTGAATGCGCTCGCGCTCCTTGTCCAGGCTGAGGATCTTGACTTCCACTTCCTGATCGGGGGAGACGACCTCAGAGGGATGCTTCACATGAGCCCAGCTCAGGTCGGTCACATGGATCAGGCCGTCCACGCCGCCCAGATCCACGAAAGCGCCGAAGTCGGTCAGACGGCGAACGATGCCCTTGACCACTTCGCCCTCAGCCAGCTTGCTCCAAGCTTCGGCCTTGCGGGCTTCGTTTTCTTCCTTGACCACCGCGCGGCGGCTGCAGACGATCCGCTTCTTCTGCTCGTCCAGCTCGATGATCTTCAGCTTCAGGGTCTTGCCGACGAACTCGCCGATCTTTTCCACGTAGCGGTTGGAGAGCTGAGACGCAGGCACGAACGCGCGGATGCCGTTCACGGTGCAGATCAGGCCGCCCTTGACGACTTCCTTGCCCACACCCTCGACGTATTCGCCGTTGTTGTACTTTTCGACAAGCTCGGCAAAGGCCTTTTTGTTCAAGATGTTGCGCTGAGAAAGCAATACATTGCCTTCGCCGTCGTTGACCTTGACGACCTCCACTTCGATTTCATCGTCCAGCTTCACATCCTGGGTAACCAGGTCTTCGCGCTTGATCAGGCCGTCCGCCTTGAAGCCAATGTTGACGCAAACTTCATCGTCCGTGATCTGGACAACCTTGCCCACAACGGTCTGGCCGGGTCTGATCCGAACCAGAGTCGCTTCCACGTCAGCCATAAAGCTGTTCTTTTCGGCCTCCTCAGAGTTGATCTGGTCCAATTGTTCCTTGTCAGTCATGCGTGTGACAACCTCCTTAAGTGCCCAATCCGGCGTGCTGGCGCCGGCGGTGATTCCAATGGATTCCGAATGGATATTTGCAAAGCCCGGCGGGATATCCGCCGCGCGCTCTACCAGTAGGGTGCGCCCGCAGATGGACTTGCAGGTCTCGTAAAGCTTGCGGGTGTTGGCGCTGGTTTTGCCGCCCACCACCAGCATCGCGTCCACCGAGGCCGCCAGACGGCGCGCTTCGGTCTGCCGGAGCACGGTAGCGGTGCAGATGGTGTCCTGCACGGTCAGGTCTTCCACTCTTTCGCGGAGAACCGGCAGGATAGCCTCCCAACGCTCGTGGGGGAAAGTGGTCTGGGAGACGGCCAGCGCCCGTTTCAGGGGCGGAAGCTGTTGGGCTTCCTCCGGGGTGCAGATGGTGTAGCAGGGGCCGCCGACGCAGCCGATGGTGCCCACCACTTCAGGGTGGTCGCTCTGCCCGATGAGGATCACCGGGGAACCGTCCGCGCTGTAGCGGGAAACCACGTCGTGGAGCCGCGCCACAAAGGGACAGGTCAGGTCGATCACCTGCCGGGCGGTCTGCTCCAACTGCCGGGTGATGTCGGGGGACACACCATGGCTTCGGATGATGACGGTTTTCCCGGCGGCCTGTTCACAGGAATGAATGGCGTATACGCCCATGGCTTCCAGCTTTTCGATCACCTGAGGATTATGGACGACCTCGCCGAAGGTAACGATCTCGCCTCCGCTTTCAGCCGCTTCCAGCGTGCGGTCTACCGCGCGCCGAACCCCCATGCAGAAGCCCGCATGTCGGGCGATTTCAATGCCCATCCGTTCGCCTCCAGATATACACGTGTATCAATTCGCCGCGTTTTTTCATTTTCCTTCTTTTTGACTGAAAGGAAATTCGAAAAAATGCAGAAAAAAATCAATCTTTCATTTTGCCGGGAAAATCAGCGCCGTATTTCTGGGCCATATCCCGGTAGCACTGCCGGATATTTTCCAGAAGTTCGTCGCAGGTTTCCTTATTGATTCCCTTTTCAGCCAACGCGGCAGTTTGGATGGGCGCGCCGTAGTAAAGGTGGATTCTGCGGAAAAGACGGGGCTTGGCGCTCATGTAAGCGGGCACCAGCGGCGCTTTGCTCCGCAGAGCGATCATGGCGATGCCGCTTTCCAGATCCTCCATCACGCCCTTTTTGTGCCGGGTTCCTTCGGGGAAAATCCCCAGCACCCGGCCCTCCTTCAGGGTCTTCAGGCAGGCCCGGACGGCGTGCATGTCCATGTTGTGCCGGTCCACCGGGATCATGTCCAGCTTGTTGAAAAACCAGTGCAGGATCGGGTTGGATTCCAGCTCCTTTTTGCCCAGGAAATGAATCTGGTAGCGGAAGCAGCCCCATGCGATCAGAATGGGATCCACCATGCTGTTGTGGTTGGAAATCAGGATGTAGGGCGCGTCCTCCTGCGCATTTTCCAGTCCATGATAGGTGACAGGCATGAAAATATGGCACAGAAGCCAGGCGACGCCGCGGGCAAAGCGGTACGTGCCGCTGAGCTTTTCCTCCGGCTGGGGGCGCTGGCCCTGTTTCAGCCGGATACGGCGCACCATGTTTTCCACCACCTGCTCCTGCGTCAGGTAGGAGGAGTCGATGATCTGCGCGTCCTCAGCGGGCCGCAGGGGGTCTACCTCCCGGTGCATGTCCTGATCGTCCCGCTTGATCACGTCGGCCAGCACTTCCTCGTAGGAACCTTCCTGCCCCTTTTGCTGCATTTCGTCGAAGCGGCGGCGGGCGCGAATCTCCGGCGAGGCGGTCAGGTAAAACTTCACCGTGGCGTCCGGCAGAACCCGGGTGCCGATATCCCGGCCGTCCAACAGCATACTCTGGCGGGAGGCAAGCTCCTGCTGCCGCTTCACCATGGCCCGGCGAACCACCGCAGCCTTGGAGACGGTGCTGGCGGCCATACTGACCTCCGGTGTGCGGATCAGGCCGGTCACATCCTGCCCGTCCATATAGGTGTGCTGTTCGCCGTTTTCATAGCGGACTTCCGGCAGGTCGGTCGCCGTCAGCGCTTCCAGAGCGGCTTCATCTTCCAGCGCAACGCCTTTCTGGAGCGCTTTCCACGCAAACGCGCGGTACATGGCTCCCGTATCCAGATGCAGGATCCCCAGCTTTTGGGCCACACCGTCGGCCACGGAGCTTTTGCCCGCGCCGACCGGGCCGTCCAGAGCGATTGTAAGCAGCATCGTTCGTCCCATCCCTTTGCGTAATATGTTGTTTGACAGCCGGTCAGATGGCGCGGTGCGCCAGCCCGATGCAGATTTCGTCCAGATGGCCCAGACCTACGCCGAAAAAGAGCGCCACGGCCATGTCCCCACCGCAGCGGGCCACGCCGATCTTTCCGCCCACGCTCATGCCCAGCGCCTTGGAGGAAATCTGGCTCAGCGCTTCCCGGGCGGCCCCGGCCACGCAGCCTTCCTCATGTTCCTCCGCGATCAGGCCCTCGCGCTTGGCGGCGACCACCGCCCGCTCAATGATGCGCACCATGCCGGAGAGAAAATCGCCGCCAAAATCCGCAGCCGCCGAACGAATCTCGGATTCCTCCAATTTCTTTCGGCATTGCTGTTCTTCCTCGCGGCTTTGGGTCATGGCGATCATGATCGCGGCCCGCGCCACTTCCCGGCTCCCGGTGGAAAGATCCCGATCCATGAGACATCGCTCCTTTTCTGGACGCATGGCGGGGGAAAAGGCCGCCTGACGGCAGCCGCCCGCATACGTTCCGCTTATTATACCATGCCTTGGCCGGTTTGCAAAGTGAGCGCCCCTCCGGGATTGCATTTTTGGCGGTTTTGTGGTTTCATTAGGAAGGAAAAGACCGAAAAACGAATGGAGAACGAGAGGAGCGCGGACGCGTGGAACGAAAGAGCAATTTGAGCCTTTTCCGAAATGAGTTAAAGGGACTGGCGATTTTGGGCGTGATCCTGTGCCATATGAAGCTGCCCATCGGGGAGGGGCTGCTGAAAAAGCTGCTGTTTTACGGCTATTCCGGCGTGGATGTGTTCCTGCTTTTGTCGGGATATGGCCTGTACGTTTCCCTGAGCCGGTCGGATGATTTGGGCGGCTATCTGCGCCGCCGGGCCGCGCGGCTGCTGCCCGCCTACTGGCCTGTCTGCCTTGTCTGGCTGTGCACGATGATTCCGGCGTTCGGCTTTTCGCCTGTACAGACCTTGCAGACCATTGCGGGCAATGTGCTGATGGTAGGCTATCTGGCGGGTGCGCCGCTGAATATCAACTGGTACCCCTCCTGCCTGCTGCTGACGCTGCTGCTGGCTCCGTGCGTTTATGCCTGTCTGAAAAACAGCCGCAAGCCCCTCCGAACGCTGCTTTTGCTGCTGGCGGCGGCGTTCGGCGTGGGAATCAGCTATTTCGGCAACGCACAGCTTCTGCTGTTCTCCCGACTGCCGATTTTCGTACTGGGCATGGGTCTGGCCATGATGGAACGCGGCAAACTGCAAAACCCTCTGCGGGGCGCGGCGTGGCCGGTTTTTCTGACCGTCTGCTTTGCGGCGGGCTTGGGCGTTTTGTGCTTCGGTGAGTTCAAACACCCGGAAATGCTGGAATACGAGGGTCTGTACTGGTACTCCTTCTTCCTGATGATCCCGCCCGTCTGTCTGGGGCTGGGCCGGCTATTCCGGCTGGGCGGGGAGAAAAACGCCGCTTTCGCGCCTTTGCGGGCGCTGGGCAGCGCTTCCTTTGAAATTTTCCTGTTCAACGTCTGGATCGAGGTGCTGGTGAAAAAGGTCTGGTGCTGGGAACCCTGCTGGGGCTACCTGTGGATGGGATTGTTGAGCATCCCACTGGGCCTTGGCTGGCATTGGGTCGTGGGCAGAATGACGCGGCGAATGGAGGGCCGAAAGACTCATGCAGTATCGTAAAGACCGCTATGGCAATCCCATTTCCGCGCTGGGCTTCGGCTGTATGCGCTTTACCCGCAAGGGCGGAGCCTTCGATATCGACAAGGCGGAAAAAGAGGTGCTCCGCGCTATCGAACTGGGCGTGAACTATTTCGACACGGCCTATCTGTACGTGGGCAACGAGGCCTGTCTGGGCGAGATCCTTTCCCGGAACCACCTGCGGGAAAAGGTGAACATCGCCACCAAGCTGCCCCAGTACAAGATCGTCAGCGCCGAGGGGATCGAAAGCTGCTTTCAGGAGGAACTGCGCCGGCTGAAAACGGATTATATCGACTATTATCTGATGCATATGCTGACTGATATCGCTTCGTGGGAGCGGCTGGAAAAGTTGGGCATCCGGGACTGGATCGCCCGGAAGAAGCGGGAAGGCGCGATCCGGCAGATCGGCTTTTCCTTTCACGGCAATACGGAAATGTTCCTGAAAATTTTGAACGCCTACGATTGGGATTTCTGCCAGATTCAATACAATTATATGGACGAAAACGCGCAGGCGGGCCGAAAGGGGCTGCAGGCTGCGGCGGAGAAGGGCATTCCCGTTATCATCATGGAGCCGCTGCGGGGCGGACGGCTGGTGGAGCTGCTGCCCGAAAAGGCCAAAGCCCTGATGGAGCGCCATACGCCCCGGCGCAGCCCGGCGGAGTGGGCCCTGCGCTGGCTGTGGAACCAGCCGGAGGTGACCTGCGTCCTTTCCGGCATGAACAGCCTCGATATGGTGGAGGAAAACTGCCGGGTCGCTTCGGAGACGGAAGCGGGGGAATTCGGTTCGGAGGAAGAAGCTTTCTTTGCGGAGCTTCGGCGCATCATCAATGAAAAAATGAAGGTGGGCTGCACCGGCTGCGGCTACTGTCTGCCCTGCCCGCGCGGCGTGGATATTCCCGATATTTTCCGCTGCTATAACGAGCTGTACACCGAAAGCCGCTTTGCGGGCTGGAAGGAGTATGTGCAGGTCATCGGCTTCCGCCGGGAGCCGGGGTTCGCCTCCCAGTGTGTGGGCTGCGGGAAGTGCAAGCAGCACTGCCCGCAGGGCATCGACATTCCTACCCAGCTGAAAAAGGCAGAGCGCGCTGCGTTCCCGCCCCTGCACCGCGCTATCGTCTACCCGGTGCGAAAGTTCATTTTTCGGAAATCCAGACAGCTTTCCGCTAAGAAATAAGAAAGGATAAAAGCCAAACGAATGGAGATCAGAGAATACCGACAGTACGACGAACGGGAAATCCTGCTCCTTTACGCCAGTGTGGGCTGGACGGCCTATACCGATCAGCCGGAAACGCTGCGCAGGGGCTTTGAAAATTCCCTGCTGACGCTGGCCGCTTACGAAGAAAACCGGCTGATCGGCGTTCTTCGGGCTGTGGGGGACGGGCAGACGATCGTTTTTGTGCAGGACTTACTGATCCTGCCGGAATATCAGCGCAGGGGCGTGGGTACGGCGCTGCTTCGGGAGCTGCTGGCCCGATACCCGCAGGTACGGCAGATCGAACTGACCGCGGACGACAGCCCGTCTCTTCTGGCCTTTTATCGAAAGACGGGTTTTGTGCCCATGAGCGAGCTGGGCTGCTGCGGACTGATGAAAGACTGAAAAAAGCAAATGAAAACGGCGTTCCGACCAGAAGATCGGAACGCCGTTTCGGCTTTTCAGCCCTTGAGCATATTCAGAATGTGCTGCTTGCTCTGCACGCCTACGGAGCGGTCTACCGCTTCGCCCTGACGGAACACCATCAGCGTGGGAATGGACATCACATTGTAGCGGGCCGCCACGTTGGGCGCTTCGTCCACGTTCAGCTTTACGACCTTGCAGCCGGATACCTCCCCGGCGATCTCGTCCACCACGGGACTGAGCATCTTGCAGGGGCCGCACCAGTCCGCATAAAAATCAACCAGCACGGTTTCAGCACTTTCCAGCACTTCCGCCTGAAAATTCTGTTCGTTTACTTTGGTCACAGCCATCGCAGGTTCCTCCTTTATCATCGCCCGCCGAAGCGGGCCTCTGTTAAAGTATATCCGTTCGAAGCGCCGGTGAAACCATATCGCCGCCGCTTCCTTTTTAGTATAAGCGAAGCGGCGGCTTCATGCAAACATTTTTCCGCAGAAACGACAAAACCTCGCATTTCAGCAAAGAATTGTCAGGGTATTTTCCCTGCGCAAAGGCAAAATAGCGTTGAACCCACATCAAGGAGGTGAAAAAAAGATGGCAAAACAGAGCGGTTCCTCCCGGAACACCCAGACCACCGTGCCCGAAGCGCGCGCCGCGCTGGACAACATGAAGTATGAGATCGCCCGGGAACTGGGCATCAACTTCAATCAGGGCTACAACGGCGACCTGAGCTCCCGGGAAAACGGCTACGTGGGAGGCTATATGGTGAAGCGCCTGATCGAACAGGCGGAGCGGCAGATGGCTTCTCAGGGCGGAAAGACCTCCCGATGAACGGGAAATATTTGAATGAGGTGAAGGGAAATGTATCAGAATCAGCAGAGCGGCACCAACAACGGCGGCATGGTCCCCGAGGCCAAGCAGGCCCTGAACAACATGAAGTTTGAGATCGCCAACGAACTGGGCATCAATCTCAAGCAGGGCTATAACGGCGATATGCCCAGCCGTCAGGCCGGTTATATCGGCGGTTACATGGTCAAGCGCCTGATCGAGCAGGCCGAACGCGCCATGAGCGGCAGCCAGAAGTAAGCTTCTGAAAAAAGAGAGGCGGCACGATGAACGCATCGCGCCGTCTCTTTTGAGTTGTGGAAAATCATTCTTTCGGCTTTTCGGCGCTTTCCTGCGTGGCCAGCCATTTGCGGGGGGAGCAGCCGAAGACCCGCACAAAGCTTTTGGCAAAGCCGTCCTGATTCAGATAACCCAGCTGCTCGGCGATCTCGCCGCTTTTGCGGCCCTTGCGAAGCTCGCCAGACGCCCACTGCATCTGCACGCCCTGCACATAGTCCGTGAAAGTTTTGCCGGTCTGCTGGTGGAACTGACGGCTGAAATAGGAATAGTTCAGGTGCATCTGGGCGCACAGCTCCCGCAGATGGACGGGACGGCCCGGATCGGACTGAACGTAGCTGACCGCCCAGAGCACCGGGTTGTTCTGCTTGAGCAGCTGGTCGTTGGTCATGGCCTCGGAGTAGAAGGCGGTGCGGCTCTGACCGTCCAGCCGGGCGATCTGCAGGGCGCGTCCGGCCTGACGGAGCCGTTCCGCCGTGAGCGGCCCGGGCAGGCTGGCACCGATCCAGACGTTTTGCCCGGCGCACCATTGCTCAAAGACCGTGTGCTCGTCGGAAAAAAGCATCAGCTCGCCGCCGAGGGTCAGATAAGACCAGCGGAAGGGCAGCACCGTATCCCTTGGCAGTGGGGGAGAGAGCCGAACCGCCTGAACGACGGCGGGAGGGCGGTGCATACCGGCTTTTTCGAACCACTCCGGGGCGATCTCCGAAGGCTCCTGCGCCAGCAGGGCCTTTTCCAGCTTCATCCGGCCCAGCAGCCATTGGTTTTCCAATGTCGCCACAGCCTTGCTGACGGCGGCGGTCAGCTCGCTTTCGCTGTAGGGCTTCAGCAGATAATCCCGCACGCCCAGCTCCATGGCCCGCCGGGCATATTCGAAAATTTCGTGAGCCGTTATAACGATACAGGCCATGGGAATGGGCTGCAGCTTTTCCGCCCGTTCGATCAGCCCCAGCCCGGACAGCGCGTCCATTTGAATGTCGGTGATGAGCACGGCAATGGATTCAGCGGCCAGAATCTCCAGCGCTTCCTCGCCGCTGTAGGCCGCCCAGATGCGGTCGCCGGGGCGGATGATTTTTCGAAGTCTGCGGATGGTGCCGTCGCAGATGGCCGGTTCGTCGTCCACAACCAGATAATTCACGACGTTTCGCCCCTTTCCAACGGAATGGTCAGTTGAAATTCCGTCTTTTCTTCAGCGCGAAGGAGAAGACCAGACGCTGTACCGCCATGATGAGCGTGTTGCGGATGGCCTGCAGGAACGAGGGCAGGGAGAACAGATACACGAAGTTGTCGAAGCCCACAAATTTGCTGGCCCCGATGCCCTTGAGAATTTTGAAATCCTGAAAGGCGATCACCAGTCCGCCCATGGGAACATACTGGAAAATAATGTACCAGACAGCCACCGGCAAAAACAGCAGATACAGACGGATATGATCCTTCTGGAGTCTTTTTCGGGGTCTGCTGCTGGGCTGCACCGCTGCAGTGACAGCATTCCGCATTGCACACACATCCTTTGAACGTTTATGGGTCAAGTATACCCTGACAATTTACAAAGCGGAACTATCTGATTTGTGATTTTTCCGTCCATATTTTACTGTTTTGGATAAAAAGAATCCGGCAGGTAAAATCCTGCCGGGTTTCATGTGCTCAAAGGGGCTTGTCAGGACGAAAGCGTCTTGACCTGAAAACTGACGCCCCATACGTAATAGGTCACGATCAGCTCCCGAACGGGATGGGTGTCTTTCGGGGCCAGAATGGCCGCGTTGAAAACGCCGTCGCTCTTGGGGTTCAAGGAATATACCTGCTGATCCCGAAGCTGAAGAATATCCGTAGGCTGTGGCACCACCTGAATCTCGATCATGTCGATGGGCACCAGACAGCCGTTGTGGACGTTGACGGAAAACTGCAGATAAACGTACTCGGACGCGTCCTTCCACTGGGTGGGCTTCTGGTACAGCGTGCCGATGAAGGTATCTTCGTCCACAGAAGTTTTCAGCGCAGAGAAGTACCCTTCCTGCTCCGCGGCGGACACGCCCACCGAGGAAGCCACCTGCGCCGTCACTTCCGCAGTCATGAACAGGTAAGCCATCATCAGCACCATGACCAGCAAAAGAGCGCTCATCACCAGCGCGCCGATCTTCAGCGCCTTCATTGGGCTCCTCCTTCCGCAGCTTCATACTCTTTCAGAATATCCCGCATTTCGTCGATCATTTCCGAATCTTTTAGGCGGAACTTAAATTCCACCCGGCGGGAAGCGTCCATGTCGATCTTGCCGTCCGCGCCGTAGATGGGGTCGGAATAGCTGCGGCCCTTGGCGGTGAGGATGCTTCGCAGCAGCGTCAGCTGATCCTTGGTCAGCTGGGGCATCTGCAGGCAGTAGGTAGCCACGGACAGGGCCCGTTCCTGGGACAGTTCCAGATTCATCAGGTAATCTCCGGAGGTGTCCGTATGCCCTTCAATAATGATCTCACCAAGATAGTCGGAATATTCGGGCGAAAGCAGTACGCCCAGATAAACGGGGATGAACTGGTTGAGCAGGGTCTGGCCGCTCTGCTTGATGCTGTGCTTGCCCACGTCGAAGAAAACGGCGCTTTCCAGCATGATATCGCCGGTGTTTCGGTCTACGGAGGCTTTCAGATTGGCGCTGGTAAGCGCGTCGCCCAGCTCCCGGATGATCTTCGTGCGCACGCCTACCAGATCATCCAGCTTTTTCTGCTGGGTGCTCATGGCTTCCTGCTGCTGTCCCAGCAGGATCGTGGCGTTGGCCAACTCGTTCTGCTTGGCCTCCAGATCGGCCTTGGCGACGGAAAGTTCGTCTTCTTTCTGTAATAGAGCGGTTTGGGCCGCCAGAATGATCTGTTTCTGTTCTTCCAGCGTCAGGTTCTGGTCGTCCAAAAGCCCCTGTTTGTCCTCCAGATCGGTCAGGGCTTCGGTCAGCTCGTTTTGCTTTTGCAAAAGCGCCGCCTGCTGCTGGGACAGGGTCTCGGTCTGTTCGTCCAGCTTGGCCTGTTGGTCGCTCAAGGTTTGCCGCTGGGCCTGCAGTGTGGCTTCCTGATCCTGCAAAGTGGCCTGCTGGGCCTGCAGCGTGGCTTCCTGCGAAGCCAGCAGCGCGCCCTTTTCATCCAGCTCAGCCGTTTTGGTGTCCAGCATGGTAAAGTACTGGTACATGCTGTAGCAGAGGATCAGCACGAATACCAGGATCAGGGCCGCCATCATGTCCGAATAGCTGATCCACGAAGCGCCCCGATCCACGCTGGCCTTGTGTCTTGCGGTTCTGCGCATGGCTCTTCCCTCCCGTCAGCCCGGAAGGCTCAGGTCGTTCTGGGTCATCTGATCGTCCAGTTCGCTGGTCAGGCGGTCGGCGGCAATGCGCATATCCGCCAGCGAACGGGTCAGCAGCTCCAACTCCTGCCGCAGATTCTGGTTCTGTTCTTCCAGCATGGCGGCTTCCTCCGTGCGTTTGGTCTGGCTGTTTTTCAGTTCTTCCGCCCAGCTCTGAAGGGCCTGCGCCATCTGGGCGCTGGCAACCTGCATGGCTTGTGCGTCGGCTGCCATGGCCTGCGCGGCGTTCAGCGTATTCTGCAAATTTTTCTGGGTCTGCAGCTGGCCCTGACTGACCATTTCCATCGTATGGCCCAGTGTGGTCATCTGACCGGAAAGCTGGGCGTTCATCTGGCTGACGAATTGGCCAACGATGCGCCGCACACCTTCCACCTGTTCCTGCGTAGCGCCTTGAATGAAAGTATCCAGCGACTTGGTCAGGGGATCCATGGCGCGGCTGACGGCCATTTCCAGCGAGGAGGCCACCCGGTTGCCGACCGCTTCGGCAATGCGGGCCAGCCGTTCTTCTTCGTCCTGCTTCTGGCAGATCAGCTGCACCTCCGGCGAGAGGGGACGGGGCATGGCCAGCTCATAGAAGGCTTCGTCGAAGCTGTCCAGCGCCCGGCAGGCCCTGCCCACGCACATGCGGTAGAACATATTGAACAGAAGCGAGCAGGTAATGCCCGCCACGGAGGTGGCGAAGGCAAAGCGCATCCCGGTCAGCAGCAGGGGAATGCTGTCCATCGTGCCCTGCGCGTCGGAGAAGTTGACACTGGTCAGGCCCTCCATCAGGCCGATGAAGGTGCCCAGAATGCCCAGCGAGGTCAGCAGGCTGGGGATGAGTTCCGCCAGCTGGGAATGGCCGGGCTTATCGATCACACTATCTTCATTTATATAGTCTTCGATATCGCATGGCATACCACGCACATCCAGCTGTCCCGCGTTCAGCAGGAATTTCTGCCATTCATTGCGGAGCGCGCGGCCGAGGAAGCGCGGCTCCCGCCACGAGGGCCGCTGATTATTTCCGGCTGTTTTTTCCAATTTGGCTACGGCACGGTTCAGCAGGGAGCCGTTACGGAACACGGGATAGATACATTTACAAACGCCCACCAGCACCACCAGTGCGATGGCGCCGTAGACCAGAAAATCCACCAGATTCGTTCCCAGCAGGGACAAAAGTTGCTCAGGCATTCGCCATCCCTCCGTAAAAGGAATTTATTCATATCTTAACACTTCTTTTATAAAAAGTAAATACACCTGCAACAAGCGCAGGGGCAGTGCCCCTGCACCC
>OLQL01001069.1_pt1 | contig 24707 bp, 18 predicted proteins | sample 1672971 | NCBI WGS metagenome assembly OLQL01 (sample SAMEA3136742, study PRJEB25190) | human gut metagenome | biome: human gut; feature: human-associated habitat; material: faeces | place: Austria | collected 2013
GTAGGGAGCTACCCAGATTCTTTTTTGTGAGTCTATGAGTACATTCATAATTTCTTTTCCGCAATCGAAAGGAGGACGTCGGCATTTTCCGGTATTCAGGTCGAGCAGGAGTAGTCCTTGCCACCGGCTGCAACAGAGTAATGTGTGTTTATCCCATAGATTTAGTAGAGTCACATTATAATTGGGTTCTAAGTCAAATGTTTGTAGGAGGCGTAAAGAGGTATCCTGATAATTATAGAAAAAGATTTTATTTTTTGAACCGAATAACACTCCGTCATCAGTCAGGCAGGCGGAATAGGCGATGATATTATTTCCTGTCTCATCAGTCGGTATAAAAAAGTCATCGCTTTGCCTCTGATAACGTGTCACTCCTTTGTCTGTCAGAATCCAGATATTGTTTTGTTCGTCTTCTATCATCTGGTAGATTAAATTGTGAGGAATGGAATGAGGGTTATTTGCCTGATGAATATATTTTTTAAGTTCGTGTCCGTCATATCTCCCTAATCCGGAACGGGTTCCAATCCATACAAATCCTTGTTTGTCCGTTAAAATACATCTCACGGTAGAGGGAAGACCATCTTTTAGGGAGATTTGCTTATAGTAATAATGACCGGCTTGAAGAGGGGAACCGCCGATAAACAGTGTGATAAATGCAATGCATAGTAGTAAAAAGGTTTTTGTTCTCATGAGATCAGGTCAGTTAAACTGAAACAAAGATAATATATTCGGATGAATGTTGGTTGAAAAGCAAACTTATTTTGCATTCCTTTGTGTAAGAGAGTGACATTTACTTGCTTTTCTCTATTTAATTTTGTATCTTTAAAGCTTTCCGTCCTTTTAAGAATAGTTTGTCCCCTTGCAATGGGATAATAGTCATCTTATAGGGTGCTATTTATCACTTTACAAAATGATTATTGTCACCTTATAAAGAGATGACTACTTGACTGCATAAACTATTATAAATTTCTGCACTGAAAATCCTTGAATACAATGAGAATTGCTAATTCTTCATCTTATATTCATAGGGAGCCATTCCAACAACTTTTTTAAATAACCGGCTTATTGGAAGTAAAGGCCTGTACACAGCAGATTAGGTAAAGTAGCCGGTTTTTATCAGCGGGAAGATAGTATTATTTAACTAGATTCTCTATCTTTGCTCGAAAATATACGACTATGATTACCGAAGAACTACAGAAACTTTATCAGTCATATACGGGCGTTCCCGCTGAAAACATAACAGAATTACCGTCTTCCGGTTCCAACCGCCGTTATTTTCGGCTGACGGGTATAGAAACATTGATTGGAGTCTACGGGGTTTCTATTGATGAGAATGAAGCTTTTCTTTATATGGCAGGACACTTCCGCAAATGTGGACTGCCTGTTCCCGAAGTGCGCATTGCCTCGGAAGATAAAACCTATTATTTGCAGGAAGATTTGGGCGATACTCTGTTGTTCCATGCCATAGAGAAAGGACGTGCTACCAGTGTCTTTTCAGAAGAGGAAAAAGAGTTGCTTCGCAAAACGATCCGTCTGCTTCCTGCTATTCAATTTGCCGGGGCGGATGGATTTGATTTTTCCCGTTGTTATCCTCAACCGGAGTTCAACCAACGCTCCATTCTGTGGGATTTGAATTACTTCAAATATTGCTTCCTGAAAGCTACCGGTATGGAGTTTCAGGAAGACAAACTGGAAGATGATTTCCAGAAAATGAGCGATGTCTTGCTTCGCAGTTCTTCCGCTACTTTCATGTATCGTGATTTTCAGAGCCGTAATGTGATGATAAAAGACGGCGAACCGTGGTTTATCGACTTTCAGGGCGGACGCAAAGGCCCGTTCTATTATGACATAGCCTCTTTCCTGTGGCAAGCGAAAGCGAAATATCCTGATAGCCTCCGTAAAGAACTGCTGCAAGAATATATGGAAGCTCTTCGCAAATACCAACCGATTGACGAATCCTATTTTTATAGCCAGCTTCGTCACTTTGTCCTTTTCCGTACGCTGCAAGTGTTGGGAGCTTATGGTTTCCGTGGTTACTTTGAAAAGAAACCGCATTTTATCCAAAGCGTTCCTTATGCCATCGAAAACCTGCGTGAACTGTTGAAAGAAGAATATCCGGAATATCCGTATCTCTGTAACGTTTTGCGGGAGCTTACCGGACTGAAACAATTTACGGACGACCTGAAAAAGCGGCAGCTAACCGTCAAAGTAATGAGCTTTGCCTATAAGAAAGGAATTCCTGATGACTCTACCGGCAATGGAGGAGGTTATGTATTCGACTGTCGCGCCGTGAATAATCCCGGTAAGTATGAGCGTTACAAACCTTTCACCGGACTGGATGAACCTGTAATCACTTTCTTGGAAGAAGATGGCGAAATACTTCGTTTCCTCGATCATGTCTATGCTTTGGTAGATGCCTCCGTGAAACGTTATATGGAACGCGGATTCAGCAATTTGTCCGTCTGCTTCGGTTGCACCGGCGGACAGCATCGTTCTGTTTATTCAGCCCAGCACCTGGCAGAGCACCTGAATCAGAAATTTGGTGTGAAAGTCGAACTGGTGCATCGGGAACAGAACATCGAACATACGTTTGAGGCAACAATCTAAGAAGAGTAAATATAAAGAAGAAAGTAACCGAAAGAATGAAAGCAATGATATTTGCAGCCGGTTTGGGTAGCCGGCTGAAGCCACTCACCGATACCATGCCGAAGGCTTTAGTTCCCATAGCCGGACGTCCGATGTTGGAACATGTGATTTTAAAACTGAAAGCTGCCGGATTTACAGAAATAGTGATTAACATCCACCATTTTGGCGAACAGATACTTGACTTCCTGAAAGCCAATGAGAATTTTGGACTCATCATACATATTTCCGACGAACGCGACCTGTTGCTCGACACCGGTGGGGGAGTTAAGAAAGCCCGTTCTTTCTTTGAAAATTCCGATGAACCTTTCCTGATACACAATGTAGATATTCTTTCAGACGTGAATTTGAAAGATTTATATGACTACCATCTACAAAGCGGTGCTGTTGCCACTTTACTGGCCAGCCAACGTAAAACCTCCCGCTATCTTCTTTTTGATACAGATAAGAGACTTTGCGGATGGATAAACAAGGATACGGAACAAGTGAAACCGGAAGGTTTTCAGTATGATTCTTCCCTTTATCAAGAATATGCATTCAGTGGCATCCATGTACTTTCGCCCGCCATTTTTCAATGGATGACCTCTCCCTCATGGGATGGAAAATTCTCTATCATGGATTTCTATCTTGCCACTTGCCGGCAAGTAAACTATGGTGGTTACTTGACAGAAAAGTTGCATCTGATTGATATAGGCAAACCGGAAACATTAGCGAAAGCAGAAGGCTTCTTATACCAAAATGCGAAATAAAGATACTGAAAGAGGCTAAAAAGCCTCTTTCTTGCTATGTAACAAAATATTTAAGTAACTTTGCTTGGATAAACAATCAATATTGTAATACTATACAAATTTTGCTGCATGGAACAGACTTTGGTAAATGGGATAGCTGATAACTTATTGCATAATATCTTTAATGACTTGTCTGTAGGCTTGGAATTGTATGATAAGGACGGTCTCATGATAGATGTCAATTATTCGCGGTTGAGATCAATGGGGATAAAAGACAAGAAGGATATTCTGGGCTATAATCTATTTAATTACACTAGTTTCTCTGATGAAATCAAAGAACAGGTCAGAAAAGGAGAAACAGTGCGTTTCATGGCAAAATATAATTTTGATGACGTGCGTCATCTTTTTCCTACTAATCTGTCCGGTATAAAATTCTTCGAGATTACCGTTTCTTTCGTACATAATGAAAAGTCGGAAATTACGAATTATATGGTGATTAGTCAGGATGTCACCGAACGTGTTCTGTGGCAAAACAAATATGATAATCTTTACGAAGAAGCGGTGCGCTCAAAAAAAGAACTCCTTGAGAGCGAACAAAGAATGATCCAATTGATTCGTCAGAATGAGTTGGTATTGAACAATATTAATTCGGGATTGGCATATATTGCGAACGACTATATCGTACAATGGGAGAATATCTCGCTTTGTAGTAAAAGCCTTTCTTATGAGGCTTACAAAAAAGGGGAGCTTTGCTATCTGACGGCCCATAATCGCACCACTCCTTGTGAGAACTGTGTGATACAACGTGCCCGGAGATCCGGTCAGGTAGAGTCTATCTTGTTTAATCTGGATAACAAGCATGTCATAGAAGTCTTTGCTACTCCCATATTTAATGAACAGGGAGATGTTGACGGTGTCGTGATTCGCGTAGATGATGTTACCGAGCGACAGCACATGATAGGTGAACTTGAAACGGCAAGAAGTCGTGCTGAACAATCCGATAAGTTGAAATCCGCCTTTCTGGCAAATATGAGCCACGAAATCCGTACACCGTTAAATGCTATCGTTGGTTTTTCCGATTTATTGATGGTGACGGAAGATCAAGAAGAAAAAGAAGAATTTATTCAGATTATCAATGCCAACAATGAGTTGCTTTTGAAACTGATTAACGACATACTGGATCTTTCGAAAATAGAAGTCGGCTCGGTAGAACTGAAATACGAAGATTTTGATTTGGCTGTTTATTTCAACGAATTAGCTGCTTCGATGCATCGTCGTGTAGTAAATCCGCAGGTTCGGTTAGTTCCCGTGAATCCTTATGAAACCTGTACCGTTCGTTTGGATAAAAACCGGTTAGCGCAGATTCTCACTAACTTTGTAACTAATGCTATCAAATATACCTCCAAAGGAACTATTGAAATGGGGTATGAAAAGATAGACGGAGATATTCGTCTTTACGTTCGTGATACAGGTATTGGTATACCGGAAGATAAAAAAGACAAGGTGTTCCATCGTTTTGAGAAACTGGATGAATTTGCACAGGGAACCGGACTGGGACTGTCTATTTGTAAAGCCATCGTTGAGGCTTGCAGGGGAGAGATAGGCTTTGAGTCGGAATTTGATAAAGGGTCTTTATTTTGGGCGGTTTTGCCATGCCAGTTTGATTCGGTTGACAGCGAGCCGACTTCTTCACGTCGGAATAATGAGAAGGATGCAGATAATGAAAGCATTCTTGACTCCGAAGAAACAAAGAAAGTACCTAAAAGAGTGCTGGTCGTTGAAGATATTCAAAGTAACTTCTTTTTGGTATCTTCTATTTTGAAAAACAAATGCCAGTTGTTACACGCACCGAATGGACTGGAGGCAGTTGAGATTGTTCGTACCCAACCGGTGGATTTGGTACTGATGGATATGAAGATGCCTGTTATGGACGGGCGTACTGCAACCTCGGAGATCCGGAAGTTTAATGCTGAAATTCCAATTATCGCCCTGACTGCTCATGCCTTTGATGCCGACCGGGTAGCTGCGTTGAAAGCCGGTTGTGATGATTATCTGGTGAAGCCGATCAATGGTGCGAAGTTGATGCAGACTCTGAAAGAGTATGGTTGTTGAAAGGAGGGGATTAAAAATGTGCTGATCTGAAAAAGGGTATATTCTATTCTTTCTGTTTTTAATATATCGGTCACTTGTTTGTGGTGAAGGAAAAAACGCTCTGCATTTTGGATGAAAGAATGTAGGGTTGTTTGTTATCCTGGATAATTCCTGTCTAAAAATAAATAATTTCTCTGTATTGCTATCTATATGCTTACTGTTTGCCCGTATGTAGTTTGTTTTATCATTCTTTTTTGGTGCGTATATGATGATGAACTAGCCTATAAACGGGCTTTTCCAAGGGCTTTTATAACTTGGTCGGTGAGTATGGAAGGCTTTCTCGGTGAGGAAGGATGTGTTCCTCACCGAGGAATGGCTTATTGCTCACCGAGGAAAATCATTTATTTCTTTAAAGAAAACGCATATCATCTGAAAATATATGCTGTATTGTGGCGGTAATATGCATATATATGTGATAATATGGATGCTTTTAATTCCGGATTACCATCTTCAATAGTTTTGTTTTCTTTCTTAATCTGAAAAATAGAACATTTCTCTTGTTTGTTTGGAAGAATTGAAAGGGAGACAGCTTACTATAAAAGGCTATAAATCCGTAAAGTTTGGGATTGTTTTTTATGTTTATGGATTTAAATAGTTACCTTTGCTAAAAATAGAATATCATGTCCAAATACGTCAATCCTTTTACTGATATAGGATTTAAAATTATTTTTGGTCAACCGGCCAGTAAGAATTTGCTCATCACTTTGTTGAACGAATTACTTGCAGGTGAACATCATATTACAGAACTTACTTTTCTGGATAAGGAAGATCATGCAGACAATGTGAGTGATAAAGGTATCATTTATGATCTTTATTGCCGTACAGCAAGTGGTGAGTATATTATCGTGGAGATGCAGAATCGTTGGCACAGTAATTTTTTAGATCGTACACTTTATTATGTTTGTCGTGCTGTGAGTCGGCAGATAGAATCTCCTTCTTCAAAAGAAGTCCCTGTCCCTGAAGATCCGATGACTGCAAGAGAACCACTTGTCTCTTATGGAAAGCAGTATAGACTACCTACTATATATGGAATTTTCCTGATGAATTTCAAAGAGGAAAATTTAGAGGCTAAATTCCGTACGGATACGGTTCTTTCCGACCGTGATACAGGGAAGATTGTTAATCCGCATCTCCGGCAGATTTATTTGCAATTTCCTTATTTTACCTGCACTTCTCCTTATAAATAACTATTTTCATTTTAGCACCCGCAGAAAGAAGTATCAAGAATATTCTTGGTTTTCCAAAACATAATAAGTTTCATGGCAATAATTTGCGCTGGTGGTATGAACCTCTATACTGGATATTGAGCAAAAGCGGGGTGATAGAGTGATTGGAGAGCGTCTTGCGGAAGTGCGGAAGGATCATCACGACACGCAGGCGTCCCTTGCAAAGCACCTGCGGGTGACGGTTTCCACCATTCGGAGCTGGGAACAGGAAAAGAGCTCGCCCTCGCACGACATGCTGGTGGCGATATGCCGGCTTTATCATGTTTCTGCCGATTATCTGTTGGGGCTTTCCAATATGGACCCGGCCTATGACCAGCGCCAGCGCACAGAAATATTTTCGCAGCAGGAGATGATGCTGCTGCGCGAATATGAAAAATTTCTTCTGTGGCGCCATCGGGAGGACAGCGGCGGAAGGCAGAAAAAAGGCGGATGACCGAAATGGTCATCCGCCTTTTCGCTGTAAAAATGTGCTCAGCCCTCGATAAGGCCCATGGCCTGGGCAATGTCGAGGTTCACTTCCAGCACGTTCACCTTTTCCTCACCGAACACGCCCAGCACCTTGCCGCTGGTATGCGCCGCAACAATGTCGCGCAGCGCCTCCTCGCTGAGGCCGGAGGCCTCGGCAATCGCGGGGATCTGGATTTCGGCAGAGGCCGGGGAGATGTGCGGGTCCAAGCCGGAGCCGGAGGCTGTGAGCAAGTCTGTGGGGATATCCTCGCGCTTCACGCCAGGGTTGGCGGCAAGGAACTCCTCAATATCGGCCTGCACGCGCTCGGCCAGGGCCGGGTTGGACGGGCCGTAGTTGTTGGAGCCGGAAGAAAGCCCGGCAAACTCGGTGCCGTCATTATAGAACTGGTTGCCCTCTTCATCCTCATAGTACGTGTTGTACTGATAGGCCGAAGGGCGGCCCTTCATGAAATAGGGCTGCGTAAAATCCTGCCCAACATTCTGGGCGCCCACGGCAGTGCCGTCGGCAGTGGTCAGCAGGCTGCCCCCCGCCTGATGGGGAAACATCACAGCCGAAAGGCCGGTGAGCACCACCGGGAACAGGAAGCCGCAAATCAAAAGCAGCACCAGTGTGGTAAGCACGCTTTGGCGCACATTGTGGACGAAGCCTTTCTTCGAATCGTTCATAAGAGCAAAGCCTCCTTAAAAGCCCATAGCCACAAGCAGCGGGTTGATGAGCATATCGATGATCTTGATGCCCACGAACGGCGTAATAACGCCGCCCAGGCCGTAAATCATCATGTTGCGCCGCAGCATTTTGCCGGACGACATGGGTTTGTACTTCACGCCCTTCATGGCCAGCGGAATCAGGCAGGGAATGATGATGGCGTTGAAAATGAGCGCCGAAAGAATGGCGCTGTACGGGCTGGACAGATGCATGATATTCAGCACCTGCATCTGCGGGATGGCCATCATGAACATGGCCGGGATAATAGCGAAATATTTTGCAATATCGTTGGCAATGGAGAAGGTGGTGAGGCTGCCGCGCGTGATGAGCAGCTGCTTACCAATTTCCACCACTTCCAAAATCTTTGTGGGGTCAGAGTCCAGGTCCACCATATTGGCAGCCTCTTTGGCGGCGGTGGTGCCGCTGTTCATGGCAAGGCCTACATTGGCCTGCGCCAAGGCGGGGGCGTCGTTGGTGCCGTCGCCCGTCATGGCAACGATCTTGCCCTCAGCCTGCTCCTTCTTAATGACATCTATCTTGTCTTCCGGCTTGCACTCAGCAATGAAGCCGTCCACGCCGGCCTCCTTTGCAATGGTGGCCGCGGTGAGGGGGTTGTCGCCCGTGCACATGATGGTCTTGATGCCGATGGCACGCAGGCGGGCAAAACGCTCCACCATGCCGGGCTTCACAGTGTCCTTCAGGTAAATGACGCCCAGAATGCGGTTGCCCTCGCACACCACCAGCGGGGTGCCGCCCAGAGAGGACACCTTATCCACCTCTGCATGCAGGTCTGTCGGAATCTTGCCGCCCAGCTCTGTCACATACTGCTCAATGGCCTCGGCCGCGCCCTTGCGCACCTTAATGCCATTGGGCAGGTCTACACCGCTCATGCGCGTCTGCGCCGTGAACTCAATAAAGCTGGAACCCGGCTGCTCTTCGCTGGTGTCGCCCTCGCGGCGGGCAAGCTCCAGCGTGGATTTGCCCTCCGGCGTCTCGTCATGCAGGCTGGTGAGCGCAGCGCAGCGCACCAGTTCGGCGCGGCTGGCGCCGCCCACGGGCAGGAAATCTGCCGCAAGGCGGTTGCCGAAGGTGATGGTGCCCGTTTTGTCCAGAATCATGGTGTCCACGTCGCCGCAGGCCTCTACAGCCTTGCCGCTCATGGCGATGACGTTGAAGCGGGTGACACGGTCCATGCCAGCGATGCCAATGGCAGACAGAAGGCCGCCGATAGTGGTGGGGATAAGGCACACGGCCAGCGCGATCAGCGTGGAAATCTGAAGCTGTACGCCGGAATACAGGCCGATGGGGTACAGCGTGACGATGACGATAAGAAAGATGATGGTCAGCGAGACCAGCAGCGTATTCAGCGCGATCTCGTTCGGCGTCTTTTTACGCGAGGCGCCTTCCACAAGAGCAATCATGCGGTCCAGGAAGCTGTTGCCCGGGTCGGACGTGATGCGGATCTTGAGCCAGTCAGACACCACTGTGGTGCCGCCGGTGACAGAGCAGAAGTCGCCGCCGGATTCACGCACCACCGGGGCGGATTCGCCTGTGATGGCAGATTCATCCACCGAAGCGATGCCCTCGATAACTTCGCCGTCGCCGGGGATGACCTCGCCTGCCTTCACCATGACGACGTCACCCTTTTTCAGCTCGCTGGAAGATACGATGGTTTCAGAGCCGTCCTCAGCCAGAAGGTGCGCTTCCGTGTCCTTCTGGGTTTTTTTCAGGCTGGCGGCCTGTGCCTTGCCGCGGCCCTCGGCCACGGATTCGGCAAAGTTTGCAAACAGCACCGTGATGAGCAGAATAACCGCTACCACGATATTATACATACGCAGGTTGTTGCCCACATCCCCGAACAGCCCAGGGAAGAAAGAGAGCAGCAAGCTGATGAAAAAGCCTACCTCTACCACGAACATGACGGGGTTTTTCATCATGTAGCGCGGGTTCAGCTTGGTAAACGAGCCGATGACAGCGCCGCGGAGAATCTCCGGTGTGATCAGCGGCTGGCTGCGTTTTTTACTCATCTCAGATATTCCTCCTTAACCCCACAGAGTCAGATGCTCGGCGATGGGGCCCAGTGCCAGCGCCGGGAAAAACGTAAGCGCGGCAAAGATGTACACGACGCACACCAGAATTATGGCAAAGCCGAAGGTGTCTGTGCGCAGTGTGCCCACAGATTCGCTGACGTACTTTTTGCGCATCAGTGAGCCGGCGATGGCAAGCTGCAGGATGATGGACAGATAGCGCCCGAAGAACATGGCCAGCCCCGCGGTGATGTTCCAGAACAGGGTGTTGTCGGCCAGGCCCTCAAAGCCGGAGCCGTTGTTGGCTGCGGACGAAGAATACTCGTACAGCACCTGTGTCAGGCCGTGGAAGCCCGGGTTTGTAATGCCCTCAAGCCCCGCCTGCGTGGCCACCGCAATGGCAGAGAAGCCAAGGATAAGCAGCGGGTGGATGATGATGCACAGGGCGGTGAGCTTCATCTCGCGCCCTTCTATTTTTTTGCCCAGATATTCCGGCGTACGGCCTATCATCAGCCCGCAGATAAACACGGCCAGAATCACATACATCACCATGTTCATCAAGCCCACGCCCTTGCCGCCGAACACAACGTTCAGCATCATGTGCAAAAGCGGAATCATGCCGCCCAGCGGGGTAAGGGTGTCGTGCATGTTGTTCACCGTACCAGTGGTGAACGATGTAGTTGTGGTTGTGAACAGGGCAGACTGCGCGATGCCGAACCGTACCTCTTTGCCCTCCATGCTGCCCATGGACTGGTTCAGCCCAACCTCGGCCAGCGCCGGGTTGCCCTGGCTTTCAGCCCAGAAGCACACGCTCAGGCCAATGAGGAAGATGATACCCATGGCCAGGAACACGGTGCGGCCCTCGCGGCCGAACAACTTTTCGGTGATGCCCTTCTTTTCCACGGCCACTGCGGCGCCTTGCCCCTCAATGGCCTGTTTCTGGGCCTTTTTGCCGTCGTGCACCATCTTGCCGAAGGTGATGACGCACGCGCCCGGCAGAATCATCATGCTCCACAATTCAATCATATCGGAAATAATTGTGGGGTTTTCAAGCGGCGTGGCCGAGTTTGCGCCCAAGAAGCCGCCGCCGTTGGTGCCAAGGTGCTTGATAATCTCAAGCGCGGCAATGGGGCCCATGGCAATAACCTGATAGGTGCCCTCCAGCGTTTTCACAATGATGTTGGCATCGAAATTCTGCGGCACGCCCTGCCACACGAGCAGCAGGCCGCCCACAAGCGAAAACGGCAGCAGGATGCGCGTGGTGATGCGCACAAGGTCTACATAAAAGTTGCCGAGGTTATCCTTCGTTTTGCCGGCAAGCCCGCGGATGAACGCCACGCAGGCAGCATAGCCGCTGGCGGCGGACACGAACATCATAAAGATGATGACCAGCATCTGAGACAAATAGCTCAGGCCGCTTTCGCCTGAGTAGTGCTGCAGGTTGGTGTTGGTCATGAAGCTGATGATGGTGTTGAACGAAAGGCTCGGCGGCATATTGCCGATGGCGTTCGGGTTAAAGATCGGCAGGCTCTGAATGCGAAGAACAAGATAGCCGATCAGAATCATGACGCCGTTGGTGGCAATGAGGGCCAGGGCGTACTGTTTCCAGTTCATGCCCTTGTTCGGGTCCACACCGCCCACTTTGTAAATTACGCCGTCCACCCGGTCAAACACGGGGTCGGCGAAGGTGTGCTTCCCGGCGGCAATATGGTACATGTACCGGCCCACCGGAATGACGATGATCATGTAAAGGACCAGCGTCAGAATGATTTGAAGCATGGTGGTTTCCTCCTAAATTTCCTCTTCATAAAACAGGGTGCTTAGAATTTCTCGGGGTGCACCAGTGCGTACACCAGATAATATCCAAGCAGCAGAACGCCTGCGCCTAACACAAGCAGCATGGCAAAGTCCTCCTTTTAGTTGTTGTTGTCCATCTGGAATTTGCACCAGCGCACCAGCAGGTACAGCAGGCCGAAGCTGGCTGCAAGTATCCCCAGCATGAGAAAGTCGTTATCCCAACCCATACAAGTTCCGCTTCCTTTCTTATCAGTTTGCGGACATTATCCTATCACACAGGCCGTGAACGCGCCCTTAACATTCTTTGCACAGCGTTAAGATTGCATTAAGAAAAGGCAGTCCGGACATTTGTCCGGGCTGCCTTTGAGAAAATTGGAAAAGCACAAGCGCCTGTGCACCGTCACTGGCGCAGCATGCGGTACCCCACGCCGATATGCGTCTGGATATAGCGCGGCTGAGAGGGGGTTTTTTCTATTTTTTTGCGCAGCGTCGCCATAAATACGCGAAGCGAGGGCGTGTCGGAGGGAAGGGCGCTGCCCCACACCTCTTTCAATATATAATTGTGCGTCAGCACCTTGCCGGTGTTTTTTGCCAGAAGGCAAAGCAGCTTGTACTCAATGGGGGTAAGGTGAATCTCCTCATCCTTGATATACACGCAGCCCGCCGCGTAATCTATTTTCAAATCGCCGTTCTGATACACGGCCTCTTCCCCGGCCTTCTCGTTCTCTGCATGCACGCGGCGCAGCGCCACGCGCAGACGCGCCAGCAACTCGTCGATGCTGAACGGCTTAGTGATGTAGTCATCCGCACCGGCGTCCAGTGCATCTACCTTGTCCTGGTCTTCACTGCGGGCGCTGACCACGATGATGGGCGTGTTCGTCCAGCTGCGCACCTTCTGGATAATCTCCACCCCGTCGATATCGGGCAGGCCAAGGTCCAGAATAATAACGTCCGGCCGGTAGGAGACAGCGTCCAGCAGCGCGCCGGAGCCCGTCTTTGCCGTATGGTACTGATAGTTCTGTGTTTCCAGCGTGGTTCGGATGAGGTTGCTGATGGCGCTGTCGTCCTCCACCACAAGAATTTTAGCTTTCACCATGATTGGTCACCTCTGCAATAGGCAATGTGAAACGGAAAACGGTGCCGTGCGGGGCATTGTCGGCCACCGATATGGTGCCGCCATGTGCCGTCACAATAGACTGGCACAGGTTCAGCCCCAGGCCCAGGCCGCGGCGCGTATCGGCCTTGCCCTGGCTGGCTGTGTAGAACATGTCGAACAGATGGGGCTTTGCTTCATCTGAAATGCCGGGGCCGTCGTCTGCAATGGAAACCTCTGCCATGTCGTCCTTCCGGGCGGCACTCAGCACGATGTGCGAGCCCTCCGGCGTATATTTGATGGCGTTGTTCACAATGTTGATAATCACCTGCACCACCAGACGCACATCCATGCGCGCCATCAGAAGGTCGTCGTCCAAATGCGTGGAGATATGGTGGTTTGCGGCCTGCCTGTCCAGATGGCTCAGGGCCTCCTCAAACACCTCTTCCAGAAGTTCAGGCTCCATGCGAATATGCATGGTGCCGTTTTCGATGCGTGTGACGGACAAAAGGTTCTCTGTCAGGTTCACAAGCCACATCGAGTCATCGTAAATAGCGGTGTACAGCTCCTGCTTTTTTTCCTCCGGAAGCTGGATGCTTTTTTCCATCAGCACGCCGGCATTTCCGCTGATGCTGGTGAGAGGCGTGCGCAAATCGTGCGAAATGGCGCGCAGCAGGTTGGCGCGCAGGCGCTCGCGCTGCGTCTCCATCTCAATGGCCTGTTTTTCCGCGCGCAGGCGGCGGCGCTCTAAAATCAGGCCGCACTCGTTCAAAATGGCCACCATAAGGTTTTTCTCAAACGCCTCAGGCAGAGGATGGTCGTGGATGGGCACGCCCACCACCGCCATCACGCCCTGGGTGCCGCGCACGGCAAGATACAGCGCCTTTGCGTGCGGCAGGGTGTCTGTGGTGGCGCCTGCGTGCTTGTTGTTGCGCATTACCCACTGCGCCACCCCCTGTTCTTCGCGCGTGATATACTGCGCTACCAGCTCCCGGCTGTCCTGAGGGGCGGCATGAAACGAGAGGTCTTTCCCCTCTTCGGCCAGCGCATACAGAATGGGCCTGTCCAGCAGGCGGCTGAGCTGCCGGCCCGCTATTTGCAGTATCTCGGCCTCGTCCTTGCCCTGCTGCAGCTTCTGGCTGCTGCCCAAAAGCAGCTCTGTATAATATGCCTTCTGCGAGGCCTGCCGCGCCTGCGTTTTTACGCGCGAGGCAAGCGAGCTTGCAATGACGCTGGCTATAAGCATGATGAGAAAGGTGACAGGGTAGCTTGGGTCTGTGGCTTCAAATGTGAAATAGGGCGAAGTAAAAAAGTAGTTGAAGGTGGCCACGCTGAGCAGCGAACTCACCGCGCCGTATAAATGGCCGTGTGTCCACACTGCGGTGATGAGCACGCCTAGAATATAGATCATAATGATGTTGGATTCACTGAACCCCGCATAGCGGAATGCAAAACCCAACACCGTGGCCATCGCAAGCAGGAACAGTGTTTTTGCCGAATCCTTCCAGCTGAACGAGAGATCCTCCTTCTGCAAAATGCGCCGGTGGCGCTTTTTGTAAAGAGGCTGCTGGTCTGGAATGATATAGACATCCAGATTACCGGTAAGGCTGATCAGCCTGTCTGCCAGGTTGCCGCTTCCATTTACAAGGCGGTGAAAAACACCCCGCTTATGGTTCACACGGCCCATCACGATTTTCGTGACGCCGCTGACGCGCGCATATTCCGCTATCTGCACAGCCGGGTCGGTTCCATACACAGTGGCAATCTGCGCGCCCATCTGCTCGGCAAGGCGCAGGTTTTCACGCAGGCGGCGCAGGTTGTCGCCGCTGAGCTCCTTTGTATCCGGTGTTTGTACAAACAAAGCGGTGAAGCCGCTGTGAAACGCCTCTGCCATGCGCGCAGCCGTGCGGATGACCTTTGCATTGGAGGGCGAAGACGACAGGCATACCAGCACATGCTCACCTGCACGGGCCGCGTGCTCGCTGCCTGCGCGCTGCGCCGTGCGGCTTAGCCTGTCGGCGCAGCGCCGCAGAGCTATTTCGCGCAGGGCCGCCAGGTTTTCGCGCGTGAAAAAGTTGTCCATAGCGCGCTCGGCCTGGCCTTCGCGGTATACTTTGCCCGATTTCAGGCGCTCCACCAGGTCGTCCGGCTCAATGTCCACCAGTTCCACCTGGTCGGCAGAATCGAACACCTGGTCAGGCACGCGCTCGCTGACGGCCACCCCCGTGATGGATGAGACGAGGTCGTTCAGCGATTCCAAATGCTGCACATTTACCGTGGTATATACGTCGATGCCTGCGCGCAGCAGTTCTTCCACATCCTGATACCGCTTGGTATGACGGCTTCCGGGGGCATTCGTATGGGCCAGCTCATCCACCAGAATAAGCCGCGGCCTGCGCGCCAGCGCACCGTCCAAATCAAACTCACGCAGGTTCAGGCCCTTATATTCCAGCTCCCGGCAGGGCAGCTGTTCCAGCCCGTCCAGAAGGGCCAGCGTTTCCGGGCGCTGGTGACGCTCCACATAGCCCGCCACTACGTCCACACCATACTTCTGGGCGCGGTGGGCTGCAGTGAGCATGGCATAAGTTTTGCCCACACCGGCTGAATAGCCGAAGAATATTTTCAGTCTGCCCTTTTTGGGGCCGTCCTGCGCAGCTATTTCCTTCAAAAATCGCTTGGGGTCTCTGTTTTCTTCCATGATGGCTCCTCTTGGCCTGTTTGCGGCAGATGCAGCAGTGCAGCCATGCACAGGGCACCTGCCTTCTGCACAATCATACCGCGAAACAATTTATAAAAAAATAAAATTTAGCTGCCGCGCATTAAGATTTCGTTAAGACTTTTTCCTGCAAATAAAAGTTTAACAGCTTTTTAACAGCACCGGCCGCTTCCTTACACCATTTTAGGCCCACGCCTGCTATATTATATATTGTAAAAGGAAAGGTGCCTGCCCGGTAAAAGGGCGGTGCGCGGCAGAATGGAGTGAAAAGCTATGACAGCTTCTTACAATATGAATATATACAGCGGCGCTGTCCGCACAGCTAAGGTTTCCGCGGAGAGAAAGCATGCAGCCGGTATCGCCGCGCAGTGGCCGGCTGTGCGCGCGGCTTTGGCCCATAAGCTGGAGCAGTTCCGCTGTGCCCATCCTGTGATAACTGTGGCCGCATGCGTGGTGGGTGTGCCTGCCGGTATTCTGGGCGGTGTGGCAGCCGCAACGGCGCTTGTCATCAGCCCGCTGGCACTGGTGCTGGGATGGTAATCCCCCCCTTAGCCCTCCCTCTTCAAGCTTGAGAGCGATGCCCTTTTCCGTATGGCACGGAAGAGGGCGTTTTCTTTTTTGCCGCTGAGGCGGGCCAATGCCTTTATGCCTGCACCGCGCCCCTGCTCACCCCGCCGCGAAAGGTGCCTTCAAAAAAGCTGTAATCCTGCCGCAGTTTATCGGCCAGGCGGTAGCTTCCGCGGTTCAATACCCAGTCAATGACCACGCCGCGGAAGTGGCGGAACACGAAGTCTGCAATCCATTCCGGCGGCGGCGCGCCGTGCAGCAGCCCTGTGCGGCCAGCCTCGTTCAGGCACTGGCAGATAGCACTGAGGGTGAAGCGCTGAGGGTCCAGCGTGCTGGCGGCACAATTGCCAAGACGCTGCTGGTAGTAGCGGGCCGCCAGCTCCCAGCCAAGGCCTTCCATAAAATCGGCATAGCTTGTGAGAATGATGGCCAGGCGCTGCTCTGGCGGCAGGCCTTCGTGCCCGGCAAGCGCCTGCTTCACATAGCCGTCCAGAGAGGAGAAGCCCTTTGCCAGCAGCGCCTCCTTGGAGGGAAAATGATGGTAAAAGGCGCCGGTGGTGATGCCCGCAAGGCTGCATATCTCGCGCACCGAAACCTTGTCGAATGCCTTGCGGCGGCAAAGCTGCATAGCAGCTTTCAAAATGGCCTGCTCGGTTTGGGCGGCCTCGCGCTGGCGGCGCTGTTTATAATCTTCCATATGCGGCTCCTTCCTCATTGACACAGGGCAGGGGTTCTTTTATAATATATCACATAACAGTGTTATGTCACATCCCGCTTTTCTGCCGAGCCGGCGCGGCACGGCATTCCCTCATAAACCTGATGCTAAAGGAAGGTGAGCGTTTTGTCAACCGAGACGGCGCATTTTTCCCACAACCCCGAGAAAATAGCCTTTCTGACAGATTCCTGCGCGGACCTTTCGCCAAAGCTGCGCAAAAATAAGCCTGTTTTTGTGGTGCCGCTGCATGTGCGGTGTGCAGATGGCGAATTTCGCGACGGCGAAAATATTTTTGCACAGGATGTTTACCGGCGCCAACAGCAGGGCGAAATGCCCCACACCTCCCTGCCGGATGGCGGCTGCGTGGACGCTGTGTTGGATAAAATAGCCGCGCTGGGCTATGAAAAGGTGGCGGCTGTGCACCTTTCCTCCGGGCTTTCGGGCACATGCAACCTTGTGCGCATCAAAGCTGCCGAGCGCACCGGGCTAGATGTGCGTGTATTCGATTCCCTCAGCGGCAGCCTGGGCCTTGGGGCCACCGTGCTGCAGGCGTGGGAGGACGTGCGCGCCGGCATGCCTTGGCGCGAGCTGGTGGAAGCCCGTATTCCCCGCCTGATTGAAAACACCTTCCCCTTCTTTTCCGTGGATACGCTGGAATATCTGCAAAAGGGCGGGCGCATCGGCAAAATAACCGCCATTGCGGGCACCATGCTGAACATTAAGCCGCTAATCCATTTTGCACCGGACGGCCAGCTTGCCAGCGTGGCCAAGGTGCGCGGGCGGCAGGCTGTGCAGCCCAAATTTCTGGAACTGCTGGCCGCGCGCATGGACGGGCACACACGCTATAACCTGGCCGTGGCGAACGGCGGCGCGCCGCAGGAGATGGAGGCGCTGACCAAAAAGATGAAGGCCGCATTCCCCAATTATGAGCATTTCTGGCAAGCGGAAATAGATGCCACGCTGTCGAGCTATATCGGCGCAGGCGTGCTGGGTGCAGGCATTCAATTTCTGGATTAAGCCTGCCCCCTGCGCTGCACAAAATAAAAACAAATGCGAAAAAGCCCCGGCCTTGTGACCGGGGCTTTTTTCGCGCCGCAATTTGCGGCGGAATGGTGAGCCGCCGGGGATTCGAACCCCGGACCCATTGCTTAAAAGGCAATTGCTCTGCCTACTGAGCTAGCGGCTCATATTACATTTGACGGCTTAACAATTATACCAGCCGCACAAACGCTTGTCAATAGCTGTTTTGCAGGCCGCAGGCCGGTTTTTTGCGTGCGGCGGGCCCCGCAAAGGGCCCGCCGCGCAGCCTTTGTTCTTATACGGCGCGGTAGTAATATTCGCTGCGGCCGTTCACCGTCACATACAGGGTGTCGAAGTTGACGTATTCCCAAGTAACATAATATTCCCCATTATCTGCATGCTCCATCCCATCTGTTAAAAAATAGTAGGAAGCAGTAGGCAGGTAAAAGCTTGTATAAAAGTTCCCTTCAATTGGGATATCCATATAATTGCCGCTGTTCGCATACCACTGGCCGCGCATAAAAGCCCACATGTACGAGGTGGCTATATTCTCTATATCAATGTATTGCTCCAGCCATCTTAACGTGTTGCTGACTTCTGCAGTGTATGCGCTTTCGCTTCGCAACAGACGATTAATTTTTTGTTGGACATCACATGCGATTTTATATAATTCAGCATCTTCATAACCCGGGTACTGCATCAAGATTTCAAAGTAATTCGCTGTACTGAAATAAATGTTCTCTTCATACTGCTGCATAGCAGTGTTATACAACTCCGGTAAACAGTCAAGCGCCTTTTCTCTTGCATCCAGAAAATCGCCCAAATCATAAAAACTTCGATACTTAGAATAAATTGCCGTCATGGATTCCGCATATAAATATCGCTCCAAATTATGTTCCAATTCACTGGAATCTAGGTAGTCTTCCAGCGCCAGAAACGCCTGCCGCGCCTGTTCCAGTTCCCCCTGCGCCATCAGCGCCTGCGCGTCCACATAGGCCGCCCGCTGCTCGTCCAGCAGGCGCAGCCACGGCGCACGGCGGTATGCAGCCTGCGCCTGGCCGTACTGCCCGTAAGAGACAGCCGTCTCCAGCGCGTCCGCCTGCCGCCAGATGTAAATGCCGAACCCCACGGGCACGGCCAGCACCGCCGCGGCCACAGCCGCAGCCACCCATTTGCGGCGGCGCCCTTTCTTCGGCTTTTCCTGCGCGGGCACAGGCGCCGGGTGTTCAAACGCCGGGGGTGCGCTGCTGCCGGGCGTCCCGGCGGGCTCCGCTGCGGCAAAGGGCGCCGTTTCCGCTTCGGGCTTTGGCCCCGCCCCTTCCTGCGCCGAAGCGGCGGCAGGCGCGCACGCCTGTACCGGGACGCGGGCCTGCGGCGCGGCCGAAAGGCGTGCCGCCAGCGCCGCAAGCTCTGCTGCAAACTGCGCAAGGCTCTGCGTGCGCTGGCCCGCCTGCATGTCCATGGCATTCTCAATAAAGAAGCGCAGCGGGTTCTGCTCGCAGAAGGCAAGCGGCGCGCCGTTCATGCGCGAGGGGATGTCCGGCGGCACGGCGCCCTCCGTAAGGGCGTACAGCACTGCGCCGTAGAAGTACACGCTGCCCGCCTCGCCCTGTACACCGTAGTAGGCTTCGGGCGCAGTGTAGCCCGGCGCACGGTAATCTGCCCCCTTTTTCTTCACAAGCTCAACGCCGCTGCCGCGCACCAGCACGCACTGCGGCGCGCAAAGGCTGTGCGCCTGCGCCCCTTTTGCCTGCACAGCCGCCGCCACCGCTGCGGCTGCATCTGCCGAAGCCAGCCTGCGCCCCGCCTGCACGAACTGCACAAGCGGCACGGCACGCCGCCCTGCGCCGCGCAGCCCGCCATTTTTTCGCCAAGCGCGCAGGCCAAACGCGGCCGCGGCTGCACACAGCGCCAGCGCCGCTGCGCCCAGCATGGCGCCCATGCGGGACTGCGTTTTGTACGGAATGCCGTTTGCCTCCAGCACATTGATGAGCTCGCTGACATGCACAGCGCCGTTGATGGCCTGTACATTCTCCACGCCCACGGTGTTCACGCCCACAACGTTCCCCTTTTCATCCACCATAGGGCCGCCGGAATTGCCGTGGTTGATGGCCGCATTCGTCTGCACCAGACGCACCTCTTGCGAGGCAGTGCCTACCTCATGGCTCGTCTTTACCGCGCTTACAATGCCGTCTGTTACCGTCATCTCATCCACGCCTGCCGCCAGCTGCCCGGCCAGCGTATCCGCCCCGCCGGGGAAACCCAGCGCCCACACTGCAAGGCCCGTGTCAAAGCCGCTTGTGCGCAGCGCAAGGCCCGGCACCTTCAAGGGCGCCGCCGTTTCCAGCACAGCCAGGTCCGCCCCGGGGGCCGTGGCCTTCACTGTGGCCGGCACGGCCGCCTCGTGCGAAAGATACACCTTAAATTCGTCGTATCCCTCCACCACATGATAGTTCGTCACCACATAGCGTGAATTGCGCGCCACGGTAAAGCCCGTGCCGCTGGAGGCATTCCCGCCGCTTACGGCAAGAATGCGCACCGTGCTCTGCCGCGCGCCCAGCACAGCGCCCGGCACGTTTTGCGCGCCGAGGGCCGCGCACGCCAGCAGGCATGCCAGCGCCAAAACCGCAGCCAGTTTTTTCACAGCGCCCCGCATGAAAAAGCCCCCATTCCCCGGGAAATGCCCCGGCGTATCCATCTGCAGAAGGGCGGCGTGTTTTCCGGCGTGCCGGAAAAACGCCCTGCCTCCTTTATTATCATACCACACCGTCCCATTCCTGCGGCACAGGCGGCTTACACAAAAAAGCACCTCTGTTTTAGGCAGTTTGCCAAAAACAGAGGCGTTTTCTTATTTCGCGGCATTATGCGCGGCGGGCGGCAGCGCGCAGCCATTCTTCATCGTGCGCCATGCTGTCGAACAGCGTCTTCAGCCGGGGAATATCTGCGCGCAGAGCCATGCGCACAAAGCCCTCGCCGGCAGGGCCGAACGCTGTGCCGGGAATGACGGCGGCGCCGTGGCGCGCCAGCAGCTTTTGGGCAAAGGCTGCGCTTGTCTGGCCTGTTTTGCGGATGTCCAGAAACGCATACAGCCCTCCCTGCTGTTTCGGCCGGGACAGGAATGGAAGCTCCCCTGCGCGCTGTGCGGCATATTCGGCACGGGCACGGTATGTCTCATTGACGCGGGCAAATATCTCGCGGCGCAGGGCCAGCGCATGCAGCCCTGCCCGCTGGGAGACCATGGGCGCCGCATACACGTTGCTTTCGTTTATTTCGCGCATTTTTTGCACAAGCGGCGCGGGTGCGGCCACATAACCCAGACGCCAGCCGCTCATGCAGTAATCCTTGGAAAAAGAGTGCACGGTGGCCACGCGCCCCGCCATGCCGGGCATGCCCGCAGCAGGCACAAAGGGCGTTTCAAAGCAATAGGCAGTGTAGATGTCGTCTGCAATCAGCAGGATGCCCTTTTCCCGGCACACCTCGCACAGGGGCGCCAGCTGCCCGGCCGTGAGGCACGCGCCGGTGGGGTTATTGGGCGTATTGAGGATGACAGCCCTTGTTTTTGGCCCGCAGGCGACCGCCAGCGCAGCGGCCTGCGGCACAAAGCCCTGCTGCGGCAGAACGGGCACCTCTACCGGCACGCCGCCCGCCATACGCACCTGCTGGGGATAGGGCGGAAAATACGGTGTGAACAGCACCACTTCATCCCCCGGCGCCAGCAGTGCCGAAAGCAGCAGCCACATGGCATGGCAGCCGGACGCCGTCACCATCACCTGTTCGGGGGCAAGCGCAAGGCCGTAGTCCTCCTGCCAGCTTTTGCAAATGGCCTCTATCAGCTCGGCGTCGCCTGCCGCAGGGCCGTAATGCGTATAGCCGTGCAGTGCGTCCTGCATGGCGGCGCGTACCACGCGCGCATCGGTGTCAAGGTCCGGGTCGCCAAGGGCGAGGTCCAGCACGGCGCCGCTTCGGGCCGCATCCGCCATGGCCATCATCCCGGCAAGGCCGCCCATGGCAGCTTCATTCTGCTTCATCGCGTCTCCTCCCTCCGGCAATTGTGCCGCAAAGGCGGCCCGCACTGTGGGCCGCCTGTTCGTTTTTTCTCTTCCCTCAATCAAAGGTGCGCAGGAACTTTGATACAAGGGAAAGCCCCTCGCGCAGGGCGGTGGTGTCCTCTGCAAAGCAATAGCCGATGCGCAGCCAACCCTCCATATCCATGGCCGCGCCGGGCAGCAGCATCACGCCCGTCTCTTTCAAAAGGCGCTTGCAGAAGGTGACGCTGTCCACCGGGGCGTCGTATTTCAAAAACGCCGTGGTGCCCGCTTTGGGCTTTACATAGGAAATGCGCGGCTCGCTGTTCACCCATGCGTCCAGCACGGCGGCGTTATCCGCCACGATTTTCAAATTGCGGCGCAAAAGCGCCTCGCGGCTGCGGATGGCAAGCGCGGCCAGATAATCGTCTATTTTGCCGCAGCTGATGGTGTTGTAGTCGCGCCGGCGGTTAATGCACTCAATCAGCTCCACGGGCGCGGCCACCCAGCCAAGGCGCAGGCCCGCCAGCGAAAACGTCTTGGAAAACGAACCCACGCTGACACCCTTTTCATACAAATCTGCCATGGCCGGGGCAAAATTTTCACCGTACTGCGTATGATTCAGCCCGCGGTAGGCCTCGTCGCACAGCACCCAGGCGCCGCAGCCCGCGGCTATTTCCGCCACACTACGAAGCAGGGCCCCGTCCATCAGGGCTCCGGTGGGGTTATTGGGGTTGTTGATGCAGATGAGCTTCGTTTTGCCGTCCACAAGGCTTTTCAGCTCGGCCAAATCGGGCAAAAAGCCATTTTCCTCGCGCAGGCGGCATATTTTCACCTTGGCGCCCAGCGATTCCGGGATGGAATAAAGCTGCTGGTAGGTGGGCAGCACGCTGATAACCGTATCACCCGGCTCTACCAGGGCGTTGATGACAAGGTCGTTCGCGCCGATGGCGCCGTGCGTAATGGTGGTATTTTCGGGGCGCACCGTCTCATACAGTCCGCACAGCCCTTCGCGCAGCGCCGCAGAGCCCTCGATGTCACCATAGGTCAGCTGCATGGCACGGATATCCTCCCATACCTTGTCGCCCCTGCCGGAAAGCCCGGCAAGCTCCTGCACGGTAAGCGACTTCACACACGTCTCGGCCAGGTTGTAGGTGCAGTTGTTCTCATAGGCGTTCATCCACTTCTCTACGCCGAAATCCCGTATTTTCATCGTATTCCTCCTTTTCTCACAGCCGCACCACAGTGCCTATGCCCAGCGCTTCGGCCCTGCGCAGCGCGCAGGCTGCGGCGGCAAGGTCCTGCAGGGCAATGCCCGTGGTGTCGAACACTGTGACGTCTTCTTCCTTTATCCGGCCCGGCTTCTGCCCGGCCAGCACCTGCCCCAGCTCGCCCGCAATGCCGCCCGGCGTAAGAAAGCCCTGCTTTACAGCCATTTCCACCTCGCCCACGGCAAGACACTGGGGCGTATCGTCGGTATATACGCGGGCCCCGGCCAGAATGGCGCCATCCAGCTCCTGCTTTCCGGCAAGGTCTGCCCCCACACAGCTGAAATGCGTGCCCGGGCGCACCCACGCGGCCTGCACAAGCGGCCTGTACGACGGTGTGGCCGTGACGACGATATCGCTCTGGCTCACAGCCGCCGCAAGGTCCGGTGCGGGCTCTATGGAGACGCCCGCCGCGTTCACGCTAAGCTCCTGCTCCAGCGCGCCCGGCAGCGCCGCCGCTTTTGCGCGCGCATTTTCAGGGTTTTTGGCGTCGTGCAGCAGCACGCGCCGCACCGTGGGCACCGCACGCAGCATGGCTCCCACCTGGTAAACGCACTGGTGCCCCGCGCCCACTACAAGCAGCACCTCGCTGTTTTTCCGCGCAAGGCATTTTGCACCCAGCGCCGCTGCGGCGCCTGTGCGCAGGCCCGTGAGGGTGCTGCCCTCCAGCACGGCCAGCGGCTGGCCCGTCTCGTCGCTGAACAAGGCTACCAGCGCCGAAAGCGGCGCCTGTCCGCGTTGGATATTCCCCTCAAAAAAGCTTACCAGCTTTAGGCCGAACACGCCCTCGCTGCCCAGATGGCCGGATTTGATATCCATATCCGCCGCCCTGGGTGAAAAATCATGAAACACCAGCGGGAATACCGCCGCCTCGCCCTGTGCCTTGGCCAGATAGGCCCGCTGCACCCCCGCAAGCACATCGTCCAGCGAGAGCACCTTGTGCAGTTCGGCTGCACCAAGCACCCGGATGTCTGCCATATAAACACGCCCTTCTCTGTGCGCGGCACACCGGAAGACAGGCCGCGCAGCCCTTATTTGAGAAAAGCATACCGCATACACGGCCCCGCGTCCATGTGCGGCAGGCCAAACAAGCGGCACTCTGTTTGGAAAAATTACAAATCTCCATGCAGGAAGGCACACAGATAAAGCTGTTCATAAAAGGCCTTATCCTCCGCACCCTCGCCGCACAAAAGCACTTTCGCCTTCTGCATGCGGTAGCGCACCGTATTCGGATGCTGAAACAGGCGCTTTGCCGCCAGCGCGGCATCGCCATGGCAGCGCGCATAGCACAGTGCTGTCTCATACAGGGCCGTGGCGTTTTTTTCGTCATAGCTGCGCAGAGTGCCCAGCCACGCGCTGCAAAAGCGCTGAACATACCAATCCTGCTGTGCCGCCGCGCAAAGGGCCTGCACACCCATGGCCGCATATTCCGCGGCAGGCAGGCCCTGCGCCTGTGCATAGCGCGCGGCGCGCACGCTTTCTTCCATAGCGCGGCCCGCACAGGCAAGCGGCAGAGCCTCGCTTGTGCCCACTGCCGCCGCGCGCAGGGCGCCGGGCGGC